>Ga0180438_10001030_pt1 | contig 51110 bp, 34 predicted proteins | sample SS_ome_12_FD_132455 | JGI IMG/M metagenome (GOLD analysis project Ga0180438, IMG submission 132455) | Hypersaline lake sediment archaeal communities from the Salton Sea, California, USA - SS_3_D_2 metaG | ecosystem: Environmental > Aquatic > Non-marine Saline and Alkaline > Hypersaline >...
ATGAAGGACGGTCGTCTCCAACAGATAGCGGACCCGCTGACGTTGTACAACAAGCCGGTGAACAAGTTCGTTGCAGGATTCATAGGGAGCCCCCCGATGAATCTCATAGACGGTACGCTCATTCGGCGTGACAGCGCCATCTTTTTCGATGAGGGCACGTTCCAGGTGAAGGTGCCCGAGCGTATGCGTTCGGCGTTGAGCGGTTATATCGACAAGAAGGTGACGTTCGGTATACGTCCTGAGGACATCGAGGATGCAGCGGAGATGTCGGAGGCGGACCCGGATTGTACCGCCAAAGCCAGGATAGAGGTCGTGGAGCCGATGGGTTCGGAGATCTACCTGTACTTGGCGACGAAGATCAACAGTTTCATCGCGCGGGTTCAGGCGAAGCGAGAGCCTGCAGTTAATGAAGAACATCTTATGGCATTGAACATGGACAAATGCCATTTCTTCGATATTGATACCGAGAAGACGATAGTCTGACGGAAGCTCCCCGGCAAATCCTTAATTGCGCACCGCTGACGGTGCGCCTTTATTTGGGCGGTATCGGGCGAGTTCATCCCGGCGCTCAGGGCATGTGCATGAGCGGGTCGGTGACTTCGGATGGCGGTTCGTTGTCGGCGATGATGGCTTTGCCTCCAGTGTTGTCCTGGATGCGGACGCCGGCGATGCCGTTGTTACCGCGCACGACGGCGTGGCGGACACCCGGTTCGAGCCGGATGCTCGGATGCGGCGCGTCGAACGTACAGTTGTGGATCTGGACACGGCCCTTTTTCGCAATAATGAGCGGGTTGTCGATCACGCCCTCTTTCCAGTTGGTGAAATAGCAGTCGGAGAAGGACACGTACGCGTCGCCTTCGAGCACGGCCACATGGTTGGACATCCCCCAGAACGCTGAGTTGACAAACCTGACGCTGCCCTGGTCGCAACATTCGGCCACGCGCACCTGGACAGGGTCGGGTCCGGAGAACGCTACGAACTCGCCGCCAGTGATTAGCAATCCCATTTTCTGCAGCCGTTCCACCAGCACGGAGGTACCGCACGCGTCGGCGCCGCACCCGGTCAAGTGGCCGTTGAATTCGCCGTGATCCGTGTGGATAAACCGGTAGCCGACCTTGCACGCGAAGATGAAGTTGTTCGTGACGTATTCCCAGTCGGTGCGGCCGAAGATGAACGTTTCGAGGTTGTCGTACATGAAGGCGCAAGTTTTTTCCCAATCGCCGCCGAACTCCGGTTTGGACCACCAGTGCCCGTGCAACTGGCAGTTCTCGACACGGCCGATCTCCACGGTACCGTCAACAAAGATGCCTCGGCGGAGCACGCATCCGTAAATGCTGCGAATCCTGTGTCGGCAGTTGAGCGTCGGGCCGACGCGAATACCGTTATACGCGTTGATGAAAGTGACGTTCTCGACGGTGTTGTCGGAGCCGAACATATGAACCGCCCAGGGATAGGGACGGATGTCGTCCGCACTTTGTTCGGGCCACCAGACGGTGAGCGCGCGAACCATGCTGGAGTCGCCCATCTCGAACAGTGCGGGACCGCTCTCGTCATCCCGGCCGCCCGTTGGCATAACGATGGTGTCTGTTGCCGCGTTGGGCGCTACCGGCGCGTCGTGAACGCCCATCACCGTTACACCGGGTTTGACGTCGAGGCTACCTCTAACGAGATACCGCCCGGCGGGCAAGTGGACGATACCTCCTTTCTCACCGGCCTTGTCGATGGCCGCCTGAATCGGGGCGGTATCGTCCGTCCGTCCGTCGGCCGCCGCGCCAAACTCCCTGACAGCAAACATATCATCTAATCTCGTCATGGTTTATCGTCTCTCCTTGTAGTGGCCCGTCGCCAGACCCACGACCTTCGTCGCTTCATGAGCCCTCACGTCAAGCCATTCATGCTGGTCACCATGTTTCCTGCCCGGTATTATACAGTAAACCGTGTCTACTCACCATGACCAGAACGTGTTGCACCTTGCCGCAACTTCGGATATAATCTCCGGTAGAGTGAGAAGTCAGGGAGCCGGGTGTCACAGTCTTGCCGAAAATCGAATTTTAGGAGGAGCATAACCAATGAGCCTGAATCTCTCAACAGTCCTCGTCGAAAGTGCGTGTCGACGTCCGTCGCATACAGCCGTCATACACGACGAGTTGCGTCTGAGTTACGAGCAACTGCTTGTTGAAGTAAAGAAGTTCGGCAACGTCCTCAAAGGTCTCGGGGTGAGCCCCGGCGACAAGGTGGCGATGGTGGTACCTAACAGCGCACTTTTCCCCATAGTGTATTATGGGATACTCCTTGCCGGCGGTGTGGTCGTCCCGCTAAACCCGCTGCTCAAGGGACAGGAAATTGCGTACCATCTCGACGATTCGGACGCGGTCGCAGTAGTCACGCTGGAGAGTCTACTGGCTGAGGTGAGCAAGGGTTTCTCCAGGATTGACACCTGCAACCATATCATAGCGCATCCCGACCAGGGCGGCGATAACATTAAGGGTGATGTGCAGTCATTTGAAGCCCTTATGGCCAGCGCGTCGCCGGAGTCTGACGTGGTGCAGACGATGCCGGAGGATCCGGCCGTCATCATCTATACGTCCGGCACAACCGGCAAACCCAAGGGGGCGGTGCTTACCCATTTCAACCTGTTCTACAACTGTCAGGTTGTCGGGGAGGAACTGATGAGTCTACAGCCGGATGACGTGTTGGTAGCCGCGCTTCCGCTGTTCCACTCGTTTGGCCAAACGTGTTCGATGAATGCCTCGTTCAGCATGGGTAACACGCTGACGATGCTGCCCCGGTTCGAGGTGGAAGCGGCACTGAAAGTCATCGAGCGAGACAAGGTGACCATATTCCAGGGTGTGCCGACAATGTTCTTCTATATCTTGAATTTCCCGGAGCTGGACCGGTTCGATATTTCAAGCCTTCGCCTGGCGATGTCTGGAGGTGCGGCCATACCTGTGGAAGTCTTGAATGCTTTCGAGGAGCGTTTCGGGGTGACCGTGCTTGAAGGGTACGGTCTGTCCGAAACCTCTCCGGTCGCCTCGTTCAATATATCCAAGGAGCGGAGGAGGATCGGCTCGATAGGCGAACCTATATACGGCATCGAGATGAAGATATTCGACGAGAACGACAACGAAACTCCGGTCAATGAGGTCGGCGAGGTCGTGATCAGGGGGCACAATGTCCTCAAGGAGTACTACAAGAAGCCGGAGGCCACTAAAGAGGCGATGCGGACCGGTTGGTTCCACACGGGCGACATGGGCAAGGTGGACGAGGACGGGTTCTTCTACATCGTGGACAGGAAAAAGGACATGATAATACGCGGCGGGTACAACGTTTATCCGCGAGAGATCGAGGAAGTCCTTTACGCGTTTCCCGGCCTGGTGGAGGCGGCGGTTGTCGGTGTGCCGGACGAAGTGATGGGTGAGAACGTGAAGGCGTTCGTGGCGCTTGAGCCCGGCTGCAGCGCTACCGAGGAAGACATTATCAAGTACTGCAAGGACAGGGTTGCGGCATACAAGTATCCGCGAATTGTCGAGATAATGCCGACTCTGCCGAAGGGTGCCACCGGCAAGATACTCAAGAGAGAGTTGCGCGATCTCGGGAAGACATAGTGGCAGAGCCGACTGGTCAAGCTCGAGATTAGGCTTTTACATTTTGCTGCGCCGACGAGGGGGTCTAGCAATGATCAAGCCGCTCTTTCGTCCCGCGTTTTCCCTTAATAATTCAAGTCGAGCGACCTGCGTTCACCTGATTATCGAGGCCACCTCTGCTCGATCCCCGGTAATTCCGGAAACTTGACGTGAGGTTCGGTCTGGTACCAGTAAGCCACTGATGCTATATCATCTGATAACGGTTGGAACTTCCCATCAGGCCACCATCCTAGCGCCTGAATAGTCACGCGCAGATCATTCTGGAACCGTATGGGATCCATGACGTGCCACCGGTACACGCCGTGCTTGGGCACCTCGCCGGCTTCTCTCCTCCAGAGAGGATAACCGAGAAACGCCGTGGAGTAAGTGTCCTGGAAACCCCATGCGCCGCCAAAATAGTCTTCGGTTCCGGTCCCGCAGATGGTGGGATACTCCTTGTCGCCGTCCATGAAGAACTTGATCTCGCCCTCGCCCCACCAACCGTTCGCGAGCTGCGTCCAGGCGAGGAACGTCCCGACGTAATGGCCGCGTCCCTTGACGGAATCGAGGATCACGTGTTCGGGCTTTCCCCTGTCGGTGACACTTCGCCTCCACTGAGCATGAAAATACGCTGCGTTTTCGGCGACCCCGGCAAGTTCGTAGGAGATCTGGTAGAAGAAACCCCCAATATCATCCCAGCGCTGGTTCTCGATAGTGATCTTGCAGCTCTTGCGGAACGGCATCGGCCAGTAGCAGTTGAACCCGCCCGAAGGGTTGACTGCAACGGGCAGCGAGTTCACCTTGTAACGCAACGCGTGACCGTTCGCGAAAAAGTCGCCCAACGGTACCTCGATTGATGGAGCATCCTCACCGTCCCAGAAGAATCGCAGTACGCAATCGCGATATGCCTTGGGATCGACGGTCATCCAGATGTGTGTGATCGTGCCAGGTCCGTCAATTTCAGCGAGTGTGGTCGTCGAGTTCTTAGCCAGAGTGATGCACGGACGGACCTTCCAGCCCTCGCCTAATCTGGAGGCCGGATGATTGGCGTCCGGCTTTTCCTTAGCTCCGCCACCGACCTCGCCGGTCGGGTTCTCTGCCGAAATCGAGCGGCTCTTGGCATCGGAAACTAACGGCAAGCCGCCAAGCCCGAAGTTAAGTTTCGTCAAATCGCTCATTGTCCCTTTCTCCTCTGCACAAACGGTGTGGGCCATCGTCAACAGTGCAACCAGACTGGCAAGCCCTAGAACATAATGTATCTTCCTCATCACAAGATCCCCCCTCCTTACCTGTCCCCGATCAAGCGTACGCCAACAGACTCAACAACCTTATCTCGACCATCTAGCCTCGATACCTGGAAGTATCGGGAATTCCACGTGCGGTTCCGCCTGATACCAGTACGCGACGGAAGCAATGTCATCCGAAAGAGGTTGAAACTTCTTGTCCGGCCACCATCCGAGCGCTTGAATCGTCACACGTAGATTCTTCTGGAAACGTATGGGATCCATAACGTGCCAGCGGTACACACCGTGCTTGGGCACTTCACCGGCTTCCTTCCTCCAAAGCGGGTAACCGAGAAACGCGGTAGAGTATGTCTCGCCGAAACACCACGCGCCGCCGAAATAGTCCTCCGTTCCGGTTCCGCAGATGGTGGGGTACTCCTTGTCGCCGTCAATGAAGAACTTGATCTCGCCCTCGCCCCACCAACCGTTCGCAAGCTGTGTCCAGGCGAGGAAAGTCCCCACGTAGTGTCCCTGTCCTTTGACGGAATCGAGGATCACGTGCTCTGGCTTTCCTCGATCGGTCACACTGCGTCGCCACTGGGCGTGGAAGTAAGCCTCGTTCTTTGCGACCTCGCGCAGCTCGTACGAGATCTGATAGTAGAGACCTTTAATCTCCTCCCATCTTTGATTTTCTACAGTGATCTTGCAGCTCTTGCGAAACGGCATCGGCCAATAGCAGTTGAATCCACCTGAGGGATTGACCGCCACCGGCAACGAAGTCACGTTGTAACGCAGTGCGTGACCGTTTGCAAAGAAGTCGCCCAACGGTACCTCGATCGATGGAGCGTCCTCACCATCCCAGAAGAATCGCAGAACGCAGTCACGGTACGCTTTGGGGTCAACGGTCACCCAGATGTGCGTTATAGCGCCGGGGCCCTCGATTTCCGCCAGAGTGGTCGTCGAGTTCTCCGGTAGTGCGATCCACGGACGGACCTTCCATCCTTTACCTAACCTGGCGGCCGGGTGCGGTGTGGAGTACAGGGCGTCGGTCGGTATCTCCTTTGCTCCGCCGCCCGCCTCGCCCGTCGGATTCTCGGCGGAAATCGAGCGGCTCTTCGCGCCAGAGAGCAACGGCAAGCCGCCAAGCCCGAAGTCAAGTGCCGTGAAATCGGTCATAGTCCCTCTCTCCTACCATCCGGTTTACCGGCTTCAGCCTCTCGGGTGCAGTAATATTCTTCCATGCTAATGCTACTCACACGTCTGCCGCTCCCAGGTACTCCTCCAGCAACTCAACGTCCTCCTCCAGCATCGTGGGATGATCTTTCGTGTAGATGCCGACGCAAACCGCATCCTGCGGCCTGAGATGCTCTGCCACGAAAGCGAATGCCTCTTCGGGGTCGTTACGCCCGGCGGCCATCACCTTGTAGTGAATCACCGGTTTGCTGAGATTCCGGATCACTTTGACCATAGCATCCCGATCCTCAGGCTCGAATCGTTCCTCCATGCCGGATATGTGCTCAGCCCGTTCGTCGCGAGGTGCGGAATTATAATACGAACACATGTAGAAATCCACGTCCAGATGATCCTCAGCCCACTCAAACACTTTCGGATTATGACCCGCAATCCCGGCAGGCATTCCCGCATCCCTGATCCTTGCGATGGCAGGGGGCACTTCGTCCAGTTTGCCCTGAGCGAGAAGAAAATCCATCAAGCCGCCGTGCACCAAACACGCCTTTGCACCGCCGGCGATGGCATTCGATATACCGAGGTTGATATCGCCGACCAGCGGACACTGCTGCCCGATCCACTGAATAGTACCGCCCTCGTCCCAGTACTCCAAGAACAGCCTTATCATATGATGATCGACCCTGCTTATGTTGGTGTTGATTCCCAGTTCTTCAGCTTGCCTGAGCGTTTCCTTGATGCGGCTCGTCGTGTAGTACCGCCTCATCTCGAGATCCTTCTCGGGGCTCTGATGTGAAAACCCGCCGAAAGGATTCCCGCCAATGATGAATCTGCTTATGTCAAGCTGACCGATGCGTATCGTGCCGATAGCCATTGAACGTTCCGTCCCGTTATTGACAAATCTCGCGTGCCCAACGACTAGAGGCAAATATACACAAAGTAGTCTGTGGCGTCAACCGACGCTATGAGTGAGCGCTTGACATGGTTGACGCTGTGGGTTAGTATGTCGCGCGGCGTGGCAACGCCAGTGTTGTCGGGTAAAACGTTCCGGATAGTTGCCTGTCGGCAGCTACTTTAAGAACAGAGGCCAAAGAAGAGGGAGACTAATACAATGGTTTCACGAATCCGCCGTATATTCCCAGTCGTAATCCTGTCGCTGCTTCTGGCATCGACCGTTTATGCCGAGCTGGTGATGGTGCCCATGACCGACGGCACCAAACTCGCGACCGAGTACTTCGTTCCGCCGGGTGACGGTCCGTTCCCGGTTGTCCTGGTGCGCAGCGTTTACGGGAGGCCGTCTGAGTTCGCAAAAATGTTCAACGCGGTGGGCATGGCTTATGTTGTCCAGCACGCGCGCGGCCGGGGCGACAGCGAGGGCAAGGATATGGTTTTCGCCGATGACGGTTGGGGCGAGAACCAGGACGGCATCGATACGGTGAACTGGGTCAAGCAACAGGAGTGGTGCAACGGCAAGATCGGCACCTGGGGAGCTTCCGCATTGGCGATAGTACAAACGTTGATGGCACCCGCGACGCAGGACATAAGGTGTCAGGCAATCTGGGTGAGCGCATCGAACTTTTACGGACAGCTTTCCTACCAGGGCGGGGTGTTCCGCAAGTCCCTCGTTGAGCAGTGGATCAAGGGACAGAAAAGCTTACACGTTATCGACATTTGGAAGAGTCATCCTACGTATGACGACTTCTGGACCTACTACAACGCCGATGCGCAGGCAGCCAAGATAACCGCCCCCGCCATCCATGTCGGCGGATGGTGGGACATCTTCGCGCAGGGAACAATCAACGGCTTCGTCTACCGCCAGAACCATGGCGGCGAAGGTGCTCGAGGGAACCAGAAGCTTATCATGGGACCCTGGCTCCACGGACCGGTCCAGGAAGCCGGCGACCTCAAGCTGCCGGACAACTTTCAGTTCGACTTCGTCACTTACACGGCCCGTTTTCTTGCTCATTGGCTCAAAGGAGACGACAACGGTATCATGGACGAACCGGCTGTACACTACTACACCATCGGCGATGTCGAGGATCCTGACGCGCCTGGAAACGAATGGCGAACCGCCGACACCTGGCCGCCGTTCGCTACAACGGAAACGCCTTACTACTTGGCTGAGGATGGCCTGCTCAAGAAAGACAAACCCGCTTCGCCCGATGCCAAGATGACGTTCACCTATGATCCGGCGGACCCGTGCCCCACACACGGCGGGCAGAACTTGCTTATCCCGGCGGGACCCTTCGATCAGCGAAAAGTGAGCGGCCGGCCCGACATGCTCAAGTTCGCGACGGCCCCGCTCGAGACACCGATCGAGATAACGGGTGCCGTCCGCGTTGAGCTTCATGTCTCAACGGATGCACCGGACACGGACTTCACAGCGAAGCTAATCGACGTTTACCCGGACGGGCGCGAAATACTCATGCTTGACAATATCCAGAGGGTGAAGTTCCGAAACGGCTACGAGAAAGCCGAGCCTCTCACGCCCGGCGAGATTGGCAAGCTGGAAATCGATCTATGGAACATCGGCCTCATTTTCAACAAGGGACACCGGATCGGGCTGCACGTCTCTAGCAGCAACTATCCACGGTTCGAGAAGAATCCTAACACGGGCGATGATTTCCCGGACGAAAACAACCTGCGCGTGGTACACAACACCGTCCACATGGATGCAAACCACCCGAGCGCACTGATACTGCCGGTGCGAGACAGCGCTGAGCAGTGATGATCGCCTGAGCATTTACTCGGGATCTGCGCGGCGCTGTACCGGGTGGGTGCTCACTTTAGCACGGATTCAGTTGTGGAAATGGTGTAGAAGGAGGCTGGATAGTGGAATATCTCCCAAACGATATCGCGCGAATAAAGAACTGCCGCACAAAACGTGCGTCAAGCTGGGATCGGACCGGCAAAAACGCTGATTGCATAAGTGTCGGGCCGGGCGAGACGCGTGTGTTGGCCGACATCGCGGGACCGGGACAGATCAATCACATCTATTTCACCATGATCGGTCCGGACGTATTCGACTTTCGCGAGAGCGTTCTCAGGATGTTCTGGGACGATGAAACCGAGCCGAGTGTGGAGGTGCCGTTCGGTGACTTCTTCTGTGTGGGCAACTGCACCGTGCGCCGGTTCGCCTCTCTTATGGTCACCGTGAACCCGGGCGCCGGTGACAGCGTACAGACGAACAACGGGTTCAACTGCTATTTCCCGATGCCGTTCGCCACACGTGCACGCATAGAGATCGAGAACCAGAGTCGGCGTGTTCTTGGAGGACTGTGCCATATGCTCTGGTACCATATAGATTACGAGGAGCACGATTCACCGCCTCCTGACGACGTCGGAAGGTTTCACGCCCAGTGGCGTCGCGAGAATCTGACGACCTCCATAACGCAGGAAGACAGGAACAATCCATTGTGGAACGGCGTCAACCTGGACGGGAAGGAAAACTACGTAATTCTGGATGCGGAAGGGCAGGGCCATCTTATTGGGGCGTTTTTGAGCGTTGACAACGTGGCGGGCGGCTGGTACGGAGAAGGTGACGATATGATCTTCATCGACGGCGAGAAGTGGCCGCCGTCACTTCACGGCACCGGCTCGGAAGAGATATTCGGCGGCGGTGCCGGCCCGGACAGGGAATACGCCGGACCTTACACCGGTTTTCTTCTCGTGGAGAACCTCGACGGGAACATCTATTCGGGAAAGAATGCCATGTACCGATGGTACCTCCAGGATCCCGTACGCTTTTCGAAGTCAATACGCGTCACGATCGAGCACGGACACGCGAACAACTATGAGAATGACTATTCGAGCGTCGGGTACTGGTACCAGAAGGAACCCCACAAGACGTTCGAGCCGATGCTGCCGGTGGACGAGCGGATACCGATCTTTCCACCGGAGTTTCTGGAGGCGCATCGCAAGGGAGAGATCATTACGAACGCCCTGCTGAGGCTTCACGAACGGCCCGATGTCAAAGAGACTATTCCGAACGAGATACATCAGCTCATCCCGCAAAAGGTAAACGAGAAAGATGCAGCCACAGAGGCCCGGGATGTCGCCCGGATGAACAAGGCCTGCGACGAGTTGATCGAGACGCTGCGGAAGTACGCGCCGGAAATGCTCGAAGAATAACCGCGATTTGAACAAGAAGGGGGCTATTGTCATGAATAACTCGGGTCCAAAAAGGTTACTAACCACCGTCGTTATTGGCGTTCTGATAGTCGCATCCGGAGCGTGTAAGGCGCTGGGACCTGCCTCGGCCGGCGGAGAAGAATCCGCGAACGCTGTACAGCGTGGTCGACGTGACGTCACGGATTTCGGCGCGAAAGGCGACGGCAAGACGGACGACACGGGGGCGTTTCAGAGGGCGCTCGACGCCGTAGCGGACGAGGGCGGCGGCATTGTGACCGTGCCGGGCGGACAGTTTCTCATCAAGTCGCACATCAACGTGCCGGACAACGTGACGCTCGAGGGCGTCTGGCGGTCGCCTCAGCGAGGCGTCCCTTTCACAGCGGGCACAACACTTCTGGCGGTGGAAGGCCAGGGCGATCCCGAAGGTACGCCTTTCATAACGCTGAACACCCAATCCACCCTTTCGGGCATAACCGTTTTCCATCCGGAGCAGATCCGTGCCAACCCGCCGCACGCATATCCGTGGACTGTGGCGACGCGCAAGTTCTGCGATAACGCAACGATCATCAACGTCACGATGATTAACCCATATCAGGCAGTCGATTTCGGCACATACCCTACCGGCCGCCATTACATCAACGGGCTTTACGCGTACCCGCTTTACAAGGGACTGTATATCAATCAGTGCTATGATGTCGGGCGGATCGAGAACATCCATTTCTGGCCGTTCTGGGATACCGACCCGAAGAGTCCGCTGTGGGAGTTCACTAAGACGAAAGGTACCGCGTTCATCATCGGACGCACCGACGGTGAGATGGCGTTCAACTGCTTCAGCATTTTCTACAGCGTCGGATTTCATTTCATTCGAGGCGAGATCCTGGGCGAAGATCGCCCAAAGCGCACCTCGCCCGGCTCCGGGGTGTACACCAACTGCTATACGGACATCACTCCATGCGCCGTTAAGGTTGACGATGTGATGGAGAATGCGGGCATCTCGTTTGTGAACAGCATGTTCATGTCCGGCATCGACGTGGCACCGACGAACAAGGGAGAGGTCAAGTTCACGGCGTGCGGGTTCTGGTCGAACAAAGGGCAGACGTACCACGCGAAAACCGCCGGACGCGGCACGGTCTTTTTCGAGTCCTGCCACTTCTCGAATTGGGACCAGGCGAAAGAAGGTATGCCGTGTATTGACTCGAATTCGCGCCGGGTGATCGTCACCGGCTGCGAGTTCAAATCGGAGCGCAATGACCACGTGAAGGTGCGTCTCGGGCCTTCAACACAGGCCGCTGTGGTCACTTCGAATCTTATGGGAACCGAGGTGCTCATCGAGAATCAAGCGCCCGATTCGGCGGACGTGCAGATTGGTCTCAACACTGGCGGAATGAAGACCCCGTGACCGTTTATGGAGTCGCTGACCGGCTGGGGACCGCGAGAACTCGGTGAAAATCTACACGAAATGGGAAATGGGGAACACGAGGGCTGTTGAAAAAGGCACTCTCTGCTTAGTTTCGAATGCAGTAATGTGAGACCTGACCCCTAACCGGAGATCTGTTAGAGCGATCAACTCCGCTGGTGTTTGTTCCGGAATCCACCAGTCAAGATGCAATTTCCCTTTACCTCCACCACCAGGTTTCGGCTTTAGGTTGCTCTTCACCTGAATTGTTGAGGCTTTGCTACGACGATTCGAAAACGCAACAAGATCTATACCTGAGTCTGTAGTCAACGGAGAGGACTCAATTCCAAACAAGAGCAGCTTGTATTGCACCAGCAGTTCGCCGCACCTTCCGATTTGTTGTTTGCTCAGCTTATTCATTCTATCTACATCGAACTACATCTTACATAGTTTCTATGTAAAACCTATCTCTAGCGATTTACCCATGTAACACGCACCATCACGAGAAATCAAGAAATGGGGGAGAGGAGGGCTGCTGAAAAAGGCGCTCTCTCCTTAGTTTCGAATACAGTAATGTGAGGCCTGACCCCTGACCCGAACGGCTGAGCTAACCGGGCGGCTTAATGGGTTTGTTAGACCATTTCGTCTGAAAACCTCACCAACTCTTTGAAATCGCTTTCTTTGAGAATTCGTATTGGAATGCCCTTGCCAATCAGTTCCTCCGCCTTTCTTTGCTTAGAACTTTTCTCGTGGCCTGCGAGTCTCTTTATGTCTTGGTCCCCCACCACCAGCAACGTTGTCTTCCTTGTTACGCCGGACGCTACCTGGCAGCCAACGGCTGCTGCCAAATCGGCCGCTTCACGGCGAGGTATTTCAAGAGCGCCAGTAAAGACAAGAACCTCACCACAAAGAGCACCTTCTGGATTCCCTTCACGCATTATACCAGAACTGATCGTTGCGAGGCCGATTGGCTGACGTACTTGCTTGAGCCAACCATCTATGTCTAGTCCTTTTTCATTGGATGCTGCGAGAAGAACATGAGCTGCCGCCTTCGCATCTTCTAGGGCGTCATGGTGCTTGAAATCATATCCGAGGATCTTGCATACATTATGAAGCCCATACCCTTTCCATGCGCACTCCTTCCAGGTGCGACGGGCCACCCGAGCCGAATCAAGCCAAGTGCATTCTGGCTCGCTGACACCATAACGCTGAGCTGCCCGATACATAGCCACCCGATCAAAGTATGTATGGCAAACGACCACTTCACCATCGAGATATGCACGGAGGGTGTCGCCTAATTGTGGGAACGTTGGCGCTCCCATAACAACGGATTCGTCGATTCCGTGGATAGACACATTGATGCCATCGAAGTAATCCTCTGGATCGACATAGGTCTTCCACTCATCTGAGAGGACGCCATTTATGCACTTCACAAGACCGATCTGGCAAATCGATGCCATATCGGCATTTGCTGTCTCTACGTCGATGGCAACGAAATTCATGGGTTGACCTTCGACCCGCTTCGCCTAGAAGTCCGATGTGACTTCCAAGGTGGCGATGGCTACCGATGCCGGACCACTGCCGAACGTGAGATACGGAGTCCCATCGTTGAGGCGAAGCCATTCCGCCTCGGCCGGGCTAACAGCCAGGACGTCGAAGAGAATGAAGCCACGCCCCTCAGCCAGAAGCCTCTCGTCTTCGCTGTAACACACCACGTCCAGTTCCGGATCAAGTTTGTTGAGTTGTTCCTGAAGCTCTTGAACCTTCATTTGTCCCCCTACGATCTTGGTGAATCCGGTTCATACCAGCGTCCAACGTACACGCCTCAGCGGCCGGCGGAAAGGCCGGTCCGTTTTGACGGTGTTGTTAGGCACGTTGCTTGTCTCTGAGTTGCCTTGCTTTAACTAGACGCTCCGCAAGCTTATGGGGACTGACACCCGGAGCTTTGGGTTGGTTTTCGTACCGCTCAAGGATTTGGACTTCGTCGCCGTATCTCTTTTGCTTTCGGTAGATGACTGCTAGTTGCTCATAGTACCAAGGTGCGACTCCCATTCCCTTACCGTGATTTTTAGCCTCCTTCTCTGTTTGATCCACGAGTTTTAATAGAAGATCAATCGCTTCATCCAGCCTATTCTCAGCCTTCAGCTGTTTCACACGTTCACCGTATTCGGTGTAGTGGCCACCTTCGCCGGACTTTGGTGGATCAAACTGATACTTCTGACCCTTTGGACCCAGTATCTGAAAGAGAATTTCGACGTACCCGCTATCTCCGATATAGGTCTTGAGCAAACGTGGTTTAACCTTACCCCAGAAGCCGCGTTCCACAACCTTCCTAGATACAGCCCTTGGGACGTATCCGATGAAATAACGCCTAGTACCGAAGAATCCCTTGCTGCAACCGATGATTCTTATCGCGTTCTTGTCGTGCTTGTTGTCAACCTCCCGCTCCAGCTCTAGCCAGACGCTCTCTGATGCTGCGAAAGCCGTCGCATCACTCTTCCGAAACGAAACGCCTGCAACCTCAAGTCGATCCTCAAAGATCTGAAATCCCTCCGGGATCTCTTGTTCCTGCAGATGATACTTACCCCTAGCCATCGATTCCCCAGTGCCTAACGGTTCGCGGATGAGCGACGCGAAGCGTCCCACTCGATCCGCTGGTTAGCTCTCTGAGGGATGTGACTCCTCACGACGCTTGTCCCTGTATTCGAAGACCCGCCACACGTCGACACCCCTCCAAGGACGGTCGAGCTCGATCTTACGAAGCAACTCACGGAGCACCTTCCGCTGCTCAGGTGAGAACTGCCAGTCGATGTAGCCGGCCAAGCCGTGATAGAGCCCGCGCGTGGTGGCTCCCGCATAGCGTGCGATTCGGTCCAACTGGAACTCGATCTCGATTCCATCGGCGGGGTCGTCCGCGGACTGCTCCCAGTGCCTAAGCGTATCCAAGCGCCGCTGGAGTTCGTGCATGTACCCTTCGCGTAGCCATTCGAATTCTTGGGCGTCATCCGAGTCGGCATGCCCAGGGCATCGCCTCAGGGTCTCCGGTTTCGACCGATCCCACGCGGCGACTTCACTGAGCTGCATAGCCGGTCCCGAGCACTTGTTGCAGTGGCCCCGACGTCGCCGAGGTCGCTCCGTCGTGCCGCAGTTGACGCAGGACTCGTACTTGCCTCCCCACAGCATGCCGCTCCCTCCTCACCAGAGCTAACTACGTCTTACATAGTTCCTACGTAACACCTATATCTAGCGATTTAAGTATGTAACACGCACAAATGCTGCACGCACAACCCATGTTAGAAAAAGGAGTTACAGCTCCCCTCCCATTTACCATGCGTCTTACATTGTTTCTACGTAACACTCATCATCACCGCGCAGTCGTAACGTGTCGACGGGGCTCCGCACGCCCTTCCCGTTGCGATTCAGCACATGGGTGTTCATCGTTGCCAACGCTTGAGGAGAAGTCTGAGATAAGGCGTGATTGGTAGTGTCGGTCTCGAGAAGTAATGACGTCCAATGTGCCGGCCTGTTGCATCGCTGTCCCCCCACTCTGCAACGTCCTGGCGCTTCAGAACGTAATCGCCATGCGCAGCCGACTTTGATTATACTCTTGCAGCCGCCATTCAGTCAAGGATTAGTCTGCCAGTTTCGCCACAGGAAATAAGTTGCCTCGCCGCTACCTGTGGTTGTCCCGCGGGCCCATTCCCCGTGTCGTCATTGCGAGCGTGAGCGAAGCAATCTCGGTTTGTACCGCGTGCCATCCAACCAGATTGCCGCGTCGCTGCGCTCCTCGCAATGACGAGATCGGGTATGTTCCCTCACCTCTATCCTCTCCCTCGCCACGGCGAGTCTCCGACACGGGCGAGGACTCGTGATGCAGAAGTCTTTGGAAGGGGGTATGGGGGAAAACCTTTCTGCCGAGAAAGGTTTCCCCCGCCAAACACTTAGGGGTAGGGCCGTGCTCAGCTTGCCGTCCCGTCGCAGCGCTCGTATTGATTTCTGCTAGCCTTTGATACCGGTCAACGAGATGCCACGGACCATGTAGCGCTGGCAGAAGAAGAACAGCAGTATCACCGGAATGGTCATCACCAGCGCCGTAGCCATCATCTCGCCGTACATGTTTCCATGTTCGCTCTGGAACCACTGGAGGCCCAGTGCGATGGTCATCTTGTCTTTCGTGTTGATGTAGATATACGGGCCGAGAAAGTTGTTCCACGAGTTCTGAAAAGTCTGCACGGCCACTACGGCAAGAGCCGGCTTTATCAGGGGCAGCGTGATCCTGCTCCAGATACCGACGTAACTGCATCCATCGATCTTCGCTGCATCCACCAGTTCCTGCGGCAAAGTGAGCATGAACTGCCTCAGCAGAAAGATATGGAACGCGCTGCCGAACAGGGTGGCGAACCAGAGCGGTTGGAGCGTGTTGTACCAGCCGAGACCGTTGTAAATCAGAAACAGAGGTATCATCGTGACCTGTGCAGGTAGCATGAGGGTTGCCAGAACAAGTATGAACACAGCCTCGCGGCCGCGCCATCTGATCTGGGCAAAGCTGAACGCGATGAAGCTGCTGGAGATAACGTTGAGTATAACGCTCAATGCGCTCACATAGAACGTGTTGCCCATCCATTTCCAGAATGGAATCCACTCGGCCGCCCGGACGAAGTTCTGGAACAGGTTGCTCGCCACAATAGGCCGTTCGCTGAAGACTTCAGGGATCCATGTGGGCGGCACGCGGAATATCTCTTCGTGCCCTTTGAAGCTGGTAACGACCAGCCATAGAAAGGGCAGCGAGAAGACGATGGCCCCGGCCAGAAGCATCAGGTGAAGGATTCCGCTCCGACAGGCCGATGCGGCTATACGCGACGGTCGTCGTTTCTTAACTATCACGTCGCGTTTCATTCGTAATGCACCCATTGTTTCGAGAACTTCCACTGGATCAGCGTGACGACCAGAACGATCACAAAGAGGATCCACGCCATTGCGGACGCGTAACCCATCTTGAAGTACCTGAACGCGTTATTGAACAGGTAGTAGACATAGAAAAGCGTTGAATCCGCCGGGCCGCCCCGCGTCAGCACAAGCGCCTGGGCAAATATCTGGAAAACGCCGATGATCCCCGTGACGAGGACGAAAAACATGTACGGCGTCAGCATCGGCAGCGTGATTGACCAGAACTGGCGCAGTTTGCCGGCGCCGTCTATTGAGGCGGCCTCGTAAAGCTGTTTTGGGATGCCCTGGAGTCCGGCGAGCCACAGGATCATGCCTCCGCCCGCGCCCCATAAACGCATGATCACGATAGCCGGTTTCGACCAGTGCGCATCGCCCAGCCAGGACGGCGGATTGTCGACGCCTATCAGCCGCAGGGCGACGTTCAGCAGACCGTCGGGGTTCAGCAGTGCATACCACAACACGGCCGCTGCAATAGCGGGAGTGATTGCCGGCAGGTAAAAAGCGGTGCGGTACATGCGCATACCTTTCACGCCGGTATTGAGCAGTAACGCGATAAGAAGCGAGACAATCATGGTAATCGGGATGGCCATCACCATGAACACGGTGTTGCCCATCGATTTCCAGAACAGGGGGTCTTTAAAGAGAAGAAAGGAGAAGTTTTGCAGACCAACAGACCGTGCGGGGTGGATCACGTCGTAGTCGCAAAAACTCATCGCCAGCGAAAAGACCATGGGACCCGCCACCAGCAAGACAAATCCGAAGACCCACGGCGCGATGAACGCCAGGCCAACGCGGTTCTCGTGCCGCTGAAGTGTGCTGACGGCGCGCTCACTGCGCGAACGCCACCAGAAGAACATGCAGGCGCCTATGACGATCGCAGCCGTCAAAGCGTAAACATAGCCCCATCGAAGCGGCGGGAGAGCCTCCCGGCCAAAATACAGATCGAGCTGTTCCTGCACCCGGCGGTCCACATCGGCCATGGCCTCTTCCGGCTCCATCTGGCCGTACAGGACACGATTCACTGCCCGCTCACACTCGTCGCGGATTACCGCGTACACAGGGCTTCTCGGCACCGGCACAAACGCCATCTGCTTAAGGAGCTCGCCGCACTTCCGGTAACCGGCGCCGACCACCGGATGTTTAGGTGTGAATCTCTCTTGAAGTATAGTCTGAGTTTTCAGGTTTGACCAGATTCCTGGGTATATTTCGCCTTTCCTGAGTCTTTGCTGTTCAGCCTTGAGCCGGAGCTCTTCACCTCTCGCCAGGTCTCCCCGCTGCTCGGCCACCTCTGCTTGCTCGTCCAGTCGTTTCGCCGAACGCTCGATCTCCTTCGCCTGGTCTATAGCCAGTCCTTCCACAAAAACGAGCTGTCCTTCCGGGCCGGCGGCGAATCGAATGAACTCCCACGCCTCCTTCGGATGGCGTGCGTTGGTCGGTATCAGGTAGAGTCCGTGCCGCGCTGAGGTGGTTATAGGATCTCGTCCCGGCGGCGGTGGGACCGGCGCGATACCGATATCGGCGTCCGAGTTGCGCCGCAAAATCTCACCGAGCACGTAGTGTCCCTCAACAGACATCGCCATATGGCCCTGCCCGAGCGGCCAGGTACCTAATCCTTCCTGCCACTTTGCGAAATCATCAAAGGCACGCCGACCGCCGGTAGCTTCAATTGTCGCCGCGATGAACTTCAGGGCTTCAACCGCTTCTGGCCGTTCCAGCAGAGACGTCCGCCCGTCATCGGAGAGCACCTCGCCTCCGAGTTGAGAGATGTAGAAGATCAGGTCATCTTCCATATACGGCGCGTGGAGCATTGCGCCGAGACGTCTCACGCGGCCCCGTTCGTCTCGTAGAGTGAGCTTCCGCGCATACTCCTGCCACTCGTTCCAGTCTCTGGGCGGTTTCTCGGGATCGAGTCCGGCTTCGCGAAACACATCCTTGTTGTAGGCGAGAAACAGCGCGTTGGTCGCCTCCGGGATGGCGTAGATGCGTCCGTCGGCACCCCGGCACGATTCCCACACGCCCGGATTGAAGTCCTCCCGGTGCAAACCGTCGTCGTGGGCCTTATCGGCGTCGATGAAATCGTCCAGGGACATGAGAATTCCCCGGGCCGCGATGTCGCCGAACAGGTTTGCTTCACGTTTGAACACGTCAGGAGGCGAATCGCCTATTACGCCGCACAGCAGCTTCTGCAGATCGGAACCCCGGTCTGCGGGGCCTACAACTACTTTGATGTTGGGGTAGCGGCGTTCGAACTCATCGACGACAGCGAACCAGCCGGCGCGCGGGTAGCCCAGGTTCAGACCCCACACGTGGAGTTCGACGGGCGATTCAGGTTCTTCGGCAAGGCCGTGTGCCAAGGAGGGGACAAGCACCATGAAAGTGCATAGAACTGAGCGGAACAGGTACATCTGCCGAATCTTTACTCCGTTTGGGGCGGTCGCACGGGCAAAACCAGCGCGCTCGGATAGGTCTTGCTCATGTAAACAGTGTTATGTGCCAAACGCATGTTTTCTTCGGTCGGGAATTCGTCGCCGCTGTTTGGATTCTTCTCGAACCTCGGGTAGTTGCTGCTGGATATTTGCAGGCCGATCCGGTGACCGGTGTTGAAGATCCAGCTGATATGGCCCAGATCGATTTTTACCAATACGACCTCTCCGGGCTCGAGCGGAGGCATGGGTTTGTCGTAACCGTTGCGATACTTCAGCCGCTGGATGCTGTCCAGCATCAGGATCTCGCGTTCGTCTCCGGCGGGATACACGTCCACGAGTTTGGCCGTGAAATCCGTGTCCGGTGCATCGCTTGCAACGTACAGTCGAACCTCGAAATGTCCCGTGGTTTCCAGCGGCGCGTGCAATGACGGCGTCATGAACTTGAGAACGTCCGGACGGTCGCTGACCGGGCGTTGGTCGTGGGGTCCGTAAGCAATTGTCAGGTTCTGTCCGCCGAGAGTCGGAACCGGATTGTTGGGATCATAGGTGAACGTAAGTCTGTTCTGCTCACTGACAGGCTTTTCTACCGACAAAGTGCCATTTTCGAGGAGGTAATATGCCGTTTCGTTCGTGGGGAACGGCGGCCACTTATCCGCGGTACGCCATTCCCAGCCCGGCCCCGAGAAGTCTGTGTCATCTCCTACCGTATAGTAAGTCACCGCCGGTTCGTCCATGATGCCGTTGTCGACGCCACAAAGCCAGAACTCAGCGAACCTGAGACGATACGGCGTTACGCGAAACTCGTCGTAGTTCTCTGGAAAACGAAGGGTCTGCATGCCCCACGGCCCGTGGCCGGTCGGGCGCATCACCAGTTTCTGATTGCCCCGCGCACCTTCGCCGCCGTGGTGTTGCCGCGCAATGAAAAACTGGAGCGTACCCCTGGCGAAGATGTCCCACCAGCCGCCGACATGCAACCCCGGCGCGGTAATCAGAGCGGCGCGCGCCTCTGAATCGTATTCCTGCCAGTAAGGGCTTGACGGCGGTTGGGCCTTCCACACGTCGGCGTATTCCGGCGACTGGACACCGAGTTTGAGCCAACCTTCAACCAGCGATTTGCGGAACACGCCTCCCTGGTAGGCCAGGTGGTCGGCGAAGTCGGATCCCGCATCCTGGATTATCTGACAGTCGAGCGGTTCACCGGAGCCGGCGAGGAGAGCGGAGATGATGCCCGGGGCCGAGCCGCCGTACGTCCCGACGCGGCCGTTGCACCATTCTTGTTCCCGTATCCATTTTACCGTTGCCGCACCGTCCTGGTTGCAACCCCAGCCCTCATCGGCAAATGGGCGGTAAACGCCTTCGCTGCCGAACCGTCCCCGAACGCTCTGTTCAACCAACGCAATACCCCGGTCGGTCCAACCGGAGGCACGTTTTGCCCGAGGATAGGGTGTACGCTCCAGGATCGCCGGCCACGATGGACCTCCCTTGGAGGGCAGATGAACGACAGTCACGAGCTTCACGCCGTCGGGCATCGGCATCATGTGCGTCTGCTGGGCTTGGACTGAGAAGCTCAAGCAGAAGACAAGTGCAAGCGCGATTAGCAGGCGGAAACGCCGTGCGACAGTCTCGATCTTCAATCCGGATATCATCATCTTTGGGAAACTCCTCATTCAGTCTTCGTATTTGGCGGCGGGATTACCCCCGCGACGCGTCCCATCCAGTACGGCAAAAACACATCGATCCCGGGAAGCTCGTACGGCAGATCCTGTTTCCCGTGGCGCAAACAGGGGGAACGCTGCCAGATGAAATCGTCAGGTATTTGCTCCCGTGCGAGCAAGGCATATTTGGTGTACGCGTCGTCGCGACCTTCGATCTCGGGATCGGCCCGGTGGTCGACGGCGCGAAAGAACTTCGGCGGATCGGGATAATCGACCAGCATGCCCTGCAGCACGGCCCGCGCACCAAGGTTGTCACTGTTGCCCGTTCCAGCAAGGCAGATTGCGGCGAACTGGGCGTTAAGATGGTCCGAGACCGCGCCGTACATCCACTCGAGCGCGTCCGCCAGCATCTTCTTCCTGGCCGGGTCGTCCTCCAGCGCGCACAACGCGGACGTCCGGATGAACCTCAGGTTGTTCGCGAAGTACTCCCTGTACCACTTGTTGCTTACCCGCCGGTCCTTGCTCAGCGCCCTGCATGATTTATCATATTCTTCATTCAGTTGCGCGTACTTTTCCGGGTTCACGGTGAGAATGGTGCGCATCCATGCCATCTTGTACCACGGCGTGGCTCGGGTTGTGTGTCCCTTTCCGTCCGGGATGCTCCAACTGTCCGCGATCAGGCGGTCGGCCACCCGCTCGACGATGCTCCCGATGCGCTCGCGTATCTCGGCGTCGTCCACGTAAGCCAGTGTTGTGGCCAGGCCGAAATTCACCCCGTCATAGGTGTCGCGGGAACTGTAGCCCAGCCAGACCAGGTCGGTGTAGAGTTCCACTCCCCGGTACGCCCTCTTGCCGAGGCCGGGTCGGTCCGTGTCTTCACCTCTGCCGTACACGCTGTAATACCCCTGGTAACCGGCATCAGTTGCGGGCCCGGCGTACCGGGCAATGTACCCTTCACGGCCGCTGACAACCGTCAGCAGATCAAACCTGTCGAGAACGGCAAGAATGTCATTGCGCATCTCGGGATCTTTCGTTACGTGGTAGCGCAACGCGAGCGCCGCCAGGTAATGGCCGGTCCACGCGGCGCTGTCTCCCAGACCTTCCAACCGATAAACCTTTGAGCGGTCATAGTCCGTCCACCACACGTCGGCATTCAGACCGTGGGGAAGATGGTATCGCTTGTAGTTGTCGAGGTACTTTTCGGCTTTGACGTGCAGCGCCTCGGCCTGCGCGGGAGTAATTTCCGGCCATTGTGCGGTCTGTCCTCGAGCAATCTGACGTAAGGCCTGCTCCTGTTCGGGCAGGAGCAGCGATTCTGTGGAATCAGCCGAACTCCGCACCGCCAACAGCACTACGGCACAGAGCAACATACAAAACGACGCAGATTTACGGATCTCGCTCATTCGATATCTCTTTCTTTGTCCATCGGTCCCCACAATATGTGGATTATACTGTGTTTACGCCACAGTGTCCACAGCTTGACACCGTCTTGTTTTAACTTGTAGTATGCCCTCGAAAATGGGGACTGACACAAGCCCGGCCTTCATAGCCAAAGGCTACTTTGGCGGAGTAGGCCGCAGCGAGGCTGGAGACGTGTCTGTACCTGTTTTCTTGGGAGGTCAGCAATGGCAGATGATAAACTGCAAGATAAACGTGTCCCGCCGGAAACCGTAATAACGCCGGAACATCCGCTGATCGTTCTGCAAACGTCGCCCCGGTTTGGCGATTCGGACGAAGGGTTCGCCGATGGCGATCCGATGGAAGAAGCAACCAAGCACGGTCGGGAGGCGGTCCGGGCGTGGCGCGAGGCTGTCCCGGACGATATCAAACCCTACTGCCAGCTCCAGATGGAGATCCGCAACCGCGACCACGAGATTCGATACGAAGCGTTTCGCAGAGTCTTCGCGGAGTTGGAGAGAGCGGGAGTTCCGGCCGATTTTCAGTTCGCCGATCCCCACGATCAATACGTGTTCGACCCTATCTACGCCGAGAAGCTGCTTGACGAGTTTTCCTGCATAAAGTCGATGACGATCACCGAGATTCGGTGCGAACATTACTCCAACCACAACGTGCCACGGTATGCAATCCCGCCGCAGATTCGTTATGCCATCGACATTTTGAAAATGGCGGCGCGGTACGGCAAACATCTTATTGTGTCATTGCAAGATCTGAAGTGGATGCACATTGGCACGGATGAACTTAACCAGCCGCTCGTGGACGCCATCTACGAGTACGGTGATTATTGCATTCCGGTGAGCGAACACATAGGCCCGCGACATCTTCAGCGGCAGACTTCGGTATTCGCGTTCTGGATCGCCGACGCGGTGAAACATTGGGGTGTGGAACCGCAGTCGTGGTGGTTCGAGAACGGCCGCATGATTGAGCCGGGCATTTTCGGCCAGCGCGAACCGGACAACACTCGTATTATGCCTCCGGACCTGTACCGCGCGATGATTCTCATAGGTGCGATGATGGGCGCAACGGTATTCGATTTTGAGCCGTTCTGGGACCTGTTCGATTACGACAACTCGCGCTGCTGGCGCAACGTGATATACCCGACGCTCATGGAGATCATCACACGGAAACTTATACCGGCGCGTGAACAGGTCATGGAGAAGACGAAGGTAGCGTTTCACCTGCGCTCGTGCAAGAACATCAACGAGTTCCACGAGAACCTGCGGGATGTGGATTGGATAGGTGACAAAGGTCTCTTCGTGCGGGCTGCGTACGGTTTGTGGAGCCGGTATCTCGAACACGAGCTCGTTCCGAATAAGGGGCAGCACTATTACATACCGTTACTGCCCCCGAAGACGCCGCAGGATGTGCTCGATCATTTTGAAGAGGTCGTCACACCCGGCCGGTGCGACAGTGTGGAGGCATACGAGGAGCTTCTCGGCAAACACTACACACCGGATGGTGAAGGGGCGGCGTGTATCATGAGCATTAACAATCATACGTACGTGATGCAGACGCATGAGAACCTGTACGAGCGACAGACTTACGCGATCGACCTGCCGAAGCCCGTCCGGGGCGTTACTGCCGAGCGCGCCGTCGAAGGTGTGCGCATCAGTTGGACAAAGGATTCGGGCGCGTCGGAGTATCAGGTGCGTCGGATCGAGGCGGTGGAGCTTCCCGCACCGAGGGGATACTCCTCGGGCATCTGGCACGCTGCTGATCAGCCGATGGTTGATCCCCAACTGGAGTCTGTTGCCGAGACTTACCACAAGGACGGGAAAGCTCCGCCCATCCCCGAGTACAGCGATCCGGTACCGGTGATCGGGCGTACGACCGAAACGTCGTTTATGGACACGACCGCCGACCCGGCCAAGACTTACACTTACACGGTAACGGCCACGACGACCACTCTGGAGCGTAAAGAGGGCACGGTCAACTACATGGATTATCTCGTGTTCAGTCAAACAGAGAGCATCGTCGGCGAGCAGGCCACTGTGTATCCGGACGGGACGGTGGAAGTACGGCCCGTGCTCGATCCGGTGGATGAACGTCCCGCAAGCCAGGTGGTGTATCCGACCTTCGACGGGGCCGAGGGCATACACCGCAAGACAGCGGAAGAGATCGTTGAACGTATCGACGAAATCAAGGCCGCATACGAGGCGTGGGATTGGAAACGTCTTACGGCATGCTATTCCGACCGGTACGACGACCCGAACGGCCACACGAAAGAGTACGTGGGTTGGGCGTGGAAATGGTGGTTCATCCGCAATAACGACGGGGTGATGCTCCGGCAGATACGGTTCTGGGATTTCGGCGAGTACGCCGAGACCGGTAGGGTAGGCGTAAGGATGTTCTCGCTATTCCGTGCGGTGCGATACGACGACCAGCCGTTCGGATACGGTTATGACGGCACCTTACGGCTTCCACGGCATGCCGACGAGGAGGTCGTATACACCTGGGCCAAGGAATCGGACGGCGCGTGGCGGATTGTTCGCACAGAACCGGCTCTGCCGAACATGGCGGAGATATTGTGGTACAGCCGTGGATGTGACAAGACAGAGCTGAAACTGCGTCCCGGCGTGGACGACGACGCGCCGTTTCGCAACTAGGTAAATAGAACAAGCCCCCAGCGGGTTGCTGGGGGCTGCTTCAGCTAAGTAACCTCAACACCTGAGGTTTACCCCGGGTCCTCGTGTTAGGCTCCCGTTCAAGTTACCCGCACGTTGAAGACGTGCTCGGGATACCGGAACGAACACGCTCTACTCCGCTACGCCAAAGGTGAGGTCGTGCGGGAAGTTTACGCCTGTACCGCTCAGCCCTCTCCGCACGGGGTACTGCGACCAGAGGTTAACGAATTCCACGTGACCGTCCATCCAGAGGACGTTTGATCCGCCGGGCACGTGGTTCGTAATGGCCACCCCGCCGCTCATCTCCGCCGGGGTGGGCTCGGTCCATTCGGAGGCTTTATCGCTGAACGACCATATGTCCCACATGATCGGGATCTCGCTTTGCGCTACAGCAGATCCAGCCGGGTTGTTGATGTCCGTGATGAAAAAGCGCTCGATACCCTCGCGAAGTCGATACAACGTATCAGGCGTGAGCGTTCCGTCCTCCTCCCTTCTTTGGGAGGCGCTCCTGTAAGTGGTGTTTATATCATTGCCGCTCATTCGGCCGCCAGAGTAGGAGGCGACGTCGGGCGGCCCCTGGTACACCCCTCCGGTATACGGACATGCAGGACCCACGTTGAGAGGGTTACCCGGAAAGGCACCGCTCAATATCAAAGCGTTCTGCAAGGACTGCCACCACAGTATGTAAGCGACTTTACCCTGGGCGGGCGTCCGTGTCGCGAAGGCCAGATAAATGTAAGAGCGCGCAATAGTCAGGTGCGTGAGAAAACACTCGTTGGTGGCCGTGCCTGCGCGGATTAATTGACGGATCTCATCAATTCCCCGCTCAAACTCGACACCGTAGTTTATGATGTCCCAGCCGCTGTCTGACGGGCATCTGGAAATCATGGCGTCGCTCAGGTATTCTGGATAGACTGCCCGATAGTCGGGGCTGGCAAATGCAAATCCATTGGGAGCAAGGTGCGTCATTGGCGGGAACAACCCGTTCCACTCATTGGCGTACATCTTGAAAACGAGCCCCCACTGTTTGAGATTGTTGGCACAGGTTGATCGGCGAGCCGCTTCCCGTGCGCGAGCGAGTGCCGGCAACAAGATCGCTGCCAGGATGCCGATAATCGCGATGACGACCAGCAGCTCAATAAGTGTAAAACCCTTCTTACGCCTTGTCATGACCGTATCCTCCTTGGCAATGCCGGAAGGCATTGGCTTGAATTAGTACCGTGCACCGCTTTCCTCGATGTCTCTAACATCAGAAACCACAAGGCTTAATGGAGTCCACATCACCCCCTTTCGCCTCTTGATGCAGCGTAGAACCGTCTTCAGTCATGTAAGCTATCGCTCAGGACAATCGGTGGTCAATTTCGCGAACCAGACGAAGCTTATAGCATATTTATAGCATACAATTATCTTCTTGTCAAGCGTTTTTTTCATTCTGGGTGGGAAATCTTTCCCTATTCTCGTTGGTTTCGTCGCAATGTCAGATCGCAGTAAGGTCCGGGCTCGTTAGAGACAGGATTTACGCATAGCGGCGCTCCGGCGACAAGACGCCCGCTGGGGCGTCTCTACCAATATGGCAAAATATCAGCGCAACCTAGTGAGCTCCAGCAAGTTTTACAACTTGAGATTGCTCCGCCGTACCTTCCTCCTGCCAGTGACCAACGCGTTGCGCTATGAGGCTAAACGGGAGACCGACGTGGGTGGCAGGTACGTCATAGAGGTGTTCTTCAGCCGTTTCGAAATCAGCGTCAATGCCTTTCTGACAGATCTGAACCGAGTCCGGGAATACAAAGGGCGCACGGCATAACGCCGTGCGCCCGTAATAGTCGCGCTTATGAAGATCAACCGAACCCGGCTCCGAGAGCGGAGTAACCTGAGAATGCGGCTCCAAACGTCCCCGGCGGGTCGTCGGAAATTGGATATTTCACCTTGTGCTTGATGAATTCCACGTGCCCGTCCATATACAGCACGTTGCACCCTCCGGGGAGATGGTTAAAGATAATGATCCCTGCGGAGGGATCCCCCGGCAAAGCGCCATACTGATTCTGCGTGTTGCCCCAGGTGTCCCACATGATGGGCACCTCGCTCTGCGCCATCGCGGATGCCGCCGGGTTGTTGATATCGGTGATGAAGAACCGTTCGATACCTTCGCGCACCCGGTATATCGTGCCTGGAATAGGCGATCCGTCAGCCTCGGTACCACCAATGCCGGACACGTCCAGGTCAAAGTCGCGGTTGAAAAACGTCACAGCGCTTCCGAGCGGGCACCCCGGACCGGTCGATGCGTCCACTACGGTCGCCCATTGGTTAATCGCCTCCTGGAACCACTGCAGCATTGCAGCCAAGCCCTGCGCAGGCGTCCGCGTAGCGTAGCCGATGTAGAAATACGAACGCGGAATCGAGGAGTGAAGCTGCATGCACAGTATGTTCGCGGTGCCGTCTCGCATTGCCTCACGGATCTCTTCGGTGGCCGTTTCAAACGGAGGCAAATCCGCGAAGTTGTCGTTTCCGCTGTCGGACGGGCAGATGAGGATATTCAGGTCCGTCAGATACTCGGGATAAATGGCGCGGCCGTCCGGCCCGGCAAGGCCCGGATAGGGACTTGTACGTCCGCCCAGTGCGAGATCGCACATATGCGGGAACTTGCCGTCCCACTCATTAGAGTACATCTTGAAAACCAGTCCCCATTGCTTGAGATTGTTCGCGCACGAGGCGCGTCTGGCTGCTTCTCTTGCGCGTGCTAATGCAGGCAGCAGGATCGCGGCAAGTATTCCTATGATCGCGATCACCACGAGCAGCTCAATTAACGTAAACCCCTTCTTATGTTTCATCATGCTTTCCTCCATCGTTCTGTATAAGCCTATCCTCAGTGAACCATCCAACACAACACGTAAGTACTTGGATTGAGGTTAAGCCATCACCTCCCTTCCTTGTTTCTTCTGCGCCTGCTCGTCCGCAATTGTATTCGTTTGCGCGTCGTCCACCCGTGAAGGCTACGCTATATCAGCTACAGGCTCGGCGACGGTCGCTGACATATGCCCTGCCAGTTTCCTGCGCACGAGCTTGCCGGGAAGAACTATCTGAAACGGCCCCTTCTCTCCTTCTATGAGTCTGTTCAGACAATCCATGGCAACGCGTCCTTCGTCCCTCAACGGCTGTCGCACCGTTGTCAACTCGAGATCGTGAGCAAAATCCAGATCGTCGTACCCTACTATGGCGAGCTTCTCCGCCAGGTCCGGATACTTACGTCTGCACATGCTGATCACCGCCAGTGCAGTGAAGTCACATATGCAGAACACGGCATCTATGCGTCCGTTCACAGCCAACTCCTGCAGTGCGGAGTCGACGGCCAAATCCACCTCCTTGCCTTTCGGCCGGCGAACGTCCAGACGGTACAGAAGATCCGGGTCGAACGCGACGCCCGATTCCTCCAGCGCCTCCCGGTATCCTGCCACCCGCTCGCGCACCGCCGAACAATCGGGGCCGGCGACAAACCCCACACGGCTATAACCGGCATGCAGCAGTTCAAAAGTCAGCTCGCGCGCTTTGGCGAAGTTGTCGGACGCAACGTAGCTTTCTTCCTCTCCCAACCCCACACGATTGTCTATGCAGACCACCGGGATACTGCGTTCCCAGAATTTCCTCACCACGTCCTGATTCAGTTCGTAGCGATCATAGCTCTCGACCGGTCTGTATATTACGCCGGAGACCTTCTTGGGGTCGGCGTTTTCCGCGTGTTTGAGTGCTCGCTTGGGATCCCAGTCGCTGCCGGAAAGTACGAGCGTGAACCCGAGTTCACGAGCGCGCGATTCGATCCCGGCCATGAACTCGCCGTACACACCGATCCGCTTGCCGCAGAAGACCCACTCAATCGCCTTTATCGACGGCGTCGGGCGTTCGTCAACAAAAGTCCCATGACCCTGGATGCGCACGACCAAACCGTCTTCCGCCAGAAGACGCAACGCCCGATTCGCCGTCATCCGACCGACACCGTACTCCTGCATTATCTCGGATTCCGAGGAAACGCGGCTGCCAGGCGGCAGGCGGCCTGAACGGATTTCTCTGGCGATCTCCTGCTTGATCCGCATGTACTTCGGCAGGAATGTGGTCTGGTCTTTGGAGTCTGATTTCATGCAATCTACCTTAGCGCTGCAGGTTCATAATAACCAAAAACCCACGCTTTACGAGGATGCTATACTTCTCTTAAAAACCCTCTTTGCAACGCGCAAAACGTGATCCCGACGCTCGCCAGATGTATCAAAAAACATCGCTTAGCATATTTATAGCATACATACGGGTCTATGTCAAGCTCTTTTTTCCGGTCTCCCGCCTGGAGCCGGAGTATTCCTGCGCCACGCTGGGCCACTTGGTCAGCCGAAGCGGATCTCTTCGCCTGCGGCAGCGCTCCGATAGACGCCATCGATAATCCTGGCTACCTTGAGAGACTCCTCGGGAGGTACCGGAGAAGGCTTTCCTTCGGCGACCGCCTCGGCAAAGGCCATGCACTCTTTGGCGTGCGGTTCGCCACCCTCGACGCGTTTCAGGCAGACATCGAGATGCTGGTGAGTGCGATAATTGGTCTTGTAGACCTCGTTTCGGGGCCAATGCGCACCGCCCTGTTCGCCGTAAAGCCAGATCTGCATATCTTCGCTTTCAGTCTTGTGGTTGAGAAGCCAGCTGACTTCGAGGATTAAATGCGCTCCGTTTTCGAACCGGACGAACGCGGCGGCAAACTCCTCCGTGTCGAGACCGCTTGGCACTTCGTCGTCTCCCCACGCGCTGAACGCTCCCGGCAGGTGAGCCAGGCGAGTCTCTGTCACCCCGCTGATCGACACCGGCTTAGGAAACCCCATCAGCCACATTGTGAGGTCGAGCAGGTGTACCCCGATGTCAAGCAGCGCGCCTCCGCCGGTCACCTCTTTCATGCAATACCCTCCCCAGAGAGGTATGTTCGACCGGCGAAGTATCCAGCTTCGAGCGTGGTAGATCGGTCCCAGGGTTCCTTCGTCGATCTCCTTCCTCAAGGCGACCGCCCGGCCGTCGAACCGGAAATGTTGCGCTGTCATCAGCAGCTTGCCGCTCTCGTCGCGCGCGCGGATCATCGCCTCGATCTCGTCCGGCACGACGGCGAGGGGCTTCTCGCAGATAACGTGTTTCCCCGCCTTAAGTGCTGCGATTGTCAACGGGGCGTGAACCCGGTTCGGCGTGCATATATCAACTATATCGATCTGCTCGTTCGCGAAAAGATCTTCCGGTTTATCGTAGAGGAGTTTCACGCCGAGCTTCTCACCGAATTTCTTAAGTACGTCCGCGTTGATATCCGCCAGCGCGACAAGTTCCGCATGAGGGCTTTCTATCCACCCCGGGTAATGCACTTTCGCAATGCCGCCAACGCCGACAACGCCAACTTTCAACTTGGAATCCATAATCGTGCCCTTTCTATGGCAGATAGCTCCAGCATGGTTCAAATATGAGACCACGCGGCTGTTGACCGAGCCCCTGAGGTGAAGCGACAGCTCCGCATATTTCAGCCTTTTCGGAAAAAGCAGATCCTTCGCTTACGCTCAGGATGACATCAAAGGCCATCTTTTCAACAACCCACCGCCGATCATTCGACACATATCACCAGGAAGTGCAAATCCTCGTCTGAATCGTTCCGGAGACCGTGCGAACCGCCGGGGAAAACAGCGGTCAATTCGCCTGCCTCGACCTGATGGTCATTTCCATCCAACACCATCACACCATTGCCCTTTGTGAAAATGTAATACTCCTCGTCGTCGGCGTGATCGTGAGACCCAATGGAAGCACCGGGCGGGAGCACATCCCGATGGACAAACTTCACGCGTTTCATCACCGTGTCGCCCTGCTCCAACAGGACGGCACATTCCACCGGGCCGCTCCCGTCGTGACAATCGTTGATCACGCTGCTTTCCAGTTCATCGTTCTTCTTAATGAGAAAGGTTTTCTCCATCAACAACCCTCCTGTCGCGCGGTTGCGAGCCTCTCATTCGCCACGGCGAATTATTTGTCTAAGAAAAAGGGTACAGACACGTCTCCGGCCTCGCTGCGGCCTACTCCGCCAAAGTAGCCTTCGGCTACGAAGGCCGGGCTTGTGTCAGTCCCCATTTTCTTAGGATACCCCGTATCGTCATATCGCGAGTCGAATACCACTGTTTCGTGAGATTAGACCACGCCGCAACAAGCTTGTCAAATCGTCTAGAACCTGCGGGATCACCTGTCGTGAGCGGCACCGCAATGATCCATACCGAACTCTCGAAACGCCTCGAATGCCGCCCTGACGTTTTCTTCCGGCGCGCCGACAGCTTCCCGGCCATATTCGACCGGAATAACGCCTCCTTCTCTCGTTCCCCAATGCTCCAGGAGCATCCTGGCCTCTTGCCGAACGTCTTCCGGCGTGCCTCGCGCGTACGTGTTCTGGATGTCTATGCACGGCAAGAACGCCGTTTTGCCGGCGAACTTGCTTCCGATCTCTTCGATGCCGACGACCGTTGGCGAATGCAGGTTAAAACCGTCGAACCCGGCTTCGATGAAGTCGGCCATCAGGTCGTTGACTCTCCCGTCGGTGTGCAGTATGGCGTACATGCCTGCATCGTGAATAGCGTCCGTCAGACGCCGGTACCGTTCCTTGAAAAAAGTGCGCCACATCGGCACGGCGATAAGCGTGCTGTGTTGTGTGCCCCAGTCGTCGCTCACAAGAAATGCGTCTATCCGCCGGCCAAACCGCCGGCCCAGATTTCTCATTATCCCGATATGGAAATCGAGAATTCGTTCGAGGAGATCGTGCATTTTGTCCGGGTAAAGGTACAAATCCGTAAGCGCCTGATCAAATCCTCGCAGGGAATAGTATCGTTCCCACAATGTCAATACGGTCTCCGCGAGGACGCTTATGAACTTGTCCGGAAACTCTTCCAGTGCCGATCTGATTGCCTCATAACGGCTGTCGTCGTCCGGGTCGGGAAAACGGTATGTCTCGAGGCTCGCCCACTCCCTTATCGGGTGCTTCTTCATCTGCCCCATATTCTCAACTTCCGATTTTTCCCATACAGCGCCCCATTCGTCCTGGCCCGGCTCAGACGGCTTCCACGTTTTCGGCGCGGTGTAAGGGACGCCGACAAGGTCGGTATGGCCGCACGACGGATACGCCATCGGCAACCGTTCAGGTCTGCGAAACTCCAGAGCACGTCGAGCCAGTTCGCGCGATGTCATGAGTCACCTTTCTCTTTGCGGGGCTCTCCCGCCACAACCTTAACGAAGCCAAGCGGCGACCGCGACACTGTCGGCCCCCTCCGATAAACACGTTTTCTCCAGTGTTTCCTCATAGTGTGAACGAGAGGCCTCATTTCAGTCAAAGGTGTTTCGGCTCTTCTTGTGAAACAGTGTAAGTTGCTCGTACGGTACGTTCCTCGCCCGGTTGTAACGGCGAGAGACGCGGCACCAGTTCGAGGTTCACCTGCTCGCTAGGCAAGCGGAAGTAGTAGAACAGGTTCTCAAGTTCATCCGCATTCACGCCGATAAGCACTGTAAGCCGTTTCCGGGGCACGCTCAGCGCCCACCGTGTGATGCCGGTCGGCTCGATATTCTCGACACCCGCGACGTCCGGCTCGACGAACTTCAATGGACGATGACGCCACTCGCCGTCCTTTTCGATCCAGATCTCGGGTTCCAGCGAGCCCTGCGTCCAGAACTCCGGATGCGATTTCACCCTCGGCACGACCGGCACGTCGCTCTCGTTGCGAAACACCAGGGTGACGTCTAACTTGTCGGAACCTGGATTGAGCGTCATTTCGCGCCGAATGGCCAGGCCGTTGTCGAGTTTTGTCTCGACGACGACGCGGTTCTCAGTACGTTCGGCCAGTGAGTAGGTGGATGCGACCGGAACCTCGATCGCCGGCGCGTCCGGATCCATGACGTCCCACTCTTCCCATTGCCAGCGCCCTTTGCGGAGCGCTTCGCCGCCGCGAAAGAGGTCCATGCCGGATCGTTTGTCAAAAAGCCGCACAACGGCACCCCTGCGCTTGGGCAAGACCCAGATTTCATAGAATTCGTTTTCAAGTTTTTCGATGGGGACCTCCTCGTAACGTGGCGGCGTCCGTCCGTCGAGCATCGCCGACAGTAGCCTGAACGGGCCGCGCCAATCCGGCTGAGGTATCATGCCGAATTGTTTTGCGCGTTCGATGTACTCCTCGTACGTCAGACTCGGAGGCCGTTCGAGGACGAACGCGGCGTCCGTCGCCGTGACACGCGGCGGACAGATGAGCGCGGCACACTGTACGGGCAAATATGCCTTGTCCACCCGTTGACGGATTTCCTCTGAATCGGCCGTCGCGAAAGCCTTCTTGAACAGTTCTTCCGCCTGCACAACCGTGTCATAGTCCAGCCATTCGCCGTTGTTGAAGCACGGCAACGGCGACCCGCTGTCTTTGATCCGCCTGGTCAGCACGTTGATGTATGCTTTGATGTGAGGCGCTGCTTTCCCGTAGTAGAGATCTATGAACTCATTCTTTATGGCCTCAGCGTCGGCAAAAGGGTTCCACAACAGTTTGTGGATCATGTAAGCGCGCAGTTCCTGGAACTCGCCGTCCTTAAGCTCCGAACCTTGCTCGAACATCCCTTTGACTTTGTGTTTCAGATAGAACTGCATGTTGGGCTGGAGCACGTGGAAGTTCGGGTGCGGAATCTGCGCGTGCGAGTAGTTCGGCGTGTAGTCCCACACGTGCAGACGTTTGGCTATCTTGGACCATGCCACGATATCTTCTACAAAAGCCCTGTTTGCGGCCGACGTCGGGTCGTCGAGCGGACGGCCGAAATCGCACTCGATGCTGCACAGTTTGATGATAATATTGTCGCGTGGCCGCAGATGTTTGGGCGCCTTGCGCGTGTATTGATACGCCAGAGTTTCCAGCGAATACCCCGGATGCTCCTCAGCGAGCCGGTCCGCTATCTGGTTGAGCGCGGTCAGTATGGAACCCGCATTAGACTCCTCGTACTCGTCGATAGCGGCGCAAGCATCGCATTCGCAATAGGCAAACCAGTCCATCTGGGATATGTGAACGATCTTGTTGGATGGATTGTTCTTAATGTCCCTGTCGATCGCCTCGTACAGCAGCCTCACCACGTCGGGATTCGTGAAACAGAGCTGCGTCATCATATCCGGAGGCATGTCGCCCGGTCCGAGATACCAAGGCACGCCGATCGGCGCGTGACGCTTGCCGTTGTAAAACGAATAATACTCGGGATGTTCTTTGAAATACGTGTCGGGAGGAATCTGCCGGTGCAGGGAATGAGCTGTGAAGCTCGTCGGGCCCGGGTTTATCCAGTTGATGCCATCATACAAGGCGTCTTTCTCGCGGTCCGCGTGCGTAAGCCAATAGAAGTACGTCGTATCGCGCAGTTCGAATGGGGGCACGTACCGGTAGTCGATATTCGGCAGCGACGCCGGAGCCTGTGGAATATGCGTGACGTCCGGGGCCAGCCACCGTATACCCATGTACTTCTCAAAGAACTCGTAGACCCCGTACAGAGTACCCCGTTCGCGACCGCCGACGATGAGCAGCTGGCGCTTTGAGGAGCCATGGTCCGGACCGACGGTGCGGATGCACAGTCCGTCCGTCCCCAGACCTTCAAGCTGCAGCTTCGATAGCAGGCTATCCGGCACGCCGTCGCGTCCGATCCAGACGGCGATTCCGTCGCCGGACTCGGGCGCGACAGGTATGTCGCAGCCCGTTGTGAGCTTCCAGTACTTCTCGAACTCCTCTGCGGCGAGCTTCTCCGAATCCGATGCGGAGTCAGCCACTACCACTTGGAACTTGCCATATGAATCGCTTGGTGCCCAACCGGCCGACGCACTAGCGAGAACCGGAGTTGCTATCATGACTAGAGCAACAAGTACCCTACCAAAAACATGCATCCGTCAATCCTCCCAGAACGTCGTCTGGACTGCACTTGCCGCGCAACGAGCGGTCGCGGGACAACAATAGAAACCCAACGCCGAACGGTAAAGAGAGTAGCAGAGGCTCCTAGCTGAATTCAACCCGAGGGAGCGGCCTTCTTTCGATTTCGACTTGATTATGGGATCTAAAGCAGATAGGATGTTAGGGCAATTCACATCTGACTACAGGCCTCCAAAACGGAAAGGGTCGGAGACATGAGAGAGATCGGAAGAATTCTCATACCTATGGTCACGCCGTTCAAACCTAACGGCGATGTGGACTTTGAAAAAGCCCACGCCTACGCAAAATGGCTTGTGAAAATGCGCCGTGGCGACAGCCTCATAGCCACAGGCACTACAGGCGAGTTCCACTCGCTCACGTTCGAGGAACGCGTCAAGATGTTCGAGGTGGTATGGGACGCGGTGGGCAAGAAGATACCGGTGATCGCCGCGACCGGCTGTGTCTCGACTCGAGAGACTGTCAGACTTACACGCGAGGCCGAACGAATCGGCGTGGACATGGTTATGGTCGTGGCACCCTACTACTGTAAGCCGGACCGCGACGGCTTGTACGACCACTACCGCACCGTGGCTCGGTCGACCTCACTGCCGATCCTTCTTTACAACATCCCTCTGTTCACCGGCGTGAATATAGGTCCGGAATTGCTCAAACGTCTGGCCAGGATGAACAATATTGTCGCCATCAAGGAGGAATCCGGGCTGAACCCGCTGCAAAGCACCCGGTATCTCATGTCGGTCCCGCCCGGGTTTCGCGTATATGTCGGCGATGACACGATGATCCTGCCGATACTGTCGCAAGGTGGTGCCGGCGCGGTGACTGGGGGCGCCCAGGTGTGCGGACGCGACATAGGCAAGCTCATCGACGCCGTTCTGCGCGGCGACATTGTCACGGCACAGAAACAGCACCGCAAGACTTTTCCCTTCTTCGAGGCGCTGTACCAGAACGGTCGGATCAACCCAATTCCCATACTCAAGGCGGCGATCAGACTCGCGGGGTTTGACGTTGGCAAGCCGCGGAGTCCGTTGCGTACTGCAACTGCCGCCGAGATTCGCGTGCTGCGGAAGGTCATGAAGGATCGGGGCTACCTTGCGAAGCGTTGACGCGGTACGGACCCGCAAGGGACTGGGGCGACCACCAAGGTAGCAACCAGTGCTTCTGTCTACTTGCCCGTCAGTAGACGGATGTATTCCCGAGCGACTTTTAGATCTTCGAGCGCCTCTTCCGCGTCGCAGGGTGCCGGTGCCGTCCCTCGGACGAAGTTGAGGAAGTTGAGCGCCTGCTTTTTCATGGCGTGGATCCATGGCAGATGCGGGACTGTCACTTCCGGAGTCCGACCGCCGGGATCTTTCAGGATTTCAACGCGTCCCGGCCGGTTATGAGCCAGCGGCGCAGGCAGCTCGATCTTGACATATCCCTTGGCAAACGCTACGAGAACAGATTCCTGCCAGTCGACCGACGTCTCATAGGGTGACATCTCAATCGTGCACGGAACACCGCGTTTGCTCCGGCCGACAAACAGTATGCCGGAAGGATCGGCGTGAGAGACGTCGTACGGCTCACCCAACAGGTGCCGGATAAGATTGACCTGGTGAATGTAGTAGTTCACAAAGCTTATGTACACGCTGAAGGTTTTCCCATCCATGTCAGTCGGAGCCGGGTCGAATTCGAGCCCGGGTTCGGTGTCATCGCTGCTCAGAAGAACGTCGAATCCGCCGGCTATCCAGTCGCCGGCCGGCATCAGCACACGGACGTACCTCAAGTTGCCGAGTTCGCCGGCTCCCTTGAGCCTCTCGATTTCCTGCTTCGCATACTCTATTGCCGGGTCGCTGCGTTTGTGGTAGCCAACCATTAGCTTGCAGTTATTATCGTTAATCGCCCGCACGATCTGCTCTCCCACTTCAACCGAAGCAGCTAAGGGTTTCTCTATGAAGATCGGGATGCCGCACTTGGCAATATCCTTCACCAGAACGCCGTGGCGGTTGAACGGTTGCGAACACACGATGCCGTCCATCTCCTCTTTCTCGAGCATCTCCTTGTGGGACTTGTAAACGTGAGGAATGCCGTAGCGCTGTGCCACCAGGCGACCGAGTTTGTCTTTGATCTCCGCGACGGCGACGATCCGGCAGTCATCGAGAGTGGCGTAGTTGCGCAAGTGCGCACACTGACCCATTGCACCTACGCCGATGAATCCGATGCTGACTCTGTCTTGTCCCGCCATCCTCCCTGAGTCTCCGTTACCGATATGTGTATTTGCAGAAACGCTGTATCGCGGCTACTATGCCTTTCCCCGTCCGTCCCACCAATACGTGCGGAACTCCTCCATGGCGCTGCAGAGCGCGTCAACATTCTCCGGCGGGGTAGGGGGATAGATCCCGGCTATGAGATCGAGCCCGCCTTCCGGCGACCCTAGCTTCCGCACCTCCTCCTCGATGAGAGCTCGGATCTCCTTGCGCGTGCCGAACGGTACTATTCTCTGCCGGTCTACGTCGAGGCTAATACACACCCGTCCCTTGACGTGCTTTGCCAGGTTGTCGATGCCGTTACACAGATCCTGTGGATTTAGTATCGTGACGCCGCATTCGATGAGCTCGTCGACCAGTTCCATAATGTAGCCGTCACTGTGCAGATAAACGTGGCGTCCCGCCTCTCTGCACGGTTGCATCAGCCTCTTGTAAGCCGGTGTCACCCACTTACGAAAGGTTTTCGGACTTATCATGGCTGCTTTCTGCATCCCCAGATCTTCTCCGAAAACCACGGTGTCAACGTTCATGGAAAGCCACTGATCCACTATCTTCAGATTGTGATCAACGAGCATCTTGATGAGTTTCGCCAGTTCGGGCGGTTCAGTGGCGAGATCCATCATCAGGTTCTCAAAACCGCGAAGGTATGAGAGCCTCATAAGGAGAAAACCGTGCGGTACGCCGCCGGTTGTGACGCGGCCCTTCTGTCTATCTTCTTCGACGCGTTTTCTCGCCGCGCCCCAGTCAGCAGGACCCCGGTCCGCCCGGACAAGCGGGTCGGGAGGCGCGTAGGTCTTCAGCTTCTTCCAGTCCGCCAGAGGATGCTCCACGACCTGCCCTTCGAGCCCGTTTACAGCATCGTACCAGACGCAACCCCAGGCGTCGGTGAACCGTTCGTCGGCCCGGTGCGCCGGTTCGAACTCGTAATTGTCATAATCACGCTTGCCTTTCTCAAAGTCCCTGAATATCGTCGGATGTCGAGCACACACGTCCTCCATTTCCTGGCGCCATTGGTCCCACGACGCATCCGAGATGTAGACGTTGCACGGCGTCCATTCCGGTCCCGTCATCGAGGCGTTGCGCAGATAGTTTTCACGTTCTGATAGTGCCATTTCAATTCCTGCTCCCAATAAAGTAGCTATTCAATGGCCGTGCGGACCCGAACGGCCGTGTTGATGCACCCGTTCGGTGAGTCGAGCGCGCGCCTTCTCGAAAATCGCTTTCATTTCGCGGTGCCGCTTCTCGTCATACCGCACCGACAGCGTATCGAGATATGTTATGCCCCCATCAATGAGCGTCAGCATGTAACTTACGTCGGCCAGGTTGAACAGATCTTCACCTCCTGCCACAACGTAGACGGGCGAGGTGTGCGCACCAAGGTGTATCGGCCAACAATGATATACCTTCATCCTGCTTCCGCATCGGGCTGCTATCCAACAGCTGCCTGGAACCTTTATGTCCCGCTTGAGACTGAGCTTCCTGCTTCCCTTCGAACTCGTGGTGCCGGCGACAACTTCACCGTTCACAACAATCTCCAGACGGTTCATTGGCCATAAGCATTCGGCTCTGGCGTGGACTTCCAACGTACCGCCGCCCGCCGGCATGCGAATTTCGTCACCCACAGGGTGACCATCAACTGTCAGGCTGACTAAAGGACCGGACGTCGTGAAGGTCCTGCCCGCTCGGACGGCTTTTCCCCAGGCTTCAAAAGTGAACGGTTCATCCGGCGGGAGCTGAGCGTAGGTTCGCACCCCGCCGACCGGCATGCCCGCGCTCATCTTGTCAGTACCGCCAACTGCGGCGACTCGGTAACCACAGTTAAGGTACCGGTACCACTCTTTGAAGCAGTAAGTGTCGAGGCTGCCTGAATCCGGATCGCCGAATAGGCGGAGCTCCGCGCCGTCGAGCTGTTCCAATGCGAAATAGACCGGTTCCTCACACACCGGCGCGGGAAAATGGGGCCGTATCACCACACCCTCGCGTTCGCGGCACGTTTGCGCCCATTCGGTCAGTGTCACGACGTCGGGGTCTCCGATGTAAGCTTCGCCCGGGCCGCCCGCGCACATTGGGAACACCGGGTCACCATGTGTCCCCAGCATTGAGATATGCCCCAGCATGTGATGGCGGTTCTCAGTGCCGACCCACACCATCGTATCGTCTTTCGAACAGCCTGCCAATTCGCCGGTTATGTCCCCCACGTTGGTGAACAGTCTTCCCCACTGTGAGGCAAGCAGATTGATCAGGTTAAGCCCCTCGCACTGTCCTTCGAGCCAGGCGGTCTGCGGGCTGATGAAGTGGACGTGAGTGTCGGCGGTGACCCATCCAGATTGTCGTAGATTAGTCGAGCGGTTGATCTCAAGGTCGAGGCGGCGCTGCCCTTTGCGTATGGTGACTTTTTTCCTGAGAGGTTCGTACTCAAGGCCCTTCCACAGTTCAACGTAGACCGGGCCGACCGGGAGCTCGATCTGGAAACTGCCGGGGACATAAGCGTAGCTCATCCCGCCCAGCTTCAAATCTCCGCCGTAGTCCTCGAACCACTGATCGTTGACGACGGTGTGGTGTCCGTAAGGGGCAATATACTCGCCGTTCGCCCCGCAGAAATGCGCACGGGTAGGCGTCGGCTTTCCGGTGGAACCGTCACATACGTATACGTGTAGCCACTGGCTGCCGGGATCGAGTATCTCAATGGTCGCTCGCTTATCGGCACTCTTGACAGCGGGCTTTTCATGGGCCTGTCCGAAGTCGAACTCGTGTTTCGCGCCCTTGGGGACCTTGACGGTGAGCGTTGCCCCTTGTGAGCCGGCCGCTTCGAGCAGGAACTGTCTGCGAGCGTCTCCCTGAGCAGCTGCCTGAGCGCCGAGACCGCGGTCTACCGCGCTCGTCCAATTCTTGTCCGGTGTGTCTTCGGGCAGCGCGACCCTCGTGACAACGCCCAGGTCCAGTTCAGCCCGCACGTCGGCTGGAACAGCCTTCTCAGCGGCCGGGAGAGTCAGCTTGAAAGTGCGCCGCCGAAGGTACCGGAGCGGATGTCCCGGGCCATGATATAGAGTGACGCCCAGCACCGCGATTAAGGCGTCCTCGTTCGCTCTGAACACTATTGAATCGAGCTCCTTCCCGGGCGACGGAATCTCGAGCGCGTAAATCCACGGCGCCAGCGGCATAGTATCCGGCGCCAAACCTGTCTGTAACAGCCCCCAAGGTATGTCGTCTTTGTCGGTAGGAACGCGCGCTTTGATTGCAGGTGCGGCTGCAAACGAGTTGTGTCCCCAGCCGATTATTGGAAGGTTGATCTCAAAACGGCGCCGCACCTGCTGAACGTGTTCCGACCCGTCTTTGAACCGGATAATATAGTCCGCTAGGTGCTCACCGCCAGCCGCGTTGTCAAGCGGATCTCCAGGCCAATTGCAGAAATGTGCTATGCAGACGTGTGTCGCGTGGCCCCGAAGACCAACGGCGATTTCCGGCGATTTTCCGCCCACGGATAAGATGCACTTCTTCGCCTCGTCATTCGGGCCGAGACCGAACGGGATACCCTGAAACTCATGTTTCCCCCTGGGAACGTTGTGGGCGTTTTTGACAATGGCCTCGTGCCAGCCGGGACGCCCGGCTGTGGCTTTACGCAGGCGCGTCGTTGAATTGAAATAGGCATCAAGCCGGACGGTTCTGAATTTCTTGTCCACTCTTACCTCCCTCAGAGTGCGGCGACTTTGAAGCTTGGCAATCTTCGCAAGACGTGCATAGTTCGAGCGATCGCGCTGGAAACTCTAACAGAGACCGCGCGGTGCAATCAACTAACTCCGGCTCGCAGCGCAGGGCTGCGCCACGTCACCTTGTCGGCTCGTCGTACTTCTTCAGTATCTCGTGCGCAGCATCCACACTGTTTAACGCAGCCCTGTAATCTTTCTTATCCACATCCCGTCTAACCGCGTCGCCGTATTTCTGTATTTGCGCTTTATCTTCCTCTGAAACCTTGTCGATTAGAGCGTAGAGTCCTCCCATTCGCGCTATAACTGAGTAAGCCTCGAGCTCTTTGAGGTAAACCTGCGTCAGCTCCTCGTCACAGCGCGGCACCCGGTCCTCACGTTTCGGTAAGGATGGAAACTTCGCGTGCGGCTCTTGCTGATACCAGAACGCCGTGCTCGAGTAGTCGTTTCCGAGGTCGTTGGCGTGACCATGTTCGAGCGTGACCCGAATGGATTTCTTGAACCGCACCGGATCGTTCACATGGAAACGATACATGGACTGCTTGCCGGCAAAATCCTTGCTCGTAACCAGATGGAATCCTGTATAAGGTCCTGCATACTCGACGTTCGGGCAGGCCCCGCCGCCGAAGATCTCCTCGGTGCCCGTTCCATGCAATGACGGCGGCCATTTCTCACCGTCTATGAAGATCATGTCGTCACCTTCGCCGTACCAGCCGCCGCAGATGTTGTCAACGTTCAGGAACAGCCCGACGTAGTTACCCCAACCGTCGGCTTCCAGGATGACATAATTCTCTTTGCCGTCCAGGTTTTGGGCGTTGGGAAGTTGGACGGCCGTGCACGGGTTCTCACGCCGCCATTGCGCGTGGAACCGGGCCGACTCCGGCGGAACAGAATCGAGTTCCTCGTAGTCTATGTGATACCAGCACGCGGCGAACGGTACCTCGCTGTCGTTCTCGAGCGTCACCAACGCCCTGGTCGAAAACGGCATCGGGAAGTACACGTTGAGACCGATAAGCGCGCCGTTAGCCCGTGCAGGCATGGCCCCCGGGTTGGCCGTCACGAGAAGCGACTCGAAGAACCGGGTTTCGCAGAACCCGAGACCGAACAGGTCGCCCAGAGGCACCTCCACGCTCGGCGTCTCTTCCCCGTCCCAGAACATGCGCAGTACCGCTTTTCGCATGTAGAACCGGTCCCAGTGATCCGTGGTGAAGTATATATGCCGGATGCAACCCGCACCCTCGATGTCGGCAAGCGTCGCCGTTTCTCCCGCATTCATCGTTATGGCGTCGCGATTGCCGCCGGTTCGGTCCCAGCTTGATACCCGTTTCGAACGAGCGGACTTAAGATGCGTCATCTCGTCGAGAAAGCTTTCGGTCATCGCCGACCGGTTTGACGACTTCTTCCCCATCACTACACCTTTCTTGCTGTTTGGACAAGTTTACTTGTCGTATTTCTTGAAAACCTTACGTATCGCCGCAACGCTTTTCAGTGCCGCTTGGTAGTCCTTGTCACCGACCTCGTTTCGGAGAGAGGTTCGATGCTTGTCAATCTCCGTCCGATCCTTCTCTGAAACCGTCCTGAGATAGTCGTGGACGCTCCCGATACTACCGAACACACTGAAAGTTTCTATTTCTTTGTTGTACACCTCCGTCAATCCCTCGTCGCATCGGGGTATACGTCCATTCCGATCAGGCAGTCCGGGAAACTCGGCGTGCGGCTCCTGCTGATACCAGAACGCCGTGCTCGAATAATCGTTGCCGAGGTCGTTCGCGTGCCCGTGCTCGAGCGTTACGCGAATCGATTTACTGAACCGCACCGGGTCGTTGACGCAAAACCGGTACATGGACTGTTTGCCGGCGAAATCTCTGCTGCTCACCAGGTGAAATCCGGTGTACGGCCCCGCATATTCGACGTTAGGACACGCGCCGCCGCCAAATATCTCCTCGGTGCCGGTCCCGTGCAACGAGGGCGGCCACTTCTCGCCGTCGATGAAGATCATGTCGTCGCCTTCGCCGTACCAACCGCCGCAGATATTGTCCACGTTCAGAAACAACCCCACGTAGTTGCCCCAGCCTCTGGCTTCGAGTATGACGTAGTTCTCCTTGCCGTCAAGGTTCTCTGCGTTTGGAAGCTGCACCGCTGTACACGGGTTCTCGCGCCGCCATTGGGCGTGAAACCTGCCGACATCGTCTGGGGGCGGCGAATCGTGTTCCTCGTAGTCAAGGTGGTACCAAAACGCAGGGCAACTCAGTTCGCTGTCGTTGTCGATGGTTATGAACGCTCTTCTTGAGAACGGCATCGGGAAATATGAATTGAGTCCGATCGTACCGCCCGGATCCGCGCCCGGATTTACAGTTACCATAAGCGAAGTGAAATATCTAGCTTCGCAGAAACCGAGCCCAACTAAGTCGCCCAGCGGTACCTCGACGCTCGGTGTCACTTCGTCATCCCAGAACATGCGCAGCACCATTGTCCTGAGAAAAAAACGGTCGAGATTCCCCACGGTGAAGTAGATGTGACGTATGCAACCGGGCCCCTTGATGTCGGCGAGAGTCGCCGTCTCTCCGGCACCTATGGTCAGATAATCCACGTTACCACCGGTTCGGTCCCAGCTCGACACGCGCTTTGACCGCACATCCTTCAGGCAAACCATTTCTTCGAAGAAGTTTCGTTCCGATCCCGGATATACCGACGAACTCTTTGCCATCTTGGTTTCTCTCCTTCCGTCAAGCAAAGCTATACGCGCGCGACTGCCTACAACTAAGAACTTACTCCCTCTTATCGCCGCATGGCGGCGCTTCCTCCTCACCGTTCCACCGAGTTGGTTCGCGTGATTCTATCACGAAGAGAGTCGGAATTGTAAAGGCGAACAAAAGGGGATGCGCACAGCTCTAATGCATTGTCGGTACGACTATACCGCGCAGTATTATTCTCTGGCAGAAGATGAACACTATAAGCGTGGGCAAAGCGGTGACCACAAGAAGTGCCATCAGTCCGCCGTACCCAAGAAGCTGCTGGAGCTGATACACATAGACCATGACGGTCCAGTAGTCTGGGTCTTGGCACACGATAAACGCCCACATGAAAGAGCCGTAGGCGAGTGTGAAGGTGGTGATAGCTATGACTGCAAGTACCGGTCCGGACAGTGGGACGCCTATGCTCCAGAACATTCTGAACTCCGAGGCACCGTCGAGCTGTGCCGCTTCGAATAGCGGATCGGGCAGACTGTCGAAAAAACCTTTCAGAATGAATATCGAGAAACCGTTGGCCATCGTCGGCAAGATCAGCGCCCAATAGGTGTTGAGCAGGTGCAGATCTCTCATGAGCAGATAGTTGGGTATCATGGTCACTTCGGCGGGGAATGCCATGGTCGCCAGACAAAACAGGAGTATGCGGTTCCCGTACGACAGGTTGAACCTCGACAACGCGTAGGCGCACAGCGGGTTGACTATGAGCGCGCACAAAACCGTCCCGAGACACAGTACCGCCGTGTTGAGGAAAGCGCGTTTCTGGAGGAACAACTGCTCAAACGCCATCGAGTAGTTCCAGAACACCTGCTTCAGAAAGTCGCGCCACGTCCAGTCTTCGAATTCGAGCAAATCCTCTTCCATCCGCGGCGGTCGAACGGCCATCACAACGCTGAACTGGGTACCGTGCGCTTTGTTGAGGTTTGCAATGGTCCGGTATTTGTCGAGAAGGAACTCTCGGTAAAGGTTGTCGGGATTCGCAAGCACGATCTCTTCAAGCGGGATCTCGCCGGCTTGCCACTGTATCAGCGCGACATTTCTATCCTGGTTTTCTGGAAAACGGACGTATCGAGGAGGAAACTGTTTCCGGGCAAACTCCGCCCAATCCTCTCGCTGCTCCTCGCGAGAGGGAACGCGGGGCGGAAGGAAAATCTTATTAAAAGAGGCGTAGTCCGCCCCGTACGCGCGGTTCAGTTGCTCGATTTCTTTGTATTTCAGCCTGAGAAACTCCTGCCATACCGGATCGATCGAGGTAATTATCCGGTCGGCAGGCGATATGGTCTTCTTGTACTCCATCCAGTCACGCACCTTCGGCGTGTCCAGCGGCTCCCAGAGGGGGCTGTCGTAACGTTCGACCGGAATCGCGACGTGCTGAAAACCCTTCTTCTCTTCACCGTAGGCTTCATTGTACGCTTTGATATTCTTGAACTTTTCCTGCATTCGCCGCTGGTAGTGAACCGGAACATCCCCGACGTAGTCGAAATAGCACAGGTGGTCGGGCGGCAGCGACGCCTTGAACTCGTGCCAGTCATTAACTCGCCGCCGGATGTACTCTTCTTCGTGCGATATGTCAGGCAGCGGCACGTGAGTCAGCTCAGCGTAGGAGGTACCGTACCGCCGGTTAAGAGCGTCCGTCTTGTCTATGGCAAACCGATATTTGCGGAAGATGAACGTCTGGTATCGAACTTCGCGGCTGAGAAACCACCGCGGCACAAGACTGAACTCGTTCTCCAGGCGGTCTATCTTGTTCGAGAACGACCTGGAAACCATCAGCGTAAACGGATACACCATGGTGATTGAGCCGAGGATGAGAACTCCGTATAGAGATGCAATCACAATCCGCATCCGCAGTGACCGTCTGCCAACCCTCGGAATTATTGGCATGTTACTCTCTCACTCGTGCCGCGGTACCAGCCGCGGTAAACTCCAGCCTCTTGAGAATCCGGAGCTGGTAAAGCGTGAAACCGATAAGCAGCGAACCCAGTATCCATGCAACCGCCGTGGCGTACCCGAAATTCAGGAACAGGTACGCGTTGAAGAATATCTCCATACCTATGGTGTGCGTGGCTTTCGCTGGCCCCCCACCGGTCATCACAAAGATGTTCTGCATGGCCTTGAATGCGCCTATGAATGCACCGACGAAGTTAATAATGATCAACGCTTTGATATTGGGAAGCGTGATGGTCCACACCTTGCGCAGAATGCCGGCTCCATCGAGGTCGGCAGCCTCGTACTGTTCGTCCGAGACCGTTTTGAGCGCTGCCTGGTAGATAAGGCTGGCTGGACCCGCAGCTCCCCATATAGCGGGTATGATCACGCAAAACATCGCCAGGCGCGGGTCCGCGAGCCACTTCTGTGCCGGTATGCCGAAGAAGCTGAGCGCCGAGTTCAGCAATCCCTCAGGTGTCGGCTCGTAGAACCAGCGCCACAAGAACATCACCACCAGCGCGCTCATAGCCGCCGGGAGGTAATATATCGTGCGGAACAACACCTTGCCGCGCGGGACCTCGGTAACCAGTATCGCGAGCACGATCGGTATGACAAACCCAATGCCGAGGCTCATCGTCACGTAAACCAGTGTATTGCGCACCGACTGCCAGAACGTCGGTCTCGTGAACGCCTCGATGAAATTGTCCAAACCAAGCCACACGCTGTGCCCGACTATCCTGTAATCCAAGAACGCCATGATAGAACCACGGGCGAGCGGCACGTAGCCCCACACGAGGATCGACAGAAGCGCCGGTAGCATGAATAGCCACGGGACGAACGGACGGATGCGCCTCTTCGAGGTGCGCCGCGTCGCGGTACCCGCGACCGACCTCAATTCGCGCACCATCCGCACGACGAGCGCCGCGACGAGTAGGACGCCCAAACTGAACACAACACGCGCGGTCTTCCTCTGGCGTTCAAGAACATCGGGCGGCTTAACGCCCAGTATATCGTTGTTGACCTTCCGTACACTGTCGTCAAGGATCGTCTTGATGTCCGCGTTTTCGTTGAAGATGACACCGTCGAGGGCTTCTGCAAGGGCCAGCGTCTGGATATTCTGATAGCCGGGGCAGTACGGCTCCACCCTCGCGTCAGCCAGCAGTTCATCGAGTGTCCGAATCCACTCGGGACTCATTCTGGACAATATGTCCGTGTGACCGAACTTCCTGAGGAGTTCCGGCTCGACGAACTGGCCCCAGCCGCTTTCAATAAGCAACCTGGTTCTGACTCTTCCCGCCTCATCGCCGCATGTGTACTTGACGTATTCCGCGGCGGCGGCGATGGTGTCCGGGTCATCGATCAACACGTTGACACACTGCAGGTTGGCGCCGAGAATGGTGGCTCTGCCGGCAGGTCCGCGCGGTAGCGGCGCTATACCTATGTCCTGCGGTCCCAACCCCCATCTGCGCTGAAGCGCCACGAGGTTTCCTATGGTCGGTGTGTCAATGAACATCGCGATTCTGCCCCGGCCGAAATCGTCAACGAGCGCGGGTGCGGCAGGCTCCTTATAAACCACCCCTTTGTACTGCTTGCCATCTCGTTCCCACTCGCCCCAGACCAGCTTGTGACACAGGAACTCGGTAGCTTTGACGGCCTCCGGGGAGTTGTACACGGCCTCCCACATACCGTCCGGCCGTTGCCGTACTGTTTCTCCGCCGGCCTGCCACACGAAATCCGTCCAGAACCACCCCGCGAACCAGCCGGTCGCCAACCCGAACCCGTACTTTCCTCCCTCCTGATCGGTGAGAGCTTTGCAGTACTCGTAAAACTCATCCCAATCGGACGGGCCCCGGCTCGGGTCGAGTCCTGCTTTCACGAAAGCGGATTTCCGGTAGAACAGGCAGTGCGCATAATAGAGTTCAGGCAGACCGTAAATATGCCCGTCGTTAATGACGATCTTTCTTATCTCGGGGTGGATCGCCTCTATCTGTTCAGGCGTAAGGAAATCGTCGAGTTCGTGAAAGAACCCCTTTTCCATGTAGGTTCGAAAAGTGCGTACGGGCAACGCGGTTACGACGTCAGGTGCCGTACCTCCCGCCATCGCCATGAGAAACTGCGATTCAACTACGTCACCTCCTATCATCAGCTTCTCAACGGGCAGGAGACGGATCTCTGGATGGTTTCTGCGAAACTCGTCGAACACGCCCCGCGTTACTTTGAAGAACGGGTTGTAGTCGTTCTCAAGCGGGATATCCCACAGACGAAGTGTCGGTCGGTCGTCGGCCTGCACCGACGCGGCGCCGGCCAGCGCGCAGAGAAGTACCGCGAGAACGGTTCTGCTCAGAAACGTGTACGACTTCACTTCTCACAGCCTCGCGCAGTCATGCGGTGAGCTGAAGGGTAAGTAGTCCGCACAAAAGGTCCTTTCAAACAGCAGTACGGCGCTCAGCTGGGACCCGCTCGCGCCTTGGTTCATCAAGAGTCCGCTAAGCCTTTCGCGACCATATATTAGACGATACGGCCCGCTGGATCAAACACTACGGAGCAGCGGCGGGCGGGGTACCGTGGAAAATGCACCGCCCTTTTCGTTATAATGCCAAAGGGATACTTGCCACTTAGCGGCGTCGTTGTTGGTGGCGGGGTTTTTTGCGGGGACGGTGACCGTTTAAGAAGGAAAGCTTCAGAGAGGAGAAGTGGACGTGGCAAGAAATCACGCATTTGCGCTGTGTATCGCTGCAATCTCGCTGTCGCTATCGCCTGAGGGACGAGGGGAGGCTGTTCTAGAGGACCAGTTGGACATTAGCCGCCCTCATCTGAAGGAGGAAACCATGCTTAGCTTGGATGTCGATACCGGACGACTGTATTCGCCCAAGATGGGAACCGCTTTTTCGGACCGACCCTACCAGTATGCTTTATCAGGTTGGGTCGGCGGCGAGAGCTTCAGCGACGTTGGATTGACCGAGAAAACGTGCAAACAGGACCGGGGCGAGACGGTGGTCACGGGCCGCTTTACAGATGCGCACACCACACTGGTGCAAGTTTTCAGACAGGTAGGGCGACATCTCGAGGAAACGATAACGCTTAAGAACACCGGCACGGAGCCGGTGGCTGTCAGCGACGTTGAGATCGGTTTTGTAGCCGACATTAGCGAGCGGCCCGACTGGCGTCTGTGTGCCATTCCGTTCCGAGTACAACTGGACGGCAGCGTACACGACTACTCGACCGAGGCGCTGATCAATGGTGCGTTCACCAACGCAGTTTATTCTGACAGGACGCGTCCCGAACCCCCTTTGACCGAAGAGGGCTGCCTGCGTTCGGAGGCCTGGGCCTGGTGGGACGGCGAACGTGGGCTGGTGATCATCAAATACAATAACGAGGCTATAGAGCTTTCCGTTGCCCGCCCCCGGAAGCAAGGGGACGAACGGGAACTGCGCTTTGGCGGTGCTGGATTCTGTCTGTATGGGGAACCTTCTACCGCCCGTCACCTCGCGCCGGGAGAGCAGGTTACCTTCGGAACGACACTCTATGTGCCGTTTGAAGGAGAGCTGAGCAAAGCCTTCGCATGCTATCGCGACTTTCTGGATTCCAAAGGACACACGTTCCCGGAGGATTACAACCCGCCGGTCAACTGGAATGAGCTGTACGACATAGGTTGGTACCATTCTAATAAGAAGTACCTGAAAGAACGTTACACACGCGAAGCGCTCTTGCGGGAAGCTGAGAAGGCGAAAGCATGCGGTTGTGAGCTGCTCTATTTGGATCCCGGCTGGGAGGTGGCGGAAGGCACTACACTCTGGGATGAATCTCGACTCGGAACCGTGCCGGAAATGGTGCAAACTCTCAAGGAGAAATACGGCTTGGACCTCGGTTACCGGACGATACTACGGTGTTACAGAGAGCACTGGCCGAACGAGTACCTTGTGAAACATCCTGACCGGGAACAAGGTCCGGTACATTGGCCCGGGCAAAAGTTGTGGGAACCGTGTTTGTGCAACCCCAAATTCCAGCAAGAGAAGTTGAGACGCATTCTCGAGATATCGCAGCACGGGATACAGTTCATGATGTTCGACGAGATGGACTGGCGCGGACCGTGCCATGATGCCGCGCACGGTCACCCGGTGCCGACTACGCCGTTGGACCACATACGTGCCGTCTACGATCTCTGCAACGAGGTCCGCAAGAGGTGCCCCGGACTTGTCGTAGAGGCGCACGACCCGGTCTGGCCGTGGCACACCGCGATCTATGCACCCACGTACTTTCAACAAGGTTTCGGGGACAACGGCAGCTACGACGAGAACTGGGGTTTTGAATATATGTGGAACTGCATTGACGACCTGAGATCGGGCAAAGCTCTGGCTCTCTACTATTACAACCTCGGCTGTAACATCCCGCTTTATCTCCACATCACTACGGCCGCAGACAATGATAACTGTCTATTCTTCTGGTGGGCGGCCTCCACTATCAGGCATCTGGGGATCGGCGGGAAGGAGAGTCATAGGTCTGTGGAGCCGCGCGGAGGTCTGCCGCCCTACGACCAGGAGAAACGGTTCGCAGCCTACCAGGAACAAATGAGGGTCTACAAGCGACTCAAACCGTACTTTGTGAGAGGCCGTTTCCACGGACTTGCGGAGAACATCCACCTGCACACGCTGCCGCAGGCGGAAGGTGGGGTGGTCACGGTCTTCAATATTACTGATACCGAGCAGGGGTTCCGGTTCTCTATCCCAAGAGAGTTGTTGGGTGAAAGCCCGGAGATGGTTGTAAGGGGTGCAGAGGCGGAATGGACGGCGGATCGCGTTGAGCTTCGTCTAACGCTGCCGGCACTCTGTCCGGGACTGATACGCATCGGAGATTCGTCTCAGGACTGACGAGACCAAGGTCTTTCGGCTCTAACCTTGTCTGCCGGCGAATCACAATGAGACAGTCGAGCGTTCGCCTCAAACCTTTCTGAAGCTGGCGGAATCTTGCCTCTTTCATGGAATATACGTTCGGCGTAATCAGCGCAAGGTAGATTGATTGGTTCGAAGAGCGGCTTGCGTTCCAACCGCCACTGTTTGAGGCGCGACTAGCTCGTCGCGTGCCTACCGAAAGACCCGCCACACGTTCTTGACTACAAAGGGGATGGTTGGGTATACTCTGTCCACATCGTATTTGATTCAAGCACGCATTGTATTCGCCCTATTCGGGGCGGGATAAGCTGCAACGGGGGGAGGTGGTCGCCGGGAATTGAATCACAGCCTTTTCTTGGATCAGCCTGTTGACGAGTCAGACAAACTGTGGAAAAGGAGAGCGAATGATGAGAAGACGGAAGGGATTTACGTTGATTGAACTGCTGGTGGTCATAGCCATCATCGGCATTCTGGCCGCGATTCTGCTACCTGCTCTAGCGCGGGCGCGAGAGGCGGCACGCAGAGCACACTGCGCAAACAATCTCAAGCAGTGGGGGCTCATCTTCAAGATGTACGCTAACGAGTGGAATGGGAGCTTCCCGCAGAAGAATCATTTCCGCTACTTCCCGGCGCCTGAACCGTTCGCAATTTGGCCGGAGTATTTAACCGATTTGGAGTTGTATTGGTGTCCGTCTGACAGCCAGTACCAGCAAGGGCTGCTTAAATGGGAGATCGAGGAGCGTCAGGACGGTGAACTGGTGACAGACTGGTATCTGGGCCCGGATATCGCCTGCGATCTGCGGGCCAGGTCGTACTACTACTGTGGCTGGGTAGTGACGAGAGACGAAGAGTTCGAGGCGGTAGCAGGTAGTATGCTCGGGCAATTCGCCATAGCGATGGGCAATGCTGACCTGCTGAACGGAGATTGGATGAACTGGGACATCGACCTGGGACTTGATCAGTAC
>Ga0180438_10001031_pt1 | contig 51110 bp, 45 predicted proteins | sample SS_ome_12_FD_132455 | JGI IMG/M metagenome (GOLD analysis project Ga0180438, IMG submission 132455) | Hypersaline lake sediment archaeal communities from the Salton Sea, California, USA - SS_3_D_2 metaG | ecosystem: Environmental > Aquatic > Non-marine Saline and Alkaline > Hypersaline >...
AATTTGTGCTTACGTTTGGTGATTTCTCGCAACTACTCGCAAGTACCTGCAAAACGACCGTCAAGTCGGAAGCTAGCGTTTTGCAGTAATTTGCAGTTGCTCGCAGGCATGCGCAGTAATGCACAAGAGACGCAGAATCATGACTACGAATCAGGGTGTCGCAGGTTCGAATCCTGCTGGGCGCGCCATGTAAGTTACTGCTAACAGCCATCTTAGCGGAGACGCTGGGGTGGCTGTTCTTCTTTCTACTTGACACTGTGGCCCTTATTGAGTGACCGAATTTACACAACATCTTGTATCAGTCCCTGCCCTAATTCACACATGAGGTAGAGCGGCTGATATCTTGTCAGGTGGTCTTTGCCCATCCTGCAGCGGCTTGAGTGCCCCGAAATAGGGTGAACCATAGCCGACCAATGTAGTGTTCCATAAGTTTTTCTGGTTCTCTAGTGCGAGAGTGTCTATCTAGTAAGTCCTTAATAAGTCCAAGATGCATTCGGGAAAAACCCTTCCTTTTGGCGACGCGCGATTCCGTGACTTAGCAAGCTCTCAGTTCGGGTTCTCGCCGGCCCCTCGGATGTCCAAACAGCGCAAAAGGCCGTGGCACGCACCCTGTCAAATGGGAGGTACTCCCTAGCGACCTGCTTGACAATTCCTGGGAGGTGAAGTACCGCTTGTCGGCAAGAACCACTGACCTTACAGGACATCTTGATGAAGACCTTTGATTCCGCTCTTGCATCATGCTACATGAGCTTGTTGTGAGGACTTCCGACTGAGTTAGCAGGTAATCATGTCAGATCTCTCAAGTACCGCCTGAAAGAATACCGGACCAACGACAGCACCACCGCACTGGTCATTACCGCAAGTACCACGGCCGCAGAAAAGCCCGTGATCGCAACTCCCAAAGCTGTTCCCGATGCAGGGGGATGTTCCGTATCTATGACCACCATTATGAAGATTGAGAGACCAACTGAAAGCGAATACGCAACAGCAGAGTACAAGAACGAGGAATTCTGGATCAGAGCAAATAAGGTCCCGCAAAGCAGGCCGACCAAATGACCTCCTATGACATTCCTCGGCCGGGCAGTAACGCTGTTGGGCATCGCAAACACGATAAACGCAGTAGCACCAATCGAGGCAACAATGACTGCCTCTTGTAAACTCAAGAACAGGAGTACCACGAAGGTAGTGAGTGCAACAAGAAGACTCTGAAATACGTAATTCTTCCAGTATGAAATCAGCTCCTCAACCATCTTGTTTGTCCGTCTTTTCATGAATGATCATCCTCACCAAGGATCTTGAACGCACACCTCTCAAGATGGAATTGAGACTTACATCGGGCGACCAGCGTTTCGTTGCTCAAACTGCTTCTTCCGCAACTCGTTGCCAGTCCGCCCTCCTTCTTCCTTGCCCGAGAACTGCCTTTCATCCACGCCACGGTGGTTCATGCGTAACCGCACGTTGATCTTGTGTGCTTGCCAAAACGATCTCTTCACTTTGGTTCGGCAGAAACGAGTTTGCAGTAGGTGTAGCCGTGCTACGCTGTGGAGGTCTCTAACGCTCTTAAATACGAAGAATCATGGAACGCCACTGGCACAGTACCTCCAGGCACGAAAAGACGAGTCTGTTCTCTCTCAGCAAATACCTTTCAACTGCAACTAGGTATCCTTGATAAGTTCTGCCGTCTTGCGTCGCAGTTCCTCTTCATCAAACGGGGTCATGATGAACGCTGCATTTCCCATTCGCTTGACAGCGTTTCCCTGGGTGATCTCATACCGGCTAATGACGAGCAAGATCGGTGCCGCGGAACTCTGGGGAGAATTCCTGAGCTGTTCGCAAATGGCCAGCGTGTTCTTCTTTTCTTCTTGAGCATGGACGATCGCCAGTGTCGGCGTTGTGCCGATCGAACTGATGGCTGTTCCTTCATCATTAAGCGGCGCGTTAACGCACTCCCAGTTTGGAAGGCACTGTCTAATGTGAGCAGATTGTTTTGCCGAGGCCCCGGCAACAATTACCGTTCTCGTCTCACTCACAAACTTTCGCCACCTCTCTCCGTCATTGCCAGTTCCTTTGCACATCGAGCGGCGCGAGTAACCGCATCAGTCTAACTCAACGGTTTCGCCTTACTCTCTCTACATTCCCCATCATTCAAGCTTGCCAGCCTCTCGCAAATGGTTATTGCCCCCAGGACCGTGTTTCTTCGGTCTCCGTTTTGCTGGCCTGCCCCCTTTCGCCATGAGCTATGGGCAAAGCAACATCCAGTGATGCGAGGTACGGATGAGCTGTTCCACAACGCGCCGGCGCTTCTGGAACCAAAGTCCTCTGTGGAAGCCCCTGTCGAAAACAAGCAAAGAAGGAACCTCGATTTGATTGCCGGGACGCTTGGCTTCGTTGGCGAGCACTTCCGATACTTCTTTCTCGCCGAATGCCGCGGTGATCTGGTGTTCCTCTAGAAAGGTTTTGCACTCATCTGGACGCGCATAGTCCCGTGGCCCCACCTTGCAACTGTAAACAGTCAGAGGCATTTCAAGGGCAGCACATAGCGTGCTGACGTACGGTAAAGCACGGGCGGACTCCAGCCGGTTACTGTAAAACAATATCACTCCGTTTTTCGGCACTTCATCCCGGCGAAAGAGCAAGACGGGCCTACAGGAACGCACTGCGATTCTCCAGAACATACTACCGAACCAGCGTTCGAAATGCCAGAAATCTTCGTCGACGGGAAGGATCATGAGAAGGTCACTTGAGCGCGCTTCACCTGCCCAAACCATTTCTGAGGAGCCAACGAACAAGTCTCCGCTGCACCCCACGGACGCCTCTTCACATACGGTTCTGAACTGCACCAGTTCTCCGGTTCCCTCGGCAACGAGCTCTGCTTCTTTTGGGGTACCTCTGAAAACCCACCTACCGGACTCCCCAGAGGGAGGACCCGGAGCGAAAACTTGGAGGTCCTTGAGATCGACCCCGTAGGCGACTCTCAATGAACTCTGGAGTTTCTTCGCTAAGGCGATAGGATTGCTCCGGGCAACGCCATTCCTTCGATAATGATCGACGCACACAAGGATGCTCTGAAACAATCTACTCATAATCGTTACCTCATAGCGTGGCGAACACCGCTACCTTTCCGGCCTTCCGGAAACCTCTTCACCCTCCTTATGCGACTCTGACGTTCCCAACCTTGGGACTATTGATAGAGACAGGTTCTTTCCCCAACCGCTAGGTCAGTGGTAATCGTCGCACCTTTAAGTGTTTCTAAGAGGATGATTCTCATTGCACCTGCAATCGTTTCACATCATTCCAGTCTGATTCAGCCACAGCTGCCGCACTCCTGACACAATCATTTCGACTGAGATCGCTCCAATCAATAGACCGTTTATCCGAGAGAGGATATTCACATAGCGAACGAACACGTGTTCGCGCGTAGTCTTCATATGATCTCGTACCAGTTTGAAGCCCGCAACCACCAGAAAACATGTTACCACTCCGATAAGAAGGAGTAGCACCGACGAAACGGGCGGATTCTGTTTTCCCGCCAGGATAGCTTGCGTGAGTGTGCCGGCACCAATCATGTAAGGCAGCGCAATTGCGGACGGCAATTCTTCCACACTTCCCCTCAGGATCTCGGTGGCCCGGTAGCCTTTGGTCACGTAATTGTACGCTACCACGAAGAAGACTACCCCTCCAAAAACACGTAGCGCTTGAGGTTGAACGCCCAGCAGGTCTACAAGCAATGGTTCCCCGGCAAGTGCAAATATGCAGAAAACGACCCAGGACAAGATGGTCGCAACAGCAAGCACACGCATGAAATCGCGAGATTCCAGGTCATCCATCACCCCTGCCAAATACAGACAAAGAGCGAAAGGGTTCAGTATCGCGAGAAACGATATGAGAGAGTTGACGAACGGTCCCATTCTGCGTCCTTATGATTTGGCTAGATGCTCGGCCAAGTCTGAGATTGTGCTTATTCCGAGCTCCTCTGCCTGAGGCCTGCGCATGGTCAACGTATACGTGTTGTTAAACCCGAAGGGCTTGAGCCAAATCAAGCCGAAGCGGTTCTCGAATGCCTGTCGCACGGTTTCGTACGCTCTGTCCGGCTCAGGTATGACCTCGCGCTTTAGGATGTTCATCAAGCCGGTTCCTGTATACTCCGGATAGATGTCGAGGTCACCCGCCTTAAGAGCGTTGAAACATATCATTGTCCCGCCCAGATTCAGCTTGCGGACGACGGCTATATTGGAACGACATTCAATCAGTGTGGCCATGATCTCGCCCAAGACCTCCTGCTCAGTGAATTGTTTGCCCCCAATAGTGATAGTGCCTCCCGACCCATCGCCCGGCTCCGCGTCCGCGTCAAGCAGTCCCTGCGACTCCAGGAAGCCCCGGGCAACGTCGCACGCCCTGCGCCCCTCCTCGTCCACCTCGAAATTAAGGTTCTGCATAGTCTGGTCGGAGATTCTACCAGCAAGCTGGCCCAGGATTTCCTCAAGCTCTGGGTACTTCTTCAGCGTTTCAGCCCGGACAAGAGGCGACGCGTAGTAAGGGGGAAAGAATCTCTTGTCATCCTTCAACACGAAGAGGTCATATGCCAGGATACGTCCGTCCGTGGCAAATCCATCAATAACGTCGACCGCATTATCGGCAACCGCCCTGTACATCAATCCCGGGTCCATCTGCATCGGTTCGGACGGGAACTTGAAGCCATAGCACTGGGCGAGGCCCTGATATCCGTCCGGACGGGTGAGAAACTCAGCGTCGAAGGCGGCCCGTAGTGAACCGGGCTGTCCGACGTGACGCGTTGTGACAAGCACAACACCGATAATAACGGTCACTGAGAGGAGAATCAGCACCCGAGTTCTTGTTGACATTTTGTTCCCCTTACACCTCGGATCCGGCTCTGTACTTCAGCCCTTCCGGCGTGAGCAACTTCTCAAGACACGCCAGAATCCAATCGAATATCAAAGCAAGCGCTGCCGCTGGGACGGTACCAGCCAACAGGTAGTCCATCTGAATGCTGCGAAGACCTTTGATGATGAGATCTCCCAGACCGCCGGCACCAATTAAACCGCACAGCGTACCAATGCCAATGGTCCAGACCGTGGAGATCCGTATTCCTGCCATTATCACCGGCAAGGAGAGCGGGAGCTCCACGCTGAAGAGAATCTGATGCGGCTTCATCCCCATTCCTGTAGCGACCTCAATAATCGACGGATCGACCTGGCGAATACCCGTGTATGTGTTGCGCAGAATCGGAAGGAGAGCGTAAAGTACAAGTGCGACAAGGGCGGGTAAGGTGCCGATGGTCGGCAGCGCTATCAGCGCGAAAACAAGCACGATGAACGCTATGAGGGCGAGGCTGGGAACGGTTTGGACGACTCCTGCGGCGCCCATGATTGCGGATGTGAGCTTCGCCCATCGACTTCGGGCCAGATAGATTCCCAACGGTAGAGCAATAATGATGGCAATTATCATAGCCAGAAACACGAGATAGACGTGTTCGTAAGTGCGTTCGAGCATCTCAGGGCCAAGTTTCTCGAAGAACGATGTCAGCGCGCTCATGGGCTCGCCTCCGTTTCTCCCAGCACCTTTGTGATTGTCCTGAGGAGTTGCTCCTTCCCGAGGTTGCCGAGGAACTGCTCGCGCTCATAGACAGGCAGAGTTGACTGTCTGGTTTGCTTGAACATATCGAGCGCCTCAATAAGCGAGTTGCTGGCACGCAGGCGGGCGCCCGGCACGGTCGCTCCCGCCGCAGTAACCGCCTGGGGAAAGTCATGCAGTACCGTCTTTATCGTCCTTGTCAAGAGCGACAACTGGAATCGGTGCTGCCCAAGGAACTGGTCAACGAACTCGTTGGCGGGATTCTCCACAAGCTCGGCGGGGGTTGCCAGCTGTTGCAGACGACCTGCGTCCAAGAGCGCTATTCGGTCAGCCATCCTGACCGCTTCGAAGACATCGTGGGTCACGAAAAAGATCGTCTTCTTGATTTCTGATTCGAGTTCTATAAACTCGTTCTGCAGCTCCTCCCGCGTGATAGGGTCGAGGGCACCGAACGGTTCGTCCATCAGAACGGCGGGCGGGTCGGCGGCTAAGGCGCGCGCGACACCGACGCGCTGTCGTTGTCCTCCGCTGAGCTGTGCCGGAAATCGATCGCGGAACTCTTCAGGCTCCAGGCCTACCATTCGCAGCAGTTCATTAATCCGTCCGTCAGTCTTCTGCCTGGACCAGCCGAGGAGATTGGGAACAACGGCGATATTCTCACCGATAGTCATGTGCGGGAAGAGACCGATGTGCTGTATGGCGTAGCCGATGTTGCGACGTAATCGCACTGGGTCCTGCTCCGCAACGTCCGCCCCGTCAACCAATATGCGGCCGGATGTCGGTTCAATTAATCTGTTCACCATCTTCATCGTGGTGGTCTTGCCGCTGCCGCTCGTACCTAGCAAGACGACCGTCTCCCCTTTGGCAACCTCCATCGAGAGATCGCTGACGGCCTCGACGTTGCCCTGGAAGGTTTTTGACACGCGCTCAAATAGAATCACGTCTTGTCTTTCCCTTCTGGTAAGGTGTGCTGCGCGCTTCCGTACGGCTCCATTCTCGCGGCAGTCTTGCAGACGCTTTTCATTTTTTGTCTACCTCAAATATCCCAACTAGCCCGTGCGCACACCCCTGCCCTTGCTGGAGATTGGCGACCAGATATCGCAGGGCGTAACCCAATTGTGGCTCGATGATGTTCTCGCGCGGTAATCCTATGCCCAACCATCCTACACCTTCCACGACATGATTCATCCGCTGCATCATATCGCGGAGAGCCGCCGGGTATGACGCAGGCATCGGCGGTAGATCAGACGTGAAACGCCACTCCGTGTCGTCGTACATCTTGAGAAGCTGCGCGACGTGCTGCACAAGCGTATTCCAGCACGTTTGCAGGTTCTCGAAATAATCGTTCACGAACTCGAAGTCTTGTTTTGGAGCATAGTCCACCAGCAGCGAACTCAGGTCGGTTCGCATATTTGCCTCGTGCAGAGAGTTGACTGACTGACGAATGGGTTGGGCATGCGGGTTGTACTCGGCAGTGTCCATGTGCCGCCCGGTGAACGTGGAACGGTCGAAGAAAACCAGCGGATTGATGGATACGCCTGCTCGCTTGCTTGCTCGCGCAACAATATCCTCCGCCTCCTGTCGGCTCATCAGGCGCAGGGTCAAGTGTTGAAGCTCGTCACGCCGAGCCTCCCGTTCTTCCTTCTCGTAGATGTAGGAGACCACATAATCCATATTACGGTTTTTCGAAAGGTCGTTTTCCCACAGCGTCTGCCACTCATAGGAGTATCGCCCCAACCAATCGCAGACGATAATGCAGTAGTCCCTCGTACGTTTGGCGATGTCGGCCAGCAGTCGCACCAGGGTCTCGTCGTCATTATGGTGAGAGCAAGTGCCGTACGAGCTGAAATAGAGGTCGTAAGGCCTCTCGTTCTTGGACACCGGCAGGCCCTTGGTGAAGTCCGCCTGTTCAAACACTATCTTAGGATTATCGCCATAAATCCGACGCGCCTGTTCCAGCAGGTCCTCGTTCAGTTCGATGCCCCTGTACAGACCGAGAACGGCCGGCGTCAAAAGGTCGACCTCGACATCCTGCAGGTCCGGGTCGCGCTCGCGTACGCCGGCGAGCAACTCGTACCCGTCTGCGCTCCCGCACCCGAAATCCATGATCCGCATGCGCCTCATGTCAGCGCTGCACAAGCGTATGAGCCTAAGAAGGTGCGGACGCAGGAACTGCCTAGTCAGCTCGTCCTCCCAGTACTGGCGGACATTGTCGTACTTTCCCGTGAGACCTGTTCTCTTCGCATAAAGCCCGCTCCTCACCGCCTCGGTGTAAGCGGGCATTTGATCGTTGTGGACTTCGTTGCTCATTCCTCGGTTACCTTCTCATCGGGGTCCAGGGCGTTCGACAGGACACCAGGAACTTTGGCCATGATCTCCTCGCGTGTTTTTTTCGGCAAGAGCTTGCGCGGGAACGTCATGATTTCCCTGTAGCGACGGTGCGCCGCAAGCAGCGCGTCGCCCTCGGCGTCCTCCAGCGGATAGCGGACATATACCCGGTCGCGGCTCGGTAAGGGAAGATGGTACATGAAAGTCTTATGGTTTGTCCCCATAACTTCGCGCATCGTATTGAGCACGGCTTCACGCTCGTCTTCGGAGATTTCCGGGCTCTTCAGATTCCGTTTGACCATGCCTATGTGCACGTCGTCCATGACCGCCTGCTCCGGACAGAACACGTTGGTTCGTTCCAGCAGGCCGAACGCGTAATGAATGTACTGGGCTCCGCTCCATGGGACAGACAGCAGCGTCAGCAGCTTTTCCGCGGTAGCTTGGATGCCGGGAACGTCCGTGTCGCCAACGCCTGCGGTCGAATAGCACGGCAGGCCATAAAAACGGGCCATCTGCGCACAGTCGATATTGTAGTGATTGAACTCAGGAGCGCCGTACATGTCATTGAGGTTATCGAGCCGCGTTCTGACCGGCACGCTGCCGTAAAGCACAGGCGAGCCAGGAGCAACAAGCTGGTTGAGAGCTATGCCCGTTAAGAGTTCCGCGTTGATCTGTGCAACCATTCCGAACTCATCGAACGGGCCCGTGGCTCCCCCCATCGGGCAGCTCGAAATCACCACTGGAACCCGCCGTTTCGATATTGCGATCAGCTTCGCAGCGGTGTCGTCTACGATCTGCAATGGGCTCTTTATCACGCAGGTGATAAACGACACCACGGGGTTCTCCTGGAAGGCGTCTTTCCCTTCAGCGATGATTTCACCCATACGGATGACATCGTCCAGCACTCCAAGATTAGTAAGACCCGCTTGAACGTGCTTTGTGGTATTGTCCAGGCTTGCCAGAAACTTGTTGACGTCTTTGTTAGCTGCTGTAATCTCCTTATCGCATATATTGACGCACCTTATGAAAAAGTCTAAATGCTCCAGGTTCTCGCAGAGATGAGCGGCTCGGCACAGTCGCTCAATGGAGCCCTCCTGACGAGTGAATTTCGGGACCGCCCCGTCGAACTCCACCTGCAACCACACATTTGTCTCCGATCCGCTCCCGAAACGTACGCGAGGTTCGTGCGCGTCGAGAACGAGGCGGTTACCGGGATCGCGTGCCCCGAGCACGATCTTAGACGGTGCGCTAGACAGCGCCTCGTCGATGACATCGGACGGTATTCGGAGCCGAACACAACAACCGGCGTCCTCCACTTTCGCGCCCGCCTTGTTGAAGACTTCGGCAGCCTCAGCGTTGTAACACAACACGCCAGGATTCTGCAGCAGATCCCGAGATACCCCATCTACGATCTCTATCTGTCTCTCAGACAAGCGGCAATGCGGTTCTACCAACACCCCTTCCCGCTGTCTAAGTGCCGCTCTCCGGTTCGCGCTGTTATCTACGTTTTCCGGGCTTCCTGGCGATCTGCTTGAATTCACGATATTGAGATCCTCTCTACGGAACCTTTTGCCGGAATCCCATACGTTTCCTGAACATACAATGCGCTCTTCACAGCAGCGCTTATCAGTCGCTTTGGCACCTTTCGACCTTCCACACGAAGAGCCCTGGCGAGCATCCGGCCTGCCAGCCGATCGAGGGCGAAGGGATTCTTCCCGACAAGAAAACCGAGATTCCGCTTCAAAATCGGTTCCTGAAACTTGTTTAGGCAATCGCAACGTTCGGTAACGTGGTACATATGGAGCACGTGTATCGTGCTATCCCACTTCCTGTGCAAGAGGCCCATCGCGTAATCCGCCGTGCGCAGATAAAAGGTGCCCTCACCGCGCTGCCAGTCAGTGATGTTTTCGCCCTCCAGAGCGACCGCACCACTTTCGCAAACGGCCTCGCACTCACCGCAGCCAATACAACGTCTGCGATCAACCGTTGGCGTGGGTTCGCCATTGACCAGCGATAGCGCCTTCTCCGGACAGTTGTCCACGCACGCGGCGCAACCGGCGCACAAGTTCACATCAAAGCTGGGCACGAGCGACTGGTGCATTCGGAGCTTGCCATCGAGGCCCGAGCAGCCCATCGCGATGCTCTTGACACAGCCGGCAAGCCCGGCCAGGCCGTGCAACGTCAAATGCGCATGATTGATCACGAAACCCGCTGCCTCAAAGCCGCCTGCTGCGTAGTGGTTGCTGAATCGATGTATACAGGGGACCTGCTTCGAACATTGGTCACGCTCGAACTCAAACGTTCCACGCAGAGCGGAGCAGGGCCGGTCGAGCACAACAAATGGAACGCCGGCCGGGCCATCTGGCAACCACCCGTGCTCATGCGCCAACTTCAGATATGGGAAGATCGAGTGGTAAGAGTTTTGCTTGTGGCCACGCGGGCCCGAATAAGCCACTGTTGTATCCCCTGTAACGACGTTCTTTGCCCCCTTTTCCAGAAGGAATCTAGCACTGCTTGTTACATATTCCGGCTTCATTCGTGTCGTGCACCTTGGCTCCCCGACGTGAACCTTGATCAGTGACTGCCCGGAGATTGCGTTGCGGTGCACTCGTTCTAGAGCTTTATAGATAGCCTCGTTGACCTTTGCTTGAACCTCTGTTGTACCGAGGTCCATTCCCGCGGTAGCTATGTGAACTAAAGTGGAGGATTGTTCCATCATAGTCGATCACGTAACCAAGCTAAGTAAAGCTGCTGCCAACGTGGGCTCTGGTCGACGAGGTTGTCGCACACCCGGCTCTTCCCCAACGCACCAGAGGCTCACACGCTCAGCCCCGCTCACGTGCTTGCCTCTTGTTGTACCTCCTCTTCGTCCTTCTCGTCTGGCGCTGTGACCACCTCTTCGCATATCGGGCATAGGCCAGCCTTGCCAGCCATCTTGTCCTCCGCCTCTAACCGTGTCTTACAATAGGGACAATTGAACTTGATAGTCACTGTAACAGCCCCCTTCTTTTTTCACGATGAGCATCATGCACATGTCCCCATACGCGCATATCGCGCATCACACTTCCGCAAAACAGGACGTCGCCAGTCCGCAAGTTCAGTCGTTGTCGCGTGTTCGCTTCTTCTTGCGTGTCCACTTCTTCCTTCGTTCCGGTACAGTTAGCCTCCAGTTGCATGTTGGACATAGACCCACATGTCCACCCATCTTGTCGCTCGCTTCTAAACGCGCCTTACAAGAGGGGCAGCTGAACGTGATAGTCATTACCATCCTCCATCGCCACCTGGTGAACTCACGCTGAGGAGGTGAAACGCGCGGAAGCCCGCCAGGGCCTTGCTGTGGCAACAGCCGGGTCACAACGATTCGAGTCAGGCCATGCCTATGGATTTGAGATACTTCTTTGTTTTCCGAAGTCCCAAGGCGGAAGCCTTCGCTCTCACACTACCGACGTTGCGGCGCAGTTCTTTGGCCGCCTCACGCGTGCTCCTGTTGCGGAAGATCTTCTTCAGGAGTCTGACCTCGTCTTTGGTCCAAGCGCCGCTTACCTTACTCCCCTTGCCTTTTCCCATTATGTATCTCCTTTCGTAAACCCTGGATACTGCCCTCACCATCACCTAGTCACGACCGATAACTGCATCCTCTAAACTGCAACCATGCCTCTTGGTGATGTGACCGGCATTAGGCATCTGTGTCCATACGTGCATATCACGTCCCCTCCACGAAACAGGACATCGCCAGTCCGCACGCTCAGTCGTCGTCACGTGCTTGCTTTTTCTTGTGTATCCCCTTTGTCCTTCTTCTCGGGCACGGTTACCTTCTCTTTGCAGCTCGGGCATACACCGGCCCTACCAGCCATGTCGTCATCCGCTTCTAATCGTGTCTTACAATTGGGACACCCAAACGCGATAGTCATTATCATCCTCCTTCGCCACCTGGTGAACTCACGCTGAGGAGGTGAAACGCGCGCAAGCTCGCCAGCTCCTTGTTGCAGCAAAAGTTAGGTCAGAACGATTCGAGTCAGGCCATGCCTATGGATTTAAGATATTTCTTTGTTTTCCGAAGTCCCAAGGCGGAAGCCTTGGCTCTGACACTACCGACGGTGCGTCCTAGTTCTTTAGCCGCGTCGCGGTTGCTGCTGTTACGGAAGATCTTCTTGAGAAGTCTAACCTCGTCTTTGGTCCATGCGCCGCTTACCTTACTCCCCTTGCCTTTTCCCATTCCGTACCTCCTTTCGGCAATCTCGGACACTGCCTTCACCATCACCTAGTCACGACCGATAAATGCGTCCTCTAAAATGTCACAATCTTCTCCGGCGAGGCAGAGTCGACTTGGTCGCGCGCGATGACGCGCCGACGCGTGAAGAGATCCTTAGGCACGCCGCGTGACATTATATACTTGGTAATGTTCCCTCCCACGGGGCGAAACCGAAACGTGCCGACCTTGCTCCTATACCTTCCTTGCCCGGAGATAACCTTCGCCCCGATTAGTCCGCCAGACTTGCCGAACACGTTGCGCCCCCCCTCATAATCCAAGGGGTCCAAGCAGTCCCAGCTGACGATGGCAACTTCGTCTGCCCCTATTGATCGCACACGGAGCAGCCCGACTTGCCACCGTGGACGGCCTTGTTCAGACACCAGGAGCGCTACCACACGCTGGATCGAGAAATCTATCTTTACTCCTCGGACCACTCGTGGACAGCGGGTCTCTTCGCCAGGAACGAGCACCGGTTTGTCCAAGACATCCAGGTAATCGACGCAATCAGACTTCTTGGCAAATGTGCCCGAATTAATGTCACTATTATCGAGAGGTTCCAAAGCTATCACACCCTACGTACAGTACGACGACGGTTTTTCCCTCTCCGTGCGCTCTTATCACTGCCCCCGCCCCATAGATTCTGGGTGTTTCTTCGTCTTACGCAACCCGAGCGCATACGCCTTTGCCCTCACACTGGAAACACTCCTTCGAAGTTTAACTGCTACAAGGATTGTGCTCAGGTTGGGGAATATCTTCCTGAGACGCTTGACCTCATCCTTTGACCATTTGCCGCTCCTTGCTGGTGTCAACTGCATTCTTCCTTCTCCCCAACATCGGATCCCCCTTTTCCACCTTTTTCCTTACGTTTACTTATCGATCGTACAACCAAGACGGAAGCTCGGATTTCGGGGAAGGCTTCGAGTACCTGCTTGCGAACCGCCTCCGGCAGTCGGCTACCCTGACAGCGAGGACGTATCTCCTGTACGAACGCATTTGCTCGAGTGAGGACATCCTCGCCCGCGTCCGGATGCTCTCGTTTTTTCCTGTTTGCCAGTTGCGGAACGAAAAACTCTTCCCGCATGTAGCGTAGCGTGTGCTCCTCGGTCAGGAAATCCTCTCCAGGCCCCTTTTCGATGATCAAGTCAGTGGCGAGTGTGTCATCACTAACCTCTATGCCTCGCAAGACTCGCTGGCACATCCCGAGTATCTCATTGTCTATGACCAACTTTTCGTATGAAACGGTCAGATCGGCCTCCATCAGCCCTGCTGCATCGTGAATGTAGTTTGCCCCTGACATTGCCACAAGCAGGTTAGACATCGCGCTCTCGTACGCTGCCTGGATATTGACTTCTTTCGCGTCAGATGTTCCAGCGGTCGAGTACAACGGAATCTCGAAGTACTGTGCCATTTGTGCAACGGCGGCGTTGATCATCGCCCGTTCGATTGGCCCGCCGAGGTGACCCATTGTTCTCAGGTCGGCAACCGAGCCGACGCCGCCACATATGCCTGGTGCGCCCTTATTGACGCACTGCACCAGAACAATACCCCCGAGTGTCTCCGCCACGTGGGTGAGCACGTTGCCTGCAAGCGTTATCGGCGACGTCGTGCCACATATCGGCTCCGTGGGTACCACTACTGGGAGACCTTTCCTAGCAAAGTAGCAGGTAATCTCGCCATAGTGTTTGTCAATCTTGAAAGGACTGATAATGAGCGTGATGAAGGAGACAAAGGGCTCCCGGCGCAAGGCTTCCGCACCGCTGGCGATCATCTCTGCCATCGCAACCACCTTCTTGCTTCCAGCCATCGAGTAGACACCGCCCATCACGTGCTTCGTGGTGTTGTCCAGCGCATGGAAGAACCGATTCACGTCGATCTCGTCCTTTTCGGTTATCTCATTCGGGAATACGTTTATCGTGAAAACATGGACGTTCTCTAAAGCATCGACCACCTGGGCGTTCAGGATCACGTCGTCTATGCTCGAAGGGCGCCGGTCGCCTGTGCGAGGGTCCAGCACGTAGATGGCTGTCCCACCGGTGCCATAATGGACACGGTTTCTTTCTAATACGGCATCGTCTGCACCATCTCGCGCGCACAGCGCCACGGAGGATGGATTCGAGGCGATAGCATCGAGGACCAAGCTCTTTGGCAGCTTCACAATCCGCGCCTCCTCATTGATCAGCGCGCCTGCTGCCTTGAATGCCTCGAAAGCGGTCGGCGAATAGACTTTCAGACCGGATTCCCGCAGAACCCTGAAGGCGGCGTCGGCTATCTTCCGCACGTCACACTCTGTCAAAGGCTTGTAAAGCGATGCACCAATTCCTGGATGTTCATGTTCTGCAATACACAAACTCAATCACCTCCTCATCGGCGGATTCACAATCTCCGGTCCTTCACTAGCGCTTCGATCCCACCACTCTTGAACAACCGTGCTGCATCATCCGCTGGACATTCTCGTTGAGTAAACCGCTGCCACAAAGGTGCGAGGAATCTCTCTTCACCGAGCCCGCGCCGCCGCAGTCCGAACGTAGCGAAACCCAGCATCGTCCCGGTCACCTCAGGAAGAGTGAAGGTGCTCGTGCTGGCCTTCATAGCCGAACGGCATGCACCCTCGCGGGCCGCCCGCAGATCGTCCCAGTCAAACTGTGACACGACCTCACCAGCTTCCGGCAAAGCGGAGATGAGACCGAGCGTCAGGGCAGCGACACAGTTCACATCCTCGGGCGGCTGCTGGTCATTGACCCGGTTCTCGACCGTGCAGTAAGGCGAGAGACGAGCATCGTACCAATAACAGGTGTTGTGCAAGTCGATGTCCGACTTCTCGGGGACAAAGGAAACTTCTCGGTCTTCAGCATCAAGACCGACAGCTCGGCCGCTGTAGTAATATTCCGCGAAGGTCCGGTACTGCTTAAGTACAATAGGTTTCCCTGCACGTTTAACGTATACGGGTCGAAATGAGGAGATGGTGCGGACATAGTCCTTCACCCCTCTGAACGGCCTGCGCGGCATGCCGACGCGATTCGAATCCGGCATCCACCAGTCCCAGAATTTCTCGGCCACGCACTTGTATTCCGGGTCGATCCTGCCCCGCCAGATGTTTGAGTTTGCCGTCAATGCAATCTGGGCGCCGGAAAAGCCGTTGAGCAAGTTGATGGCGGGGATAGCTTCTTCCCTGGTGACACTGACATGCACGTGGCTGGCGGCGTTGATGGTGAAAAGATGCACGTCGTCACCGTCTTTCTGGGCAATGTAGCGATTGGAGCTGAACACCTTGTCCCAGACGCCGGTCCGGATCTTTTCCATTAGGAGCCGCTTACTCGGCGGTGTAACCGGCTGTATACCGTAGCCGAGAAAGTGGACGTCGTGCTGCTCTGCGAAAGGGTACAACTCTTTTCGTAGTTCATTGATTGCGTTCTCAAGATCGAACAAGTTCGCCACGTGGGCAAGCGAAAATTCTACCTTGCAAAACCCGGTCTCGCAGGAGGCCACAGTGTCATTCTGTTCTCCTGGCTTCTTGGCGCCGATGATCTGGCCGGTCATTGTGTCTTTCAAAGGCTCCCAGCCATGTTCGTGTAGGTAGTTCCACAGCGCACAAATAGTGTCGAAGCTTGCTGCGCTTCCGTCCTGGTTGACCAGCGGAAACTTCAGTTCCGCCCCTATCCGACGCCCCGCAGAACTTCTTGCTGCAGCGGCCTGCTCGAATTTGCTCATGAAATGCTTGTAAACCAGATGCATCGGTTTCTTAACCTACCTTTCACCAGCCCTATGGATGTGTCCAGATCTGATCGCCCATCACGTTTCCGTCACCACGAATCACGAACTTATAGCTGGTCAGCTCTTCTAGGCCCATCGGGCCGCGCGCATGGAGCTTATCCGTTGAGATACCGATCTCGGCACCCATCCCCAGCGATTCGCCGTCGCAAAACATCGTGGATGCATTCACCAACACGACTGCCGAATCAACTCGTCGAACAAACTCGCGGGCACGGCTGTCACTGTCCGTTACGATCGCGTCCGTGTGATGCGAACCGTATCGGTTGATGTGCTCGATAGCCTCGTCTACGTCCGATACAACCCGTACCGACAGAATCGCGTCGAGGTGCTCCGTTCGCCAGTCTTCTTCAGTAGCCGGCTCGACTTCCGGCGTTAAGGCTCTGGTCTTTTCGCACCCCTTGATCCTGACTCCGCACCGGTGGAATGCGTCGGCAATTCGCGGGAGTTCGCGGCTGATTGTCTCGCACACAAGGAGCGTCTCCATAGCGTTACAAACCTCGGGCATAAGACATTTGGAATCAAGCGCAATCTTGATTCCTTTGTCTATATCAGCTCCTTGGTCAAGGTAAACGTGACATATACCGGCGAAGTGTTTGATGACCGGTATCCGGGAGCGCTCGCTTACCCTTTCTATGAGAGCTTTGCCGCCGCGCGGAATCACTAGGTCGATGTACTCGTCCTGGTGGAGAAGCTCGTCGATATGCTCGTGCGATCCGGAAATTACTTGAATTGCCTCAGGCGGCAGACCTGCCTCAGTTAGAGATTCCCGCCATAAGTTCCCCAGTACTGCGTTGCATCGCTTCGCCTCAGAGCCTCCCCGGAGTATGGCTGCGTTGCCCGACTTGAGGCAGAGTGCGCCGGCATTGACCGTGACGTGTGGCCTCGCTTCGTAAATCATGAGGATGACACCCAGAGGCACGCGTACTCGCGCTATCTCCAGACCGTTTGGGCGACGCTCTACACTGTATGCCTGACCCACAGGATCGGGCAAAGCTTCAATCTTGCTCAGACAGCGAGCTCGCGCATCGATCTTCTTTTCACCGAAGCGGAGGCGGTCTACCATGTTTGGGGGTAACCCTTCAGACGTCGCCTCCGCTGCGTCCGCTTCGTTTGCATGGAGGATCTCCCGCCTCTGGAAGGCAACTTTATAAGTCATAGCCTCTAGCGCAGCGTTCTTCTGCTCGGTTGTAGCCGCTGCAATAATGACGGAACTGTCTCGAGCGATCTGCGCGATTGTTCGAACGTCCATGACTCCGTCTCCTGTGGCCGCAAACGCGGCCTCTTTGCCTACTTCGTGAGCGCTCTCTTCTGGCGCGTGGTGAAACGATGTATAGCTGCGCCCCGTGTTCAGCTATCCGGCTCCATCTCCACACCCAGCATCCTTTCAAGGTACTGTGCCAACCGGTGGGGGCTCTCGAGCTTGTCGATAAGATACGTACGAGGCTGAGCCCACAAGATCTTGTCCTCCTGTCCACCGGCTGCCGGTTGCCCAACCACAGCCACCGGGATGTTCGCGTCGATATCCCGTACGTTCAGGACAAACTCCAGCACGTCGACGTCCACGTGACTTCGGTCCACTACAATCATCGCGAACCGGTCGTGGCGCAGCTTGTCGAGTGCCTCCGGCAGCGTCTCTCGGACGAGCGCGGCAAAACCCATGTTGAACAGGGTCTCTATCAGGCTCCTGTTCTCATGACGGCCGAGAACGAGTACTGCGGTCGATCTCATGATTGCACCTCAATATTCTAGTAGCCGACAATGTTGTACCCCCTCCCGACAGCTAAGCCTGGGGTTTTTCTTAAAAGCAAAAGCAAGGGACGTGCCAGCCGACGCTGCGATAGCTGCAAGAGCTTAGTTCGTGCGAACTTACATGTTCTCCAGGGGGCGTCGCTGCATCACTCGCTTGGCGAAAGTGTTGTCCAGAAAAGAGGTGTGTGCAGGATCGGTACGCCGTTGTGCAGAACGGTGCAAATGTGCGCAGTATTGGTACACAATATGGACTGCGCGCGAGATGCGTCTATTAGGCTCAGCTAATCGAGATTGCTTGAATATACAGGCCGACGCGGCTATGGCAGAACCAAAGAGGCTTTCACGCGCGGGATGAAATTGTTCCGTTTGTGCACTTACTCGATTGCGTGTTTCCGGAGCTTGTTGTACAGTGACCGCCGACTGATGCCGAGAAGTTCCGCAGCGCGCTTGCGATTGTTCTCAGCCACAGCGAGCGCGCGGACGACCATCTCCCGCTCAACCTCGTCTAGGGTGGTGCCGATCTCGAAAGTCACCCTTGGACGCGTCGGACGGTCCGGTCGGAAGCGGGGAGGTAGGTGGTTGGGGAGCAGTGTCTCACCCGTAGCGACGAGAACAGCTCGCTGTATTACATTCTTAAGCTCCCGCACATTGCCCGGCCACTCATACGATTCCAGCAGGCTCAGGCACTCGGGAGCTATGCCCAAGATGTTCTTCTGAAACGCACGGTTGTATCGTGTCAAGAACTCATTGATAAGCAAAAGGACATCACCTTGACGCTCTCGCAACGGCGGCATGATGATCCGAAACACATCTAGACGGTAATAAAGATCCTCGCGAAATGTCCCTTGCCGAACGGCATCCGCTAGGTCTTCGTTGGATGCCGCAATCAGCCGGACGTTGCTGGAGATGGTTCGTCGACCCCCCAGCCGCTGGAATTTCTTTTCCTCGATGAGGCGCAGTAAACTGACCTGCACTTTCTCGTCGACAGCGCCGATTTCATCCAGGAGCACCGTACCACCCTGAGCCACCTCAAATTTGCCCTCACGCCGTTCGGCCGCACCGGTGAACGCACCCTTCTCGTGACCGAACAGCTCGCTCGCAACGAGTTCTGCGGGTAGGGCACCTAGATTGACCGCAATGTACGGTCCTTCGCTTCGCGCGCTCTGCCGATGTATGGCTTTTGCGGCTAGGTCCTTCCCCGTCCCTGTCTCGCCTACCAACAGAACAGGTATGTCGGTCGCAGCCGCCTGACGGACCTGTCGATATACGTCCTGCATGGGTTGGGATCGTCCGTCGAGCTGTTCGAGCTGAACCTCCTGCCTCCCCACTTCCAAGAGCAAGTTCTCAGCGTATGTCGGCCTCTTCTCGATGGCCGTTTCTATTAGGAGTCTTAGCTCTTCATCGCTCATCGGAAATTTCGCGTACTGATACGTCCCTGCCTTGAGTGCAGACATAGCAATTCGGATATCCCGCGGTTCAACAAGGAACAGGACTTGCGTGCCCGGGCTCTTGGCGGCTACTACCTCGAGCATTTCAATGCCGTCTATTTCCCGTGCCTTGAACGCGGCGCTTGTAACGAGCAAGACATCGTACGACTCTGACTCAAACCGTTCCAGTACGCGGTCAATACTTGACTCGCGACTTACATGAACATCTTCCTCGGGGAACATTCGCTGAATCCGACCCGGGAAGTCCCGGTCCGTGGCAACAGCTATGATTCTAAGGCAGTTGGATTCCACAGTTCCTCCTGTGTCCCGCGCTTCACTCCGCGAGCTCACGAGGCAGAAGTCTCCCAAACATATGTAACCACGCTTCTATCATTATACAAAGACGGCCCGGCCGCGTCAAAACAAAGACCCGGGATTTGAAGAAACCCTTCTCCATCCTATTCAGGATGTCAGCCGGCTACCGCGGAGCGGATAAGAGAGACGATTGGCCTCAATTTGACACCAAGCGGGCTCTGAGCTATCATTGGTGTTAGGAGGGTCCCGAGATTATGGCGACTGAAAACACCAGATACTAGGGCGGTAATCTAGCGGCGTTCCGCCCACACATGAGAGACGAGTCAGTCGGTCTCATCCATCTGGACCCTCCTTTAGAGAGCTATAAGGTGTAGCTAGATGGGAGGAACAGCTCCCAGATGACATCACAAATCAAAGGTCTCTCAACACCTCCACCACTATAGTGAGACTTATGGGAGAGGCTGCTCGTTTCTCTTTTCCAAGATGACACTCGATCCGGCTAGGTGGTAAACGGTTCTGCACCGCTACAGGTTCGACGAGTTCGGGAGCCCGAGTCGTTCTTTAACGAACAACGCGAAGGCGCCAAGTGCGGCAAAGGGTTGCTGCTCGTTCAGCACAATGTGTGCCACCGCTACGCCGCGCGACCATATGGAGATGTCCATCTTTTGGGACATCCTCCCTCCTCGCTAGGAATATGTGGCACGTTATTGCAGCCTGGTCGTGCAACAAAGGACACACAAACCGTATGGGCAACGGTTGCCCATAACTAATCGCAGCCGCCATAAAGGGAGGCGATCATTTCTTTGACGTCACGAGGCTAATTCGATCGCGAGAGGCGCTGGGTGTCAAAGGTGCTTTTGCAAAAGTGTGCTTAATCTGTGCTTACGTTTGGTGATTTCTCGCAGGTACTCGCAAGTACCTGCAAAACGACCGGTAAGTCGGAAACTAGCGTTTTGCAGTAACTTGCAGTTGCTCGCAGGTGTATGCAGTAATGCGCAAAAGAGGCCGAATTATGACTACGAATCAGGGTGTCGCAGGTTCAAATCCTGCTGGGCGCGCCACAAGCTGCTGTTAGAAGATAACTTATAACGCATCCCTGTCACCTCTTTTCCGCTTACATCTCTGCCCCATTTCACGGGGTCCACAGCCCTTATAGTTGGAAGACAACGGCTTAGAAGACAATGACTAACTGACTGGAATCATACGCTCCCGGGACATCTTCCTTCACACCTGCAATAAGGGACGCGGGACCGTATGGGCGCTCGTCACCTGTCAGCCCAGAGGTATTAACGTTTGTGTGCGCGGTACTTTAAGAGATCCTTTACGGATTAGACTGGGCGATCCAAGGGCATCGCAAGGGCAAACTCTGGCCGCCTGTGGAATGCCGCTCCTGAGTACGCAACCTCCGTGCACAATGTATGGCCGCACAACCGGAAACCACGGCCGCCCACGCAACGTGCCGCGGTCAACCTTCCTCGACGACCTCCAGGCCCATCAAGTTGGCCAGATGCCGCACGTTCTCCATGTGATCGCCGTAAAACACCACGCGGTGCAGCAGCGTCATCGCGTCTTCGGTCTCCAGCACGCTGCTCCAGTTCGCCGCCATTTTGGCCGCGTCGCGGACCTCTGTGACAATCTGCGTGCGACAGCCGTGCACGGCCCTCTCGGGGACTTCGATGATCTTGCCCGTGGACGCCAGGATCGTGTCCAGGTTGACAAGCTTGGTGCGGGTGATAACCTGGCCAAGGCGGTACTGCACCTCCGGCACGCAGCCGCTGCCGCCGACCTCGGAATGGCCGCGGAGCAGGTAGGGCGCCTCTTTGCCGTCAGGACCGTCCATCTTCAACGGCGCCGTGCAGTGGGCGGTCCACAGGGCGTTTCGTGAGGTGTCAAAGGTGGCGTTGCCCTGGAATCCCGGGCGGTCGACGGCGTACTGGAACAGGAGCATGGTCAGCACTGAGTCCATGTCGCCTTCACAGGCCGCGGGCACGCCGCGATCGCGAAGACGCGTGAAACCCAAGCACGGAAACCCGCGCGACAACCACCCCATACAGGTACCGATGGCCAAACCGTCGGCTTGTTCCTGCTCGATGAGGCGGTCCAAAGCGACGCTGACGCGAGCCGCTTTCTCGATGTCTTCCATGGTTGGCTCAATGATCTCTTTTGCGCCTTTGGTCCAGGCTTCGAATTCGGCTCGAACGGCTGGTTCGTTCGCGGCTGTAATCATCTCGTCGAAGACTTTCTGCTCTACGACCACCACATCGGCGCCCAGACGCTTCTTGACTTCTTCCGGGGAGCAAGCAGGCTTCGTACCTCGGGCCGGCGGGAACAGCAGGATCCTTGTCCGTCGCATCATCGGGATCACACGCAGCACACGCAGCGCGCGCTCGAGCTCGTTGTAATCGCTGCTCGCCAGCAGCGTAACGCGGTGCCCTGCACGGCGCCAGCGAGGCGCATACATCCAATCGTGACCGCTCGCCGGCAACGAAAACACAGCCAGTGGGCGGTCTTCCTTGAGAATCGGATCCACCACGCCCATCAACGCGAAGTTCTGCACATTGATCGCCAGGACGGGAGCTTCCGGTCCTGCCTTCTTCAAGAGCGCTTCGGTTTCCTCAGGTTTGCCCGACTGTCCCACAACCAGTTCGATGTTTCCCAGCATCTTTTCTGCCTCTGCGAGCCGGGCTTTCATAACCTTAACTTGGTTGGTGTCTGCGCCCCAATTGCGGTCTACCGGTTGGGGATCCCCTGTGAAGATTACACAGATGCGCGACTTCCCTCGCGGTCGCGCGGGCGGCAACTGTGAAGCCGCCCCATGCGTCCACGTCGCACCCGCCAACAGCAACCCGCCTGCCGCGCTCATCCCAAAGAACTGCCTTCGTGTACAGTGTTCACACATCGCCAACTCCTTTGCCAAAAATGGCCGTCGCATGCCGCGCGTCCCGAACCAACAATTCGCCAGTGACAGTTAGTATATAGGAAACGCGCCTCGCGCTCAACCACCAGGATATCAAAGCCCAAGCTAAAGGCCTGTTCACGATTTCCCCTGTTGTTATGGCACCCTGTCAATTGTGACGCTCGGTGATGTATACTTTGGTAGAAGGAAGCTGTAACTAGCACATCTCTTCATGCGTCCATAAACCACGGAGTCCGATCTCCCGGGAGGGACGAGCAACATGACACTGTTCACAACCGCAATCGGAGCAGGTATTGCAGGCATCTTGCTGGGAACATGTGCCCGCTGCGCGGCAGATGAGCAAACAGAGAATCCACTGAAGCTCTGGTATCGCCAGCCCGCGGAGAGGTGGATGGAATCATTGCCGGTCGGCAACGGGAGGCTTGGCGCCATGGTCTTCGGTGGTGTGGACCGTGAAAGGATAGCCTTGAGTGAGTCGACCCTGTGGTCGGGTGAGCGGAGCGATCAGCATGAAAATCCCAAGGCGCTGGAACACCTGCCGGAGATTCGCCGTGCGGTTTTCGAGGGCCGGTATGCAGAGGCTGATCGAATGAGTAAGAAGTTTCTCATGGGCCGGCAAAAGAACTTTGGGACCAATATGCCGATGGGGGATCTCTCCCTGCAATTCGATCACCCCGACGGCGAAGTCAGAGGTTATCGCCGCGAACTGGACATGGATCAAGCGATTGCAGTCGTCGAGTACAGCGTTGGCGACGTCCGGTATAAGCGGGAAGTCCTGGCTTCGAATGTCGACGATGTGCTTGTGCTGCGGTTGACTTGCGACAAACCCGGCCGACTTTCCTTCGCAGCCAGTATTGAAGCCGGAAACAAACCCTGGGAGGCGCATACCCAGGGCGACGACAGCCTCGTCATAACAGGCCATGCCTATGAGAGCAGACATAGCGACGGGAAATGTGGCGTAAGCTTTCGGGGCCACATATCGGTACGAATCGACGGTGGGCGACTTGTTTCTTCGGACAAGGGCATTGTGGTGCAGAATGCCGATGCGGCAACGGTGCTCGTGTCTATTAATACGGATTATGGGGGGCGTGATCCCTTGGCCTTATGCCAAAGCCAAGTGGAGGCGGCCGCCGGAAAAACCTATGAACAAATCCGTGAGGCCCATGTCGCCGATCACCAAGCGCTGTTTCGTCGTGTCGAACTCGATCTCGGGACAACGGACGCCGCGAGGTTGCCAACCGATAAGCGAATGGAGTTGTTTCAGCGTGGCGGGGACGATCCGCAGCTCATTGCTACATTGTTTCAGTTTGGACGCTATTTGCTCATTGCCGGCTCCCGCGAGAACTCGCCCCTTCCGATGCACCTGCAAGGGATCTGGAACGACAACCTGGCCTGCCGGATGGGTTGGACCTGCGATTATCATATGGACATCAATACACAACAGAACTACTGGTCGGCCGAGGTCGGCAACCTGCCGGAATGTCACGAACCTCTTTTCAGGCTAATTGAATCGTTGCGCGAGCCGGGCAGAAGGACCGCGCGAAAGACTTACGGTTGTGAGGGATGGGTCTGTCATATTTTCACGAATGCCTGGGGATTTACGTCGCAGGGGCGAGACCTGACATGGGGGGCTTTCGTCACTGGTGGTATCTGGCTGGCGTCGCATATGTGGGATCACTATGAATTCACCGGCGACAGGAAGTTCCTGGCACAGCGCGCTTACCCGGTACTGAAAGAAGCGGCCGAGTTCTTCCTGGACTACATGGTGGAGCATCCCAAGCACGGCTGGCTGGTGACGGGACCGTCGCCTTCTCCGGAGAATCACTTCATCGCTCCCGACGGCAGCAGATGCAGTGAGACCATGGGGCCGACGTGTGATATCGTGCTCGTCCGCGACTTGTTCTCGCACTGCGTCCAGGCCGGCCGGATTCTCGGCGACGACGCGGCGTTCCGGCAAAACCTGGAAGCCGCCCTCGCTAAGTTGCCCCCTTTCCAAATCGGCAAATACGGTCAGCTACAGGAGTGGCTCGAGGATTTCGAAGAAGCCATTCCCAACCACCGGCATACGTGCCACTTGATTGCGCTCTATCCGAGCGAACAAATCACAATCCGCAGAACGCCTGATCTCGCTAAAGCTGCCCGGGTCACTCTGGAACGACGGGTCAACCGCCCGGACTGGGAGGATGTAGAGTGGAGCCGCGCGAATTTGATCAACTTTTACGCCCGTCTTGCCGATGGCGAAGCAGCCTGCGAGAGTGTGCGCATCCTGATTCAGAAGCATACAGACGAAAACTTGCTGACCTTCTCCGCCGCCGGAATTGCCGGCGCGCAGGAAAACATTTTCATTGTGGATGGCAATTCGGCAGGCACAGCGGGTATTGCCGAGATGCTGCTCCAAAGTCATGGGGGCGAGATAGAGTTGCTGCCGGCGCTTCCGAAAGCGTGGGCCAACGGCCATGTGAAGGGTCTTCGGGCGCGAGGCGGATACGAGATAGATATACACTGGAGAGACGGCAAACTGGCGGCGAGCACCATACAGTCCGACTTCGACAACCTGTGCAGGGTTCGCTCCAGAAATCCGGTCCAGGTCGAAATGGATGGAAACGTCATTGCGGTGGAACGGCCAGAACCCAACGTTGTGGAGTTCTTGACAAAGGCCGGCCAGAGCTTCCGCTTGGTGGCTACTGACGACTGAATGGATGGAGTTTGTACCAGCCACTGGAGTTCGCCGCGATGCACAGCGCTTTGGCGCGCAAGAACCGGCCCGATGGAGAGCCAGTTATTGTGAGTTATATACCTGCCGTATGAGCAACGGTTCTTCGTAAGAGAGTTGGGCCGGCCTTCGATTCGGTTGACATTGAACCGTTTGAACAGCGAAGCAATTGATCAGTGCGGGACGGCAGGAGGTGAATGGTAAGGTGTCGATCGCGTCGAGACAGACTGCGGCCTCAGGTGCAATCTTGAGAGACATCGCTGAGGCTTAGAACTCCTGGGGGAGCGACTTGAGCTGTGCTGCGGTGAATACGGGCCCGTCCTTGCAGACATAGGTGTTGCCGACGTTGCATCGACCGCACTTGCCGAGTCCGCATTTCATCTTGTTCTCAAGCGTGGTATAGACTTGATCGGGGCTGAACCCGAGCTTTTCGAGTGAGAGAAGGGTGAACTTGATGCCGATCGGCGGTCCGCAGATGACAACGATGGCGTTATCGGGGGATGGTGCAACCTCCTCGACCACAGTGGGCACGAAACCGACTTTGCCGTCCCAGTCAGGGGTTTCGCCGCCAGGATCAACGGTCTTAACAAGGTTGACATCCGGCATCTCTTCCCACTGTCTGAGCTCCCGCTTGTAGACGAGCAGATCCACGCTGCGCGACCCGACGATCACCGTTACGTCTCGGAAATCATCTCGCAGGTCAAGACAGTTCCAAATAACGGATCGCACCGGCGCCAGCCCGATACCCATTCCGATCAGTATGACGTTTTTGCCCTTCATCTCGTCGAGCGGGAACCAGTTGCCGTACGGGCCGCGAAATCCTACCGTATCGCCCACCTCGAGAGACCGTAGAGCACGAGTCACGCGTCCGACCTGCTGGAAACTGCATTCGATATAGCCCTTGCGGGTCGGCGACGACGCGATGCAGAACGTGCATTCCCCTTCGCCGAAAACCGAGTACAGCCCGAACTGGCCTGCCCGGAAACTGAAGTTCTGACCGGCAACCGTGTCTTGAAACACCAGCTTGAGCGTCCGAATGCCCGGCGCCTCGTCTGTTGTCTCCTCGACACGCATGAGGTACGGTTGATATATGTCTGCGCTCACGTTGAGGTCTCCGCTAGCTCTGCGGCTCCTGCCACAACAGTACAGATGTTCATATCTATGGGGCACGAAACGCAACACCGGCCGCAGCCCACACATGCCGTCAAACCGAACTTGTCGACGTAGTACGTGAACTTGTGCATGACCCGCTGTCGGTAACGCGCGTCACGAGTATCCCGCGGGTTGTAACCGGACCCGTGCCGCGTGAATATCGGCAGACAACATGAGTCCCAACCCTTCAGCCGGACGCCGCCTTGCAGGTCCGCCTCGTCCTGAATGTCGAAGCAATGACACGTTGGACAAACAAACGCGCACGCACCGCACGACAGGCACTTGTAAGAGATCTCTTTCCAGTAGTCATGATCGAAGTTATTGTCCAGCCAGGGTTTTACACTGTTCAGGTCGAACCGCTTAGGAACTTCGCCGACCAGCACCTTCTCGTTCTGCCCAGCCGGCTCGAGCGTGCCTTTTGCTGTCTCGATTATCGACCATCCTTTCTTAGTAAACGACTCAAACAGATAGCAGCCGCCGACGGTCTTCCTCATGAGAAGATCAGAACCCGCGGTCCCGTCGGGCGAGCCGCCCACGGAGGTACAGAAGCAGTACGAGTCGGGTGCATCGCAAGCCACTGCGACCACGGTCGTTGCCTCGCGCCGCTTAAACCAGTACTCGTCCCGAAAGTCCCAATCGAAGAGCTTATCCAGTATCGGCAGGCTTGCGGAATCGCACGGTCTGCACCCGATAATAACCGTTTTTGGCGGCGATTGCGGCATCTCACCCTTGCATGTCACCGACCCGCGATCAAACTTGTAACGCAATGTCGGCTCAACGCGTGGAAAGAACCACTCCTTGATGGATCGCGCTGTACGGAGCACGTCGAGCCGCATCTCGCCGGGATCGACTACCTCCTTGAAGACGAAGACTCCTTCCTCCTCGACAGGAGCGACGACCCGGTAGCCCTCGCTCTTGAGTGCATTAACAAGCTCGTCCAGCTTAGCTTCGTTCAGTTTGAATTCCGCCATTCGTCCAGGTCCTTACTTGAAAAGCTCGTCGCTGTCGTCCGGCATGAAGCTGGCCATCGGTAACGGCTCGTCTATATCGTAACCGGACTCGTACCCGAACTGTTCCTTGACGACCTGCGCAAGCTTCTTGTTCGCGAGCATAAGCGGTATGTTGCTCGGGCAAACACGTTCGCACTCGCCGCACCCGATACATCGGCCGGCAAGGTGCAGCGCACGCACGACGTTCCACGCGAAGTTGCCTTTCGGGTGCGACGAGGTGGCAATCCATTGCGGCTGGTTGCGTTCTACGATGCACTGAGTGCAGTAGCACAGCGGGCACGCCTGCCGGCACGCGTAGCACTTGATGCAGCGCGAGAACTGTCTGCGCCAGAACTCCCACCGTTCAGCCGCATTCCCGGCTTCGAGCTGCCGGACATCCTCGAACAAATTGTCTTTCGAGAGTGGTGGAAGTGTCGCGCCGATCTGGATGTCGCAGGTCTTCGGCGTCCTTACATCGCAGAACTCACACTTCCCGAAAAGAGGTTCACCGACACCTTCGCATGACATCCCGATGACGACGACCTCCTCCCGCTCAATCCGGTTTTCCTTGCAGAGAACCACAATGGCTTTCGCGTCACACCCTTTGCAAACGACCGCCCGTTTTCCGGCCGTCTTCAGCTCCGGCCACGTCAGGTATGATGTCAGGTTGTTGTAACAGTACTTGTTCCAAACGAGGTGGTCACAGTCCTCCGGTCGACGAATAAAGACCGGCATAGTTCGCGTCGGGTCGCTGCCCGCGCCATAGCCTATGACGAGCTCCACTTGACCCTTCTCGAGCAGCTCGCGGGCTTTGTGTCTCAGCTCCTCTATCATGAAAGCACCTCGGTGGTCTCGAGCTCGCGATACGCCGTAAACGGACCGAGTTGGCGCACTTTTGCGACAACCTCGTTCACCAGAGTTGCCCATTTCGCGCCTTCCGCCGCCGAAACCCACGCAAACTGAACCCTGTCCTCCGGTATGCCGAAGAAACGCAAGAGCTCGCTGAAAACTATCCAGCGGCGCCGCGCATGGTAGTTGCCGCTGGTATAGTGGCAGTCGCCCGGATGACATCCGGACACCAGCACGCCGTCGGCACCCTGTTCGAAAGCCTTGATGATGAACAGCGGGTCTATGCGACCGGTGCACGGCAGCTTGATCACCCTCACGTTGACGTCGTACTTGAGCCGGCTCGTCCCCGCAAGGTCGGCGCCCGCGTACGTGCACCAGTTGCACACGAACGCTATGATCTTCGGTTTCCATTCATTTTCCGCCATATCAGAGCGCCTTTATCTCTGCGTACACCTGTTCATCGCTAAACCCGGCAAGATCTATGCAGTTCGCCCGGCATGTCGCCACGCAGAGGCCGCATCCCTGGCACACACCGGGATTGACGTTCGCCACAACTTTCACCACGTTGCCGTCGCGGTCCTTTATCTCCTTCTCCTCGATAGCACCGTACGGACAGACCGCCTCACACGCCAGACAACCGGAACAGATATTCTCATTGACGGATGCGATTATGGGTTCGCGCTCAAGTTCGTCCGAGCTGAATATGCCGAGCACCTTGCTCGCCGCTGCACTTCCCTGCGCAACCGCCTCTGGAATGTCCTTGGGTGCCTGGCACGCCCCGGCAAGCAATACGCCTGCCGTGTTCGTTTCCACAGGCCGCAGCTTGGGATGTGCTTCGGAGAGAAACTCGAACTGATCGTATGATATCCCGAGAGTCTGGGCCAGCTTATCGGTGTGCAACTGGGCCTGCATCGCAGTGGCAAGTACAACCATATCGGCCTCTATCTCGACCTTCCTGCCGCTCAGGGTGTCCGCACCCAGAACCGCGAGCCGACCGTTCCTCCGAAATATTCGCGACACGCGCCCACGCAGGTAGACCGCGCCATCCTCCTCGATCGCACGCCTGACGAACTCGTCGTAGTTCTTGCCGCCTGCACGTATGTCCATATAGAAAACGTACGCTTGTCCGTCGTGCACCTTGTGCTTGTACAACATGGTGTGTTTAGCGGTATACATGCAGCATATCTTCGAGCAGTAAGGTATGCCCTTGGCGTTGTCCCGCGATCCGACGCACTGGATGAAAACCACGCTCTTCGGTATCGTTCCGTCCGAGGGACGCCGAATCTCGCCCGACGTCGGCCCGGACGCACTGGCAAGCCGCTCGAACTGGAGCCCGCTGATGATGTCCGGGTGTTTGCCGTGCCCGTATTCGCCGTATGCGTCAGTAGGATAGAGGTCAAACCCCGTTGCGACGACTATTGCCCCGACTTTCTCGGTCACGACCTGGTCTGTCTGGGAGAAATCGATTGCCTTGCGCGGTTCGATTGGGCACGCCTCGTAACACTTGCCGCAAGCTGTACATTCCTCGATCGGTATACCCTTCTTTCGCGCAACGCGGAATCTCAGACAGTTCTCTCTGTCAATTACCGGTTTGTTCGGCACAGCCTGTGGGAACGGCGAGTAGATCGCCGTGCGTGTCCCAAGACCAGCCTCGAAGTCGCTCGGTATCTTCTTCTGCGGACAGGCCTCCCGGCACGCGCCGCACCCGTTACACAGCTTCGGATCGACCGACGTGGCCTTCTGCCTTATCTTGACCTCGAAGTTGCCAATGAACCCATCCACGGACTCGACTTCCGAGTAGACGTAAAGCTTTATCCTCGGATGCTGGCCGACCTCGACCATGCGCGGCGTCAGTATGCATTGCGAGCAGTCCAATGTTGGAAAGGTCTCGGAAAGTTGAGCCATGTGGCCGCCTATGGACGGCGTTTTCTCAACCAGCAGAACCTCGTGGCCTCCGTTCGCGATGTCAAGCGCAGTCTGTATTCCCGCAATACCGCCCCCGATGACCAGCGCTCGCCTCGTGACCGGCACCCTGATAGGTTGCAGCTCCTCGTTTTTCTTGACTTTTTCGACCATTGCCCGGACAAGATCTATCGCCTTCTCGGTGGCCGCCTGTTTGTCTTCGTGGACCCACGAGCAATGTTCGCGTATGTTCGACATCTCGCACAGATACGGGTTGAGGCCAGCCTCCGCGGAGGCACGGCGGAACGTGGTCTCGTGCATACGCGGTGAACAAGCCGCCACGACGACGCCCGTCAGACGGTGTTTGGCGATCGCGTCCTTTATCATCTGTTGCCCGGGATCGGAACACATATACTTGTAATCCACCGCGTACACTACACCGGCCATCCTCTTTGCGGCATCAGCAACGGCCGCCGAATCCACGGTTCGTGCAATGTTCTCGCCGCAGTGGCAGATGAAGACACCTACCCTCGCCATAACCCTATCTCAACCTCTTGCCGCTCTGTATGCGTTCATGAACATGTCCCTACCGAATCAGTGCATATGAATCCACAAAATGCTTGTTAATCCCGGCCTCTTCCGGAGTCGCACCGCAGGCGAGCGCCACAAGTTCCGAGACGTAGTAGACCGGCATATTTCGTTTTTCGTGAAAGCGCGCGTTGATGGCCGACTGTTTCATATCAAGGTTTGCATGGCAGAGCGGACATGAGACAGATATCGCGTTCGCCCCCTCGGTCTCAGCGTTCCTTATGATGTCGTGCGCCAGTGTTTCGACGAGTGTCGGATCGCTGATTGTGAACCCGCCGCCGCAGCACTCAACCTTGTACTCCCAATCGACAACCTCGGCGCCGAGAGCGGTCAAGATCTTATCCATACTCTGCGGGTCCTCCGGATCGTCAAACTCAACAATCTTCGGTGGCCTTACAAGCAAACACCCGTAATAGCATGCGACCTTGAAGTTGGCGAGTTCGCGACGGACCTTCGCCCTGAGATTGTCGATGCCGAAACTTAGAATCAGGCCAAGGTAATTTAGCACTCTGACCTTGCCGGAATAAGACATCTCGATAATCGCCTCGACCGCACCGCGCAACTCCTCATTCTCCTCCATCTCCCGGTGCGCCGTGATAAGACGGTTGGAACACGCTGCGCAGGGCGACAACACTTGATCGAGACCCTGGCGCTCCGCTAACGCAAGGTTGCGCGCCGGCAACGCGATACTGAGAAGATGGTCCGTGTTGTGCGCAGCGGTGGCGCCGCAACAGCTCCAGTCGTCAAGTTCCTCAAGCTCGATGCCGAGCAGTCCGCAGCTCTTCCTGACCGAGATGTCGAACTCTCGCGCGGTTCCCTCCAGGGAACAGCCCGGATAATATCCTACTTTCACTTTTTCACCTCCGCCTTTTCCAGTTCCCGGACACGGTCGAAGATCCCTTTAACCTGACTCTTTCCCTTGATGGTGTCGGGCATAAGGCGCAGCTTGTTCTTGAACAGCATACCTTTTCCCATCATCGCGTCCTGCATCAGCACTCGCGGATCTCTAATCGCCTGTTTTGCCGCCGTCTTCATCTTGAAGTTCTGAATCATCCCCAGCTCAAAGATGCGTCCGTGGTGCTCTACGGATCTAAGAAACGCACGGTGAAATGTGAGTTTGTCCTTCTGGCTAACGGACACCTTACCTTCTCTGTAGGACAGCGCCCGCAGGACATCCATCAGCTCGGCTATGTCGAACTCTTTGGGACATCTAGTAGTGCACGTCTGGCAAGATGCGCAAACCCAGATCGTCCGCGACGTGAGAACCTCGTCGCGAAGACCAAGCTGGATATATCGCACAACCTGATGGGGCAGCATGTCCATGAATGACACCACCGGACAGCCTGCAGAACATTTGCCGCACTGGTAGCAATCGGCGACCCTGCCTCCCCCCAATAGCTCGACTTCGCGGGCTAACGACTCTATTGATGCCTGCTCTATTTTGGCGGTCATTTGCAATCTCCTCAGAACTCGGCGACGTCGGCTCGACCATCCCGCAGCGTCTTCTTACCAGTTCATGTTGAGCACGATCCATGCCACGCGCAACAACAGGGGATATGCTTCCATAAAACCCTAATTTGCAATGTGTTAGCGTTGTTGGGCATCGGCAAGTGCGCCGAGAGGGCTAGCAATAACGCTACTTACAGGCATCGGCGCGGTAGCGAATTTGCAGCTACTGGCTTGCCTACGGAGCTGGTCGGTCCTGCTGGCCGGTGCAGGCCAGCAGATTGCCAACACTCGTTGTCTCAACCTCCGTCCTGGGCGTTCTTTCGCTCAGACGGTCCGAGTTTCCGCACCGTCTCAGTGATTTCCCTGATGACCTGAGCAAACTTGTCACCCTCGCCGGCGGAGATCCACGCCAACTTGACGCGCTCTTTCTCGATACCGAATTGCTCCAGCAACTTCATCAGCAGGTGATATCGCCGCATTGCTCTGTGGTTGCCGTCGAGATAGTGGCAGTCGCCCGGGTGGCATCCGCCTATCAGAACGCCGTCGGCACCGTCGGCCAGCGCTCTGACCACAAAAGTCGGGTCGATCCTGCCGGAACACATGACCCGAATGATCCGCACGTTGGGCGGGTACTGGATCCTGCTGATTCCGGCCAGGTCCGCCCCGGCGTAACTGCACCAATTGCATAGAAACGCTATGATTCTCGGTTCAAAAGTCTCCGAACTCATTTTAAAGCCGCCTCGATCTGCGCGTATATCTGCGCGTCGGTGAAATGTCGTGCCGTCATTGCCCCTGTCGGGCAAGCGGCAACGCACGTGCCGCACCCCTTACACAGGGCATCGTTCACCTCAACGATCTTCTTGTTGTAATCGTAACTAATCGCCCCGTACGGGCACACGCCAACACACATGCGGCACGTGGAGCAGGAGTCCGCATCGATGTTGGACACTATCCCCTCGCCCAAAACCGTGTCTTTTGCGAGTATAGTGGCCGCACGTCCTGCCGCTGCCTTGGCCTGAGCGATTGACTCTTCGAGCGACTTAGGCGCGTGCGCCAGACCGCACACGAACACACCCTCCGTGGCGAAGTCAACCGGCCGCAGTTTCATATGAGCCTCCAGGAAGAAACCTTCCTCATTCAGAGGCACTTTCAGCAGTTGCGCTATTTCTCTGTTTCCGACTGCAGGTCTAACACCGGTGCTCAGGGCTACAACGTCCGCATCTATGAGAAGCTTCGCGCCAAGTATGCGATCATCAACTGTCACACGCAGCTGCCGCGAACCGTTGTTGGTTACCGTCTCAACGGAAGGTTTCTCGTCGGAGTCGTACTTTATGAAGATTACTCCTTTGTCTCGCGCCTTACGGTAGTACTCCTCCAAGAATCCGTAGGTTCTCATGTCGCGATAAAGCACGTACACGTTGATTTCGGAATTTGCCTCTTTCAGCTTGAGAGCGTTCTTGACAGCCTGCGCGCAACAGTTGCGACTGCAGTACATGTAGTCCGGTTCCCTCGAACCCACGCATTGGATCATCACGACATTCTTCGAGCCGTTAAGCCCGCCGTCGTTGTTTGTCAGCTTCTCCTCAAGCTCTAAAGCGGTGACCACACGAGGGTCCGCACCGTACAGGTACTCGTCCGGTCGGTATTCCTGAGCTCCGACTGCCACTATAACCGCCCCGACCTTGATCGTCTCGACGTACGTTTTCCCTGCTGTCATAAGGCCGGCTTCGAAGTTGCCCACGAAACCCGAGAAGTCCACGAGGGTAGTCTCTGTCTGGATCGTGATCAGGTCGTTTGTCAGGACCTTGTCCAAGAGGCTATTCAAAAATCGTTGCGGGTCGCCGCCGTTGAGCGAATAATGCAATCGCCTGGTGTTTCCGCCAAGCTCGCGTTCTTTCTCGATCAGGCGAACCGGAAAACCCTGGTCCGCGAGGGCGAGCGCAGCGACCATACCGGACAGGCCTCCTCCGATAACCAGCGCCTCGTGCGTCAGCTCAAGCGACCGGGGGTAGAGCGGTTCGAGCAGTCTTGCTTTGGCCACCGCCATCCGGACCAGCGCCTTTGCCTTTTCCGTGGCCTTCTCGGGCTCCTCCCTGTGCACCCATGAACACTGGTCGCGGATGTTGGTCATCTCAAAGAGGTACGGGTTCAACCCCGCCTCTCTGACCGTTTCGCGGAACAGAGGCTCGTGGGTTCGAGGTGAACAGGAAGCTACCACGATTCGGTTCAGATTGTGTTCCCGGATCAGTTCCTTCATCCGCTCTTGCGTGTCCTGAGAGCACGTGTAAAGGTTCTCGTCGGCGAACACGACGCCGTCGAGCGTCGATGCGAACTCCTTGACCTCGGGCACGTTGACGACGCCGCCGATGTTGATCCCGCAGTGACAGACAAACACCCCGACCCTGGGTTCGTCTGCGCTGACATCCGTCTCGGGCGGATACTCCTTGACGCGGGTGAGCGAATGGCGCGCCGAGGCGAGCAAAGCCGACGCACCGCCTGCCGCACCGCTTGCGTCCGCAACGGTTTGCGGAATGTCCTTCGGGCCGCTGAACGCGCCGCAGACGTACACCGCGTCTCGGGAGGTTTCCAATGGCGAAAACGGTCTGGTGAGTGCGAACCGGTCTTTGTTCAGCCTGATCCCAAGATCATTAGCGAGCTGTTCCGCGCTCTGCGGAGCCTGCAGCCCGACGGACAGTACGACCATGTCGAACCGCATCGATTTCGGTGACCCGTCCTCCCCGGTGTATCGCACAGAGAGATCGTGCGTGTCCGGGTCTTCGGCTACGTCAGATACACCCGACGATATGAACTCGACGCCGTACTCGCTCTGCGCCCGTTCAGCGTACTTATCGAAATCTTTCCCGTACGTCCTCCGTTCCATGAAGAATATGGTCGGCTTGACCGTGCTGAGATGTTCTTTTGCGATGATAGCTTCCTTGATTGCGTAGGTGCAGCACACCGACGAACAGTACGAGTTGCCACAATTGGTGTCACGGGAACCCACGCATTGTATGAAGGCGATCTTGTCCGGAGCTTGGCCGTCCGAGGGTTTTACAACGTGGCCCGAGTATGGGCCCGACGCGCTCAGGATCCTCTCGAACTGAATGCTGGTAACCACGTTTGGAAACCGGCCATAACCGTACTCGTACTTTTCATTCGGGACAAACTCGTCAAATCCGGGCGCAAGCACAATGGCGCCGACGTTAAGTTCGACGGTCTCATCGTGCATCGAGTGTACGATAGCTTCGGCCTTGCACGCGGTCTCGCACTGTTTGCATTCCGAACAGACGCCGCAGCTCAAACACCTGTCTGCTTCCGCCAACGCCGCCTGCTCGTCAAAACCCAGCTCTACCTCATCGAAGCTCTTCACCCGCGGCTCAGCGAGGAGTTCCGGCATCGACTGACGAGGCTTACGTTCCGTGGTGTAAGGAATATGCCGCTCTTCGAGCGGGTCCGCCACCGTCGCAGCAGTCGCGACACCGCAACTCTCGCCTCTCAGATAGCGGTCAATGCTGTGCGCCGCTCTCTTGCCGGCCGCAATCGCCTCGACCACCGTCGCCGGTCCGCTCACAGCGTCGCCGCCGGCGAAGACGCCGCCTCTCCCCGCCATGCCTGTTTCCGCGTCAACTTCGATAGTACCCCGCCTGGTAACCCCTATCGACTCACCGTTGCCGAGAAATGAGGTCTCGGGTGACTGTCCGATCGCTGCTATCACCGTGTCGGTGTCAAACACGAACTCGGAACCTTCAACCGGAACAGGCCGGCGGCGGCCGCTGGCGTCAGGTTTTCCGAGCTTCATCCGAGTGCATTCCACCCCGGCAACTTTGGACCTTTTCGCCTTGAAACCTGTGGGGGCGGTCAGGTACTCGATGGCAATACCTTCGTGTTCCGCGGCGACAATCTCCTCTTCTCTCGCGGGCATCTCAGCCCTCGACCGCCGGTAAAGAATCGTCACGTCGGAACCCAAACGACGTGCAGTTCTCGCCGAATCGATGGCAACGTTGCCGCCACCGATTACTGCGACCTTTCGTCCCAGCCGCACTTTACGTCCGAGATTAACCTCCCGCAAGAAAGCCACGCCGTCCAGCACGCCCGGGAGATCCTCACCCGCAACGCCCAGCTTCAATCCAGTGTGTGCTCCAACCGCGACGTACACCGCGCTGAAGCCGGAAGACTTGAGGTCTTCGAGAGAGAAACCATCGCCGATCGGCGTGTTCAGTCTTATCTGGATGCCAAGACGCTCGAGCCAATCGATCTCCGCATCCAGCACGTCGCGCGGCAAACGGTACTCAGGAATACCGACCCGCAACATCCCGCCCGCGACCGGCAGCGCCTCAAAAACCGTGGCCTCGTAACCCAGTTTGCCCAAATGGTAAGCTGCAGTGAGCCCTGAAGGGCCGGAGCCCACAATCGCCACCTTCTCCGGTCTTGTTATCTCAAACGGCGACGGCGGTTCACATTCATCGGCGTGATCCCGCTCCCAGTCCGCAACGAAACGCTTCAGAGCAGCTATTGCCACGGGGTCATCCACTTCGTTACGCCGGCAGTCCGCCTCACATGGATGGTGACAGACACGCCCGCAAACCGCCGGAAACGGGTTGTTCTCCCGGATCAAAGCAAGCGCTTCGGCATACTTCTTCTCGCCGATCAGAGCCACGTATCCCTGCGGGTTGACACCTGCCGGACAAGCCGCCTCACAGGCGGGACGCTGCTTCTTCTCTATGGCAAAACAGCTGGGGTACGTCTGCGCGAACGCTCGGAATATGGCTTTTCTCGTACCGAGCCCCTCTTCGAAAAGATTGGGCATTTCAACGGGGCATACCTCGGCGCATTCGCCGCAGCCGGTGCACTTGTCGGAGTCAACGTACCGGGCTCGTTTCCGCACCTTGACGCGGAAATCCCCGGCACTTCCTTGCATCTCAGCCAACTCGGCGCAGGTCATCACCTCGATGTTAAGGTGCCGACCGCACTCGACGAGCTTCGGCGAAAGAATGCACATCGAGCAATCGTTCGTCGGGAACGTCTTGTCCAGCTGAGCCATAGTGCCGCCGATGCCAGCGGATTTTTCGACCAGATAAACGTAGTAACCCGACTCCGCCAGATCGAGCGAAGCCTGCACGCCGGCTATTCCGCCGCCAACGACAAGTACTGCACCTACTTTCTGTCCGTTCTCCTTTTCCATGATCTCGTTCCGCCGCCAGTCCGGGCCCCGTGATCGGGGCCGACGCGGCTTTACCGCTTTATCGAGTGCGTTGAACTCCTGAACACCAGCCCAATCAAGCTCGGCCGGCTAACGATTCATTAACAACTTTTTTGTAATCGGAAATACGGAATTCCGTTTTCTTTTTTCGCTTGGCGAGCGCTTTGACCAGCATGTCGTGACGTAACCGCTGCGTAAACTCGGCGATTCCGTCAACCGCCTTCAGAAATGAGGGGTGCACGTGCCCTTCCCGCACCGCCATGTTTCTGAGCGCCCCCATCACATCGGTAAACCTCACGTTCTGCGGGCACCGAGCGTAGCACGTGTAACAGAGCGTGCACAGCCATATGAAATCCGACGCGAGAACCTGCTCGCGCATGCCGAGCAGGACCATGCGGACTATCTTTCTGGGATTATAGCCAGGATCTATCTCGCTGACTGGACAACCTGCGGTGCAAACGCCACACGAGAAACACACCTTGATGTTCTCGCCGCCCGGCTCTTCAGCAACCTCATACTTAAAATGCGGGTCAAGTTCGCTGGCTAAAATACGCACCTCATCCTCGCTGACAGCAGCTTCTTTCACAATCTCACCTCACTCATGTCCGAAACATCGCCCGTAGCTACGCCCGCAGCGCCAACCTTATGCGGTCTTAACGAATACTTTTCTCGACCCCGGCAAGAACTAGGCGTCCTCTCCATTCCTTGACATCAGGCCGGCACGCTCCACGATCTCAGGGACTCTCTTCTCCCACTCAATAGCCATAAGATGAACACCGTGAACTCCTTCAACATCCCTCATTTCCTGAATGGCTTCAACAGCGATACTGATCCCTTCAGCGGCCGCCTTACCCTTCGCTGCCGAACGCAACCGCCGTATCAGCTCATCCGGGATTTCTATCCCGGCCACGTGATCTCTCATGTACCTGGCCATCCCGTCGGATTTCAGTGGGGTAATCCCCGCCAGTATATGGGTTCTCTCATGAAGGCCCACATCCCTCACCATTTCCATCCATTTGCGGAACTTCTTGAGGTCATAGACGCATTGCGTCTGAATGAACTGCGCTCCGGCAGCCACCTTCTTGGCAAGACGCCTTACACGAAACTCGAACGGGTCCGAGAACGGGTTGGCTGCCGCGCCTATAAACATGCTCAGCGCTCCCTCCACCTCGTCTCCGCTGATGAACTTTTTCTCGTCTCTCATCCCCTTTGCAGCCTGGATCAGCTGCACCGAGTCGAGATCGAAAACGTTCTTGGCCTCAGGGTGATTGCCGAAACGCTGGTGATCGCCCGACAGGCACAGCACGTTGTGAATGCCTAACGCGTATGCGCCGAGTATGTCGCTCTGCAAGGCTATTCTGTTTCTGTCTCGGCACACCATTTGCATGACAGGTTCGATCCCGAGCTCCCGTAGAATGGCGCACGCAGCTATACTCGACATACGCACCACAGCTGTCTGGTTGTCCGTGACGTTGACGGCGTCAACCACCCCCTTCAAGTATTCGGCTTTACGCCGCACGACCTCTACGTCGCTTCCCTTGGGAGGACCGAGCTCCGCGGTCACGGCGAACCCGCCGGCTTCCAGGATCTTCTGCAACCTACTTATAGCGCTCACAACTTCACGTCCTCGCGTACAATCCGGCGTACCCCGCCGTGCGCACTGCTCGACCAATCTTTAGGCGGCATGATCTCGTCCAGTAAATGGAGCTTTCCGGCTTGCGTGAGACGGTCATATATCAACTGCCAGGCGCACTCGATGTTGTCCGGATCCACCTCGCACCTTCCGTCAACCGACCCGCCGCACGGACCGTTCAGCAGACTTTTGGAACAGCGCGCTATCGGACATATGCCGCCGGTTAGGTGCAGGATACAGTTGCCACATCCGGCGCACGTTTCCGCCCAGAGTCCCTGCTCCAGCGGCCTGCCTATGAAATGAGTGTTAAGCACCGGATAGATGAAGATCCGGGGGTACTGCGCTGCCATCGTCTGCACGCCCGCGCCGCACGCCATAGAAAGCACAGCGTCGCTTGCCAGGACCTTCTCGGCGAGCGGAGCAAGAAACTCAGGTTCGCACTGTCTCTCGACACAATCCCACGAGAACTGCTTGCCGCTATCCTGAAACGCCATCTCAAGAGCAGCGGCGAGAATTTCCGCCTCTTTCTCTCCGCCGGCCATACACACCGTCACACAGGCGCCGCACCCGACGATGAGTATCTTCTCGTGGGCTCCGAGCATCTGCCTGATCTCGGCAATCCGTTTTCTCTCAGCGACTATCACTCAATCATCTCCTCACATCCATTCCCGGGCAGCCGGACCGACCGGGGAGCAAACCTCGACGGATTTAACGCGCTCCGCAACACGGGTGTCATGCCTCAACAGTCAATCCGCGAAGTTTGTCGACTACCTCCGCCAGCCGGTCTCGAAGCACCTTGGCTTCGACGGCTGCCACGGGAAAATAACCGACCCGTTCGGGATTCCAACCGATCTCCTTAAGGATTTCGGCAACGTACTCGATCCTTTGCTTTGCCCTCCTGTTTCCCACAAGATGTTTGCACGAGTCTTCGTGACAACCAAAGACCGCAACGCCATCCGCGCCCGAACGCAGAGCGTTCAGTATGTCAATTGTCTGCACGCTGCCCGAGCAGGGTACGGAGCGGATCTCCACGTTGTCAGGGATTGCCGCCTCATCCGATGACACAGTTCGGGCGGCGAGCTCGCCCGAATGCTCACAACAAAACGCCACCACTCTTGGTTCGCTGCTCATTCACACACCTGCTTGAGCCGGTTGGCCGTCGACAACAGCCTCCTCCGCGTTTCTTCCAGCCGCCATATGAATCGCCCTTGCCGGGCATTCTGCGACACACACGCCGCATCCATCGCAAGCTATGTCAATGATTCTCGCCGCCTTGCCTCTCGTCATGTCGTCGAAAACCACTTCCACCGCGCCGTGCGGACAGGAACGTAAGCAGGTCAGGCAAACTGCGCATCTCGAGGCATCAACAACCGCCCTGGCTGCCGGGAGGGAAGCTTCGCCCCGACCGATAAGGTTGTGGACTGCAAGAGCGGTTGAGCGCGCTTCTGTCAGTATGTCGCCCAGATTGAAGCTGGCCCGACATTCGCCTACGAAGAATATCCCCTTCCTGTTCGACGCCGTGGGTTTAAGCCAGACATTGTTCTCCTGAAGATAGTTGGACGGGTCCAGCCTTACTTGCAGAACACTCTGCAACGACGCCGTATTCGATGGCGGCCTAATACGCTCAGGTAGAACCAGAAGGTCACACTCGATCTCTACAAGAGCCGTCTGCCCGCTCTGCGCAACCGCAGATCTGTCCCTGACAGTCACGCTGAGGCCGGTATCGGTAGAGGAGATCTGTGGTTTCTCGTCATCGAACTTGAAGATGACTACTCCCTGGGAACGCGCCTCAGAATAAAGCCTTTCAAGACCCTCACCCGATACGTTCACGTTCTGACAGCAAACGAATACATTGCCTCTGGACCGCTTCTTGATCGCCACGGCGTTTCTTATAGCCGACGTTGAGTGGATCGCCGAATCCTCTCCGGAATCTTCCACAATAAAGCAGACATTCTCCGGAATTCCTGACGGTTTTCTGCCTCCTGTCCTGTATCGGTATCGAAGATTAGCGAGTCTACTTTCCAGTTCCGAGCAAGTGACAACCTTCTGCGGAAAGTCGGTATCCGGCAACTCAATGTCAACCTCGACGCCGGTGGCGACCGCTATCGCACCGAAATCGCGGTCACATACCGTGCCAGCATGGTCTATGCGTACTTGAAAATCTCCGGCACTTCCTTTTACATAGACAATGCTCGCCTGCAGCAGAAAGTGGATGCGCGGATTCTCTCGAGCTTCCGCCATTCTGCGCTCCATCAATTGTGCGGGCTCTTCAGCAAGACCATATAGCGCCAGAATCCCCGCCGTATCGCCCGTGGGCGAATCGCTCTGCTCGACCAGCGTGGTTTCGTACCCGAGTGCGCTCAAGCTCAAAGCAGCCTCGATACCGGACAACCCGCCACCCACTACCAGAACCTGCTTGTTCACGGGCACTTTTTGCGCGTTGCCTGAAGCTCTTGTTTTCCCAGTCTCATTCATCTACAGCGTTCCCAAAAAGGAGATTGTTCGCATAGCCGCTGCTTGAGCGTGCGCGATCGAACCCTCGATATCCTTTGGCCCGTGACACGAACCCGCCAGGAATATCCCCTCGACGTCAGTCTGGTTCGCCTCGAGCGGGTCAGGAGCGCTGAAGAACCCGTCGCGGTTGACGCTCACACCCAGGGCCTGTGCCAAATCGGTCGTGTCTGGAGCCGGCACCATGCCCACGGACAGAACAACCATGTCGAACGTCTCTTCGGCCAGGTGACCTCGCTCCACGTCCTCGTATCGCACCTCAAGTGTTCCTGAGCCGTTCCCGGCGACTTTCGTCGGGATGGCTCTCGTGAAACGCATTCTCTTACGGCAACCCTGATAAAACTCGTAGAACCCTTTTCCGCCGATTTGTATGTCCATGTAAAACACCGTCACCTCGAGATCCGGAATGCGAGATTGCAGCAGGCTAGCCATGCGAAGGGCATATTTGCAGCACACACCGGAACAGTAATTGTTCCCGATATGGGCATCCCGCGACCCGACACACTGTATGAAGGCAATCGTGCGAGGTCTACGGCCGTCTGAACGTTGAACCGAGCCGGTTGCACGGATCTGTTCCTCCAGATCCAATCCTGTAAGGACATCCGCGCACTCCTTATAGCCGAATTGGGGCTTGTGTCTGGCGTCGAACGGAGCAAAACCGGTCGCCACGATAACCGCGTTCAGAGAGACGTCCTCTCCGTTATCGCGACGGACAAGATGGGCCTGGAACTCGCGGTCGTTCCGCTCCAGACGCCTCAGCTCCGTTCTTGTCATAACTGATATGCCCGTATTAGAGCGAAGTCCTTCAATCTTGTCGGCAACGATACAGGCTCCGCACTGGTGGCAAACCTCCGTGGCCTTGCAACACAGCTTGGCGCCGTGGCCGCCGATGTCTTCATCTCTCTCGACGACATGAACTCGCAAACCGCTCTCAGCGAGACTGAGCGCAGACGTGATGCCCGCTACACCGCCGCCAACCACTAGAACAGCCGGTTGCCTCAACTGAACTTACTCCCTTCTCAGGAAATGCGACAATCGCTTGCGGAGAACCTCACCGTCAACCGGCTTCTCTATGTAATCCTCGGCCTCCATACGCATGCCGGAACTCACCGCGTACTTGGTTGAAGAGAAATGCTGTCCAACCGCGGTCAGCATAAGTACCGGTATGTTGCTGGTCTCGGGGTCCGCCTTCAGCTCCTCGCACGCCTTGAAACCGTCCTTCTCCGGCATCATGACGTCCAGCACGATCGCATCCGGTTTCTCAGCTCTCGCCTTCTCGACACCCTTCTGGCCGTTGTACGCGACGCTGGTCTCGTACGGCTCATTTTTGAGCGCCGTCTTTATCAGTTCCAGATCGTCCGGATCGTCCTCGATAATCAACACCCTGAATGTGTCTGACATTGCCTGTTCCCCCTTTCCTGGGAATCGATCTCAACCTTGCCGTCATAGCACCGTCATCAATCGCTACTCACAAACCGGTAGCCGGACTGTGAACGTCGTTCCCTTTCCGACTTCGCTATCCACGTCGACGCGCCCGCCGTGTGTCTCGACGATGCGCTGGACTATAGACAAACCAAGACCGGTGCCCGGAATCATTCGGGTCTCATCTGTTTGACACCGGTAGAACTCGTCAAATATCCTCGGCACGTCTTGCTCGGCAACACCGATGCCTGTATCCGATACCTCTACCCTGACATCCTCCTGATTGCGTGCAGCTCGGATCTCAACCGCACCGTTCTCCCTGTTGTACCTGATAGCGTTGTCGATCAGGTTCCCGAACAGGTGGGCAAGTTGTTCTTTGTCTCCCTTCACGGGTGGTAGATCGCCTTCAAGATCCAGCTGCAGCTTGATTCCTTTCTCCTGCGTCCGCACCCGCCAACATTCGACGACTTCGTTCAACACGTCGCCGACTCCGACAACCTTCATGTCTTGCTCGAGCTTCCTGGCCTGAAGCCGGCTCAAGCTGAGCAGGTCCTCCAACAACTGTCGCAGGGTGTCAGCCCGTTTCAGGCATCTATGCAAAACGGCGATCCTCTGCGGTTCGTCCGCGGGCTCGCCTTCCAGCAGATTTTTCAGGTAACCCTGGATGATGCCTACCGGCGACTTCAGCTGGTGATAGATAGTCAGGACGAAGCGCTCCTTTTCCTTCTCGGCTTCGTCGGCGGCGCGGCGAAGCAAGCGTGTTTCAATGCCTTTTTCCACGACGATTTCCAGCTCTTCGGGAGTGAAAGGTTTGCACACGTAATCAAAAGCGCCTTTCTTCATGGCATCGACCGCTGTCTCGACGGTTGCGAAGCCTGTGATGATTATGTTTATGGTTTCCGGACTTACCTCCTTGATCTTGCCCAGGAACTCGGTGCCGGGCATCCCCGGCATCTTGAGGTCTATCAACGCTACGTCGAAACACCTGCCCGCCACCAGGCGCAACCCCTCCTCGCCACTTTGTGCGGTTTCGATCTCGTACCCGTGCTCTGACAGGATCGCCCGACAACTGTTCAGAACCACTTGCTCGTCGTCCACCACAAGAATAGACCCATTCTCAGACATCACGATCGGTGCTCCAGGTCGGCGTTGGTTTCCCAACACCGAGTTTCGTGCTCCAGCTTCTTGAACGCGCTCTCGACCACGTTCCCTATCTCATCTGCGTCGATAGGTTTCATCGCATAGAAGAATATGCCTTCGTTCCTAATTCTCTGAGCCAGCTCCAGGGAACCGCTTGCCGACATGACTATAATTGGCAGCTTCGGGTTCACTCTCTTCATCAGCGGGATCATCTCGTGCGCCTTCATTCCCGATAGCTCCGAGTCCAAGACGATTATCCCGAGAGTGTTCTGCATTTCGCGAATGAGATCGCTGGCGGAATCTGTAGTCTTCACCTCGTAGCCCTTAGCACTCAGGAGGAGTAACAGTTGCTTTCGCACCTCCAAGTCCCTGTCCGCTACAATGACTGTCTTAGCCGCTCCTGCCATCGTCGGTAGCTCTGTGCTCTGTACTGAGTTGTTTGTCCTCAAGCGGCTCCCATAACTTGACAACATCACATCAGCTTAATGATGCACAAACCATGCCATGCCTGATATGCACGAGTGGCACGGCGAGGCCCGAACCATAACCTGTTGACAGGAAAAGGGTTGGTCACCTAACGCGTTGGGCTTACGTTGAAGTGGCAGCGTGGGCGGTGGTATGCCCCGAGTATACGCAATGATGTGCTGCAAACATGTAAGCTCTTGACCTGCGCGCATCTGCGCTGGTGTATACAAGACGTATACGGTGATATAAAAATCATACGGCTTGCCCTTTCCGAGTCAAATCATACTTTCTGACCAGAGCATGTAGGTTTGAGCGCTGCATACCTACATCTCTCGCCGCTCGCGCGACGTTCCAATTGTTTCTGTCGAGCGCGTCGCTCACGAAAGCCCTCTCGATCTCCGTGACAGCGTCGCGTCGCAGACGCTTCTTCGCCTCCTTGAGCTCCTCGTTGGTACGGGGTACGACAATTTGGCCGCTCAGACGCCTGCGGCGAATGGCCGCAGGCAGATGTTCCGGCTTGATCATGGACCCGTCCGCCATTACAACCAGCCTTTCAATGATATTTTCGAGCTCTCTGACGTTGCCTGGCCAGTCATACTTGATGAGGAAGTCCATCGCTTCGGGCAACATGGCGGTTCTCCCCCCGTTCGCGCGCCGCGAAAACTTCTCGAGAAAGTGTCGCGCAAGTGCAGGTATATCGTCCTTCCTCTTCCTCAGCGGAGGCAAGAATATTGGGAGAACGTTCAGCCGATAAAACAATTCCTCCCTGAAAGTGCCCTCCGCTATCATCGCCTCAAGATTCCTGTTCGTCGCCGTAATCAAGCGAATGTTGGTCTTCTTGGTTCCGTTTCCACCGACCGGTTTGAACTCGCGTTCCTGCAACACACGCAGCAGTTTGCTCTGAGTAGGCAGACTCACATTGCCGATCTCATCGAGAAAGAAGGTGCCGCCGTCGGCGATCTCGAAAAGGCCGGGTTTGCTGACGATGGCGCCGGTAAACGATCCCTTGACATGTCCAAACAACTCGCTTTCCAGCAAGCTCTCGGTCAACGCGGTACAGTCCAGTGAGACGAACTGCGCGCTGGCGCGCAGGCTATTGGTGTGAATGGCTTTGGCCACGAGTTCCTTGCCGGTCCCGCTCTCGCCGTGGATCAGGACGGTGCTATCGGTAGGCGCGACCTTCTCGATCACATCATATAGTTCGCGCATTTTCATGCTGCCGCCAATGATGTCGCCGAACCTGTACCGCTCGTCGGTGCGTTCTTCCGGAAGGAGGTCATCGTTGCGCAGCCCATTACTCTCGACCGCTTTTGCGACGGCAAGCGCGAGCTTGTCAGGGGTAAACGGTTTCGCAATATAGTCGCACGCACCACTCTTGATCGCCTCGACGGCCGTCGGCACCGTGGAGTACCCGGTTATAACGATAACCGCGGTGGAAGGAGTCTTGTGCTTTATTTCAGTCAGTAGCTCCATGCCGTCCATGCCCGGCATTCTAAGATCAGTGATGACGACGTCGAAATCCTGTGCACCCATTACGTGCAGTGCCTCGGCACCCGAATAGGCGGTCTCTACTCTGCAACCTTCTTCCCTGAGTATTGCCTTACAGCTCTTGCACACTACACCCTCATCATCGACGACAAGGACCTTGATTCCTGGAAACATATCTCATCCTCGCTCATTAGTTGGCAGCTTTACGGTGAAAGCGCTCCCCTCTGCAAGCTGACTGCTCACCTCAATCGTTCCGTTGTGTCTCGCCACGATGCCGTAGCTTACCGCGAGCCCGAGACCGGTGCCCCTGCTCGCGTCCTTAGTAGTAAAAAACGGGTCGAACACCCTGCCGACGTTCTCGGCAGCGATGCCGCAACCGGTGTCCGCAAATCTGGCATATACAAACTTCCGATCCGCCGAGATATCGCTTGTGACACTCAGGGTCCCCCCATTCGGCATTGCATCGATCGCGTTTACCAATATGTTGATAAAGACCTGCTGGATCTGTCCCTTATCCAACATAATCTCGGGAAGTTTCTGGTTGAGTTCTTCAGCAATTTCGACGCTGTTGACCAACGCCTGGTTTTCCGTCAGGCGCAGAGATTCCTGTAAGACGGCATTGACGTCGGCGGGAACCTTTTGCAGATCCGTTTCTCTGGCGAAGTCGAGAAGCCCTCTCACGATTCGCTTACAACGGGTCGTCTCGTTGACTATCGTTTCCAGCGCCTCCCTTTGTGGACTGGCATCGTCGCACTTTCTCAACAGCAAATGCCCAAAAGTAAGCACGCCTGTGAGCGGGTTGTTAATCTCGTGAGCGACACCGGCGGCCAGCCGACCGACCGAGGCAAGTCTCTCTGACCGAAGCAGCTGGCGTTCCGTGTAAGCTCGCAGTTCTTGGTCACGCTCTTTCAGAGAAGCGCTCATCAGATTGAACGTCTTTCCCAGTTCGCCGAGTTCATCCCGCGAGTTCACCTGGACGTGGTGCGACAGATTCCCGTTAGCGAGTTCCTTGGATGCAGCCACCAAACGTCCGACAGGTTTCGTGACGCTGTCGGCCAGGACGTACGAAACCGCCAGCGCCAACAGCATACCGGCGAAAGTGACGCCCAGGAAGCTCAGTGTTGTCTTTCGCTCCATATCAGTGAACTTCTGCTCTAGCAGCCCAACATACAGTATCCCGGTGATCGTTCCGGAAACATCCCTGATAGGCTCATAGGCTGAAATGTACCAATCGTTGACCACGAACGCTCGCGCTATCCACGATTCGCCTTTCAGAAGCACTTGGTCGTACACGGCTTCCGAAACACGGGTTCCGATGGCACGTGATCCGTCGTCATTTATTACATTAGTGGATATGCGCAGGTCTCCCTGGAATATGGTCGCCGTCCCCACATCCTTCCCGTTGTACTTCTCTCCCTTGTACAGAATGTCCTTCACCTTGTCAGCAATCTCGTAGTCGCGATTCAGAAGCTCACCTGCGTAAAGTACGCCAAGCAGATCGCCGTCGTCCTCCAATATCGGCGCGGCAGCTTTGAGCATCATGCCGGAGGTGCTTTGTTTCTCGGGACTCGGTTTCGCCTGGGGCGTCGGTATTACCATGACATGCGCCTGCCGCGCTAGCTCTGCACTTTCCTTGAGAAGCTCCTCCCGGGCCACAATGGCCGTCCCGGCTACAACATCTCGATCGGAAAGCGCTCTGCGCACTATTTCGTCGCCAGCCTGGCTGTCGCCGGAAACGCCGGGGTTGCGTGATCTGACAACAACACGGCCGGTCGCATCGGTTATGGTTAGGATGTCTATCCGGGCCTTCTCGCGCACCTTTGCAAGAAGCTCAAAGAGCGTTTCACGGTCTCTATCTGCCAGGGCGTTCTGGATGGAGTCTCGCAGGACCGTGAAGTAGAGCATTTCCCTGATATCGTCAAGGTTGTCTTGATAAATCTCTCGTGCGGAGTTGAGGTCCATTCTCACGTTGCTTTGTGCCTGTTCGACTATCCGTCTCCCGATAAGATGAATTCCCACAAGGGTAGCGACCAGACCCGAGATCAGAACCACAACTACAAAGCTAACGATCAGTTTTGTACGTAGGCTAAGACACATATCGATTTCGATCCTCTGAAGCGTGCCCGATTCCTGCGCAGCCAGATTCGACAGAGTCGCCCAGGAACGGAACCAGAGCCCTGTCGAGAATTCCATGTAGATATGCAATCACGATGCCGTAGTTGGTGATCGGAACTCCGCGTCTTTGACAAGTCATGATTCGCGACAACATGGCGCGGCGGTTGAACATGCAAGCGCCGCAGTGAATGACGAGCGCGTACTCTTCAAGATCGTCCGGAAAATCATGCCCGGCCACCACGTCGCACTGAAGTCCCGTCCCGACCTCCGCCCGAAGCCACCGCGGTATCTTCTCTCTGCCGATATCGTCTCCAATTGGATGGTGAGTGCACGATTCGCAGATAAGGATCTTGTCGCTCTCTCTGAGCGTCTGGACCCTGTATGCGCCGCGGACCAGCGTCTCGAGATCCCCCTTATATCGTGCGAAAACGATTGAGAACGAGGTCAGGGGAATGTCCGGGGGTGTCAGTTGTGCGACCTTCTCGAAAACTTGAGAATCCGTTATCACGACACGGGGCTTTGCCTTCAACGTCTCAATCGCGTGCGCGAGATCATCCTCATTTGTCACCAGCGCCCGTGCTTTCTTGTCAAGGATGTCACGAAGCGTCTGTACCTGGGGTAGAATGATGCGTCCCTTGGGTGCTTCCTTGTCGATCGGCACGACGAGGATTACGGTGTCATCGCGCGTCACGATGCCGTCCAGGATACCGGCCTGTCTGTACCACTCGTCCGGGACGGTCCTTATTATGGACTGCTTCGTTTCGAGCACGCCGACCCGCTCGGTGGCGGACATAGTGCACCACGGAAGACCCATTTCCTGAGGCCGCGTTGACACTCTTGCCCCTTCGACGGCGTCAATCTTATTGAGCACCGCAAGTGTCGGTATTTGTCGCCGTTGGAACTCCGCGCACCACCTCTGTTCGTACTCGCCCCATGTATCCGCTTCCGTGACCAGGAGAGCGATGTCCGTCCTTTCGAGAACCTTTTCCGTCTTACGCGTCCGGAGCTCGCCGAGCGCGCCGACATCATCAAAGCCGGCGGTGTCAACAAAGAGAACCGGTCCCAGTGGCAGCATTTCCATCGGTTTCTCCACGGGATCGGTCGTCGTGCCCGCGACGTCCGATACCACGGCGACATCCTGCCCTGTAAGCGCGTTCAATACGGAGGATTTACCCACATTTCGGCGTCCGAAAATGGCTATGTGGAGCCTCAGACTTTTTGGGGTTCTCTGCATAATTGCCTCTCCACAGGGCGCTTGAGCGAATGTCCCTGATCCTCCGCGAGCGGTCTGTTAAGCCGTTCCAAGATCAGCTTCACCCGCTCTATGGAATTTGCCAGCCGATCGCTCGGGTAAATGTCATACAACCGTCTGTAACGTGCCGGCGTCAGGTTTGCCATTATCACGTTTGCGCCGCAGCGCAACGCTCTTTCTCGACCGTCGGGCTCAATTGCGTCGAACGATGTGGTCGCGGGAATATGAACAGGACCGAGTACCAACCGCGCCACTGCGACGACGCGCAGCGACAGCGCAAGGTCGCCAGGGTCAGCCAGACATAGCGGTGTGTCCGGGTGAGGCACGAACGGACCGAACGCCGCCATGTCCACATCCAGGTCACGCGCGAGTAAGATATCTCCCGCCAGATCCCGCAGGGTCTGGCCCGGCAGCCCGATAATGCAGCCGGTACCGACCTGGTAACCAAGCGCGCGCAGTCTTGCGAGTGCGGCCAGCCGCTCTTCAATACGGGAGTCGGGATGAAACTTGTTATACAGCTCGGGTGTGGCAGCCTCGTGTTTCAGGAGGTACCTGTCAGCGCCGGCTTCAGCCCACACGTAATAGTAATCGGTCGGTTTGGCCCCCACGCACAGAGTCACTGCAGCGTCAAACTCCCGCTTGACTGCGAAAACCATCTGAGCAAGCTGCTTAACTTGTTCTCCGTCGTTCTCGCCGCTCTGGAGCACAATTGTGCGGACACCCTCCTTCTCGGCTTCCGCAACCACAGCGAGAACCTCCTCAACGCTCATGGTGTATCTCGGCAGGGCGGCGTTGTCCCGTCTCAGCCCGCAGTAAAGGCAATTGCGGCTGCATACGTTGGAGAATTCCACTATGCCGCGAAGATGGACAGCGTCACCACACCACTGTTGCCTCGCGGCGTCAGCCTCATCGAACAGTTCCTCGTGGGCTCTCTTCAAGAGACGCTCTATTTCTGCATGCTCTGTCGTCATGACCCGTGCCTCGAAGTAACAAACTTCTCCAGAAAAGCGATCAGCTTCGCTCGTTCCGTTTCCGAAATGGCCCCCCACGCGTCTGATACCAGACCGAACTTCCCGTTCAAGCGGATGCAGGTGAGCTCCGATTGAGCAGGTTGATCTCCCATTTCGCCCGCGAGGTACGACCAGCGCCGGCCGAGTACTTCCACAAACCACAGCCGCGCGCCAAAAGCCTCGTCCACAAGTCGCGAAACAGCATCAAGCGCGCTGACGAGGGACAACTCGCGCGTCACACAATCCACGGTTAGCAGCCACCTGTCAAAACCTGAGGTCTCTCGCTCCATTTTCGATAGCCTTGAGCCTCTTTCTGAGAACCGGCCGAACGTTTTCCGGCACATTGACGATCTGTTGCTTGATCAGTTCCCCGCCGACTCTCCTGGTCTCCTCCGACGCATAGTCGAGCAGGTACTCCTTGAACGTCAGGATAGCGTTGGGTATGCAGAACTGGTGTACCTTACCCTTCTTGGCAATACTCATGAAGTAGCTGCCCGTTCGCCCACAGCGGTACCCGGCGGTGCAGAACGATGTCAGATATCCCATCTCCGCAAGTTCTCTGATCACCTCATCGAGGCTCCTTGTATCGCCGAGGAGAAACTGCTGGCGATTAGCGTCCTGGGTGTCATAGCGCTCACTGTACGCGCCGACTCCGATCTTGGTGGAGGCGTCGGTCTGGGTGCACCCGACGTTGATAACGTCGCGCCTTATTTCAGCGCGTTCCCGTGCCGTGATGATCATGCCGGTGTACGGGACGGAGAGTCGGATGACAGCGACCAATCTCTTGAAATCCCTGTCGCTCACTTTGAACGGGCTGTTCACGCTGAGCGGCGTGTTGGCAGCCGGCTCGAGTCTCGGAAACGAGATGGTGTGGGGTCCGA
>Ga0180438_10001033_pt1 | contig 51083 bp, 44 predicted proteins | sample SS_ome_12_FD_132455 | JGI IMG/M metagenome (GOLD analysis project Ga0180438, IMG submission 132455) | Hypersaline lake sediment archaeal communities from the Salton Sea, California, USA - SS_3_D_2 metaG | ecosystem: Environmental > Aquatic > Non-marine Saline and Alkaline > Hypersaline >...
ACATTCTCATTTGATACCATAAAATCGACTATCCTAGGTGGCGGCAATATTGCACTGATCAATTCTCAAGATGCTCCTTACAATCTCATAAACCCCGTCGTCGAGACTACCGACTTTAATTATCCCTATACTGACGTTCCAGAACCACCATTTGTACTTCCTGGCATCATGTCTTCAAAAAGCTTTTTAAAAGATATGTTTGGTGTACACAAAATACAACTGGATAATACGGGCCTAGGTTTATACGGGTACCTAAAAATTCTCTATGATCAAGATAGTGATTCTATATTTGCAACTGCTGGACCTAATGAAAATAATAAAACAATAGTTGGCTATGTAACGCAAGGCACTATCATGCGCCCACATATAAATTCAATATTGTCACGACGCGGCACCGATATTGATCATGAATTTTCACAACGAGTTGGTATTGTTGGAGTAAGGTTGAATGACAATCTCCCTGCTGGTGTAATGCAAGCATTTGAATTGCCAGCAGATGAACTAGAAGACGAGAACGAGCTAATTAATCTACTTCCGAACATAATAGGCGCTCAAGGCAGAGAAGTATATATAAAAACCCTAGAGCTATATGGCCCCAAATTCGCTGAACTAATTAAATATCTTAGGATGTATATACCACAAGAGTAAATAAAAGGAGCCAAGGGGAAACACGATCAAAAAAACATTAAAACTTATCTCGAGATGTAGGAGTTTCTGCTTGTATCGGACCTTCAGCTAATCCGCGAATAAATTGATATACATAAGGATTATCAGAGTCCCATATTGTTGATGCTTCTCCAAAATATTTTATAACACCATCTTGTAAGAGAGCTACTTTATCAGCATAATCAAACATCTTAACATCATGGGTAATAACAACCGATGTTAAATGAAACTTCTTTTGTGTTTCATTCATTAATTCATGTATCACTCGAGAGGTTATAGGGTCGAGGCCTGTGGTGGGTTCATCATACAAAATAACTTTAGGATTAGTAATCAACGTTCTTGCCAAACCAACCCGCTTTCTCATACCACCCGAAAGTTCTCCTGGATATTTGTAAAGTGAGTCTGTTGGTAAATTCACCAAAGCTAATTTCTGTTTTACAATAGGAAGCACCTCCTTTGCACACATACCATTTTCTAAAAGTTTAATTCCTATATTTTCAAACACATTAAGCGAGTCCAAAAGAGCAGCAAACTGAAAAACATATCCAAACTTTTCTAAATGTTCCCGTTTTTGGGCTTCCGACATGTCAACAATATTAACACCATTAACAATAATCTTTCCCGAAGTGGGCTTAATAAGTCCTATAACCTGTTTCAGCAAAACAGACTTGCCCTCACCAGATCGCCCAATAATACAAGTCATTTGACCATCAGGGATTTTAAGATTTACCCCCTTTGTAACCCAATTATTCTTAAATCTTTTTTTTAAATTAACGAGCTCAATCATATGCTAATTTTCCTACCAATCTGCCCCCTTTTTTATAAATTCTCAAGAATTTTTGTAAGGAAATAGTTTGCAACTAAAATCATAATCGATGCCTGAACGACACTTTTTGTTGTAGCGGATCCTACACCCCTTGCTCCACCATATGTCCTGTATCCTTTATAGGTTCCCACCCAAGCCAGAATCAAACCAAAAACACTCGACTTGATCAATCCTCCCCAAATATCAGACATTTCAACAAATGATCTGATCCCGGACGTATAATCCTCTGGACTTAAATTAAGAGCGTATATACAAACTATATAGCCACCAACAATTCCGCAAAACATAGTGAAAAGAGCCAAAAAAGGAAGAATTATGGTTCCTGCCAAAATTCGCGGCACCATTAAGTATTGAAATATATTTATTCTTAAAGTTCTTAACGCATCTATCTGTTCTGTTATCCGCATAGTTCCAATTTCAGCAGTTATAGCAGAACCTGCTCGTCCTGTTACCATAAGACCCGTAAGAACTGGACCGAGCTCTCGTATCATCCCAAGAGCTACAATGGTTCCTATAAACTGTTCTCCTCCAACACGCCTAAAACCAATATAGGTCTGTAGGGCAAATGCCATACCGGTAGCCGCACCAGTTAATATAATTACGGTGAGAGAATCAGACCCAATACGAGCCATTTGAACAAAAACTTTCGAAACTTTGAGCTTTGTAGTAAATAAAGTCAGAATAACCTTATAGAGAAATAATACAAATCTCCCCATTGCCTCACAAAGCAAAAGAACTTTTCGGCCAAAAAAATCTATAACTCTTAAAACCATAGGCTTATCACTCCAAGCCTTTTTTTGTATATTTACTATTAAATCAACTGGCTCCAACCGAAGCGACTAACTCTTTTTTTCTTGCTCAGGAGCCTTTGTTGTCTTTTCTGCCGGAACAACACCTTGTTTTTCTTCAACTACTGGAATCACTGCATTACTCTCTTTCAATGGCTCTGCTTTAGTAGGCATAGGAACAGCTTTTTGCGCTTGCGGCAAAGGAGCTCTTTTTCCTATATATCGAGTATAGCTTGTTCCTTTGGATCCCATAACAAATAAAATAAAAGATCCGGCCATAAAAATGGCTCCTAGGGTCCAGGTAATTTTTTGGAATATATCCTGTCCTCCAGAACCGCCAAAAAGCATCTGGGCGCCACCACCTATATAACCAAGCCCCAATCCACCTTTTCCTTGCTGTATAAGAATAACCAAAATAAGCAGAATACAAACAAAAACAAATAGGGTTACTAGCAAGCCATATAGCATAATTACTCCAATAATATAAAAAATACGCTTAAATATACAACATCCATAACTATAAGTTTACTATTTTTTCAAATTTTTTAAAATCTAAACTTGCACCGCCTATCAAAAATCCCGAAAGGAGCTTTATAGGCTTAATAAGAGAAGCTGTTTTTTCGTCTATACTTCCACCATAAAGCAATCTTACATCAAGATTGGGCGCTTTCTCTTTGGCCAGATCCAAAATAAATTCACATACTCCTTCAATATACGCTTTTTCAGGGACAATACCGGTTCCTATAGACCAAACCGGCTCGTAAGCAATATATAGTTTTGGTTTCACTGTTTGTTCAATAAGCCCAAAAACCTCTATTAGCTGCTGCTTTAATACCTGTTGTGTGTTGCCAGCATCATAATCAATCTTATGCTCCCCAATACACAAAACTGGCTCTATCTGAGCTTGAATAAGCATTAATACTTTTTTTGCTATCTCCTCATTGGTTTCGGCTAAATATTGCCTACTTTCACTATGACCAACAATACAATAACCACAACCGATATCTTTTAATGACTGCGCAGAAACCTGCCCTGTATACGGCCCCTTCCTATTGGCAGAACAGTTTTGCGCTCCAAGCTCTATTAATGTTCCGTCAAAAAGATCATATAGCGCTTTTATTGCCGTAAAAGAGGAGCATATAACCACTCTTTTTTTAGGCAACTTTGAAAGTGCAAGAAAGCCCTCATAATGGCACTTTCCAAACTCGAGCGCTTGATTGAAGGACATCTCCATCTTCCAATTTGCCACGTATAAAAACATCTTTGTTCTCCCCTTAATAGAAAAAGCCAATTACAAGATAAGTCTATTTTTATTCCAAATTATAGCAACAAAAAAACAGACAAATTATAGTTTCTATAAGGGTTGGAATGAGCCACAAAAGCCGCTTAATCCTCACAATTAGAAAATATTATTCAAAAAGAAGCCTATATTGCAACTGTTTGCAATTTTATGAAAACACCTTATTCTTATAAAAGAATATAGTTCAAATTTCTAATTTTAATGGAGGAATTATCATGAAAAAAATCAACATGCTCTGCCTAGCCCTTATTTCAAGCTGCTTAGTAAATCAGTATGCTTTTACTATGAAGGAGAGACCAAGCAATAATAACTACATAAGACCACCAGATCCACAAACCGTAGGACAACTGACTAACGGAGATGATCAAAAAAACATGTTTTTTGCTCTCCACCAAAAAATAGAAACTATTAAAATGATTATTCTATCCAATCGAACAACTAGATTAGCTAATCTACACCTGATGGGTTATTCTACCTATGAAGCAGAGACCGCCTGTAAAGAACTGCCAAATGTCTCTCAACCACTGTTAGATGACATAAGAAATGCCAAAGAAGAAGAAAGATTAGAGCAACAAAAACAACAAAAGCAGCAACGAGACAAGCTCTTTTTTATACAATCAATCATTCAGCAACAGCGAGAAAACAATGTCCCTATTCAAACTATAAAAAACAATTTGTTTCAGATGGGCTTTGAAACTGAAGACATAGCCCAAGCCTTCAATGAACTTGGAATACAGGAACCATCTAATCCATTACCAAAGGCACCAGAGCTTAACCCTGCGTTTGAGTGGCCAAATGAAGACCTCGTAGATGAGGAACCTCTCTTTGAAGTTCCAATCACCTCACAAGACAAAGAGAATAAAAAGCCTTGGGTTAAGAAAGTCGAACTAGACTCAGATGGTGACGTCGTAATGAGAGAAGATGAACCTGAATCATCTGAAGAAGAAGTAAAAATGTTAATAACCATTATCCAAGCGATACATAATTCTAATATACAAGTAAGCTTGCAAATACATGCGAGACTACAATATGAAGATCTAAAAGAGCTGACTCCAGAAAAATTATTAGCTCATAACTTCAAAAATATAGATATCGTCGAAGCATGCCAACAGATAGGTGCAAACCATCTTCCTGATAGCTTCAAAAAACTGGTTAAATAATGTAAAAAGGGGCTGCTAAAAGTAGCCCCTTTTTACAGACTATCCATAAATCACCAGTACACCATTTTCAACATCAACTTTAACTAATATGGCCTCTGGATTTTTTAATAAAAATCGTGAAAGTGGAACTCCAACAAAATTTTGTATCTCTCGTTTAAGCGGACGAGCGCCAAACTCTTTGCTGTAACCTAATCTTGCAACTTCTTTAACCACATTATCGGTGATTACAATTTCTATATTTTTTTCTGCAAGCCTCTTTTTTAACTCGTTTAACTTAATTTTTGCTATTTTTTCAATATCTTCTTCCGTTAAGGCCTTGAAGAATACAATGGCATCTATCCTATTTATAAACTCCGGCTTAAACGCCTTGTGAACCATTGCCATTACCTTATCTTTGACTTTATCATCTATTTTTTTACTTTCAAGTAATGTCTGAGAACCGATATTGGATGTCATAATAATTATACAGTTTTTAAAGGAAACAACTCTTCCCTGTCCATCGGTTAATTGACCTTCATCAAGAATTTGTAAAAATATATTAAATACATCAGAATGGGCCTTTTCAATTTCATCAAATAATATGACGCTATACGGATGCCTTCGTACCTGCTCTGTCAACTGTCCTCCTTCTTCATAACCCACATATCCAGGAGGAGCACCAATTAAACGAGCAACTGCATGTTTTTCCATGTACTCGGACATATCTATCCTAATCATCCGGTGCGGATCATTAAAAAGAAAATCGGCCAACATTCTTGCAACCTCAGTTTTCCCCACACCAGTTGGACCCAAAAAAAGAAATGATCCGATCGGCTTATGTGGATCTGCAAGACCAGCTCGATGCATTTGAATCGCCTCTGCAACTTTTCTTACCGCTTCTGACTGACCAATAACTCGTTTTTCTAAAATCTCTTCCATCTTCAAAAGCTTCTCCTTTTCTGTTGCCTTTAACTTTTCTACAGGAATCCTTGTCCAACGGGCCAAAACTTTTGCTATATCATCCTGATCAACTTCCTGTTTTACTAATTTTGTCTCAACATTTTTTAATTTTTCTTGTTCTTTTGCAAGCTCCTTTTTTAGCTTTACTATCTTGCCATATTTAATTTCAGAAGCTCTTGCATAATCGCCCTCTCTTTCTGCCTGCTGGTAGGCAATACTTGCATATCCTATTTCTTCTTTAATTTTATTTATTTTTTCAAGTGGAATCTTTTGAGTCTGCCATTGATTATATAATTTTTGATGATCCTCTTTTAGCTCAGCAAGTTCTTTTTCTATCTCCTGTAATCTATCTTTTACAGCACCATTGCCGGTTTCTTTTTTCAAGGCGACTTTTTCAATCTCAAGCTGTCTTATTTTTCGATCGAGTTGGTCTAAGACTTCCGGCTGGGAATCAATAGCCATTTTTACTGCAGCGGCAGCCTCATCAATAAGATCTATTGCTTTATCTGGCAAAAACCTATCAGGAATATTTTTGTCAGAGAGATAAACAGCATCAACCAAGGCTTGGTCTTTTATCCGAATACCATGATGCAACTCATACCGCTCCCTTAAACCACGCAAAATAGAAATTGCGTCCTCAACGGTTGGCTCTTCAACCAACACCTTTTGAAATCTTCGCTCAAGAGCAGCGTCTTTTTCTATATATTTTTTATATTCGGATAATGTCGTAGCTCCTATACAATGCAGAGTACCTCGAGCAAGCGCAGGCTTTAACAAATTAGAAGCATCCATGCCCCCCCCGCCAGCTGCACCAGCTCCAACCAACATATGCAACTCATCTATAAAAAGAATAACATTATCTTGGCCGTCTTCTATCTCTTTTAAAATGCCCTTAAGTCTATCTTCAAACTCTCCTTGGTACTTTGTACCTGCAATAAGCAGCCCTAAATCGAGCGAATAAATAACCTTATTTTTTAAACTCTCAGGAACATCGTTATTAATAATACGTTGAGCAATACCCTCTACTATTGCAGTTTTTCCGACGCCTGGTGGGCCCACCAATACCGGATTATTTTTTGTCCTTCGAGAGAGAATCTGTATAACACGTCTAATTTCTTCATGTCTACCTATGACCGGATCTAATTTCCCTTTACTGGCAAGCGCTGTAATATTTGTACAAAAACGTTCTAATACTTGATACCGGCTTTCTGCACTTTTACTATCCACTTTTTTACCTTTCCTTATATCCTGCATATGTTTTAAAATTTTATCTTTTGTAAAATGGTGGGCAGAAAAAAAGTTCCGTATATCTGTAGGAAGATACTGAGTCAACGCCCACTGCAAAAGAAAATGCTCTAAGCTGATATAGGTATCTCCTAAATCAATCGCCTGATTATGGCACGCTTGTAAGAACTGTTTTAGCGATGAGTCAACTGCAAGTTGGCCTCCAACGACCGTTGGTAAAGCTCGTAATTCATTTGTAACAATCTGTTTTAATTCAGAAAGAGGAATACCCAAAATAGTAAAAAATGATAAGCAAAAATCATTTTCCATACCTGCAGCCAATGTATGCAAAGGAGTAAGCACCGGATTGTGTAACTTATTTGCAATAACTGCACTTTTGTTAATCAGATCTTGAGAAGCATTTGTAAAATTATTGTCATTCATTCGATCCTTTCTCTACTTCTTCTTTTTCTATGATAGCTTATTGCAAAATGGTGAGCATAGTCACGCAGTGCAATAAGAATTTTTCCAACATCCTTAGTTATATCAAGCTTTATACCATTAGGAAAATTTTGGCTAAAAATTATCTCCTGGCGCTTTGCTAAACTTATCACAGGAACATCCTTTGCTCGTGATAAAATAGCGTTGCGTTGACCCTTTCCACCATCAATCATTATAAGATCTGGAAAATTGCCATTTTTATACCTTCTGGAGACTATTTCTTGCAAAGCAGCATAATCATTCTGCCTTGTTAAAGTTTTGATCTTGAACCGCCTAAAACTATTTTTATCAGGGATACCCTCTGTAAATCGTATGCAAGCTCCCACTAAAAAACTACTTTGAAAGTGAGAAACATCAAAACAATCTATCGATCTTACCTCTTTGTTTAATTGTAAGAATGCCTTTAAGCTTTGACTTATGTTGGGACCATAGGTAGCTATCTGCTCTACAGGAAAAAGTTTTTTGAAAATTATATCTATATATTTTTGCTCACTAAATTTGACACGTATGGTGTGTAAAATTATATCGAGGTTATCAATATACTCTTGCAAAAACTTTGATTTTTCAAATGCAAGCTGCTGATTAAAGTGCCTAATCTGATTTTTTAAATCTTTTAATAACTTGGCATGTTTATTTTTTAAAACATCTTGTGCTAATTGTAGCCTAAAAAGATATGCCTCTTTATCAAAATCAACTTTGCAACTGCCAGCACAAAGACCAATGTGGTAATCAAGACAGCCATTTTCTATCTTTTTATTGCAAATGCTTAATCTGAACGTACTTACTAGGTACTCAAACACTTTTCGAACCTGTAATTTATGCAAAAATGGCCCAAAATACTTACCCTGCATTTTTTTATTTCTGACCACCTTTATTTGGGGCAAAGCTCCCTTGGTAAATAAGATATATAAAAAAGGCTGCCCATACTTGAGTAATATATTATATTTCGGCCTGTAATCACGTATAAGCTGAGCTTCAAGTAATAACGCCTCTGTTTCACTGGCCGTAATAATATAATCTATAGAGACATACTCATGCAATAAAGCCTGAATCTTTTGAGATCCATCCCCTTTTCCAAGAGATTTTTGAAAGTACGAGCCGACACGCTTTCTTATTGATTTAGCCTTCCCAATATAGATAATTCTGCTATCTTGGCCTTTGAAAATGTATACACCGGGATTTTTGGGCAAACGATCCAACATGTTTAATTCCTCCTATTCTTTAAGTATACTGTTTTTATTTGCAATTTTCAACCACCTGAGCCGCGTCAAAGATTTCTATTAGCAAAAAGCCATCAGCAACCCCCTTTTACTTTTTATAAAAAATATTCTATAGTATTACATAGTTTCTAAATGGAGTTATAATAAACATCTCTTAACCGGAGGAATACAAATGAAAGTTAATCAGATAATAATAACGTTGGCTATGGTATTTTTAAGTATAAGCACCATATCGGCAATGCAAAAAGATATGCAAGAAAAAGACCTAGTATTACAAAAAATAAAGACCCAATGCCCAAATACAAAGTTGAGGGATGATGAAATAATGCGCATCATAACTCGATGGTCAAAACGAAAAGATAGAGATATAAAAGAGATAAAAGAAGATGATATAGATGCCCTGGTTGATGATGTAAAAAACCAGGAAAAACTCTTATCATTTGAAGCTACGACTGAAACTAAGACTCCAGTAAAAAAGGCCAAGCCGGCCCCTATAAAAAATATAACAATTACAGAAGATCCAAATAATGAGTATGAGACAGTAAGAAAGGGATCAGTTGAATACCTGGTAAAGAAAAACATACCGCAAAAACCAAAAAACAATACAAAGCAAGCCGACAATAAAAAAAGTATTCTTAAGAGTCATCCAAAGAAAAAGGTCAAAACAAACCAACCTAAGGCTCCAGAACAGGATGATCCTCAAGCCCCTCTGCCCAATAACAATCAAGGATCAGTATTCCAACAGATAGCTAACTTTATGCAAACTCCAAAAGGAATATTGATGATTTCACTAACGGCAAATATACTATTCTCACTTTACTTTTTATGCACTCGATAATGCTTATTATTTTTTGGCCACTTTGACTTTTTTGAAACTCAAATTAATATTTTAATATACTTTAAGCATCTTGATTATTTAAAATAAACCTCATTAATGAAAGGAATTCGATGAAAATTAAGGGACTTTTACCAGCTCTGCTATTGTTAAGCTGTTTGTCTGTAAGTGGAATGGCAAAAAAAGATGCACCTAAGGCTCCTAAAGAAAAGGGCAATAAAGTTGTTGTTAAGCTCCAAGCAAAAAACAATACGACAGAAATCAAAGCAGCAATAAAAGAGAACAAAGAAGAAGATTCTAAAGCGAAGATAAAAGAAAATTTTGATAAGGCACTCAAAGAAACAGAAAATAAAAAACAAAAAATCGAAGCTAACAAAAAAGAGCCAGCCACACAACCTACTGCCGACAATCCACAAGAGCCAAGAGGCTCAGCGCTTAGGGGTGCAATCATTGGTACCAGCTTATGTCTAGCAGGTGTGATAGCCTATATTATTTATGTTAACTTGAGATAGTTTAGTCTCTATCATAATAAGGCAGTGATACCACTGCCTTATTAACAAAAAAAGATTTATCTAAAGGGAGGTCCCATGAAAATAAAAGCTATAACTATCGCTTTATTACTATCTACTCTATCTTCATATACCGGTGCAATGAAAGAAAAGATTCAGAAACTCAATGATAAAATGCTGCATCAGGAATACCAAAATGAGTTGTATGAAGCGTTGTTAACAAATAAAAAAATAACTCTGGAAGAACTTTTATCATCTGGCTATCAACTGATCCAGATACATCAGCTCTGTTTAGCAATAGGAAAAACCAACATAGCAAACAAGAAAATATATCAAGAAATAACGAAGGCCCATATTACACAGGAAGCCGATGTACCACAACCGCCCTTCTCGCCCGAACTCAATGAAAATACAGGTGAATCCTGGTCGCCAATCTATTATATTGATGCCCCAAAAAGCGACTCCCTTTGTCAGGCTTCAGAAGAAACAATTAAAAGAAAAGCCCCTCAAAAGACGCTCCAAAAAGCTTCTCAAGCCAGAACTGACGACGGCAATAGCCGAGAAGCATCATATTCAATTATAGAAAAATTAAAAAACTTTTTTACGAAGCCATATACTAAACTAGGCATGGGCCTACTGCTTATAGGGGGAATATTAACAATTATATCATCTGCAACGAACTAAACGTAAAAATTTACCAAAATAATTTACCTCAGCAATAAAAAAATCTATAATTTAAACATCAAATCTTTTTGAAACCTAGATATAGGAAATGATACTATGATGTTTAAATTAAAAAATGTATTTTTACTTACCCTCTTATTATTAGGTAGTTTTGTTGGCTGGAAAACCTATATCCATTTTTTTGATAAAAGTCAGCCTATTCTACTCTTGAGCGGAATAGAACATGAAGGATATTACTGCGATAATCTTCAATGTATCATATCCAGCAATAAAAAGGGCTCACTGTCTATATGGCTTGATAAAAAACCGCTGATGCGAAACTTTAAACTCATTTCCGCAAGGCAAGAATACCCTTTTACCATTCCAACAAGAACCTTGGCAAATGGAAAACATAGCCTCAAAATAGAAGTCTCAGACAATACGTATAATAAAAATAAACAAGAAAAGAGCTTGCTGTTTTATATAGACAACGTTCCTCTTCAAGCAGCATTCATTAAACCTGAAACAGAATTTAGAGTACTGCAAGGTCGAACCATGCACATACAATTTCAAGTAAATAAAAAAATAAAGGGGGCTAGAATCGAAGCCCTTTCCAGCAGTTACGAATGTTTTCCTGAATCAAAAAACTCATCAATTTATGAAGCATTTATCCCCGTCCCCTGTGAAGAGACCCCAAGTGAATATCTTGTTTCTGTTGAGATAAAAGATTATGTGGGTAATATCTTAAATTTAGAAAACAAGTTCCAAATAGTCCAATTCCCATTCAAAAAACAAATATTAAAACTAGACTCAAAAAAAATAAAAGAAGAAAGGGAACTCGGAAAAACCCCACAAGACTTTGAAAATGATATTAAGGAAGCAGTATCCCAATCTCCAAAGCAAAAGTTATGGCGGGGACAATTCTGTACCCCTATAGATATTTCAAAAACAACATGCGAATTTGGAACAGTGAGAATAACCCAAGAAAAGGGAAAATATATTCACAAAGCGGTAGATATTATTAATGATCCAAAAAGCGTTGTTTGGGCCTCCCAAAATGGTATTGTTACAATCAAAGAGAGATATGAAGAAAGTGGAAATACCGTTATTATAGATCACGGATGGGGAATATTATCCATGTATTTCCATCTAGAAGAGTTTGCAAATATCAAAGTTGGAGATGCCATTAAAAAAGGGAACCCTGTTGGAACACTTGGAAAAACCGGCTATGCTTCAGGTTATCACTTACACTGGGAAATAAGGGTAAATAACATTCCTGTAGATCCAATGCAATGGGTAAAAGCAAACTTCTAAAAAATCATAATAACCTTTGAATATTTTGATGTAAAAAAAGAAGAGAGAGTGGTGGAATGAGTATACTATCTAAAAAAAATAAATTTCTATTGTTTGTTTCTACATTAAAATCATATCAAAGGTATATGCTCACTATATCAACAATATTGCTTATAGGCCTTCTATGGACTTACTTCATCTTTTTTAAACTAAATGCTCGCATAAACAGTAATCATCACAAGCTTATACTCACTATGAAGAAAAACAAATTACTACAAACATCTAAAAAAGAGTGTAAATCACTCTCTCAGGAGATAATAAAAATAAAAAAAGAACTGCTTCCGTTTATAAAAAAGGGCAGAAAAACAAAAAACTACCAAGATAATATAGCTTCTATTATAGACTATGCCAGACAATCCGGACTAGCATTAAAAACATGCACTTCAACCGAAAAAGCCGCGAAGAAACATCTCTTTAGTAAACAGCAAACTTGTTATGAGTTTTCTGGAAAAATAGAGCACGCTTTCGATTTTTGCCATATATTAAAAAATTGTAACGACACAATAAAAATCAAAGAGATAACAATTGCAAAAACAGACTCCAATCAATGCAATATCAAATGCTCTCTCGACTTCATTTTTGCCAAACGCATATAAAAATTGTTATTTAAAAAAGGATCTAACTTACGTAAAAGCCCTCCAACTTTGTAAAAAAGCTGAAGGGTTAGGGGGGTGAACAATACATTCAGTATTGTTCATTTAGGGACATTTTTCTTCTCCACTAAACCTGATAGAGAGCCTAACAACCGATTTTATTATTGTCAAGAACTAAATTTTCAAGAATAAGAAGATCTAATTAAAATACTAATAAAAAAAGGGAAAAATCATTAAAATAGAAAAACGAGCAAAGTAATAGAGTTAAGGCCTCAAATTATACGAGCTAAGAAGGAATTGTAGCGCATAACTTTTTACAAGGACTTAATCTATTACTTCCTCAGTAAGCAGTGCTTCTAACCATACTTCCTTAGTCACAAAATCTAAGGAGGAGCTGGCTTCAAAAAAAGAAGCATTATAATTCTCTCAAATCAACAAAAAAAATAAATCTTTTGCAAACAACAAAAAACGCAACAACATTAAACCTCCTATTTCAGGCCATTTTTACAAAAAAAGCATTGCTTGATGCAAAAAACAACAAAAAAGCAACACTTTTTATAAGTATATATTTAAAAAAGATTAAAGCAAGCCCGTTTTATAAAAACAAGAACAGATACCATGTAAGCAAAAAAATGGAGCCTAACAGCATAAAGCCCCACAAATAGACGTACCCCTTAAAAAGAAGAAAGGCAAATACAAACAAAACAAGCGAATTAATTGCCGAATAGAAAAGTATTTTTGACTTACTCCAGCCTTTTTGTTGCAAATAAATTGAAAAATGGTCCGGGCTTCCCTGGTAAAATGGAATTTTTTTATAGGTTCTTACCGCAATAAGCGTCCCCACCTCTATAAGAGGAATGGCCAAAACAACAACTGGAGTGATATATCCATAAGAACTATATGTCCCCCAGTTAAATAAAAAAGGAATATTTGCCAAAAACCCTCCAATGAAAAGAGAGCCTGCATCACCTAAGTATATCTTTGCTCTGGGCTTATTATACAAGAAAAAGGCAATTAAAGCGCCCAGAAAGGCTGCCAGGAGCATGGCTAGCGAATAATGATTTAAGTATAATGCAAAAAAAAGAAATGAGAGGGTTGCAAAGCTAGCCAATAGCGTTGCAAGGCCATCCATAACATCAACTAAATTAAACGCATTTATAATAGCTAACGTCCACAAAAAGGAGATAGGAATGTTCCAAATATTACTAAAAAAAAAGTGTTGCTTTAGGTAAAAACCAGCCTTTAAGAAACAAAAAGCAGCTATAATCTGCCCAAAAAACTTTTGTTGAGGCTTCATTATTATTAAATCATCAAGCAGCCCCACAAATAACAACAAAGTAGAACCTACCAAAAACAAAAACATCTTATTCTCAAAAGGAAACGTAATAGCGATAGCAACTATAAAACCAAAGTAAATAGCAACGCCACCCAAATACGGAGTAACTTTTTTGTGTTTTTTAATTTTACCGTCTGGTATATCTACCATTCTAAAGCGGAAAGCAAGTGCGCAAAGATGTGGAATTAAATATAACGTAAAAAGAAAAGACAAAACAAACGAAAAAAGCAGCTTCATTATTTATTTTCTTCAGTCACCTCTGCGTAACATTCTACCCTATCATCCACTTCCCATTCATCAAATCCGTCTACAACAAAGCCACACTCAAAGCCGGCATGAGCCTCCTTAACCGTCTTTTTCTCCCTTTGAAGGCTTATTATTTTGCCTTCGCCCACCTTCGTGTCTCCTCGCCATGCAAAAACGGTTCCATTTTTAATAAACCTACCATCTTTTACAATACAACCGGCAATAACGCCTATTTTCTTTATTTTGAAAACACGCAAAACGACGGCTTCTCCTATTTTCTTGAACTCCTTTTTGACTTCTTTTTTCCCCTCAGCGTACTCTTTGAGAAAATCGATAAGCTTATAAATTATATCAAAAAGGTCTACCTTGACAGCCACTCTTTGCGCCAACAAAGAAGCTTTCGCCTCTAATTTTACATGAAGGCCTACAACAATAGAGCCCGATATAGACGCAAGCTCAATATCACTCTCACTAATGTTTCCCACAGAAGCCTGAACAACATTAAACCCTTTTTCAAGTTTGCTGGATAAACTCTCAATAGCCCACAACAAGGCCTCTTTGGAGGAATCGCTGTCAGCCTTTATGATCATGTTAATATCTTCCTTAGAGCCAACCGCCAGCAACTCTGAAACCGAAGGTTTTCGCTCTCGCTTACCAAGTCTCGCCTTTCTATGCTCCTGCGCAGACACAACCTCAAAGAAATCTCCCGCCTCCGGCAAACTATCAAATCCAGCCACCAAGACAGGAATTGAAGGCTCGGCAACCCTCACCCTTTGACCGTAAGAATTTATCATAGAATTGATTTTTCCAAATGTATTGCCACAAACAAAAAAGTCGCCAACCTTTGCTGTGCCATGCTGACAAATAAGGGTGGCCACAGGCCCACGGCCCTTCTCTATTTTTGACTCTAAGACATGCCCCCTTGCAGGAACCTCTTTGTCAGCCTTTAACTCCATGATTTGTGCCTGTAAAATAATCATTTCAAGCAGGCTATCTATTCCTTGCCCTAGCTTTGCAGAAATAGGAACGCAAATAACATCACCGCCCCAATCTTCAGGCAATAAATCATAACGGGAGAGGCCATGCTTTACAGCCTCAATTTGCGAAGAAGACGCCTTATCAACCTTATTGATAGCAACAACAATAGGTAGCCCCATACTTTTAGCGTGATTGATAGACTCAACCGTCTGGGGCATTATCCCGTCGTCGGCAGCTATAACCAAAACAGCTATGTCCGCAGCCCTTGCTCCACGCATTCTTATCTTAGAAAAAGCCTCATGGCCAGGAGTATCGAGAAAAACAATGCCTCCGCCAGGAGTCTTCACCTCATATGCGCCAAGATGCTGGGTGATGCCTCCCTTTTCTTTAGCCGCAACACGAGCCTTACGAATAAAATCAAGCAAGGTTGTCTTTCCATGATCAACATGCCCCATAACAACAACTACGGGAAAACGCGGCTGTAAGGCCTGACTATCTTCGGGAGCTTCTCTTTCTGGGCTAATAGCAACATCTTTACGTTTCGCCTCCTCAACTTCAATGCCATATTGAAGCGCAAGCCTTTTAACCAGCTCTTCAGGCAGCACCTGATTAAGATTTGCTACAACACCCCACTTTAAAAGGGTTAAAATCACCCCAGTTGCAGGTTTGCCCATCTCCTTAGCTGCATCCGCCAAGCTCATGGGACGCACAATAATTTTTTTAGGCTCTTGAAATCTAGCCCTCTCTTGCCCGTTCTTTTTTTCACGAACAACCGGAGCCTCTTTTCCTTCTTTTGGCAAAGGACCACGACCTGGCTGCAAAGGCTTTGTGGTTTTTTGTTTGGGCTTAACTTTTTGCATTGTTTTCGATTGCTCCTGTTGGGGCCTAGAGTCAGCCCTTGTTGTAGATTTAATAAATTTCTTGTCTAGAAAGCCTAACGCCTCTGGCGTAATAAGGGCCATATGGCTTTTAAACTCAAAGCCACCCTCTTTTAAAACGGAGAGAATATTTTTAGAAGTAGTATTATGCTTCTTAGCATATTCGTATATGCGCATATAAAAAAACACCTTTAATATAAATAAAGCCCAAGGCTACTCTTGGCTCTCGCCAGGCTCAGCCAGCTCGGGCTCTTCGGAGCTCGGATCACCGTCTAGCCCCTCAGACGCCGGCTTTGGCTCAACAAGGTTAATGTTTAGCCCTGCAATCTCAGCCGCTAACTTTATATTTTGACCTTTTTTGCCTATAGCTAAAGAGCGCTGGTCCTCATTAAGCCAAACATTGGCAGCTCTTTCATCGAGAATCTCTACTCTTTTTATCTCTGCGGGCTTTAAAGCATCTTTCACTAGACCCTCACGAGAATCCCCTAGGGCTATAACGTCTATTCTTTCGCCGCCAAGCTCCTTCAATATAGGTTTAATTCTTGCTCCGCCAACCCCAACACAAGCCCCCACTGGATCAATGTTTTTGTCATGGGAATATACAACAATTTTAGATTTGTAGCCAGGAGCTCTCGCAACACTTTTGACCTCAACAAGCTTTTCAAAAATCTCAGGAACCTCTAATTCAAAAAGCTTTACCAAAAACTCACTCGAAACCCGATCCAAAATCAGTTGGCTCTCGTTTTTAGGTTGCGGCAACACCTCTTTTAGCAGGGCCCTTATGGGATATCCAACTATACACTTATCGCTTGGCGAAGTAAGTATTTTTGGTAAAAATGCAAACACATCCTGTATCTTCACAAGGATGCCTTTTCTTTCGCATTTATGCACCACGCCATGCACAATAGTTCCAACTTTTCCTTTAAATTCGTCAAATACAGCCTGGGATTCGATATCTCTGATTTTTCCTGCTATAACTTGCCTCGCCCGCAAGACCTCAATTCGGCCTATTTTACCCTCAAAGGGAAGCCAAACGGTATCTCCTTCTTTTAGCTTTTTATCTATAAAGTGGGCCTTTCTTGTGCTCACTTCGGCCTCTTCGTCCTTCACGGTCGACACAACTTTTTTCTCTACCAGTATAGTGATTTCGTCAGTTTTTTTATCATAGTCGGCCTTCAGCAAAAGAGATGGATATTTTTTGCTATATGCCGCAAGTATCCCCTCGCATATAATTGTGCTGAGAGTTGCCCGATCTAGGCCCTTTTCCTTTTCTAGCTCTTCTATAACTTCAGAGAGTCTCACGGTTCCCTTTATGGTATATAAAAATAAAAACTTTGTACTTACTGCCTTAGTGTATCACAAAATTTTATAAAGAAAAGAAAAAAAGAGGCGCAAAAAAAAGAAGCCGACAGCTCAGCTCATTATTATTATTAATTAAATATATATATATATAAATATAATAATAATAGGTGACCGATTTTTTGGTGGATAACTCTTGCCAAATCTCCTGATATTGTCTTGTCAGAAGAGGTTTTGGGCAGCGACCTGGTGGTGGATAAGTGGTGGATAAGTGGTGGATAACTTTGTGGATAACTTTTTTGGGGCGCCTCGATACCCCCTCTAGTGAGCGCTATTGGCCCTATGTTGATAACTTAGCTCGTTTAGAAGGGGCGATTCGAAGAAATGCCAAAAGTTATCCACCACTTATCCACCACTTATCCACCACTTATCAACATTGCTGTTTGATTATTTTGTTTGCGAAAAGGCGCTGGAAATGTCACTTATGAAATTTTCTAGTTCGCTGTTATTTCTAAGGACGTAGGCAGGATGGTAGGTGGGGATTATGAGGTATCCGTCTTTTTTGAAGGTTTTTCCTCGGATTTTTGTTATTTTTACATCATTTCCTAAAAAAACCTGAATAGCTGATGAGCCGAGCGTGCATATGACTCTTGGTCTTATAATTTTAATCTGGTTAAATAAAAATAGGTGTGAGCAGGTGTCTACTTCTTTTGGCAGGGGCTTTCTGTTGTTGGGGGGCCTGCATTTCACAACATTTGTTATATAGGTTTCTTTTCTGTTAAGGCCAACAGCTTCTAAGGCCCTTGTTAAAAGTTGCCCCGATCTCCCGACAAATGGTCGCGCGAGCTCATCCTCTTTTTGGCCGGGGCCTTCTCCTACAAACATTAATTTTGCGTTAGGGCTGCCTTCTCCAAAGACAATTTGTTTTCTTCCTAAAAAGCCTAAGGGGCACTGCTTGCAGTCTAAGTAGGGAGCGTACAGTTCTTGAAGCAGGGCTTGCTTATATTTTTTTATGTCCATATAGTTCCTATTTTTGGTGCTTTTTAAGGAATATTTTATCAGAATTTTTGTTTAAAAAAAGGATTTTAGGGGGGTTATACATTCAGGTATTGTGTTAAAAATAAAATCCAATCATGCTCCAGCGAGAACTTAAGCTTTCTGTAAGAGTAGTAGATTCTTCTTGTTGGGAAGTATATTGAGATTCCTTTTGCTTTAGAAAGGTTTTTGCCTACAACATTTGCGAGCGTTATTTTTTCAATGAGATTGCGCCCTTCAGTGAGAAGTCTTTCTAGGAGCTTCAGATATTTTTTTTCGTCTTCAGTGTTGGTTAGCTTCATTCTTTTTAGTGTTTTTTGTAGATTTGAATAGAGATGGTGTAGGTCTACAAAGCTTGGCTCGTCAAAGTGTGTGCAGACCAGCTTGTTTCTGCTTGACGCAATTGCTTTTTTTACCGATTTATTTTTCTGTTTTTTGAGGCAATAAATTAAAGCTTGCGAGGTTTTGTCGATATTATTTTCTAGAAGGTCTAGGTAGTTTAGGCGAAGGGCCGAAAGCGTAAAGTCATTGGTTATTTTTCCGTATGTTTTTCTATAGCTTTCAACAATGTGTGTCGCAAATTCTTCTGCAGTAAGTGTTCCGTCTATAAATGGCTTTAATGTCTCTATGTAGTTCCATCCAGTTCCTAGTATTACTTCTTGAGACCCTATCATTATGTTTGTATATTTTTTAACAATATTTGCCACCTCAATCATCTGCATAAGACATGCATCAAAACCTATAAAGTCAAGTTTTCGTCCAAGTATCTTTGAGTAAATGATGCTCAGGGCATAGTCAAGATCCTGGTTTGTGAGATAGTTTCCTGTCGTGTCATCCCAACATATTCCCCGATCTTCCATTTTTTGTGAACTGATGAAATCTAAGAAGTCTATGCTTCTGTCAAGGTCAACTTTGTTTGTTTCAGGGTTAAAAGTAAAAAAATCTGTTAATTTAATAATTCTGCCTCGCTTAGGGTCTATTGCGCCTGTTCCATGGTTCCATAAAATCAGTCCATAATGCTTTGCTGGAAAACCATCAATAGCCCACTTGCAGCATGAGATAAGAGTTTCTGGGTTTCCGCTGTCCATTCGTTGCGAGCTTGGATCGTTTGCATTAACGTGTAATATTCTATTTTTTTCAATATAATATCTTCTGGTTACTTTTTTATTTCCTGTAGATTTTATGTCTAAGTGGACCACAATATTGAGGTTTTCATTTGAGCCGATGGTGGCCATTTGCTTTATATTTCTTATTGCAAAATTTCTTAAGTCATTGTCCGCAGAAATGTATAAAATAAGGGTCCAATCCTTTTCTTTTTTTAGCTTGGGACTTTTAGATGTTACAATTGGAACATTGGTATACTCGAGGCCTGTTTCTATTGTTGTTGCTTCTTCTATGAGAGAGCTTATTTTATCTAAAAGGTCGGTTTCGGTGTGTATATATGGGCTGGTTAAAAGCTGAAAGGCAAGTGCATATTTCGCGATTTTTTTTATAATTTTTTTTGCATTATCCATTCTCTACTCCCCTTGCTTTGGATATTGCCAATGTTACCTTGTTTAATACAATTCTAAGAAACTCTTCATCTGTTTATCAATAATTTTGTTTTTTATATTTGATAATTTTTTAGGCTAAGGGGTTTGTGTGCTTTTTTTAAAAACGAGCTGGGCTTGTCGTTTTTTTTGAGTTTGTATTTTATTACATAATGCAAGGGCCGCTGTTAGCGCGAAGCTTAGCTGAAAGTCTATAAAAAAAAGCTGTATAGGGTTGTAAAGAAGCATTGAAAAACAGATGAGTGTGACAATGTGAAAAAGATCCGGCTTTATGTTTAAAAGAGGGCATAGTTTATAAAGAACAAAGGCAGCAAAGGCTCGGATAAAAGATACACTTGGCCAGCTTAACAGCAGGTACAGCGTGCTAATAGTAATCAAGATCCCTTGCTTTATAGCAAAGTGTATTGGGAGCAATTTTAAAACTATTTCGCAAAGCAAAAGAAAGAGTATGAGGTGTAACCCTGATCGGGCTAAAAAGTGGAGGACTCCCCAGTACTTAAATCGATGCTTCAGTTGTTGTGCATGTTTCTTTTCGATCTTTTTGGCTCCCAGAAAAATTGAAGAAAAGAGTTCAAAGGTTTTAGGAGCCATTCTTTCTTTTATATTTTTGGCTAAGTGTGCCCTTTTTTGGGATATCAGTCGGCTTAAAGAATAGCTTGGCCTTTGTATTGTTTCATATTGCAGGGTATCTGTAAAAAGAGATATGCTTGTGTTTTCTTTAATTAAATACAGGGAATAGCTTGGGTTTTTGGGCCTTTTGAACGTTATGTTTTTTAGCTTTATTGTATCGGCAACTTGTAGTGGGACTGCGTTTTTTATATACAGCCGTATGCTTTTTCGAGGATAAGACTTCCAAGTCATTGTATTTTTTTCTTTTACTTTTTTGAGGTCTAGTAGAATAGTCTGCTTGTGCCTTTTGCCGGGCCAACGAGCAACATCTTTCACGGTTGCAATAAGGTCACATGTTTTGTTGTCGACCTCTTTGTAGAATGAGGCCTGGGAGTTTATTTTTTGTGTATAGAGAAAGGCTCCAGCCAAAAAAATCGAAAACAAAAGAAATATTGTTTTAACTAGGTATTTGTTTTTGTGAGGTGTAGTAAAATGGATTGCTGCTACTAAAGCAATAAGAGTAAAAGGTCCAATTAGGGAATAGTCTAACGACTTCCATAAAATTCCGGTAGCCAAAGCTATTGTCATAGAGGTCAATAAGTGATATTTAAAGGGTAAAAAAAGGTTTCTGTGTTTTGTCATATGTTTGGCTAGTTGGAGCTTTAAAGTTGTTTGTCGATTTAATGCAATTATAGCTGATGAAGCTTTAAAGGTAAACCGCTTTTATATATACGTTTTCCACTTGTGTATTAATTTGCTATAATCTTCCTGTATGGTCTGTTTTATTGTTTAAGGGATGAGGACTATGGTTAAAATTAAGAAGCTTTTTATTTGCGTGTCTATACTTTTTCTGCTTTTTGGGTCTGTATTCCCAAAGCCTACTCTAAAAAAAGGGTTAGACTTGCAAGTTAAGCCCGGAGAAGATATGAAAACAAAAGAGAAGATATTTGTAAAAAAGAACGTTTTGAAAAACGGCTTAACTGTCTTGGTTAAAGAGGTTCATAATATACCAAAGGTTTCTGTTCAGCTTTTTTATAATGTTGGCTCAAAGGATGAAAGAACAGGGGAAAAAGGAATAGCTCACTTAATAGAGCACATGGTGTTTAAGGGAACGGAAAGACTCTCTGAAACCGATATTAATTTTATCACCCACCAGCTTTCGGGTTCTTGTAATGCTTTTACCTCTTATGATTATACGGGCTACATGTTCAACCTGCCCTCTCAAAACTGGAAAGAGATTTTGCCAATTATGGCAGATTGTATGGCTTATTGTTCGTTCAAGGATGAGCATCTTAATTCTGAGATGAAGGCCGTGATTCAAGAGCTTAAAATGCGCAAAGATAATTATTTTAGCAAGCTTTTTATGGAGATGCTGTCGGCGATTTTTGCGGATCACCCCTATCATCATCCTATTATTGGCTATAAGCAGGATATTTGGAATGTGCGGGGCCGTGATCTGAGATCCTTTTATAAAAAGCATTATTGGCCAAATAATGCAACGCTTGTGGTTGTTGGAGATGTCAAGGCAGAGGATGTTTTTAAAGAGGCAGAAAAATATTTTGGAAGCATTGCGCCAAACAAGCATTATAAGAAAGAAAAATTTTATTTAAATCAAGATATTATTGCAAAAACAGTTACTCTTTTTAGAGACGTTAAACAGCCTATTGTTATGTTGGCGTTTTTAGTTCCTGGGAAGCGGTCACAAATAGATCATGTTATGGATGCTGTAGAATTGATCTTGGGCAAAGGAAAAGGTTCTCGGCTTCATAGAAAGTTAGTTGATGAGCGTCAGTTGGTTACATCGCTCGATGCATCGTCTGTAAGGCTTTTTGATCATGGTTTGTTTTTAATTTGGTTTGATCCCAAAACTATGGCTGATGTAGATAAAATAGAAAAAATCGTTTTGAATGAGATTGATTCTATAGCAAAAAAAGGTATTGCTAAAAAGGAGTTGGAGCGAGTTGTGAGACAATCTAAGATGGCTTACTATTCAAAGCTAGAAGATGTTCAGTCTCAGGCTTACGATATAGGGCATTGTTTCTTGGCAACCGGAGACGAAAACTATGCATTTACCTATCTAGATAATTTAGGGGAGAAGTTAGGGGATGAGGTTAAGCAGTTGCTTGTGAAATATTTCAGGCCCTCGGTGATGCATAAAGGCATTGTATTGCCTCTAGCTGAAAAAGAAAAAAAAGTGTGGAAAGAGTTGCAAAAACGTTCTGACCAGGAAGACACACTTATTTTATCTGAGAGGGTGCGTGAAACTGAGATTGAAGAGCCTAAATACGCTAAAAAAGTTACGGTTAGGCCGCCTGCGTTTTTTGATTTTCCTAAGCCCCAAACATTTTCATTATCGAATGGGCTGAAGATTTTCTCTTATGATAATAAGAATACGCCTAAAATCAATATTGTTTTAGAGTTTCGGGCAAAGCCTTATTATGATCCTCAAGAGAAGCAAGGGCTTTATAATTTTGTTTCAAATATGCTTTCTGAAGGTACACAAAATTATACCGCTACACAGCTTGCGGATGAAATTGAATCAAGGGGGATGTCTTTCCATATATCAAATGGCTTTGTGACAATGAGCATGTTGAGCTCTGACCTTGAAAAAGGTTTGGAGCTTTTGGAAGAGCTTTTGAGTAGGCCAACCTTTCCAGAAAAAGAGGTAGAAAAAGTAAGACAACAGTTATTGACCGATGTAAAGAATTTTTGGGATGATCCAAACAGTATTTCTGCCCAACTTATAAAAGAAAAAATATATTATGGCCATCCATACAGCAAAAATAGTCTTGGCACCAAAGATTCTATAAATAAAATAACAAGAGATGATCTCATTGCATTTCATAAAGATTATATGAGTCCAAGTGGAGCAAAAATATCAATTGTGGGTGATTTATCCGGATATGATCTTAAAAAGCTGTTAGAGAAAAAATTGGCGCAGTGGAAAGGGCCGGAAGTTAAAGAAATGGTCTTTCCTAAACTTGACAAGACCTCTCAAGGGCTTATCGATTATTATATAAATAGAGACCAGGTCTTTTTGTCATTGGCCAATATTTCGATTGATAGAAAAAATAAAGATTATGATTGTTTAGTTTTATTTGATCAGATTTTTGGAGGTGGTGTTCTTAAGTCGTTAAATTCACGGTTATGGAAATTGCGTGAGCAGACAGGACTGTTCTACACTATTTTTGGTTCTCTTATAGCCAATGCTAATAAGCAGCCGGGAATGGCGTTAATAAGAACAATTGTTTCGCTTGATAGGTTAAACGAAGCTCAAGAGATGATTGCGCGTACAATAGACACTGTTGCAGACTCTTTAACCCCTCAGGAGTTAGAAGAAGCAAAGAGAGCTATCGCAAATGCTCTCATGAATAATTTTGAATCAAATAGGGCTATCGCTCAGGCCTTTTTGTTTTTAGATAAATATGGGTTTCCAGCAGATTATTTTGATAATCGAGCTCAGCAGCTATCGGATATTACACTTGAAGATGTAAAAAATGCTGCAAAGAAGTTTCTTAATTCTAAATCTATGTTAACATTTCGAGTTGGTCGTATTGGTAAATCTGATAAAAAAGATAAGGTATAATATGAAAAAAATAGGTGCAGTTTTTATTCTTATGACTATGTGTATGCTTGTTGAGGCAGCAGGTTGCTCTTGTGGGAGCGCTGGATGTGGCTGTCCTTCTAGTGATTCAAAAAAGGCGCTTGCTGTTAATGCTCGTCGAGGAGGGGGAGATCACCTTTCAAACAAGACCTCTTCTGGGTATGGACAGGCTACTAATGATATGTTAACGAAAAAAAAGAAGCCAAAGACATCTATAGAAGATTCTATAAAAAAGCAGTTCGAAAAGGTCTCAGTTGCTACTGATCCTGTATGTTCCGAATCTAAATGTTCCTGCTGCGCTTGTAACAGCTCAGAAAAGCTTTCGAAGGAATCTGAGTGTGATTCTTCTCAACTGGCAGAAAAAGAAGAGAAAAAAGAAGTAAGCTCTGAAGTTAAAGCTTAAATGTAAGATTATTGTTTGGGAGAAAGTATGGAAGAGATGATAATGGTTTATATAACCAACCCATCTAAGGATAAGGCTAAAGAGTTAGCCAAGCATCTCTTAAAAAAAAGAATCATTGCTTGTGCTAACCTGTTGCCTGGGGAGAGTTTGTATTGGTGGGATAATGAAATTTCAGAAGAAGCAGAATATATAATTATTGCAAAGACAGTAGAGGAAAACTTCTCTGCTTTAAGGCATGAAGTCTTAGAAGTTCATGATTATCAGATTCCATGTATAGTAAAAATCCCCGTTACTGCAAATCAGCAATTTGTACAGTGGCTTAGAAGTGAGATCAGGCTGTAAAGCTGATCGAACTTACGATAATACTTACGATAATCTTGCGATAATAAGGTTAGTCACATGTTATAGCATGCAATTTGGCAATGTTTCCATCGATATCTCTTTTTATCTGATCTAAGATCAATGCGCACTCTTGATCGCCAGCCTGTTTTGCGTTCTCCTTGGCATGTTTTTCTATAAACCATGCAATACTACTCAGTTCTTGTAATACTTTTATCTTATCATATTGACAGTCGTCTAACATATTCTCTCCTATTAAAATTGGATGTCACCGTTACTAATATATTTAATTATTCTTATGCATTTCGTCAACTATTTGATTTCTATATTGAAATGTTTGACTTTCTTGACTCTTGGGTTTTCTTTTTATAGTTTCATATGGATAAATTTTTTAACCCCTTTAGAAAGGTGCAAATATGCCGAGGAAGATTTTGGTGTTGTTTTTTTTTATACAATTAATGTTACCCTCAATAACCATTTGTGAACATGCTGCTGTACTAAAAAGTTCAGTTACTATTCTAGATAAAAATCCAATAACTGAGTCTCTCCTTACCATCTTGCGTGATACATCAACGAGTTGTAATAACTTTCAAGAGGCTACACACAAACTAACCACCGCTTTAGCTTTTAAGGCTGGAACATTTCTTTCAAGCGAAAACAAAAAGGTTCAGACGCCTACAAATGCTGTGTTTGATGGTGTAAAAATAAAAAAGAATCCTATCCTTGTTCCTGTTTTACGGGCTGGTTTATCGATGCTTTCTGTATTTCAGACTATTTTTAAAGGAGCATCTGTTGGGATGGTTGGCCATAAACGAAACGAAGAAACAGCTGCACCAATCTTATATTACTTAAATCTCCCTTCTATAGAAAATGATGATACTATTATTATACTTGAGCCTATGCTTGCAACTGGGGGGAGCCTTAGCTTGGTTATTTCCTTGTTAAAGCAGGCAGGCGCACTTGAGAAGAATATTATAGTTGTTACTGTAATCGGTGCACCACAAGGAGTGCAGAGGCTATTAACCCACTTTCCTCAAGTTCGTATTGTTGTGGCTGCATTAGACCCTGAACTTAATGATAAGTTTTATATTGTTCCAGGGCTTGGAGATTTTGGCGATAGATACTTTGGTAACGACAATAAACCCGATTTTGAGGCTTTGCAGCCTAAAGGGCCCGCTTCATAACTATTTTGATTGTCGAATCAGGAATATTTAAACAAGAGGGCTTCAGCCGTCGTGGGTGAGCTTGACGATCCCTATTATGCCTTAAAAGCCAACTATTATTTTGATAAAATTGTACTTTACAGGAGATGCTTTTTAAGAAGTTCTTGGATTATTTTAGGATTCCCTTTTCCTTGAGACTTTTTCATTGCTTGTCCAACAAAAAATCCAAAAATTCTATCTTTTCCAGATTTATAAGCTGCAACGTTATCAGGATTTTCTGCTATTATTTCTTTGACAATTTTTTCAAGCTCTTCAACTGATCCCACCTGCTCAAGTCCTTTTTCTTTCATGATTTCTTCTGGATCTTGCCCGAATTGAGCAACCTCTTCAAAGATTTGCTTAGCTGCTCTATTATTTATCTTATCGGTTTCAACCAGTTCAACAATTTTTGCTAGGTGCTCAGGTCTCACTTTACACTCAATTAATGCGAGCTTATTATCCTTCAAGAAACCCAATAAATCTCGTAGAATCCAGTTTATAATTTGTTTGCTTTGATATAGCTCAAAAGCTTTTTCAAAATAGTCTGCCAGTTCTAGATTTTCAACTATTATTTCTGCTTCATAGGCCGATAGATTTTTTTCTTTCATGAGGCGGTCAAACTTTTGGTGTGGAAGTTCGGGTAATATTGCTCTTATTCTTGAGATCCATTCTTCGTTAATCTCAACAAGTGGAAGATCAGGCTCTTCAAAGTATCGATAATCGGCTGTTTCTTCCTTAGATCTCATAGGAACAGATTTTCTATTTTTTGTATCCCATAATCGGGTTTCTTGTCTTACTTTTTGGCCACGCTCTAAAAGCAGAATTTGACGTTCAATCTCATATTCAATAGCATCGCCTATGAATTTAAATGAGTTTATATTTTTAAGCTCACACTTGGTTCCTAACTCTTTGGCATCCCTTTTTTTAACTGATATATTAGTGTCTGCGCGAAAGGCCCCTTCCTCCATATTTCCTGTACATATGTTTAAATATTGAACTATGGCTCGCAATGTTTTGAGATATGCCTTAGTCTCATAGGCGCTTGAAAGATCCGGATAGCTCACAATTTCTAAAAGAGGGGTTCCTGCGCGATTGAGATCAACAAAACTTGTATTTCCGAATGGCGAATGAATATTTTTACCTGCATCCTCTTCCATGTGTATTCGCACAAGCCGTATATTTTTTATTGTTCCATCTTCAAGCCTAATAGGGATTTGCCCTTCGGTGCAAATCGGAGAGTCATTTTGTGTAATTTGATACCCTTTTGGAAGGTCGGGGTAAAAATAATGTTTACGTGCAAAGCTAGAAATTTGTGCGATGTTGCAATTTGTAGCTAGACCGGCAAATATAGCACTTTCTACTACTTCTTTATTTAACACAGGAAGCGTTCCAGGGTATCCGGCACAAATATTACAGATATTAGTATTTGGCTGTTTGCTTACCTCGTTCGAGCATGTGCAAAAAATTTTACTTTTAGTTGTGAGCTGCACATGAACTTCTATCCCAATGTTGACTTCGTATTGTGGGTAATTGTCTAAGACAGAAAAAGTTTTGACTGACACGATGCCCCTTTCTGCTTTTACCGTTTTCATACTGATACAAGCAGTGAACGGTAACGTTTTTGAATTTTAGGAGTAATAATCCTCATAAAAAATTATACAAAATAGTATATGTAAAAAATTAACCAAGGATTTTATTTGGAAAACTTTTCAACTATAGATACCATAGTATCATGTTTTTTCGATTTTGTATCGATTTAATGCAAAGTTTTTTTCTTCAACCATGGTGATACTACACCCAAAATTCTTTTCTAGTTGTAATATTGAGTTGTATTCTTTGGATGTGATATATTCAAAAATTTCCCTATTTACATGTAATTCAAGGGATTTGACGTTTTTTCCCTCTTGTAGCGATCTTTTTAGTTTTCTTAATATTTCGTATGTTTCGGTTTGCTTTGATTTAATCATGCCTGAACCTGAGCAGCAGGGGCAAGTATCTGTGAGTTGTTGAATTAATGTTTTACCCGATCGTTTTCTTGTCATTTGAACAAGGCCAAATTCAGAGACCTTTAGCACGACTGATTGAAACTTATCTTTTTCTTTTAATATTTTTTCAAAGGTTCTTATAAGTTGTTGTCGGTGTGCTGAGACTGCCATATCAATAAAGTCTATAACTATAAGCCCACCAATATTTCTTAGTCGCAATTGTCGTGCTGATTCTTCTGCTGCCTCTAAGTTTGTTTTTAATATGGTATCTTCTAATGTTTTTTTCCCCACAAACTTTCCAGTGTTTACATCAATGACGGTCATGGCTTCGGTTGTTTCTATAATAAGGGATCCGCCGGATCTAAGGGAAACTTTTTTTTCAAGTGCCTGTTCAATCTGTGCTTCAATTTCATATCTTTCAAATATTGGAGGAGGTTCTTTATAGAGTTTTACCTTATGAGTAAATTCAGGGGCTATATTTCTTATAAATTTATATATTTGTTTTTGCTCTTCCTGGTTGTTTATAACAATTTCCTCTACATCATCATCTAGATAGTCTCTAACAACCTGCAAAGATAGCGGCAAGTCTTTGTGAAGTCTTTCAGTTGGTTTTGCCGTAGTGAATTTGTTTTGAATCATTTTCCAGGTGAGGACAAGGTATTTTATATCCTGGATAATATCTTTGATTTTCGCATTTTCAGATGTTGTTCTTATTATGGCTCCCATACCCTCAGGAAGATTTTTTTGTACAAGTTCTTTGAGTTTTATTCTTTCTTCTCGATTGGCTATTTTTTTAGATACGCCAACTCTTGGAATGTTTGGCATAAGGACTATAAACCGACCTGGCAATGTGAAGCATGTAGTGAGTTTTGCCCCTTTTTCGTATATAGGCTCTTTGCTGACCTGGATCAATATAGGTTCATTTTCCTTTAATATTTTCCCGATGTCTATGGGAGTTCGAGTTCTTTTTCTTGTTTTTGGCTTTTCACTCTTTGGCTCTTTTTCGGTGTATTCAGTTATTCTTTCAATCGCAAGTTCTCGATCAATTTCTGATATGTGAAGAAAGCCTGCCTTGTCTTGGCCTATATCAACAAATGCCGTTTGAATACCGGGTAAGACTTTTGTGATTATACCTTTAAAGTAACTTCTTTCTAAAGATCGAGCTGCTTGAGAATCAAAATATATATTTTGCAGCCGGCCATCTATTGTGATAGCTATTCTTGTTTGCCAGTGGTTTTTATCTATAATAATTTTTTTCATATCCCCCCTATTATACTATACATTTGGGAAATACCCTATATTTAATATAAACAAATATTCTTTAGGATTAGTAGAAAAGTGACCAAAAATATGATAAAATGCCGCAGTTAACTATTTTAAAAGAGTATATGTTTTAATATTACCTAGGAGAATATTATGAAAAAAGGTTACATCTTTTTACTTTCCCTTGCTGTTTTGCTGTCTGGATGTTGTAAGGATAAGGGGAAAAAGGGTAAAAAAGACCGAAAAAAGAAGGCGAGGAGCGAGATTGTGGAGCAGATTAACGTTCCTGTTGCCTCAGATGAAATCAGAAGCTATTTTGATGATAGTGATGTGAATTTAGGGGAGTTTGTTTTAGTTGAAGATGAGGAGGTTACAAACAAAGTGGATAATGCTGAGCAAGCAGGTGCACCAGAGGTTGCTTTGGAAGGGAAGGAGTTTAGCCTTGATGAAGCCCTCGAGGATGATTTTTCATGGGTTCAAGAGCTAGAAAATGAAGATGCTCATTTCAAGACTGTCTATTTCGAATTTGACAAATATGACTGTAAGGCTGACTATCTATCAGATGTGCAAATGAATATAGAGACAGCCAAAAGACTATTGGTTGAGGGTGGTAATCCCACAATTGTAATAGAGGGGCACTCTTGTCATGCTGCCGGATCAGGAACGTATAATTTGGCACTATCAGAAAAAAGAGCAAAGGTTATAGCCGATAGATTTATTGCGGCTGGTATCCCTGGCGAGCATATAAAAATAGTCGCCCGTGGGCAAGATTGTCCGGCAAAAGATGCGAGTGGAGATGATATTACTGGCTCACAAGAGGAGCAGTGGCAAAACAGACGAGCAGAAGTTCGTATTGTCTATGGGTAATAGATCAGTACGATAATTTGGTAATGCCTAGGTTCATATCAGTATGAATCTAGGCATTTTTTACGCTTTTGGTTGCTATCCAAAGGGATTTATTTTTTTGAATATTGTTGTTATAACAGCAAAAAATTTATTGAGAGCACTAAATAATAATGGAGTATGGCTATACTTATGGGCCATTTTTTGCTTTGAGCTGTCAGATATGTTTAGTGGTTTTATTTCGACTTCATATGGTGCAATTGTGCGGTTATTTTCTTTATCATGAGGTTTTGTGGGGTAATTATTTGTGGTGGCATGTGGCTCTTGTTTGCTCCTGTCTTTTTGATCAGTTGCATAGACTAAAAACGAGCCTATGAAAAGTGAAAATATAACTAGTTTCTTCATGGTTTTCCTCCTTATGATTAGTTGTGAGAAAACTGCTTACTGATTATTATTTTATCCGATTTGATACCAGGCTGCAAAGGCCCTCTTGGCAGCCTGTTTTGGATTATTTTCCTATGCAAAATTCTCTAAATATGGCATCTAGTCCCTTTGTACTTATTGTTTTGCCCGAAAACTCTGAAAAATATTCAAGGGCATTGTGTAAGTGGTACGAAATGAGTTCGTAGGCTACTTGGTCTTCTAGCATCGGGATCATAGCTTTTAATCTGTTTTCAAGACCTGTTATAAGGTTATATTGGCGTTTGTTGAGAAGAAAAGGAGAGTCAATTGCTGCAAAAAGTGCATTTATCTTGTGGTGTATCTCTTTTTTCAATACATCTATATTTGTATTGTGTAAACTTGAAATGCCGATTTTTTTTATGGTAGGGAACTGGTTGCAGCAGATCTCTTTGTCAATTTTATTTTGCACTAGTATGATTTTGTTATTATGAGCTTCTATTATAGCGTGGTAAATTTTTTGTTCATCTTGTAACATTTTTTTTGATCCGTCATATGCCAAAAGTATAATATCTGCCTTTTTGGCTTCTTCTAGGGATCTTTGAATCCCTTTTTTTTCAATACTATTTTCTGTTTGGCGTAGCCCGGCGGTATCTATTAAAGTTATGTAATTTCCATATTTGTATATTCCCGCTTCTATAGAATCTCTTGTCGTTCCAGCTATATTTGTTACAATGGCTCGTTTTTGGTTAAGTAAGGCATTAAATAAGGAGGATTTTCCTGCATTTACAGAGCCAATTATAGCTATTCTTATTCCTTGTCGTATCTGTTGCTGTTGATTAAATGTTTGTTTCAATGAGTCGATTGTTTTTATGCTCTTGCTTAGCAAGGTTTCAATTTCTTTTGAAAACTCCATTTGTTCTTCATCTAAGAATTCAAAGCTTGCTTCAGATAGGGACAGTGCCTTTATAAGGTCTTTTTCTATTTCTAATGCCCAGCTTGTCAGTGTTCCTTCAAGTTGTTGCAAAGAGGATTTTAAGGCTGTTTCGGTTTGAGCATGAATAAGCTCGTTTATAGCCTCAGCCTGTATAAGATCTATTTTTTTGTTTAAAAATGCGCGCTTGGTAAATTCACCATTTTGAGCTATTCGGGCGCCATTTTCAATTGCTTCAGTTATTATAGCTTCTATAATGAAGGGATTATTATGACAGGTGATCTCAACTGTATCTTCACCTGTAAAGGTTTTGGGTTCTTTCATTAAAAGCAGCAAAACCTGGTCTATTTTTGTGTTGCCTTTTGTTACAATCCAGCCGTAATGTATAGTATGGCTCGATTCTTGAGAAAGCTTCTTTTTTGATTTTAAGACAGTTATTTTTTCAGCTATTTCTATTGCATTGCTACCAGATAGCCTGATTAAGGCAATAGCGCCACTGCCTTTTGGGGTACATTGGGCAACTATTGTTTCCTTGTCAAGATGTAGTAATGCTTCTGTTACCTGACTCATCGATCCTCCATTTTATTATTACTATTGGCTTGTAAGTACCGTTTTTAAATTCACAAATGTTTTTTTAAACTTATGCCTGATTGATTGCATAAGTAAAAAAGATAAATTACTAAAAAGAAGTCGCTGTTTATTCTGATCTTTTATAATGGGGCTATTAAAATGTATTTTTAAGTTTTGCCGAGTTTTAGTTACTTTGAACCTTACGTGTGGAAGCTTTAGCTGTAACAGTAATCCTTTAGTCCATTTATTTGCGGCTTCAACCATTTCTTCTGACCATAGACTGACCTTTTGTATTTTTTTAGCAGGTCCTTCTTTCTTATCGGGGTATCCTTTTGGTCTACGTGGGGATTTTTCTTCAACGCTTTTTGTCTCTCTAACCGGCTTTTTGATTGCCCGTTTCTTTTTCGGGTATGTTTTTTTGTCTGTAAAAAAGATAGCTATTTTGGCTGGTTTTTTTGTTAATCCAATAAAGTTTTTCTCTTCTTCTTCAAGTATTTTTATGGAAAATTCTGTTGGCTTCCCGGCCTTTTCCCAGCTTTTTTGTATAGCTTTTGCTATAGATGATGCTTCTTGAATTATTGATTTCATTTTAAAAACCTCTTACGTTTAATGAGTTGCCCTACGCTCTCCGGGTTTTAATAGGATATTAAATTAATAGGGATTTTATAACTAAATGATAAGCAAAAAAGCGTTTCTCAGTTGTTTACAAAAAATGGAGCGGGAAACGGGGGTCGAACCCGCGACCTTTGCCTTGGCAAGGCAACGCTCTACCACTGAGCTATTCCCGCATTGTTACAAATTATAACCACCCCTACAATAAAAGTCTACTATCAGGAGTGTATTTGTCAATTTTTAGGCCACCATTAGGGCTCATCAAAAAACTTTCTTGCTTAAATACCTGTTTTTCGCTTTAATTAGAATAGTATATTTATTAACCAAGTCAAATTTTTATTGAGCAAATGGTAGATTATATCAAAGGATCGATAAAATTAATTAGTTCTGTTGGTGTTATTATTGACGTTGGAGCCATTGGATTCATGGTAACCGTTCCATTTCCCTCAGCCTATAAGGTTGGTGATATAGTTGAGCTATATGCCTATATGCATTGGAACTCTGAGCAGGGGCCCAGTTTATTTGGCTTTTCATCTCCGATTGAGAAGGAGGTTTTTTTAATTGTTATATCCTGTTCTGGGGTTGGTCCTAAAATTGGTATGGCAGTTTTGCAAGACTTAGGCTCACAGGCCTTTTTGAATGCGGTTCAGACGGGTGATGATAATGCTTTGAGTAAGGTTTCTGGAATAGGGAGTAAGAAAGCAGAGCAGATGATTGTGCAGTTGAAGCATAAGGTAGCTAAGCTTGCGAAGTTTGCCTGTTTTGAAGGAGATCAGGGTGATATTGCAAAAATGAGTGAGGTTTCGGATGTTCTCAAGTCACTCCATTATTCTAAGCCTGAGATATCTGCTGCCATGAGATATTTAAGTGATAAGTGTGGAGGCAAAGATTACTCATTTGATCAACTTATTCGGTTTGCTTTGTCATTTTTGTCCAAAGGCAAATAGAGTTTCTTATTTTTTCCTGCAAACTACTTTGTGCTTTTTCCAGTCGTTTGCCTGACATCTTTTTGAGCAATAGTATGCCTTTTCACAGTGTCCGCATTTTTTGCATGCTTGTTTTTGTTGACAACTATGACAAAGGGGCTCCTTTTTGGCTTTGTTCTCAATTCTTGAAAAAGCTTTTATGGCTTTATTGATTCTTCGACCTTCGTCCGTTTTATCTGAAACAGTAAGGTTGTGTTTTTTTGCATAGTTTTTCATCACAATTGCAAAACTTTGTATGTCGTTTGCCTCTTTAAGTAGTTTTAGCTTTTCTTTTTCCTTTTTCGATAGCGCGAGCGTTAATAATGCGGCTTTTTTTAATTGTTCTACCAGTTCAACATCGCCTTTATCTAAGCTATCGCAACAAACTTGAGATACTTTTTCAAAATTACCTATTGCTTCTTTCGTATTGCCTTCCTTGTTTTGCCATGAAGCAAGGGTAAATCGAGCCAATGTTTCAACATATCCCATATTTAAAGTATGCTTTTCTATAATGTGAACTGTTTTTTTAACCGGTTCGATATGTTCCTTAGTTATATCATGTAAAGGTAAGTGTATACAAAATAGGGCAGTGTTGAAATAGGCCTGAGCTGCCTTTTTATAGAGTTTATTTTGTAGGGCTATTTTTGCCGCTATATTGAAATATGTGATTGCTCTATTTTTATAGTGATTTTTTTCATTGATATTTTTGGCTTGATTTTTACTGATATAGGTGAACATTTCTCCAAGATAATAAGCTGCTTTGCATTTATATGCTTTATGGTGATTTTGCTTAGCCAAGCGAATCATTGCATCTATAGCCTCTGTTTGTGAGGTGGTATACTTTGCAAATAAATAGGTAACTTTAAGGTATTCTTCACACGTTGTATGCCCGGCATCTTCAAGTTTTTGCTTGGCGCCTCCAAGGATGTCCATGGCCATAATTTGATTTTCAGAGATCTGGTTACTTTTTGGGGGTATTGATTGAATGAATAGGGTGGCGGTAGCTATTGCTAGATTCGCTTCCTGTGTTACTTTGATCATGGCTGACATATGCATACAGAAAGTTATTGAAACAATAAATAAAAAGGTTCTTTTGATCATTTTTTGCCCTTTAAATAGTTTGAGTGCGATGTTTAAGCTATATTAACATTTTTATCTACTTTTGCTATTAAAAGCCCTTTTTTTGCCTACTGTATTTTTTTAGTCAAAACTGGTATGCTTAGTATGGTTAAATCTTCTGGTAGTTACAAAAAAGCATATTCTGTGTAATTGGCAGCAATTCTAAGATATTGGTGTGGTCAAAGGGTGGTTTTCTTACAGTGCTTAAGGAGCAAAGAGTGGATTTATTAGATTTTTTAACACGGGTAAAGGTTGCATTGGGTCAACCCTCGGTTTTTATTTTTTTGGCCGTTGGAATTATTTTAACCTTTAAGATGAAATTTTTACAGTTTAGGGGTATTCCACGATTTTTTAGTTTTTTAAAAGGAGGGGTAAAAAGGGAGCAAGAGGGTGAAGTAAAAACCATAAGCTCATTGCATGCTATGTTTGCAGCTATGGCAACCTCCTTGGGGATGGGGAATATAATTGGGCCTTCTATTGCAATTATTGCCGGTGGACCCGGAGCTTTATTTTGGTTGGTTGCCTATATGTTTTTTGGTGGAATTACTCGGTTTACAGAGGTGACGCTTGCGCTTCATACAAGGGAGAAGACGAAGGAAGGCAATATCATTAGTGGGCCGACACAATATCTTAGATTAGTAAGCAAGTGGGTTGCAAATTGGTATGGCATTATCATGATTGTTACATTCGCAGTCTGGTCTGGTGTACAGTCAAACGCCTTGGCGAGTATCTTAGTAAAAGAGGCTGTTCCTAAATGGTCAGTTGGACTTGTATTGGCCGTTATTGTTCTCATAGTACTACATGGGGGGGCAAAGCGTGTGGGATGGGTTTCAAGTAAGCTGGTTCCTGTTATGTGCTTTCTCTATATATCGTTCTCTTTATTAATAATATTTAAAGATATTGTTGCTTTAAAAAATGCGCTTTATCTAATATTTACCTCCATTTTCACCCCACGAGCAGCTGTTGGAGGAGTTATTGGCGGTACCATATTTAGTGCTATGAGAGAGGGTATATTTCAAAGTATCTACATTACAGAGGCCGGTATGGGTACTGCCTCAATACCTCATTCTATGGCTAACGTTAAAAATCCTGTGGATCAAGGATTAGTTGCTATGTACTCCATGGTAGCAGATGCAATGCTTTCATTTATGTCTGGATTATTGGTTATAGTTACCGGAATTTGGATGGTGACAACCAAGCCAGATAGTACTTTGGTATATGAGGTGTTTAAGATGAATGCTCCGCATTTGGGTAAGTTTGTATTGATTATAAGTATAACGCTGTTTGTAATATCGACAGTGATAGGCAACAGTTTTAATGGTACACAAAGCTTTGCTTCTTTAACCAAACATAGATATCTAGAGTTTTACAAGATTTTCACTGCTTTTGCGATATTTTCTGGAGCTTTGTTGAGTATGCCATTAGTCTGGACTCTGGTAAGTATAATTATCACGTTTGTTGCCGTTCCTAATGTAATATGTTTGGCAATCTTAGCATTTAAGAAATCTAGTTATTTTAAAATAAAAAATACAGGATAAGAAAGCTGAATCATATCGTAAAAGAGGAGTTTGTTGTGAAAAGAAGCTTTGTATTTCTTGTGCCTATCTTCTTGGGTTCATCATTTATATTTTCGATGAAAAAATATACGCAGATGAAGCCCTACGAAATCAATAGTGAGTTAGTTAAGGCGTGTAGGTGTGGTAGTCTTAGTTTGGTTAAGCATTTAATTAACAATAGAGGTGCGAATATCGATTGGCGCTACAACTTGGTGTTATATGATAATCCTTCCCAAATAAGTAAGATAGAGCTATTTTTTGATGTAGAGCATCAAAAGTTCAACCCTATTGCTAACGTAATTGGGTTTTTTACCAAGGCAGGTGGCGTTTCATCTCCTATTATTCTTAAACACGAAAAAAAGATAATTAAAAGAAAAAAGAAAAAAAGAAAAAAAGAAAATATTCCAAATGAGTTAATACGAACCTTTGGAATATGTAAGAAAAGTTCTAAAAAAATATTGGATATAGATTTTTTTCTCTTTCTTGCAAAAGAGTATGAGAGTACAAGTAAAAAAATATTTTACACTCCTCTCAACGAGGCAATCGCCTCAGGATCTCGCTGGTTGATTAATTATCTTTTAAAAAAAGAGATTGATGTAAAGAGTGATTGTTATCGAAATTATCCTGAGATTGAGATCTATGAAACTAGTTTGAAGAATGATTGGTTTAGTGAGGATGAGTTTGCTTCATCAGCAGAAAAAGACCATAAAATATATAAAATAAGGTGGTTTAACAATCCTTTGCATCAAGCTGTTAAAAATGGGGATATAAAAACGGTTACGTTATTGATTGAAAAAGGGGCTGACCTTAATGCTACAGATGAGGATGGAAAAACTCCGTTAGCTTTAGCGCTGGCAGATGAAAACATTGATATTGCTCAGCTCTTATTAGAAAGAGGCGCAGATCAAATTGGATAGGTTATTGTTTAAAAAATAAGGATACTACAAAAAATAGTGCACTAAAAATAATTATCATTGGACCAGCAGCAAGTGCTGTAAAATAGGAAGAAATAACGCCAAGCACGCATGAGGTGGCTCCGATAATAAGGCTCAGGATTGTGTATTGGTTCAAATTTTCACTTATATTTTTACTAGTACAAGCAGGGATTGCAACCAATGCAGCAGTCATAAGCCCACCGACAATTCTGACTCCCATGGCAACAACGAGCGCTATACATGCCAGATATATAAATTGCATTAAGGGGACATTAATTCCGCGCACTGTTGCCAGATCCTTGCTAATAGTTGCAAGGATTATATCGGGTAAAATTTTTCTTATTATAAAAAACACGAAAAGAGATAATAGTATTGTTGCTATAGTAACCAATACTGTTATTTTAGAGATGTCACCAATTAATGCGATATCAATCTCTTCATGCTTTAAAAAAAGTAAGGCAATTGCCAAAGAAGTTGCAAATACAGTTGCAGTTACGGATTCAGTAGGAAGTTTAGTCTGTTTTTCTATAATCCATATAATTGTAATACCAAAAATCAAAAATAATAAGGCTCCAATGGAAACATCAAATCCGTACGCCAAGGCCAATGCTATTCCGGGAAGCGTCAGATGTCCGAGGGCTCCTCCCATTAATGCCATTCTTTTAGTTACCATTAAAGATCCGATATATCCTGCAACCCCCCCTATAAAAGCACTTGTTACAATTGCAGCTAATAGGTGCTTATTAAGTAGTATGTCTGTGTTCATAAATTTTTGCCCCCAATCCATATATTTTTTCTACATTTTCCTTGGTAAGAATAGTTTCCGGTTTTCCATAGCATAATTTTTTCTTGTTTATACAAAGGACCTCAGTCGCATGTTCCCAGACTACATGGATATGATGAGTTACCAAGATCATGGTTATGTTTTTATCCTTCCAAAGTTTGTGAAGAAGAGAATAAATAGTTTCTTCCCCTCCTATATCTATTCCAGTTGTTGGCTCGTCAAGAACTAAAACTTTAGGATTATTGCTTATTGCCCAGGCTATCAGCATTCTTTGAAATTGCCCTGTTGAGAGTTTTTTAATTTGCGTGTCTTGTAATATTTTCGCAAGACCTACTGTTTCCATGATTTTGTCAATCTGGTATGGAGGTATTTTTTTAAATGATAGAAACTCTTTGACTGTTAAAGGTAAAAGATATGCTTTATTAATTCCCTCTTGGGGGGGGAGATAGCTTATTTCTTTTGTATTCCATTCTACTGTTCCTGTGTGGGGAACAAGTCCTAAGATGGTCCGCAATAACACCGTTTTTCCTGCCCCATTTGGGCCTAAAATTATAAGCACTTCGTTTTCTTTTACAGAGAAAGATATGTCTTGTAATATCTTGTTGCCATCCAATGTGACAAAAAGATGATCGACTGTAAGTAATTTTTTTTTCATAGACACCCTTGCTTTATCTTTTAATAGGGTAGTTGTACGGCATTGCTTTTGTAAACTGTTTGTATATTTTATAAATTTGTTTTATTGTTTTTAAAGGAGATTGCTTGTTGTTTATAAAAAGCGAGTGAAATAAATAAAAAATAGGTAGTGCAAACATTCGTAGGGGTCATTTATTATGAAACAATATGCTCTGTTTTGTTTAATGATTTTATTTGGGCTTCAGTTTAGTTCTTTTTGTATGACAAGAGGATATAAGACATTTAAAGAGATAGTGAGTGCATATAATCACATTGGTCAAAAAGATACTGGTTTAAAGATAGCTTCAGAAAATATATGGAATACCTGTTTTGCTTTTGCAAAGATGAAAGAAGGGGATATGGGTAAAGCAGGGAAGGTTGCTATAAGTCTGGCTATAAATATTGATAAAGCTGCTGAACACGACTCTTTTTTTAAAAAGAAGGTTACAGCTATGTTAAAACGAACCATAGATGCAAAAAAAGAAGAAACTTCCGGGAACAAGGGCTTTCTTTTTGAAAAAAAACAAAGTGAGATTGAGAAGGAAGTTGCCAAGGACATATTGTGTCTTGGTGTATATCTAGCCAAAGAGAACAAAGAAGATTTTATGCTGATTCTTTCGAAAGTACTTCGTTGGGCATTCAATTGGGGATGGGTAAAAAAATTGATTCATAGTGAGCTTGTTAAAAAGCTTATTTGGATAGAAGGTGAGATAGAAGAAAAAGTTACTGACAAGATTGTTATTATGCAGAAAGGTCAGAAGCAAAACAGTTAATCTTGTAGTTTTTTTAGAATTTGTAGTTCTTTGTGACGCATTTTTTCATAATCTTCATCTGCAAGATGGTTATAGCCGACAAGGTGACATATTCCATGAACCAGTAATGCTTGAAGGTGCTTGTCAAAAGAAATGGCAAGCTGCTCGGCATTTCTTTTGACATATTCTAAAGAGATGATCAAATCCCCTAAGTTTCGGTCATCTTCTGTTTGTACTTCTATCTGTTTTCCGGGTGATGCCGATTCATGAAAGGGAAAAGATAGAATATCGGTTGGTTTGTTTTTTTTGCGATATTTTTTATTGTACCTAGTAATTGTACGATTTGTTGTAAACCAGATTCCAACATCAAAGTTATTATAGTGTAGAAAGTTAAGTATTTTTTGCACTATTTTTTTAATCTGGTTTTCATCGATTTTAATGTTTCTTTGCCTATTTTTTATCGTTATCATTTTTCTTTCGTATGTAAGGCCTCAGATTCTTCTGAGGCCTTAGAATAAAATTATTGATTTTATTTTTTTTCCATTAACTTATGTAACATAGCTTCATACTCATCAGTTATTTTCTGAGCCAATTCCTGTATTTGCTCTTCATCAGCACCGGCCTCTTTTAGCATTTGTAATCTTTTTGAAAGTGCGTCTATGAAATTAACCTTAGCTTTTTGTTTATGTCCCTTATCTAAGCCCAATCGTTTTTGTATGGGCCGAATGATGTAGTTTTTTAATATGATTTCTTTGTAGGCTTCTTTCACTGTTTCAGTGATAATTGCCTGAGTGCCTTTTTTTACCCCGGTTTTGATTGTGGATCCTGTTCCAGTGATAATATCTAATACGGTTCTCCCTGTCCAGTGAGCCGATTTAGTGGCTGTTTGGTCGACCCATTGAGCTGAGGCTATGCATTTTTTCCCTATACTAGAAACAATGTCTCCAAATGCGCAATAACTGTTTCCTATAACAGAGAGTCCGGCAAGCAGTATCAGTAACTTGAATTTTTTCATTTTTTTCCCTTAATTTAATTAATTTAAATGTTACTATACCTTATCATCAACATAGTTTTTTGAAAGTTTTTTTAAAAAATTAAAGCTTACTTTCTAACCTCCTTCCTTCTTCTTTTTTGCATATTTTTCTAAATGATCGTCATGAAGTTCTAATATTCTAGATAATGAGTTTACATATCGTTTTTCCATGTTTTCTAATATTTTTTTATCTTTGCATATGGGCTTGATATAGAGCATTTGATTTTTCATGGCATGACTTATTGAGATGAGACTTTCTATTTTATCCCGTTCTTGTTCTTCATCTGTTTTTTTGCCCGAGAAAAATAGTACAAGTAGCTCACTTAAGGTTATTTGCACTAAGGCAGGGACTATAAGCCATGCAGCTTTCTTTAACCAACTTGACTGTGAAGTTACAAAAGACATTAATTGATCTTTTTCTTCGGGTGTAAAATTAAGTGCCAGGATACTCTGTTGTGTTGTTGTTGCGAGACACATTATAACCATAGACAATATGATGCCCCTTATCTTTTTGGGTGATTGCATGTGCACCTCTCTATTATTGTAGTAGTAAAAATATAGTTATTAGTCAATTGATATGAAAGCCTTTAACTTATCACATACTTTCTCTAAGCGAGATTCGTCCAACTTTTGATTTTTTAATTCTATTATATGTGACTTGGTTATTCCCCTTATAAGCTGTTCATTTTTTCTAAAATTTTTTAATTTGTCCTGATTGAGTGAGTATATTTCTAAGCTATCTAATTCTGTTTTCAACGAAAGTTGATGCTTCGTTTTTAGTTTTCTAATCTGAGAGATTAACGCTATAATGCTTTCCATTTTTTCCGGACTTCCAGCAAATGTATATTTTGTTTGAATAGATCCAAATTTAGTCTGATGAATAGAATTAATACCCTCTTGGTCTTTATACATTGTCTGGTAAATTGCTTCTGTTACGTAGGGAACATAGGGAGCATAAAGCTGAAGAATTCTCAGCCCAACCGAATAGAGTGTCCATTTTGTTGCGATTATAACATCTTCTTTGTAATTAGTAGGATTAAAGAGGCGGTCTTTGATTAATTCGAGATAGTTATCACAAAAATTGGACCAAAAAAATGTGTCCACTGTTTGCAGGGCATGACCAAATTCTTGTTCTTCAAAATATTTTTTATATTGATCAAAACAGTTGGTTATTTCATCCAAAATCCATTCGCTGACAAGATCAAGCTTAATTTGTTGTGTCTCTTGTTTGTTGATATCGGCTATGTGTGTGTGTATAAATCTGAAGGCATTCCATATTTTTGTTACTAATTTTTGCCCAATTTTGATCTGATTTTCTGAAAATGAAATATCTTTTCCTAGTCCTCCCGATGCTGTCCAATATCGTACTGCGTCCGCAGACTTTTCTTGTATTAATTTTTCTGGGTCAAGAGGTCCGCCTCCTTTTGATTTTGATATTTTTTGTTTTGCATCACTCAAGACATGTCCTGAAATAACAATAGCTTTCCATGGGATTGTTTTATTATGCATCCAACTTTTTACCATAGTATAAAATGCCCACGTTCTAATTATATCGTGGGCCTGAGGTCGCATACCCATCGGAATAAATTCAGATATTTTTTTACTTTGGAATGGATCAGTTACCTCTTTATCAAAGTAGGGATATAGGATATAAGGGGTGATGGATGACGTATTCCAAGTATCCATAACATCGGTATCAGGAATAATATTTTCACTTTTGCATGTACTACATGTTTTTCCTGGATAGGCTGTCTCTTGAGGATCTATCGGCAGATCTTTTATTTCCGGTAATAAAACTTGGCTGCAGTCTTTACAGTGCCATACGGGAAAAGGAATGCCGTAGAATCGTTGTCGCGATAAACACCAGTCCCATCCGATGTTTTCTACCCAATCAATATACCGTGCCTTCATAAATGATGGGTACCAGGTAATTTTATCTGAAAGCTCTATAAGTTTTTGTTTATATTCTACTATTTTTAAAAACCACTGTGGCATAGCAAGTATTTCAATCTCTTTTTTACATCGTTCATGTACATTCACCACATGGCTAATAGGCTTTTTGTCTACCAATAATTTTTGTTTTTCAAGCTCTTGAATAATCTTTTCTCGCGCTTCTTTTGCTTTAAGGCCAGCAAGTATTCCAGTCTCGCGGCGCCATTTCCCGTTAAATCCTATTGAGGGTCTATAGGGCAATTTAAACTTTTTAAACCACTCCATGTCAGTTTTATCACCAAAGGTGCAAACCATAACAAGGCCTGTGCCTTTTTCTATATCAACCTTTTCATCTTCTAAAATAGCAACCGATTGTCCAAATAGAGGAACCATAGCCTTTTTATTTTTTAGGTATTTATATCGATCATCTTTCGGGTTATAAAGAACTGCGACACATGATGGTAGAAGTTCTGGTCTGGTAGTTCCAATTAAAAGATCGTGACCATCTTCGGTTTTAAAAATGATATTATTAAAAAATGAAGCCTTCTCTTCATCATCTAGTTCTGCCTGTGCGACGGAGGTTCTGCATGAGGTGCAGTATAAAGAGGGCTCATATTTACGATAGATATATCCTTTTTTGTAAAGAAGAAGGAATGATTCCTGGGATAGTTTCCGGACTGGTTCTGAGATAGTGGCATAACAGATAGACCAATCAACAGAGAGACCAACGCTTTGCCAAAGATTTTTAAACTGTTGCTCTACTTCTTTAGTTACTTCCAAGCATTTTGTTATGAATTCAGATCTTCCAATCTTGTGTGCATTGATTTTTAATTTTTTCTCAACATATTTTTCTGTTGGGAGACCATTATCGTCAAAGCCAAAAGGATAAAAAACAGAGTATCCACTCATGCGTTTGTATCGTGCTATAATATCTGTTTGGGTATATGAGAATATGTGTCCAATGTGCAAAGCCCCAGAAACAGTGGGCGGAGGAGTATCAATGCTATAGAGTGGACCGGGATTATTCTCTCTTGTATATGTTTTTTCTTTTTCCCAGAGTTCTTGCATCTTTTTTTCAAAAGATGAATAATCGTATCTTTTATCCATAACTGATCTTTTTTACCTTAGATTTTAAAATCTTTCAATTTTTATTTTTTTATATATAAAGTGTACTAGCAATCTACGGATTGGTCAAAAGTCGCTTGTTTACCCCGAATCAAAAAAAGGTTTTTGAGATTAGATAGTTTCTAATTGGAATTTTCAAGTTCTACGTTCGCTTATGTTTTTTAATAGCCACATCTGCTATGTCAGAGAAGTCTGATTCAGTTTCGTAATAGCGACCTTTGCCTGTTCTTGGAGTTTTATGACTGCAGGATTGTTTTGATGATCCAGAGCTATAAACTCTTCCAATAGTTTTTTCCCTTCTTCTTTTTTTCCTATTTTTTCTAAGCAGGTTGCTGTTTTAACACGCCAATATGGCAGTTTGTTTTTAAGTGGTTCTGCTTTTTTGTAACAAGCTAATGCTTGGTTAATCTGATTTTTTGCAAAGTAGGCTTCTCCAAGGTTGTACCAGGAGTTATATTCTTGGGGGTTTTGGGCTACTAATTGTTGGTAGATAGTAATTGCATTATCATAATCCTTTTTCATGTAATATGCATTTGCAAGCCCAAATGCAAGTCCTGGATAGCTCGGGTCTAGTGAAAGTGCTTTCTGATATGCAAATATGGCATCATCATGTTTTCCCAGGAGTGAGCTTACTTTTCCATAGGTGGAAAATCCATACGGCGTATTGTCAAAATCACATTCTGTGCAAGCTTTTTTAAAGCACTCCCATGCTTTTTCTTTTTCGCCTCGTGTAAAATGTATTCTTCCCATATTGAAGTACGCTTTTCCATAGTGGGGTCTTAAGCGTAATGCTATCTGTAGGAGGCGCTCTGCCTCATCTAAGTCTTTCTTTTGAATATGAAAGGATGCGAGATTATTATATCCTTCGGGATAGTAAGGGTATATTTTTAGACTTTGCTTCAGAGCACTGATTGCATTTTCTATTTGGCCCGTATTGGCATAGGCGACTGCCAGATTGTTCCAAGGATCTGGGTATTTTTCATCCATGGAGATTGCTTTTTTAAAGTACGGTATAGAACCTTTAAAGTCATGTTTATTCTGGGATAACTCAACCCCGTAGTTGTTATATGCACGAGCTTTCCCGGGAGCCTTTTTTATCATATCTCCCCAAAATTCCATCCCAGATCTCCAAATAGTATTTCTATTGACTGTTAATAGTCCCAGAGGGACTGCAAATAAAAGGACAAAACTAAGTTTTGCCTGTTGAGAGTGAGTTTTAAGGATCGTAGGGACGAATCTTGTTTTTTCTACTATATATTGATAAGCGTATAAGATCCCGGCTGAAATAAGAAAAAGCCATCCGAGCGATGCGGTATACGTTTTATAATCAACGAGAAGTTCTGGTGATGGAATTATGCTTGAGCGGGGGGCTATTGCTATAAAGAACCACAGCATCCCAAATCCTATCATACTTGTTCTGTTTTTTATCAAAATTTTTAATACCATGATTGCTATAGTCAAAAGAGCTATAAGAGGGAGTATGCAGTCGAGTGCGAATAATCCTTTTGATAATACCCAATCATATTCAACACTGATGTTAAGTGGATAGATAAACATCCAAAGGTAGTGGAGTATGACTTTAAACTGTGATCTAAAAAACATCCAAGGGGTTATTTTGCTTGCTGGATCTTGAGTGATTATATTTCCGATATTATTCTTTGCAACTTTTTGAAATCCCAATATTTCTGTAAAAAATGATGGTTTCAGGAAATATATAAAAATAGTTAAAATCATGAAAGCCAGAGGAATGTGGATATAAAGTCGCTTTTTCAAAGAGTGCAGGTCGCCTTGTGCCACAAAAAACCAATCTGTAAGTAAGAGTAAGGCCGGAGATATGATCGCAATTTCCTTTGTTCCGCATGAAAGAAACGCAAGGCAGAATAGGGCTATAGTGCCCAATCGCCTGCTAAAAACGGTTTTTGCGTAGCAAAGTTTTAAAAAACAAAACACCATAGCAAAGATTAAAAGAGCTGCAAGCCCCTCTAGTTGTCCCTGTATGACATAAGAGACCGTTTGTGTTTGTACAGGGTGTAATAAAAAGATTAAAGAGGTGAGAAATGAGATGGGAAAAGCATTCTCGCTAAAAAAATTTTTCTTTTTTAAATGTCTAAGCGCAGTAAGTATTATAAAAAATACCAAGATCCCACTGGTTATATGAATAAGTAGGTTGCCAACTCGGTACGAGAAAGGGTTAAATCTGCCAATTGAATAATGAATTGTGTTGAGCCATCCGCTTATCCAACGAGTTCCTGAAAAAAAAAGATCGTTTAGTGTGTGGTGACGTATATGAAAATATTTGGTTATATTTGCTACATCATCAAATTGGAAGTTGTAGTTCATCGAAGGTGCATAAAAAATTGCGGTTATTATGGTGAGTATTACTGGAGGAAAAAGATATTGCCAAAAAGGTGTTTTTGCATTGGCTTCAATACCATGTGATACATTGCTTAAAAGGTTGGTTTTTTTAGGCTGCTTCTTATTTTTTCCCCTTTTTTTCTGTTTCATTTTTCTCCTTTTTTCTCATTATTCATTTGATTGTTTTGTTTTGAGCATATTCTACTGTAAGAGTAAGCACTTGGCAAATTTGAGCCAATTATTTTTATTTAAAGGTGTCGATCTGTAAATGAGCGTAAAAAATAGAGAAATTGACAAAATAAAAGATTTCTGTTAGAATTAATTTTGTTTTCTGGTAAGAATTACAGCATATTGGAGGCAATGTATCCAAATTTAGCTAAAGTTGGTGTGTTATATGATTAGTTTAAAAAGTATGGAGTCTCTCATTGGGTTGGTGACTCTTGTTTTAGCCTATTTTATTGTAGTAACGATCTCAGGTGTATTCAGAGCCTGGGTTGCAAAGTTAATGGGAGATGACACTCCTGAAAAAATGGGGTTTTTAAGTTTTAATCCTTTTATCCATACAGATCCTATCGGTTTTTTCTTTCTACTTATATTTCGGTTTGGATGGGGGCGTTATATCCCCATAAATCCGTTTAATATTGTAGGGCGATTTCGAGTAATACGACTTTTTTTGGCGTATATCTCTGATACCTTTATCCATTTGGTCATGGCAACTATTTCCTTAGTTACGTTGATTATTTATTTTGGACTTAATGTATTGCGTTTTTCTATTCCTATGTTGCTTTCTGGAGTATCAGCGCATGCTGGGCTTGCAGCCGCTTATCCTGAATATTCCTCATTTGCTATATCGATGGCCATGATAATAATGGCTATGATATATCTTAATGTTATTCTGGCTGTTCTTAATTTTTTTATTAGTTTTTTTGGTTTTCTCATTATGGTGTTTGCAGATAAATTTGCTTCTTTTGGACGATACAAAGATATTGCAATTATTTTAATTCCTATGTTTTTAATTTTTATGAGTATACGTTATTTGCATTTACCCTTTTGGGTTGTTTTTTTTATAACTAAATTAGGTACCTATATCGCGAGTTTAATTGGTGTTGCCTGAGGAATATTTTAATTTCGTAACAAGGATTGGTCATTAATGGCTCAGAAAGATATTAATAAAGTAATAGAAGCAATTAAGGTAGGAACGCATACCGTTTTACCTGAAAATGAGTTGCTAAAAAAATTAGAAAGCGGAAAAAAATTAAAAATCAAGTTTGGTGCTGATCCTACTGCACCTGATTTGCATCTGGGACATATGGTCGTTCTCTCAAAATTGAAACAATTTCAAGATATGGGACATGATATCATTTTTTTGATAGGTGATTTTACTGCTAGAATAGGTGATCCTACTGGGCGATCAAAGACACGGCCTCCTCTCACAAAAGGTCAAATAGATTACAATACAGGTACTTATTTTGAACAGGTTGCACGAATTTTGGATCCTTCTAAACTAACAGTAAAATATAATGCTGAGTGGCTAGATAAGCTTTCTGGTGATGATATAGTGAGGTTTTGTGCTAAGTTGACATTGGCAAAGTTAACTGAGCGGGATGATTTTGCAAATCGGATAAAAGAACATCTACCTGTTAGTTTCCATGAACTTTTATACCCAATTTTCCAAGCCTACGATTCTGTTGTCCTTGAGGCAGATATTGAGCTTGGTGGCACAGATCAAACATTTAATCTCCTTTTGGGCAGGCATTTGCAAGAGCAGTTTGGGCAAGAGCCACAGGTTATAATCACAACCCCTTTATTAAAAGGGCTTGATGGGGTTCAAAAGATGTCAAAATCTTTGGGTAATGCTGTAAGCCTTAATGATCCCGCAGATGATGCATTTGGGAAGTTAATGTCAATTTCTGATGAGCTTATGTGGGAATATTTTGAGCTACTACTCAATAAAGACAGTATGGAGATAAGTCAGCTCCAAGAGCGTATTGCAGGAGGAACGCTAAACCCAATGAGTCTTAAGAAAGAAATGGCCTATGAAATAATTAGGAAGTATTGGTCATCTGAGCAGGCTGAGAAGGCTCGAGATAGGTTTGAGGCTTTATTTCAAAAAAAAGATTATTCAAAGGCCCAAGAAGTGACGTTCTCTTCAGATATGCCTAATCCTATGTGGATTGTTAATTTACTAAAATATCTTGGAGCGGTAAAAAGTTCATCTGAGGCAAAGCGTCTTATAGAGGCCGGGGCGGTAACCTTAGATGGTGAGCACATAAAGGATTTTAAGGCTGAAGTATCGTGGAAGCCGGATATGGTTGTAAAGGCTGGAAAACATAGAATTTATAGAATTAAGTAGAGAAGGATTTTTCTTCTACTTATTTTTGATGGGGGTACTAATTTGTTTAGATTTTTCAGAGTTTTGTGAAGCTATAAGTAAAAGTTGGTTTTTTGTCACAGAAGTATGATTAATAATCAAAATGGAGTTTTAATATGAAAACTGTAAGAAGAAATCTGTTATTTTATTTTCTTTTGAGTTGTTTATTTTATAGTGGTTTTGTACATTCTATGAGGTCTAAAAAACAAAGAGGACTTACTCATAGGTTTGCTGCTTTATGGAATCAGTTGTGGAATACAAGTGGGTATGCCTTGATTCGGGCATGTGTAGATAACGATATTCAGCTAGCGAAGAAACTGATTAACAAGGGGGCTAACGTCAATGCAACAAATAAATATGGTTCAACCTCTTTGCTATGGGCATGCAGGAACAGTAACACAAAGTTGGCAAAATTCCTGATTGAGAGTGGAGCATGTGTAAATGCTAAAGATACTACAGGTTATACTCCGTTTTTGTGGGCATGTTGGATGAACAATGAAGATGTGGCAAAGTTATTAATTGCACGGGGAGCAGATGTTAATGCAAAAAATGATCATCAATGTTCCTCTCCTTTAGGGTTTGTCTGTTGGAGGGAGAATAAAGCTCTAGCAGGTCTCATGCTTGAGGAGGGAGTGGATATAAATGCAAAACTTGAGGATGAAAAAGTTCCTTTAGAATTGGCTTGGGAAAAAGAAAAAAAAGAGTTTGCGAAGTTTTTAATCGAATGCGGAGCAGATATTACCGTTTTGGAAAAATCAGATAAATTTAGAAAACAGTTTCAAGAAGAACGTAAAAGATATTCGTTGTTAAATAGTGAAATAGAAAAGCTCAAGAATGAATTAGACTCTGATAAAGATTATTTATTACCGATGCGAGAAGAAATAGAAAAGATCGATGAGTTGATGCGAGACCCACGGACTCCTCTTTTTGCAAAGCAGTCGGCATTACCTTATCTATTGAGGTATCACAGAATTTATCCAAAACGGATACCAGAAAATAAATTGCTCGCTTATTATAAGGAGATACTTTTTAATTATAGATTTTTTACTGATAATAGGTTCAAGCAGGTACTGGAATTTGCCATAAAAGTTGGTGCAAAAGATAAGAAGGATAGATCAGTTTTAGATACGGCATTGGTTGGCAGGAAATATTACCAAAGGGCCATAGCTAAACTACTTGAAATGACAAATTTGAGTAACTTATTTCAAAGATGGTTGATGCCATCTGATTCAACAGAAAGTGACAATCAAAAAAAAGAGCCAAATACATGTAGATATATGCTCAAGTTAGCAAAGAATATGAACCGGAAGAAATTAGGTAAATCATTAATGAATATTGCTATATGCTCATACGATTTAGAATCCAAAACCCCCTTACCCTCTGAGATAGTTTCAAACATAGTGAGTTTTGCAAAGTTGTAAGTTAAGATTGTTAGGTCTGATTAATAAGCAAATGGAGTTTTGATATGAAAACCAGAAGAAAGAATATATTATTCTATTTTGTTTTAAGTTGTTTATTTCCTGGTGGTTTTTTGTATGCTATGAAACCAAAAAAAAGTAAAAGTGGTGCCCACAGGTTTATTAAAGAGCTTTTTGCTAAGAAGAAAAAAAACATTGATGCTAAAGATAAGGATGGAAACACTCTTTTGGTAAATCTTTGTCGTCTAGATAATAAAAAACAGGCAGCTCAGCTCATTAAAAAAGGAGCCGATGTAAATATGGCCGGGCAATTTAATTATACCCCTTTGTTATGGGCATGTGCGAATGAGAATATACCCTTGGTAAAACTTTTGATTAGCAAAAAAACAGCTATTAATGTGCAGGATAGTTGGGGCAAAACGCCCCTATTTTGGGCATGTGTCAACAATGGTAAAAGGTTAGCGGAACTTCTGATTAAAAATGGAGCAGATATTCGCGCAAAAAATAAGAAAGGCGATACTCTTTTGATAGCTCTATGTAAACAGCCTAATATAGATATAGCCTTGATAGAATTTCTAATTGATGAAGGCGCGTATGTAAATGCTAAAGATAAACACGAGGATACTCCCTTGATACTTGCTTGCTATAAGGGCGACAAAGAGTTAGTTAAGTTATTAATTAAAAAAGGAGCTGATGTAAATAGTAAAAATAAAAAAGGGGTGTTTCCTTTAATGGTAGCTTGTTTAAGCGATTGTAATAGCTTGGCAGAAATTTTAATTGAAAGGGGGGCAAATGTAAATGAAAAAGATAAGAACTGCTTAACTTCTTTGATATGGCTTTGTTGTCGAAATAATAAAAAATTGGTGGAGTTGCTGATCGCAAAAGGGGCAAATGTAAATGCAGAGGATAATTGTGGCCATACTCCTTTGGGATGGGCTGAAATAAATGAAAACAATGACTTGGCAAGGTTCTTAGTCGAAGCTGGCGCAGATATTGGTAATTTACATAAGTCAGATGAATTTAGAAAATTATTTCAAGAAGAACGTCAAAGATATTCGTTGTTAAATGGTGAAATAGAAAAACTCAAGAATGAATTAGACTCTGATAAAGATTATTTATTACCGATGCGAGAAGAAATAGAAAAGATCGATGAGTTGATGCTAGACCCCCGGACTCCTCTTTTTGCAAAGCAGTCAGCATTACCTTATCTATTGAGGTATCACAGAATTTATCCAAAACGGATACCAGAAAATAAATTGCTCGCTTATTATAAAGAGACACTTTTTAATTATAGATTTTTTACTGATAATAGGTTCAAGCAGGTACTGGAATTTGCCATAAAAGTTGGTGCAAAAGATAAGAAGGATAGATCGGTCTTGGATGCTGCATTGGTTGGTGGGAAAT
>Ga0180438_10001034_pt1 | contig 51044 bp, 43 predicted proteins | sample SS_ome_12_FD_132455 | JGI IMG/M metagenome (GOLD analysis project Ga0180438, IMG submission 132455) | Hypersaline lake sediment archaeal communities from the Salton Sea, California, USA - SS_3_D_2 metaG | ecosystem: Environmental > Aquatic > Non-marine Saline and Alkaline > Hypersaline >...
CATGCCTACGGCGACGAACGGTCTTCTGGGAAAGCCTAAAGACTACCCACAAGAGGCCCCTTCCTGTCTACCTCAATTAAGTCCCAACCAGAAACGAACTTGCGCCGATTAAGTGCCATTCAGTCCTGACCCCTTTTTTCCCGTCGCTGCATCGGTGACGATTCACGTGCCTGCCGACGCCCCCGATGAGATTTGTACGGTGATTGCCGTTAGCCGCCATCGGCAACCACCACATACTCCTGCCCGGCGGTGGTAGCAAACGAAATGACGCCATCCTGGCGATCCGCGTGAATCCTCTCGTCGCCGTGCAGGATCGTTACGCTCGCCGCCACGCGAAGGCGGCACACCCGGCCCTGGTCCGAATGGATCGTCGCCTTTTGCAGCTTTCCGTCTTTCCACTGCATGTCGATCTCGAAGCCGCCCCGGGCCCGCATCCCGTGGACCGCGCCATTGGCCCATGCCTTGGGCAACGCGGGCAGCAAGTGGATAAATCCCATGTGCGATTGCAGCAGCATCTCGCCGACCCCCGATGCGTAACCGAAGTTGCCGTCGATCTGGAAGGGCGGGTGCGTGTCGAACAGGTTGGGCATGATGCCGCCGCCGCCGAGCAGGTTGCGGATCAGCTTGTAAGCCCGATCGCCGTCGTGCAGCCGCGCCCAGATGTTGATCTTCCACGCCTTCGACCAGCCGGTGGCGCCGTCGCCGCGGGCATTCATCGAAACGCGGGCGGCCTCCGCCAGCTTCGGCGTGGTCAGCGGCGAAATCTGCCGGCCGGGATGCACCGCGATCATGTGCGAGAGATGCCGGTGCTGATCTTTGGGATCATCGCGGTCGACCATCCATTCCTGCAGTTGCCCCCACTTGCCGATCTGCGGGCCGAGCAGCCGCTTCTTCATCGATGCGACTTGTGCGCGAAACTCCGCGTCCACATCCAGCCGCTCCGAAGCCTCGATGTAGTTCGTAAACACATCCCACGCCAGTTGCTGGTCGAACGAGACGCCGTCCTCGTGCGGGCCGTGCTCCGGCGAAAAACCGTCGGGCGCCACGAGCGTCCCGTCGGGCAGCTCCTTCAAGTAGTCCTGCCAAAACTGGCACAGTTCCTTCATCACCGGGTAGGCACGGGTCGTCAGGTACTGTTCATCCAGGGTGAAGGCGTAATGGTCCCACAGGTTTTGCGCAATCCAGGAGGCGTCTCCTTTCGACCATTTCCAGGTGCTGCCGCCGAAGACGCCGTTCTCGGCCCGCATGGCCCAACCCCGGACGCCGAATTCGGCCCTGGTCTGCTCCTTCTTCACGTCGCGCACCGAGTTCACCCATTCGGCCAGCGGCAAGAAGCACTCGGACAGATTCGCCTGATCGACGAACCAGTAATTCATTTCGATGTTCACGTCCGAGTGGTAGTCGCACCGCCACGGCGGCCGGTTGCGGTTGTTCCACAGCCCCTGCAGGTTCGCGGGCATGCAGCCCGGGCGGGAGCAACTGATCATCAGGTAGCGGGCGTATTGGTACAGCAGCTCCTCCAGGTCCGGGTCGGACGTCCCGTCGCGGTAGGCGGCCACGCGCTGGTCGGTTGGTTTGCTGCGGAGTTCATCCGCGGTCTGGCCGAGATCGATGGACAGTCGCTGAAACAGGCTTTCATAGTCATTCACATGCTCGCGAAGGAGGGCTTCGAACGACTTTTTTGCAGCGGCGTCGAGTTGTTCGGTGATCCGCGCGTGCGGATGCTCGTCCTTCCAACCGCGGTCCCGCTGGTTCACGTAATTGGTGTCGGCGGCCAGCAGCAGGGTCAGGCTGTCGCAGTCCTTGAATGCGATCTGGCCGTCGCCGGCGGTGACGGAGCCCCCCTCGTGCAATGCCAGCGCCTGGGCTTCATAGTCCAGCACAATCGCATACTCGTTCGTGCCATGCGCGCTGCCTCCGCGATAGACATAGCCGGACAAGTCGCCGCGGGCCGTGATGCGGGGACCCTCCACGGTGATGTCGGCCTGATGGGCATCCACCAGCTTGATCGTGCCGGTGTGGGCGCCTTTCTTGTCGGCGGTGAAGTGAAAGACCATCACCTCGGCCGGGCGGCTGGAAAAATAGACTCGCTTGAATCGCACGCCGTCGCTCTGGTAAGTAGTGGTGTGGACGGCCCGACGGATGTCGAGTTCGCGGCGGTAATCCCGCGGGTTTTCGTGCGGCATTTCGACGTAGACGTCGCCAAATGCCTGGTAGGCGCCGGTTTCCTGCTCGTCACCGATCCACAAGCTGTCTTCATTGAATTGGATGTGCTCCTGGCTCACCCCGCCGAAGACCATGCACCCCAGCCTGCCATTGCCCAGCGGCAGGGCCTCGCGCTGCCAGTCCGTGGCCGGCTGGGCGTACCACAAAAGCCGCTGCGGCGGCGTCTCGTTCGCGGTGCCGCCGGCATCACCCGCCCGGCAGAAAAGGCCAACGCACAGCAGAACAGCGAAGCGGCTTGACATGGCGTATCTCCGGGGGCACAGCCGATCGGGCGTTATGGGGTTGGGTAATGTTCCCTCCTCCGCGAGGAATCGGCCTTCATCGTTAAGGTAAAACGCCGGCGTTGTCAACGCTCAAACGCAGCGTCGCCGAGCGGGTCTTCGAAAGGCTCGTCGCCGAGGGGCGGCTCAGGGGCGCCCCCATCGACATCCACGTCAAGCAAATCGTATCCCTCGATCCTGAAGGGTGACATTCGCCAGCGGTCTTCAGCGGCGTTGTAGTACGGTTCTGTGATGGCGCGTTTGATGGCCGCCTCGCTCGTTTTCGCGGCGTCGAAGTGGACGATGATGGTCGCGTAGCCCGGCCCGGGCCAGGCTTCCAGACGGAGGCGGCCGGGGATGCGGAACGCGTCGTCGCGGTCGAGATACCAGTACAGCAGATTGCCGCGGCCGCGACAGGAAAGATTTTCGATCTTTAGGCGAACCGATTGCGGCCGATCCGCCTGGCCGCTCCGCTCTTTCACAAAAGATGGCAGCGGCGCCAGGTACGACGCGGTTACGGCGCCCGCCGTGCAGCAAAGGAGAATGGCGATGAGCGCCGCCTGCGGCCAGCGGTCGCCCAGCCTTCTGCGAAGACCGCCGCTGGGCCCCCAAGTCAGGGCCCGCTTCCTGGTCTTCGCGCAGGCGGAGACGCACCCCAGGCAGGCAATACATTCCGCATGGAAAACACTGGGCACGCGATCGACCGGGATGCCCATCGGGCACGACTGCGCGCACTTGCCGCAGCCGGCGCAGGCGGCCGCGTCGCGGGTCACGCGGGTCAGCCCCACGCGAGAAAAGGGCTGAAACACGGCCGCCAGGGGACAGAACCAGCGGCAGAAGGGGACGGTCAAAAACAGCGACGTAACGGCGACGGCCCCCGCGATCACGTAGGCCCAAACCTGGATGTCCTCGCCGTGCCGGCTGATCAGGGCGTAACACGGGTCGTACCCGCGGAACACCAGTTCGCCGGCCCGCCACGTCGCATACAGGACGACGAAGAGCACCACGAATTTGAGTGGCGAGAGGATCGCGCTGACCGTTTTCGGAACAGGGACGCCGGGTAGCCGGAGCGTCCGGCCGAGCGAATGGATCCATTCGGATATCGCGCCGATGGGGCACATGTAGCCGCAGAAGGCCCGGCGAAGCAACAACGTCATCACCAGCACGCCGCCCAGGATGTAAAAGTTGGACACGGCCAGCGAGCAGAGCATGTTTCCTTCGGTGAGATAGCCGTAGAGCGACTCGACACCGCCGAAAGGGCACCAACGCTCGCAATTGGCGTGGAAGTAGAATACGCCGACCAGCGTCAGGGCCAGAAACGCGGCCTGCGTCGCCCGCCGCGTCACGGTCCGATGATCGTAGCCAACCAAACGCACGGCGATCCTTGCCCTGTTCGTGTCCCAACCAGGCCGGACGGAGGGGACGTTCCGCCCCAAGTGTCTATTGCTTGCCGCTCGGGCATTGTCCCCGCATGGGGCAGCCCGCGCAGCTCTTGCCGCTGCTGCATTTCGACTCGTGGACCTTGGAGTCGGTCTTGAGCGCCTCGGCGAACGCGTCGGTATCGGCCAGTGAAGTGAACTCCGCGCACTCCCGAACGTGTGCTTTGAATCCGTCCAAGATGCTCGGGGCGACCGCTTCGAAGCACAGCTTGAGATTCGCCAACGCCGCCTCTTCATCGCCGACGGCGGCGTAAGCCCGGGCGACGCTGTAGAGCGTCCGCGGTCCCGCGTCCGAAGCCGCGGTCAGTTCCGCCACGATGCGGCGAGCCTGGTCCCTCTTGCCTTGCCGCGCCAGGGCGACCGCCAGGAGCGACTGCGTGGAGGCCGTGGCCCTTTCGGTCGGCAATTCCGTGAGCGTCTTGACGGCCTGCTCGTTCCGATTCATCGCCAATTGCGTGTCGGCGAGCATTCGGGCAGTGGCGGCCGAGCCGACGCGGCGGTGAAGCTCCGTGTCGATGGCCAGCAACTCACCGTGGATTTCGTTGGACGAGTAGAACGAGCGGAGGGCCCGGGCCGCGTACTGCCAACGCTGGGCGTCCTTTTCCGCCGCGATCTGCTGGCGGAGGTTGATGACCCGTCGCACGACGAGAAACTTCTGCAAGTATTCGTCGTTGTCACGGTCGGCCCGCACGGCGTCGGCATAAGCGGCCAGGGCCGCCTTGAAGTCGCCGTCCACGAGAAGGTCTTCGCCTCGGGCAAACGCCTGCTGGGCGGTTTCCGCGAGGGAGAACCGCGGCGCCGCCGCCAGCGCCGCCAAACCCAGAACGAAAATGGTCGCGTTTCTCCACATTATATGTTCCCTTCATCGCAAGTGATTGGAAGCCGGCGGTGTTCCGTGCGGCTGATTCCGGCAAAGGCGCGCACCGACATGGCCGCATCGCCCCCTGTTCAAATCGGTAGAACCGCGCGCCGGCTTCACGAATTATGCAGGCCCCGATTTGCCGTGATTGCGAGGGCGTTCCTTTAACCCCGCAATCGCGGGTGGGGCGTCAAACTTCAAAGCTCGAATCTCATCGCTTGCTTTTGCGGTCGATCACGCGAACGGTGTCCGTCCCCGAGAACCTCTCGCCCGTCCTGTCGATGCCCTCGAGCGTCAAGTCGGCCGACGGTGGAGCGATGATCCGCTTCACCGCGTCCACGTCGAACTTGGCGACGAGATCGCCGCAGTCATCGGCGAAGGTGGACGTAGCCGCAATCCCGTTGAGCGTCACAACGCTATCCGGCAGCACGGCCCCGTACGGGATGTCCGCATGGACCGTAACCCTCGTGCCTTGATACGCAAGATTGATGGTGCTGGGCGAGACCTGAATGGCGATCTCCCCCGCCGAAGCGGCCTGCGACCCAATCCCCAGCGTCAAGAGAACAGCGAAAGCAAGACACACGCACCTGGACATGACAGTGGCTCCTCGGTTGGAAACCCGGCCCCGGGAAAATGGCCCGAAACATGCAGCGCTATTTTCGAGCAACTCTGATGCCAGCGTTGCCCGCGGGGCGCTTTATTTGGTTTTTCACCACTCAGCGTCCCATTTCGCGCTGACTGGCCTTTGCAACTCACCCAGATATCCTCGCAATCCGTAGGATCGAGGCGTTTTCGCGAAGCGGCTCTTCTCCGCCGTCTCGCAAGCGCGCAATTCTTTCACACAGCATCGGGGGGTTGTGTCGCAGACCTGTCTCAAGCGGCCCCACGTCCAAGCCGTTGCTATGGCGCCTGTGCGATCGCACGTATCGGGACGACCCATGCATTGCGAGTCGTGACCAGGCCAATCGACGCTATAATGTGTTTGCGACGCCGGTCGAACCGCGCTCGACGAAGAGGTGAAATGCAATGCGATGGCACAGATTTCTCGCGGTCGTTTTCGGACTGCTGGCCTCCTGGTCCACCCTGGCGGCATGGCAATACGCCGAGTATCGCCACGAACGTGAGTTGATCGACGAGGCGATCCATCAACAATCGCACTCGGTGATGAACGCCATGATCGGCGGCATCCGCTCGCATCGCCGGTTCGGCCCGTTTTTTGTGGATCAACTCCAAAAGATGCTAAAGGAGATGGCCGCAGCCAACGACGTGCTGGCCGTCGCCGTGTTGGCCAGCGACGGTCCCACCGTCTTCTCCGCCGGCAGCGAGAAGTTGATCGACGGCTCACCCGATCTCGTGGCGGGAGACCATTGGGACGACCGCGGTTTTTTATTAGTCGAAGAATTCGCGCTGGCGCCGGCCGAAGCGTGTCCTTCCGGCGGCGCCGGCGGTCCCGGCGCCGGCCTTCAGCCTTGGTGGATAGGGACGGACGAAGGAGGGCCGTTTGCGGAGGGCGGAAAATTCAAGGCCGTCATCCTGCTCGATCGCACCCGCACCGATACCCTCGCCCGACGTTCGGCCTGGCTGCACACGAAAGTCGCCGCAGCCGGTGGGTTGGCGCTTATTCTGGCGGCGCTCGTCTGGTGGGTCAGCGTGAAGATGGTGTCGGCCCGCGGCCAAACGAAGTTGCTTCAGTTCGAGGCAAGTCATCTTCGCGAGCTGAGCCAGGCCGCCGCCGGACTCGCCCACGAAACACGCAATCCATTGGGGCTTATCCGCGGCTGGACGCAACAGATCGTCCAGTCGAAAACGCTTGACGCCAACACGGGCGAACAAGCTCGGGCCGTGATCGAAGAGTGCGATCGCGTCACCGCGCGAATCAATGAGTTCCTCGCATTCGCCAAACCTCAATCCGCCCAATGGGAGCGCGTGGACATCGCGCGGCTCGTCGAGGAATTGGGCGTGATCTTGCAGCCCGATCTCGACGCGAAGCGGCTCTCCCTGGCGCCCAGCATCCCGCCCGACGCCAAAACGGTGTTGGCCGACCGGGAGTTGCTGCGGCAAGGCCTGTTCAACCTGTTGCAGAACGCCATCCACTTCTCACCCGCCGGCGAGTCGGTCGTGGTCGAGCATGTTCCCGGCAGCAACGGCGCGGGACGGATCGACGTCATCGACCACGGACCGGGCGTGGACGCCGGCGCGGTCGATTCGCTGTTTACGCCCTACTATACGTCTCGGCCCGACGGCACGGGCCTGGGTTTGGCCATTGTTCAACGCATCGCGAGCGCGCATGGGTGGTCGGCCGGCTATCGTCCCGGCAAGGACCGCGGCGCGGTGTTTTACCTGGATGGAGTTCATGGCTGACCCGCCCCGCACCATTCTCGTGGTGGACGACGAGGCGTCGCAGCGCGACCTGCTCGGCGGCTTTGTCGAGTCGCTGGGATTCGGCGTGTGCGAAGCCGCTTCCGCGGAAGAGGCGATCGAGATCATTCGTCGCCAACCGCCCGACATGGTTCTGCTCGACGTGCGATTGCCGGGCCTCAGTGGGATCGCGGCCTTGCCCGCGATTCGCGAGATCGCCGCCGAACTGCCCGTGCTGCTGGTCACCGCCCACGCGGATCTGCGTCAGGCGGTCGCCGCGATGAAGGGTGGCGCCGATGATTACCTTGCCAAGCCGATCGACCTGGACGAGTTGGCCGTGGCAATCGCCGATTCCCTCGGCCGTGCCGGCGACAACATCCGGCAGGCCCCCGAGCCTGCCAAGAGTCTGCCGGCCTGGTTCGTCGCGGAAAGCCCTGCGATGCGGCGGCTGGTGGAAACCGTCGCCGTCGTCGCTCCGTCGGATGCGCCGGTGCTCATCACCGGCGAGAGCGGAACGGGAAAGGAAGTGGTGGCCCAACTTGTGCACGCGTGGAGCCCGCGGCGAGAGCAGCCGCTGGTCGCCGCCAACTGCGCCGGTTTGCCCGAGTCCCTTATCGAGAGCGAGTTGTTCGGGCACACCAAGGGCGCCTTTACGGGAGCGACGCACGACCGACCGGGGTTCTTTCGCGCCGCCCACGGAGGAACGCTGTTTTTGGACGAAATCGGCGACTTGCCGCTGCACCTGCAACCGAAACTGCTGCGGGCCCTCGACTCGGGCAAGATCACGCCGGTAGGGAGTGACGTCCCGGTCGATATGGATGCGCGTCTCATCGCGGCCACCAACCGCAACTTGGAAAAGGCCGTGGAGGAAGCCCGATTTCGGGATGACCTGTACTATCGCATCAACGTTGTGGAATTGCATGTGCCCACGCTGAGGGAGCGCCGCGAAGGCATCCTGCCGATGGCCAGGCGTTTCGCCGCAGAGTTCTCCGGCGGCCCGGTCCGCCTTTCACCAAATTGCATGCAGTGCCTGTTGGCGTATTCCTGGCCCGGCAACGTGCGGGAACTCCGCAACGCCATCCAGCGGGCGTGCCTGCTGTGCCGCGGCGACATCATTCTTCCGGAACACCTTCCCCCGAAGATCGCGGGACTGCGCGCGGACACCCAAGGGGGCCAGGGTCAAGGCCGCCTTTCTCAAGTCGAGCGAGCCACCATCCTCGCAACCCTGGCCGAAACGAACGGCAATCGCACCCAGGCCGCTCAGAAGCTCGGCATCAGCCGGCGAGCGCTGCTCTACAAACTGCGGGCAATGGACGACGAACCGAAGTAGATATCAAAATCGGAGACTTCCTGGCCCTCATGGCGCCAACAGAGCAAAACATACCTGCAAGAAAATGTCTGCCCTGCAAATCGCATTGTTGACTACAGCGGCGCTGATCGGCGTTGGCCTGTTTCTCGGCTGGCGGCGTGCTGTCGGTCACAGAGATCTTCGGTGACCCCCATTACCAATCCCCGGCGACCGTCAGGCGATTCGCCGAAGCGGCGGGCTTCCGCTTTTCCTCCAGGGCAGGGGGGTGGTGGTTCTTTACTCTCACGTTTGAAAAGCCTGTCTGAAATGCTCGTGATCGGGGCACGGAAAGGGCATCCCCCGAAAAATTCCATCGAAATCCCCGTTCCTCCAACTATCATGGAAGGAATGTAGCCGGGCCGCCGGCGGTCCGGTAAACTCTTCGGATGCTACATTTGCATGTTCGGCGCCGGGCCGCCCTGGCGGGGCGGACCGGCATGATCGGTAGAATCGGAATGAACCGACGTTCGCATCGGCTATCTCCGTTGACCTTTGCGGTGGCTTGCCTCGCCGCAAGTCTGGCCGACGCGCGCACCATCTATGTGAACAACCTGACCGGCGACGACCGCAACACGGGCGAGTTCGCCCGGTCGCTGGCGGGCAGCGGGGGCGGACCGACGCGGACCGTTGCCAAGGCCCTGCGGCTGGCCCGGCGGGGCGACCGTATCGAACTGGCCGCCACCGAAGAGCCGTACCGCGAGGAGGTGACGCTTCAAGGCTTCGGCAACAGCGGCTTTCCCGAGCAGCCGCTGGTGATCGACGGCGGCGGGGCGATTTTGGACGGCTCGGCCCCGGTCCCGGAATTCGCCTGGGAGCATTTCAACGGCGACATCTTCCGCTTCCGCCCGCCGCGGATGGCGTTTCAAATGCTCTTCCGGGACGACGTGCCGCTAACGCGGGTTCCCGTCGAGCCCGGCGCCCTCGCGCTGCCCGAGCTTCCGCCGCTGGCCTGGTGTCTCTTCGACCGGCACATCTATCTCCGCGTTGAAGAAACGCGGACGCCCGGCTCGTACAATCTCTCGCACACGTTCTATCGCGTGGGGATTACGCTGTACCAGGTGGAGCGGGTTCAGATCGCCAACTTGATCATCCAGGGATTTCAGTTGGACGGGATCAACGCCCACGACTCGGCGACACACATCGAGCTCGCCGGCGTGACGACGCGGGGCTGCGGGCGAAGCGGCGTGTCGGTCGGCGGGTCCTCGCGGGTCACGCTCGAAAGCTGCCTTTCGGGCAACAACGGCGCCGCTCAGCTCCGCACGGAGGCCTGGTGCGAGGCCCGGCTGGAAGGCTGCGATTTGATCGCCAATACGGCCCCGGCGGTGGTGCGGGAAGAGGTGATGCAGGGCGCCGGGCGGGTCTATATCAACGACGTCCAACTGCCGCTGATGGAACTGACCGCCGACGTGACGCCGACGGCGCTGATGGAAGAGGCGGAGGCCCCCGCCCCCGCAGGCGGGGTGATGCGGGACGAATAGGCGCCAATCCTCATCGAAGGCCGTCTGGATTCGTAGCGGCCCTCAGGAATCTCGCGGCCCGTATGCCCCGTCGTTCTCTTACCGGCTGCCGCATTCTGCTGACCGGCGCTTCCTCCGGCATTGGTCGGGCGCTGGCTATGGGGCTGGCGCGGTGGGACACGCACTTGATCCTCAACGCCCGCCGCGCCGAGCGGCTGGAATCCGTGGCGGAGGAAGTCCGGAACGCGAGCGAGGACGCCTCGGCGGACGTCGTCGCCGGGGATATCTGCGACGCCGACCTGCGCGGGTGGCTTGTCGATAAGGCCCGCGAACTGGGTGGGCTGGACATTCTGATCAACAACGCCGGCGTGGGCGGCTACGGCCGATTCGACGCGGCGGACGAAGCCCGGCTGCGGCGGATTTTCGAGGTGAATTTTTTCGCCGCGGCGGAACTGACCCGCGGCTGTCTGCCGTTGCTCAAGGAATCCGCGGCGGTAGGGCGGCGGCCGCTGGTCGTCAACGTGTCATCGGTCCTGGGCCACCGGGCGGCGCCGCTGAAGAGCGAGTATTCCGCCAGCAAGTTCGCACTGCACGGCCTGACCGACGCCCTGCGGGCAGAACTGGCCCGCGACGGGATCGGCGCCCTTCTGGTCAGCCCCAGCGCCACGGCCACCGAGTTCTCGGAAAGCGTGGTCGGCGGCGGCGAGCGGCCACCCACCTACGGCCGGCCGGCCTCGCCCGAGAAGGTCGCCCGCAAGACGCTCGCCGCGATGCGGTCGGGGCGGCACGAGATCCTCATCGGCGCCGGGGCCCGCTGGCTGGTTCTACTCGACCGCCTGGCGCCCTGGCTGGCCGACCGCCTGGTAGCGAAGTTCGGCATGCGGGATTGAGCGGGCGGGCCGCGAATCCCACGGGGTCGGCGGCGGCCGTTAAGGGGAACGCGTCGGGGTTGTCGCCGCTCACGGCGCCACCTTGGAGGCGGGACCCTTGGAACCCATCGACCGAAGGCTGACTGCGACGTCCGTGTCCGCCGGCAGACTTACTCGGCAGCGGGACTTCCACCTCGGCGCCTCGGCGTCGATGCCTTTTGCCGTTGCGGGATCGATTTCGAACGGCGCCCGCAATTCGACCGCTTGGTCTCGAGGGGATCGCAGCGTTACGTCAATCGCGCCGGGCTTCCAGGCGAGCCGCTTCAACTCGATCTGCCCGCGGCAGAGGGCGCCTTCCAGCGCGCCGCGGTCCCACGCGCGGGGGCAGGCCGGTAAAAGATCGATACGGCCCGGTTCCGAGTAGACCAGCATTTTGATCATGACCGCCGGTTGTCCGCCGCTGATGTCCATGTTCAGCAGCGAGCGGTGGTTGTGCATCGAGGCCAGGTTCGCCAGCCAGAAGCGGTTGCAAAGATGCCGCACGCAATCGTACGCGAGTTCCGCTTCACCCAGGCTGGCCGCCGCCTGCCCCAACTGCACCACGCCGAACGACATGAATCCCGACTTGTTGTAGTGCTTCTCGAGCTTGTATTCGATGATCCTTTTGAAACCTCCCTGCAACTCCGGGTTGTTCTCGATCTCCGGCGTGATGCCGTCGTACAGGGCATACATGTGTGACGAGTGCCGGTGCCCGAGGTTCTCCGTGAGCTTGGGCGTGGTCCATTCTTTGACCGTGCCGGTTTGTTCGTCGATCATGTAATCGGGCATTTTGGAGAGAATGCTGTGCCACTTCGGAATTTGTTCTTCATGGATTTCCAGTTCTTGCGAAGCGGCGATCAGGTTCGTGAACAGTTCCTTGGCGGCCGCGATATCCATGGTGGCGTTAAAGGTCATTTGCGCCTCGGAGTTGCCCGGCCAGTTCTCCGGCGATTGGGTGGGGCTGAAGATCCACGTGCCGTCCGGGCCTTCATACAAGTAATCCTCGAAGAAGACGGCCGTCTTCTGCATAAACGGCAAGGCGCGATTCTGAAGGAACTTCCGGTCGCCCGTGTAGAGGTAATAGTCGTAAAAGAAGTGCGAGGCCCAGGCCGCTCCGGCCACCCATGCTCCACCCGCGAAGCGCGCGTTCATCGCGTTGTTCATGCCGTGCGTCGAGGTGCGGGACGGCAACACAATGCCGCGCGCGCCGAACATGTGCCTGGCATTGATTTCCATCCAAGGGACCAGTTCTTCCAGGTACGTGGTATACGCCAGCATCAGTTCCGGCGTGTTGCCCATCAGCATTGCGGCGATGGCCGAGGGGACGTTGCCGTTTTGGGTGAAGTCGCTGGCCCAGTTGGGCACGTAGGTCCCCGCCCAAACGCCCTGCAAGTTGGGCGGCAGCTCGCCCGTGCAGCAGATGATGTTGTAGCGTCCCGCGTCGAACTGCTTTTCCAGAAGGGCCTTGCTCGGCTGCTCCATCGTCGATTTCGCCAGCAATTCCTCGGTGGTGAGCTTGTGATCGGCCCCGCCGCCAATGTCCAGTCGCATGCGGTTGAACATCTCGCCGTGGATATTGACGTGCCGGGTGAGCAATGCGTCGAAATCGGCCTTAACGCCGGCAAGCTTCCGCTTCGTTGGTTCCAGCCGCGAGTGCTGGGCCTTGTAGATCGGGTCGAGCGCGATCAGCGCGAGGACCCGGTCCGCCCCCTCGATCTTCAGGGATTCGCCCTCGGCGCGGACGGCTCCGCCTTCCGCCCGCAGGTGGACCACGCCTTCCATCGCTTGGATGCTGCCGGGATACGCGTGCGTGAAATCGTTGCGCCACGTAAGAAACGAGCCGTCCGCGGTCACCTTCACGTTGGACACATGCGACTGGAATCGTTCCCGGGACTGCTCGACGGTCTTCTCGCCCAGCTTGGGACTGGGCTGGCGGGGGGTGAGTGTGAGCCGACCGTCGATCGTCCCGGGCTTGCTGGCGGTAATCACCAGGGCGGCGATCCCGTCGGCCCGCGAGACGAACAGCCGCCGTTCAAACGAACCGCGGTCGTCGGTCCATGCGACCCGGGCCACGCCCGTCTCGAAGTCGACGCTCCGCAGGTAGTCCTCGACCCGGGCGGGACGATCTTCCACGGCCGCGTCATCGCCCGTCATCGAGAGCTTCAAATCAAACGCCGGCACAAAAGGATCGGGATACATGAAATCGTCTTGTTCCGAAAGCTGGGCCTGGAGCTTTTCCGCTTGCTGATACAGACCGCGGTCGATCAAGCGGCGAATCTCGAACAAGCGATGGCCCTGGAGGGGCGGCACGTGCGGCGGCCCCATCGGCAGAAAGAGCCGTTCGTGCGTGAAGATGATCGTTTCGTCAAGCGGCTGGGCGAACATGTTGGCGCCGATCACGCCGTTGCCGGCGAGCAGGCCTTCTTCCCAGGTGGTCGCCGGCTGCGAGCTGATAAGTCCACGGGCGGGGGGCCTTAGGGGCTCGCTCCCCAGCGTCGTCGAAGCGAAGATCAGCGCCGCCACCGCCACCGCGAGCAGCGGTGTCATAGGCGCGAAACGTAACGTGCAAGTCAAGGCGGGCGATGTCGTGAACATGGTGTCCAAAGGCTCTCCTTCTGGCGATTCATGCCGTGGTTGGCGACGGCGGTTTGGATGGGAATTACGAAGAAACACGGAACAACACCTTCAAAGCGTCTTCTCCCTTGCGGGCGACGTCGAACGCCCGCGGGGCGTCCGCGAGGTCGAACGGGGCCGAAGCGATGCGGTCGAGATCGTGTTCCCACGTGGCGGCGAGCCGGATCGCGCGGGCGAAGTCGTGCCCGTCGTAAACCCGCACACCTTTGAGCGTCAGTTCATAGAACGTAATCGCGACGATGTCCATTTCGCGGGGGACCTTCGGCATCGAAATCTGGATGATCTCGCCCCGGACGCAACACAGCTTGGGAGCGACGAGAATGGTCGGCGGCGCGCCGGCCGCTTCGAAAACGGTGTTCACGCCGCGGCCGCCCGTCCTTTCCAGCACCGCCTCTCGAATGTCGCCTTGCGAGGAATCGAACACGTCGAGGCCGAACCGACGCGCCATCTCGATGCGGAACGGCTGCCTCTCCACGAGCAGCAGATCCTTGGCGGCCGTTTCCTTGGCGACGAGAGCCGTGAGCAGACCGATCGGCCCGCCACCGAGCACACACGCCGTATCGCCGATATTGAGCGAGGAGAGTCGCACGGAATGGACCGCCACCGCCAACGGCTCGATCATCGCGGCGGTGGTGTCGGACAGGTTGCCGGGAACCTTGAACGCCTTGTCCGCGGCCACCTTCACGTATTCCGCGAATCCGCCGTCGGCGTCGATCCCGTAAAGCCCGAGATGCTGGCAGACATGCGCGAAACCGGCCTTGCAGGCGTAACACCGCCCGCACGAGATGAGCGGCTCGACGACCACGCGGTCGCCTTCACCTAGTTGGAGCGCCGCCGGCACGTCAGGGCCGAGCGACGCGATGTGGCCGACGAACTCGTGACCCATCACCAGCGAGGGCTTCGCCCGCGGATGCAGCCCTGCCACGATGCTCATGTCGGTGCCGCAGATACCGGCCCGCTTCACCTTGATGAGGACTTCACCACGGCCCGGAGTGGGCACGGGACGGTCCTCCACGTCGATTTGTTCTTTGCCGCTGAAGACGACGGTTTGCATGGTCGTTTCCTTTCTTACAAGCTTGCGGCGCAAGCCGAGGAATCCGTCGCCCCGGATGCGTTTGCTCGCGACTGGCGCTCATCCGCCTCGTCCTTCAGATACATGCGGTAAGTCCCCCGTCCACGAAGATCACTTGGCCGGACACGAAGCTCGACGCCCCGCTGGCCAAAAATACGGTCAGCCCGATCAGCTCCTCCGGCTTGCCCCAGCGGTTGGCCGGCGTGCGGCCCTTGATCCACGAATCGAACGCGGGGTCGTCCGCCAGTTTCTGCGTCATCTCGGTGATGAAGTAACCCGGCCCGATGCCGTTGACCTGGACGTTGTGTTTCGTCCATTCCGTGGCCATCGCCTTGGTCAGCATCTTCAGCCCGCCCTTGGCCGCGGCGTAGGCGCCCGTGGTGGGCCGGGCGAGGTCGCTCATCAGGGAGCAGATGTTGACGACCTTGCCCCGCCGCCGTTCGATCATCCCCTTGGCGACCTCTCGCGCGACCAGGAACGGCGCGGTGAGATTGGTTTGCAACACCGCGTCCCAGTCGTGTTGCGGCAACTCCGTCAACGGACCGCGGCGGGTGATGCCGGCGTTGTTTACGAGAATCTCGATCGGGCCGATCTCCCGCTCGATCCGCTCGACGGCTTCCTGCACTTGCCGCGAGTCGGTGACGTCGAAAGCGTAAACGGCGACATCGTGACCTGCGTCCCAAAGCGCCGCCGCGGCGGAAGCGAGTTTGTTCTCGCTGCGCCCGTTGAGCACGATGCGGGCGCCATGCTCCGCCAACCCGCGCGCAAGGGTCCATCCCAGGCCACCACTGGATCCGGTGACCAGGGCGGTCTTGCCTTTCAGGTTAAACAATTCCGTCATGGGTGTCCCTCGACGTACCCAACCAGAGCGAAAATATGCGCAACCGCGAGTCGCATATTCTAAATAAGCTTTCGTGATTCGGGGAAGCCGCAGGGGGTCGGAAGTCTTTTTCGGTCAACGTCTTCTCAATTGGATCGCCGGCTGGACCGAAAAAGACTCCCGACCCCTTCCCTTCCTGCGTCCACGCGGTCGTTGTTCTCTGGCAGACCATACACGAAGTTGCGATCCATCACGGGCGCTAGGATCGCTTCGACCTCCGCTATCGCTTCCGCCTCGTAGGGCTCTTCAATCCAGCGCGCCCACTTGCGGATGTTATCCGGGTTGCCCGAACCCATAATACACGTTGGCAGCTCGGCTGTTCTTGTTGAGAACTGGACGCAAAGCTTGGCGGGGTCCACGCCTTTCCTCTGGCAGTGCTCGACCGCCGCCCGACATGCGCGGCGCGACGCATCATCGGCCGGGTGCCAGAACGGCAGTTCCAGGTGGGTCAGCAGCCGCTGCGCAAACGGTGACGCGTTGAGAACGGCGACGTTCTTTTCCCGCAACTGCGGAAGAAGGTCCGTCACGAGTCGCCTGTTTTGCAGCGTGTAGTGGTTGTAATTGAGCGTTACGTCGATGTCGTAGTTCTCCATCACCCACCGCACCGGCTGGAAGGGATAGCCCGCGATGCCGATATATCGAACCTTGCCTTTTTCTTGTTCTTTCTTCAGGGCCGGCAGCGCCTCCTGGACGGCGCGCCGGAAGTCGGTGAATTCCACGTCGTGCAGAAACACGATGTCCAGCACGTCGAGCCCGAGCCGAAAGAGGCTGGTATCGACGCTCTCGGCGACCCGCTCGGGGCGGAAATCGAACTTGTCCTCGTCGTAGCGGCCGAGTTTGGTGCTGATGGTGAATTGGTTCCGCGGGACGTCGCGCAGCGCGATGCCCAGCAGCACTTCGGATACGCCCCGGCCGTAGAACGCGGAGGTGTCGATGTGCGTAATGCCGAGTTCCATCGCCACGCGGACCGACTCCAAGGCGGCCTCCAGGCCGACGGGACGAAACGCGTGCCCCAGTGAAGACGCCCCGAAGGCAATGACGGAGACATCGAGGTCGGTATTCCCAAGCCTGCGCTTTTCCATAATTCGCCAAAAAACCGGGTGGGAGGGACGCCTCGCCGTTTCGCGGAGCGAAATGCGACATTCAGCGGAAGATCCAGTACAGGGCAATCATCAACACGAGCAAAACGACGGTGATCAGCCGCGGATCATTCCAACCGGCCAGCTTGCCTTTGAAAACAACGGACAGCGGATTCGGCCACGTGGTGTTTTCGACCTGCTCGGCAGGCGGCGCCGGCGTAAGCAGCGATATCACCACGTACAGGGCCGACCACACGCAAAACATCAGGAAGGCCTGGATCATAAACGGTATCCCCAGGCCATATCGCGGATCGCTAATCCATTCGTTGCCGGCGACCTGCCTGGTGTCGGCGAGGAAGAGGGCGAACCCGATGGTCAGCCCAGCGACGAGCGTCGTGACGGCCGCCTCTTTCGTGCCGCGTTTCCAGAACACGCCCCACACAAACACGGTGGTGATGGGCGGCGCCAAAAAGAGGGCGGGAATCTTGTTGATGACCTCGAAGATCGTGCCGAAATCGCCGGCGAACGTCGACCACGCCATCGCGAGGAGCATGAGAACGACCGCGCTGACCCGACCAATGAATACCTGTTGCGAGTCGCTCGTTTGCGGCCGAAAACGGCCGACAATGTCCTTGGCCACGAGCGTTCCCACGCTGTTCAGCGCCGCCGCGATGGTGCTCATCAGCGCCGCCATCAAGGCCGCCGCCATCAATCCCAACAGGCCAGGCGGCATCAGCTCGGTGATCAAGATCGGCAACGTCTTGGCCGTGTCGTCGCCGATCTCGTCGCGGAGGATCACGTACGCCACGGTTCCCGGCAGCACCATCAGGAACACGGGCGTGATCTTCAGCAGGCCGGCGAACAACGCGCCATTCTGGGCCTGCGTGACGTTCTCGGCGCCGAGCACCCGCTGGACAATCGTCTGATCGCTGCACCAGTACCACACCCCGAGGATCGGATAGCCCAGCAGAATCGCCAGCCAGAAATACGGGCCCTCCGCCCGGAGCATGCTGAGCCGAGGAGTGCGAATCTCCTCGTCCGTCTCGAGATACGTGTCCATGTTTCCAACGGCGAGCACTTCCTGCCGCGCTGTTCGGAGCGCCGCGGCCGCCAACGCACACTCGCTCCGCAAGTCGCCAAGGTCCTTCCAATGCTCTGGAGAGTCAAAGATACGGGCGAGCGTTGCATGACCGGCCTTCTCGAGCTCGCCCGCGACGAACGCCAGTTTTTCGGACTCGCGCAACTCCGGGGCGTACTCCCACATGATGTCGGCCGCTTCGGACTTCGACGCCCCCGCCGCCTTCCCGAGCAGGGTCGCGGCTCGGTCCAGCGCTTCCGCACTGTGCCGTACGTCGATCTCGCGATTGAAGTCGGCATACGAATGGACGCCGTGCTGCGGCAGGCGGTCGAGGGCGAGATACGTAACGATGGCTGCCCCGGCTAAAAGAATGACGGTCTGGATCGTCTCCGTGACCACCACCGCCTTCAAACCGCCGATCACCGTGTAGATGGCCGTTACCGTCGAGATGATCAGGATCGAAATCCAGACGGGAATGCCGAAGAACTGCTCGAACACTTGCGAACCGGCGTAGAGCGAGATGCCGATGTGGATCAGCACTGCGGCCATAATCGCCATCACTGCCATGATCGACCGCGCCAGCGAGTTGTAACGCTTCTCCAGAAACTCCGGCAGCGTGGCGATCTTGCTGCGAAAGTAGAACGGGACAAAGACGAGGGCCAACAGGATAAGCGTGAACGTCGCCATCCACTCGAAATTGCCGACGACCAGGCCGCGCTTGTAGCCGTCCTGCGCTAAGCCTACGAGATGAATCGTCGAGATGTTCGAGGCGAACAGCGCCGCCCCGATGATCGGCCAATGCAAGGACCGCCCGGCGAGAAAGTAGACGTCGCCGGTGAGCTTCTGCCGCCGGACCGAAAGAAGTCCGATCGCGGTGATACCCACGAGGTAAAGCAGAATTACGACCAGATCGATCGCCGGGATATTCACCGCCCCCGCGCTATTGCCGAGTTCCGCCGCCAGGATTCCGATTTGCATCGCTCACACCCCGTAAAACCGCGCACACGTTCCGCCCAGAATCGCCGCCTGCTCGCTCTTCGCAAGCCGGGCCACGAAATCGATCACCATCCCCATCGTTTCCGCGTATCCGCCGGACAGCGTACATACGGGCCAGTCCGAGCCGATCATCAGTCGGCCGGGCCCGAACGCGGCAAGCGCCGTCTCGAGATACGGCATGAAATCCGCCGCCTTCCAGTGCTTCCACTTCGCCTCCGTCACCATGCCGGAAAGCTTGCAGCAGACATGCTCCCGCCGCGCAAGTTCCGTGATATCCGTGGCCCACGGTTCGCGCCGGCCCGCGGCGATCTCGGGCTTGGCGATATGATCGACGACGAACGGCTGCCCGGGGAAGCGATCGACCAACGCCATCGCCGGCCGAATATGCGGCGGTTTGAGCAGCAAATCGTAACAAAGGTCATGGGCCGCCAATCTTGCGATCCCGGCGACGTGCACGTCGCTCACGGCATAGTCCACGTCCGGCATGTCGTGGATCAGTTCGCGGACCCCTTTCAGCTTCGGATGCGCGGCGAACCGTTCGAGGCGCCGGTCGAGGTCATCCGCCTCAAAATCCACCCAGCCCACGACGCCGCGAATGAAGTCGAATTCATCCGCCAGGGCGAGCAGGAATTCCGTTTCGGCGGCCATTTGCCGCGCCTGCACGGCGATGGCGCCGTCAAAGCCGATTGCTTCAAGCAGCGGCGCGAGGTCCTCGGGCAAATAATCCCGCTTCAGGGATTCCATCCCCTCCCCCATCCACGCGTAGTCGCGGGGGTTGTATCTCCAGAGGTGCTGATGGCTGTCGAGACGCATGGCGCTGCCCGGCGCGGAGAGAGTGCGGCGCAGGTTTTTTATGGTACGGTATGCGAGAATTGACCCGCATCGCCATTTTTGGAAAAATAACCGCCACTTCTGGAAGTACCGTCGTCCTCTCGCAGCCCCTCCCTGGCCGTTCTCATGCCTGTCGCCGCCAGTCAGACGCCCCGAGTTCTGCTGCTGATCGAGGCCGCGCGGGGATTCGATCGCGGTTTGCTCTCCGGCGTCGCGCGCTATGCGCGGCACGCCGGCCCGTGGACGTTCTACCGTCAGCCGCACAGTTACTTGAGCCGCGGCCGCCGGCTCAACATCCGCGAGTTGCGGGCGTATCGTCCGGACGGCGCCGTCTGCCGCATGGACCAGGTGCAGCCACTGAAAGACCTCGGGATTCCATTGGTGGCGTACGACGTGAACGAGATTTCCGCCGACGTTCCCCAGGTCGTTTCGGACGATCATCGCGCGGGTATCCTGGCGGCCGAGCATCTTTTGGACCTCGGCTATCGGAGCTTTTCCTTCTGCGGGTACCAGGGCTTGCGCTGGTCCACCGAGCGCGGCGCCGCCTTCTGCCAGCGGCTGGCCGAGGCGGGTTACCGGGCCGACGTGTACCCGGCGGAAAAGGCGCGGCGAACCGGCTGGGCCCATGAAGAAACGGTGGTGAAGCAATGGCTCCATGATTTGCGGAAGCCGACCGGCATGTTCTGCGCCAACGATGATCGCGCCGCTTCGCTCTTGGAGACGCTCCGCGCCGCCGGCTTTTCGGTTCCGGAAGACGTGTCGCTGCTGGGCGTCGACGACGACTACTACGTTTGCGAATTGCAGAATCCACCTCTGTCGAGCGTGCGGATGGCCTCCGATCGCGCCGGTTACGACGCCGCGGCGCTGCTCGATCAAATGATGCGCGGCGCGCCGCCCATGAGCGGCCGACGACTGCTGGCGCCGGCCACCGGCGTGACCGCGCGGCAATCGACCAGCGTGGCCATTTCCGGAAATCCGGAAATTCGCAAAGCATTGACCTTTATCCGCGAGAACGCCGCGAGCCTGATCCGCGCAAGCGACGTGGTGAAGGCCACGGGCATCTCGCACCGCGCGCTCAATGAACGATTTCAGCGTGAACTCGGCTGCCCGCTCCTGGCGAGGATCACACGCGCGCGGATCGGAGTGATTGCCCGCATGCTCACGGAAACCGAACTGCGGGTCAATGAGATCGCCCGCCTGGTCGGCTACGACGATGACCAGCATTTCGCGCGGTACTTCAAGCGGGCGACGGGCATGACGCCGCTTGCCTACCGGCGCAGGTATTCGCCGCCGTAGGCGTTCGACGGACCCGATCGAGCTCGGTCGTGATGGGGCACGTTCATTCCGGTTGTGGGTCGGGGGGCGGCGTCCGTTCGCTTTTCCAAAGTCTGATGTGGCCCACGTCGTTTGCAGACGCCGGACCGCTGGCGCTTCGTCCCCGCTGGATGTCTTTCCGCAATTGGTCGAGAAGCCGCTGGGCCACGTCGGGCCGCTTGGAATAGAGGTTCGTCTTTTCGCCGGGATCCGCGCCCAAATCGAAGAGTTGGGCCTTCGGCGCATCCGGCGCCTGCCGTTCATTCGGCGAACTCCAGCCGCCGGACCCGCGGGCCAGCGCAAGCTTCCACTGGCCTTGCCGATACGCGAAGTGACCGCTGATGGAATGGTGGATGACGCCGGCCCGGCTCGATTCAATCGGCTTGCCGGATAGCGCCGGCAGAAAGCTCACGCTGTCCTCACCACTGCCCGCCGGCTGCTCGGCGCGGAGCAAATCGACCGCCGTGGCGAACAGGTCGGTCAGGCAGATCAACTGATCGCACGTCGAACCCGCCTCGATCTTGCCCGGCCAGCGGGCGATAAACGGGATGCGGTGGCCGCCGTCCCAGATATCGGCCTTGTGACCGCGCAGATGGGCGCTGACCTGGTGGCCTTGTCTGGCAAGCTGCTCGATGCCTGCCGCGGGCGAACAGCCGTTGTCGCTCGTGAAAATGAACAGGGTGTTGTCGGTTAGGCCGTGCTGGTCGAGGGCGGCGGCGACGGCGCCGATAACGTCGTCCGTCTGCATCACGAAGTCGCCGTACCTGCCCAGCCCGCTCTTGCCCTGCCACTTTGCCGTCGGCACGATCGGCGTGTGCGGCGAATTGAGCGGAACGTACAGGAAGAACGGCTGATCTTTGCCGGCCCGCGACGCGATGTAATCGACCGCCTGCTTCTTCAGTCGCGGCAGCATGTGAATGGGGTTGTCGTGCTCGATCACGCGGTCATTCTCGATGACGGCTTGCATGTGACGGGCATGGTGGAAGCCGTGGTAGTAATCAAACCCGCGGTGGACCGGGCCGTCGGGAATGCGGGCGCCGATGGGCGGGCCGTCACGCCTGGCGCCGTAGCGCTCGCCCGTCTCCGGATTGAGATAAAGGAAGTCGAGGTGCCACTTGCCGATCGCGGCGGTGTGGTAGCCCTGCGACCTGAGAAACGAGGCGACGGTCGGGCGGTCCTTCGCGATCAGGCACGGCGCGTAGCCCTGCACAACGCCGCTTTGCAGCCGCGTCCGCCAACTGTACCGCCCGGTCAAAACGCCGTACCGCGTGGGCGAGCAGACGGAGGAGCCGGAGTGGACGTCCGTGAAGATCATTCCCTGCTCGGCGAGCCGGTCGATGTGCGGTGTGGGGATCTTACTCGTCTCTGGCGCCATGCAATGCACGTCGCCGTAGCCCAAGTCGTCGCAAATGATGTAAACGATGTTCGGCTCCTGTGCGGCGCCGGCCAACGGGATCGAAGCGATCGTCAAGAGCGCAAGCAGGCGTTTCATCGCAGGGAGTCTCCACGGCTAGACGGTTTCGTTTTTTCTTGCTTCCGCACGCGGGTTTGCCATCCCGCGCGGCGATGTTGAAGGTAGAGGCGTCCATATCGGCCTGAAGCAATGAACCGTCCCGTGCTCTTGTGGCCAGCTACCTGGTCACCTGGCCGTTGGTGTAGTCGGCCGGCTTCATCCAGTTCAGTTGCCTCCAGGGGCCTTTCCCGTCGTTGTGTTGCGGGGCGCCCGGCGCGGAGCGGCCGCGGTTGACCAGCTCGGTCAGTTCGGCCAGCAGCTCGTCGACGATTCGCGGATGCCTGGCGTAGACGTTGTTCTTCTCGCCGGAGTCTTCCACGAGGTCATAAAGCTGCATCGGCACGGATCTATCAACCGGGACTTTGGGCATGCCCCAATCCTTGGTATCCCAGCCGCCGCCGCCGCTGACGGTGATCAGCTTCCACGGCCCTTTGCGGATGGCGAACGCCCCGCTGATGGAATGGTGGATGGTGGTGGGCCGGACGGCTTGATCGTTCGGCTCGGCCTGGAGCTGCGGGAGAAAACTGAATGAGTCTTCGCCGGCGTTGTCGGGCAGTTCGGCGCCGACGATCTCGGCGCAGGTGGCCATCAGGTCCGCCGTACAGATGGTTTGGCTGCAGGTCGTGCCACCCTCGATCCGAGCGGGCCAGCGGACGATGAACGGCACGCGATGTCCGCCTTCCCAGATGGTCGACTTGCCGCCGCGGTATGGCCGGTTGGGCGCGTGGCCCTTGGCGATCGCCGAACTGGCCGCATTCGGCGAGGCGCCGTTGTCGGCGGTGAAGATCAGCAGGGTGTTCTCCGCCATGCCCGCCTTGCCCAAGGCGTCCATCACCTGACCGACGGACCAGTCCACCTCGTTGACGAAGTCACCGTACTTGCTGTCGGTCTTCCCTTGGAATTCCCCGGAGGGCGCCACAGGGGTATGCGGCGCGGTCAGGGGAAAGTAAAGGAACAGCGGTTGGTCGCCCCTCGCTTTCGCGTGCTCCGTGATTACTTCCACGGTGTGCCGGGTCAGATCACCGAGCACGTCTTCGGGAACGAGCCCCGGAGTCCGCACGCCGACCCGACCAAACACGCGGGCGGATACTTTTTCGGTAGGTGGATTCGGCACGCGATGATCGACCACGTAGCAATACGGCGACATGTCGAGCGATGCGGGGACAAGAAAGCTGTGATCGAAGCCGAGCGTGTTCGGCCCGGCGGTAAGCGGCCTGGTCGCATCGTTATCTTGCCAGCCGAGCCCGAGGTGCCACTTGCCCACCACGGCGGTGTAATACCCGTTCTGCTTGAGCAGTGAAGCGACGGTCAGCCGGTCGTTTTCAATCAGCGGTGGCGACCACCCGCCGAGCACGCCGCTCTTGAGTCGCGACCGCCAGTTGTACCGCCCGGTGAGAATCCCGTAGCGCGTCGGCGTGCAGACGCTGCTGGTGGTATGGGCGTCGGTAAACCGCCTCCCCTCAGCCGCGATGCGATCGAGATTCGGCGTGGGAATCTTCGATTGCGGGTTCTGGCATTGGACGTCTCCGTAGCCCATGTCGTCCGCAAGAATGAACACGATATGCGGCGGCGCTGCTGCTGCTGCGGCCGACGCCCACGACGCTGACACCACGGCGGCTGAGAGGGAGGCGGCCAGGCAAAGGCGGCGGGCGAGCCGGGGTGAGAACAGACGGCTGCCCAAGGAAAGGCTGCGTGCGACGAATGACATCGGTTTCTCCAGAGAGGATCGCCAGGCGTGGAACTCCACCCCGATCATGTTCTCGCGCCGCGTAGACGTCAAGTAAGCCCAATTGGCGCGGCTGGTGCCCCCAGGAATGTTAACACGGCGACGTACCGCAGCGGCAAAGGAGTGGGTTTCGTGCTGCGAGCGTCCGCGCCGAGCCGCGGCGAGCCGCGCCCGAAAGGAAGCGGCCCCCTGCGCCCGTTAACCCTGCGCCGGCCACTCCCTCACGGTCGTGGCTCAGTGTCGATTTGCTACGGCCACCCCCTAATGGAAGCTCGCGATCGCTCCCCCAATGTGCGAAGCACGAACGCCCCGATCCCCGATCCCCGAGAACTTGCGCACGCTTCGAAAACCTGAGCTGTTTGCAATGCAGATAACTCGGAAGCGAGACACGTCCTCCGAAGAAATCCGCGTTCATCTGCGGTTCTTTCTTTGGTTGCGGCCGAAGGCCGCGCTGGGTTCATCTGTGTCCATCCGTGGTTCCTTTTGGGTTGCTGCCATAGGCCGCGTTGGGGAGGTTCGCGCCGGTATCGTTTAGGGAAAATTTGCGGGTTCTTTTCGTTTTTCCGGTATTCCTGGCGCCGGCGGCCGATACACGATAACACACCTTGTTGCCCCTATTCTTGCCAGTAGCCGACGAAAATGCCCTTATCACGCCGTGGTCCTGGTGTTAGACTCCTGCTCCCACGGAAATGACGGTTCGTCAAGAAGCGGTCCTTGTCATGTTTTCCACCTGGAAGCCTCGCCTGGCGGCGATCGTGATGGCCCTTTTATGGGCCGTCTCGGCCATTGATGCGCCGGGCCAGTTGCGACCGCTACCGCCGATTACGGGCGATTCGAGCGAACTGGGCGGCGCTCTGTGGGGGCACGCAGGAAGCGGGATCGATCTCACGCCGCTCGAGCCGCCGCCGGCCACAAGCCTCGACAGCGACTGGACCCCCACCCGCGACGACAACCCCGCTACGCGGCTCAGTCAACTGAATCCCCCGCTGGGTGGCGGCGGCAACGCCCTCGGCCAGCCCGATTTCGCCCATTCCTCGTTCGGCGGCTACGAGGCGAGCCCCTGTTACGAGTTTCAGGTTCTCGGCGACGGACTGATGTACAAGGCGTACCTGGCCGGCGTGAAGGAATCGCGGCTGGCCGCCCAGCCCATTTACGTGCAGGGCGACGAATGGCTGTGGGACCTCTTCGCCGGGGGGCAGTTCTCGCTGTTGCGGTATGGCACAAAGGACGAGTTCCTCCTTCAAGGCTACGAATGGGCGGTGGACGGCTCCGCCCACGTGCGGCTCGACCCACCCGAATCGGTCGACCTCCGCAGCACCGACTATCGGGTCGGCACGTATTTCGCCCACGGGTTCGGCCGGCAGCAAGTGAAGTTCGGCTATTACCACCTCAGTTCGCACGTGGGCGACGAGTTCCTGCTGAAGAATCCCGGCTACCCGCGGCTGAATTACTCCCGCGACGTGCTGATTCTCGGCTACTCGATTTACCCGTGGGACAACCTGCGGCTGTACGCCGAGGCCGGCTGGGCCTTCCACAGCAAAGTGGCCAAGGAGTGGGAGTTCCAGTTTGGCCTGGACTATGCGCCGGCGCAGCCGACGGGCATTCGCGGGGCGCCCTTCCTGGCAATCAACGGCCATGTGCTCGAGGAACTCGATTACGGCGGCGCCCTCACCGTCCAAACAGGTTGGGCCTGGCGAGCCGACGAGAGCGGCCACCTCCTCCGCATCGGGATGCACTACTACAACGGCGGCAGCCCGCAATACTCGTTCTACAACAAGTTCGAGCACCAGTTGGGGCTTGGGGTCTGGTACGATTTCTAGAGCGCGGAGCGTCAGCCGCTCGCGGCAATGCACTCACTCGCCGAACCACGCCTTAAGCACATCAACCTGGATCTCTCCGGGGGAGGAAAGGGGTCGGGAGTCTTTCTCGGTCAACGTGTTCTTAGTTGGATCGCCGACCGGACCGAAAAAGACTCCCGACCCTCTGCGGCCTCCCGGAATCACGAAAGCTTATCTAGGTTGCCGATTGTCGCTTACTGATTGGAAGCCGCTGGGGACAAAGTAGGGCGCCCTACGCGAATTCGATTTGCCCCCGCATGTCTTCCGGCTCCAAGCAATCGCTTAAGAAGTGGAGGAATCGCACAAGATCGCCAATCGAATGCGCGCCCTGCTGGGCGTAGACGATTCCCGCGTGTTCGTCGCCCGTTTGATGGCGCCGCAAGAAATCCTGGTCTTGGGTAAAGATGATGCGTCCTTCTCCCAAGGCGAATACGATCTGCTCCGCGTCGGAAGCGCCGATCAAACCCGCTTCCGTGGTGGTCGTGACATCGATTCCCCGCAATCGCAACCCGCGCGCAACGGCGTGGTCTACGTTCTCGTCAAGGTGAAACCGGATCACGGCCCACCCCCAAGTCAGCGAGCTTCCGCGCAAGCGGTCCCGGTCCACTATTCGCCTTCAGTCGCTCGACGAACTCATCCGCGTCCTTCATCTGCTGGTCGATCTCGTCTTTGTAGTCCCAATAGTAGGCAAGCGCCGCGTGGACGTCGGCGAGAGAAATCTGCGGATAGGCCGCGACGATTTCGTCTGGCGATTTGCCCTGACGCTCGTGCATAACATAAACGTCCCAAACGCGAATGCCCGTACCGGCGATCAGCGGTTTCTTGGTCGCCTTGTCGATGATGATGTGTTCTCGCGACGCTGTATTCATATCGGGAATCTCCTGCACAAGAGCCTGACTCGTTCAGCGGATTGCGGCCTTGCTACGGCTCGAACCACTCACTGAGTACATCATACATGGGCGCCCCAAATCTCCAAATCCGCCCGCTCCGCAGGTTGTTCAGCGTCACCACCGCCGGGCTGAACAGAAGCGGGTCGATTTTGTAGAAGTCGTGGCCGTACCGTTGGAAGAGATCGGCGAACGCGGCGCCGTGGTCGGGGGAGGCGCTGCTGGGCGTCTTCGGGCCGACCTCGGCGATGGCGTCGTCTTTGCAGTCGACCCACAGCGTCACGCGGGCGCCGTACAGGACCGCGTCGTTGGTCCGGCCGATGGCGGTGAGATCGTCTTTGGCGATCGGCGGGAGCGGGGCCCGGCCGAAGCCGCCGACCACTTGCCGCACGTCGAAGCCGAGTTCGTGCAGCTTGTGCAGGGCCGTCTCCACGCTGCGGGCGACGACCTGGATCGTTCCCGCCAGGCTCGCCGTGCGGGCCGTCAACAGTGTGAGCCGCTCGGGCGCCACGCCGCAATCGAAGGCGATTTTTTCGCAGACCTCGGGCGAAGGCAGCGCGCCCGTTTCCAGCACGCCCACCGCGACGTCCGGGCGTTCGGCATAGCCGATGACCTTGATGAGTGGTTCCTTGGCCGCGGCGGCTCGCATGGGCCCGGAGCCCATCGCAACGTAGTCGCCGGCGGAGATTTGCCAGCCCGCGTACTGCGCGGCAAGGCACGCGGCGACTGGATGATCGGTGCGAAAAACGACATCCGCGTCGGCCGGCAGCGCTGGATCGGCCGGCGCCAGCGAGATTTCGGCCAGGCCCGCCGCGCAGATTTCCGCCAAGGCCAACCCAACCTTCAGCCCTCCGCGGGCCTTCACGCCGCAGTCGATTACCCTGGCGCCCGAGGGGCAGTTGTCGATGTCGATCCTCAGATCGTCGGCCCGCGTGAGAAGCAGGCCGACCAGGAGGTCGGCCCGGCCGTTGAGGGTTGGCTGAGGCGGTTTCATAGGCTACAAAACTTGTTTAACCCCGAGCCGCAGGCGACGGTGATATCGTTTAACCCCGAGCCGCAGGCGACGGGGATAGCGAGGGCGATGCCAATTCCTAAATACTAAATTCCAGACAAATTCGAAACTCCAAGGTCCAATGTCCGAAATTCCGGCGGGGCACGACGCGAGATTCTACGCCGCCGCATCGTCATTGACCATTACGCCAACAAGATGCTCACTGTCGCCTGAACTCACATGCAACCAAAAGTCTACATCTCCGGCGCCCTGCGCGACCAATCCGACGCCAAGATCAGCGTCTTCGACCACGGTCTGCTCTACGGCGACGGCGTGTTCGAGGGGATGCGGATTTACGGCGGGCGGGTCTTTCGGATGAAGCAGCACCTGGACCGCCTGTGGGAGTCGGCCCGGGCCATCTGGCTCGAAATCCCCATGACCCCCGACGAGATGGCCGACGCGGTGTATTCGACTATCGCCGCCAATGCGTTGCAGGACGGGTACGTCCGGCTGGTCGTGACCCGCGGGGTGGGCGATCTCGGCCTGGGACCCAATGGCGTGCACAATCCCCAGGTCATCATCATCGCCGACACGATCCAGCTTTATCCGCGGGAATACTACGAAAAGGGCCTGGAGATCGTGACGGCGAGCACGGTCCGCACCCACCCCGCCGCCCTTTCCCCGAGGATCAAGTCGCTCAATTACCTCAACAACATCATGGCGAAGCTCGAGGGACTGAAGGCCGGCTGCGTCGAGGCCCTGATGCTCAACCACAAGGGCGAGGTGGCCGAGTGCACGGGCGACAACATCTTCATCGTGCGCCGCGGCGAACTGATCACGCCCCCGCTCGACGCCAGCATCCTGGAAGGCATCACCCGCAACGCGGTGATCGAGTGCGCGGCGGCGGGCGGCGTGCCCTTCCTCGAGAGGGCGATGACCCGGCACGACATCTATACCGCCGACGAGTGCTTCCTCACCGGCAGCGCCGCCGAGATCATCCCCGTGACGAAAATCGACGAGCGGCCGATCGGCGACGGCCGGCCGGGCCCGATCACTCGGGATTTGCTTGAGCGGTTTCACAAAATGACGCGGGAGGAATAGCGGTCGTAGCTCGAACGGACCGACGCACGATTGAACCCGCCAATAGTCCGACCTGCGTAAATGCCCATCCTCATTCTCGGAACGCGCAATGAGAAGAAGCGGCGTGAACTCGACGCCCTGCTGGCGCCGCATGGGCTTTCCGTGAGGTCGCTGGCCGATTTCCCCGAGGCGGTCGAGGTGACCGAGGACGGCGCGACCTTCGCCGAGAATGCCCGGAAGAAGGCGGTCGAGCAGGCCCGCGCGCTGGGCCAGTGGGTGCTGGCCGAGGACAGCGGCATCAGCGTGGACGCCCTCGGGGGCGCGCCGGGCGTCTATTCCGCGCGGTTCGCCGGAAACGACGCCACCGACGAGGCGAACAATGCCTTGTTGCTCACGCGGCTCGGCGACACCCCGCCCGAGCGACGCGGCGCCCATTACACCTGCCACGTTTCGCTCGCCGATCCGAAGGGGAACATCGTGGCGCACGCGGAAGAAACCTGCCGCGGACGCATCGCGACCGAACCCCGTGGAACCGCCGGCTTCGGCTACGACCCGCTGTTCCTCGTGCCGGAATACCACCGCACCTTCGGCGAACTTGGCGAGACCGCAAAGTCCCTGCTCAGCCACCGGGCCAGGGCGATGCGGCGGGTGGCCCCCGAGGTGGTAAGGGCCATCCTCGGCGAGAAATCCTAAGCTCTAAATCCTAAATTCTAAACAAATTCGAATGTTCGAAGTAATCAATGACCGAAATCCAAGACCGCCGCCCGTGCATGGAAGCGCATGGGGATGTTTTGAACATTCGAATTTCACACTTTGGGTTTGTTTCGGATTTCGATATTCGTGCTTTGGATTTTGGTTGCGGCCGAAGGCCGCGCTAGGATTTGGAGCTTCGGATTTCTTAATTGCCCGCGAGGATCGAACCCCCAAAAATGCTCCTGTACTGCATCCGTCACGGCCGGCTCTTGATCGTGACCATCAAGGCCCTGCTCGGCATCGACCCGTACGAGCCGCCCTACGCCCTGGAAAACGGCTCGATCACCACGCTTCAGGTCAGCGGCGCCGGGGTTCCGATGGAGCAGCGCCGAACCGCGACCGATCAGTTCGACTTGCCAACGCAATAGAGAAACGCATTGGTGCGAATGAACAGCTTGCGGTCCGCCGCGATGATGGACGAGCGGACCGGGCTATCCTGGCGGTCCCGTTCGCCTTCGCCCATCGCAACTTCCCGCACGATCTTGCCGTCCACGGCGTCTACGATCACCACGTCGCCGCCGAAGTTCAGCAGGTAGATATTGCCGTCCCCGGCCAGCGGCGAGGCCTCGTACTTCAGCAGTCCCGGCGTGCGGATTTGCCACTTCACTTCGCCGGTCTGCGGGGCCACCCGGCACAGCGATTTCTTCACGTCCGAAAGGATGAAGAAGTCGCCGTCATAAAAGGCGGGGGTCGGAACGTCGGACGTCACGGCCCGCTCCTCCCGTGACACCCACGCGAGGCAATCGTCGGTCAACACGCCGTCGCCCCCCGCCTTCACGGCGTAAATCGGATCGCCCTTGGGAGCGCACACCAGGATGACGCCGGCGCCGTACACCGGCGAGGGCACGAACCGCCAATGGGTGATGCGGTCCGGGTTGTAGGTTCCCCATCGCCACTGTTCGCGGCCGGTGTCGGGGTCGTGGCCGGTCACGCAGTCGCCACCGGCGATGACCAGTTCCGTGCGCCCTTCGTGCGTAATGGGAATGGGTGAGGAAAACGCTTCCTTCGATTCCTGCCGGGCCTTGCTCGGCCGAAACACCCGCCAAAGTTCCTTGCCGGTCTTGGGGTCCAGCGCCAGCAGGTACGACTTGTTTTCGCGGTCGGCGAAGCCGCGGCCCTCGACCGACACGTCGCGCTGCAACACCTGCAAGTAGAGTTTGCCGTCAAACAATAAGGGCGTGCTGCTGAAGGTCCACAGAAACGCGAACTCGCCGTAATCTTCTTGAATGTTGCGGCCCCACAGCCGCCGGCCGTCGTAATCGAAGGCCACCATCTCGCCGTTGCTGTAGAAAAAGACGACGATCTCGCCGTCGGTGGCGGGCGACGGGGCGGAAAACGTGCTGCGGGAATCCTTGCGGATGCCCTGGGAGATTTCCTTCCGCCAGACCTCGCGGCCGCTCGACCGATCCAGGGCGATCGCCAGGAGCGACTCGGCCGCCGCGTCCACGCTCGAGACGAATACCTGCTCACCGCACACCACAGGCGTGGCGGCGCTGGGGCCGGGCATCGACGCCTTCCAGGCCAGGTTGCGGTCCGGGCCGAAGTCGGTGGGCAGGTTGCGGTCGGTGGTCGAGCCGTTGAACTGCGGCCCTCGCCATTGCGGCCAATCGGCCGCCACGGCTGCGGTCCCTTGCAGCCCCTGCCAGATGATCAAACCTGCGCACAGCAAGACGCTAACCCGCGACATGCCGAAGCCTCCACGAACGAGAGAGCGGGGAAGGAAATGCCAGGTGGGAAAAAAGGGGGCGAGCGGCCGGCCTCTACCGGGATAGCGCTTCCCTGCCGATCATGGTGTCGCGCGAGTAACGCTGCCCCCCAGCGCATACTCTAGCCACGCCGAAAGCCGGCGCATAGCCAGCCGCACAAAAAAATTCCCGCCAGGCCAAACGAGACCGGCTCCGGCGTGAGCGTCAGGCGGTAGGAATAAACCTGAGCCGGCGCCCCGCCCCCGTCGTCGGAAATCAACAACAGGCCGTAGTCCCCGCCGTCGATCTGGGGGCCGATCGTCAACCCTTCAAAATTGGCGGGTGCGCTCCCCGTGAACACGACCGTATCCAGCAGGGTTTTGCCAACGCGGTGTTGAGCAAGGACGCTCGAAGCGTCGGTCACGGCCGAGATATCGTTCGCCCCCGAGAAATCGAGTTCGTAGATCGAAAACGTCGAACGGCCAGTCAAACCGCTGGCGCCGAAGGCCCGCTCCAGCGACAAGACCGTGCCATTGGGCAACACGGCCAGGTCGGCCAATCCAGAACTGCCGAATCCCGGCGTGAAGCCCTGCGCTGCGAAAACCTCATAGGCGTATTGCACGGAAGCCGAGGTTGCGGGGTCGATCTTGGCAAGTCGCACGACCGTTCCATTGGCCGTGCTCGACAGAGGGCCGTCGTCCTGCGTCGCCTCTTCGTTGGCCGTCCAAAGCATGCCGTCGGAAGGCGAGTAAGCCAGCGATTCGAGCCCGACCGTAAAGTTGAGCGTAAGAAAGCTCTTGATGGAACGCTTGGCGACGGTCAGCGGAGCGGGGGGAGTCATCGTCGCGGAGTACGCCCCGCTCGGCAGGGCGGCAAAGCGGGCAATGTTCATGCTGCCCTCGTAAGCCACGAAGACATCTCCGCCGGGACCGAGTGTTACGCCTTCGGCGTCGGAGACGGCGCCGGCGTCGCCAAGGGCGATCGCGCTATCGACGTTGGCCGACTGGATCACGCCGCTGCCGCCAAGCGTAATGTCCATCTCGAACAGCGTCTTCTCATTGCCGCCGGCGTCGCTCACGGCGTAGTACGTCGAGCCGACGCCGCTGTAGGTCAGCCCGCTCAGTTCCGCGGCCGAGACGCTGCTCGTGTAGGTATAGGCGTTGCCGCCCGAGAGGGAAACAAGCCCTGCGGCCTGTGCGAAACTGGAGAGATGCAGCGTGACAAGCGACGCGAAAAAGAGCAGGAAACTGCGTGTCATAGATTCGGCTTCCGGGGTAATGATGGGGGGGGGAAATGCACGCCCCCAACCGGTTCAGCGTAGCCCCGGAACGAATCGAACGCTAACACGTTCCGGCGGATGGGTCCAATGCCAATGATTAGGACCGACGCGGCACGGACGTCGTTCACGGTTGTTCCGTCGCCTGCGCGGAGAAGACTATCGGCGGCGGCGACGCACGAACACCAGCGCCAACGAGGCGAAGGTCGCCAGCGTTAGCGAAGCGGGTTCGGGGATCGCGTTGAGCTGGACATTATCGATGAATGTGCCCGAAGTGTCGGTGACAACCTCGTTACCGGGGCCGCCCGGCAGCGTCAGCCGAATCCCGTGATTTGTGCCCGTCAGGAACGCAGATACGAAGTCCGCGGTCATCACCTCCCAGTTACCCACGGTGGATGAATTGTCCGAGGGATCAATCGTACCCGATAGCGCGGTCCATGAGCCGCCGTCGTTGCGGTATTCGACGGTGATGTCGCCGACTCCAGTGCTCCCGCGCTGATCGAGGGCGAATGACAGGTCGTACTCCGAGGCGTTCTGGCCGCTCCACTCGAACGTCAGTACATAGGTGGAACTGACACTTCCGTCGATCGCAAAGCCCCAGGCGGCGTTCGGCGAACTGGCCGCGCCGACGATGTTGGTGGTTGTGCCGACATGTCGGCTGCGGGAACGAGCCTTGCCGCTGGGAGAGAACTCCTCGACAGTTACGGTTGCATCCGTTCCGGTTAAAGCGCCTGAGGACGAGTCCTCGATGAAGCCGTTGCCGTTGGGTGAGTAGCTCGCCGAGCCGTTGCCGTCGGCGATATCGCTGGGACCGCTCTGATTGTCGGTGATGGAGTCGAGGTTTCAGTAGGCAATGAGGCTCGCATCAGCCGACGAAGCCATCAGTGCGGAACTGAGAGCAATCACGGCAAGGGCCAGTCCATGCTTGAAACGATTTTTCATGACGACCTCCACAAGACAGAAAGAGAAACGAACTCGATCCGGTCTGGCCGGCCTCTGCTGCCGAGCCGAATGGCTCGGCGCGCTGACGACCATTGCCAGCACCAACTCGATTATAGCCGCGACGAAAGCGCTGTCAAGGAAATGGTTTTAGGAAACGGTCGCAGGCCATAACTCGGGGGGGGGGGTAGCTCTAAACCCTTTTGGGGAAACGGGTTGCGCGGCGCGGATATGGGCCGAAAAAATTTTGCAGCGGCCCGTATTTCGGCCCTTCCCGGCGACGCCATGTTGAATCGCAAGTCAAGCCGAGCCGGAAGGAGATGGAACCGTGGGAAGCCCGCCCGGAGGGCGCCGCGACGCCGGAGCGTGGGCGACCGCTTCACGTTTCCCCGTATAACAGCCGCGAAATCGCTATCACGCAAGTTTTACCGGCGGAGCAGGATTTCGCCTTTCTCCGGCGGAAGCCGGCCGGAGAAGATCGCGGGCGACGCCCGCTGCGGGCCCTCGGCGCCATACGAGGCGGGTTGTTCCTCGCGGCGGCTTTTCCAGCCGGACGACGGCTGATAGCCGGCGTGTCGCGCGTCGCTGTCGCCGGGCGCGGCCGCGACGACCGGCGCCGGCGTGGCCGAGACGACCGGCGCGGGTGTGGCCGCGACGACCGGCGCTGGCGTGGCCGCGACGACCGGGGCCGCGCGAAGCTCCGGCGCCGCAAGATGGACCAGGAGCCGCTCGAGCGGGTTGCGCGGCCCCGCGGTGGCCGCCACCGTCGCCGACGGAACCGGTTCCCCCGGCCGCTTTTTGAGGACCGAGCGGGTCCGGGCGTAGAGTTCGGCCAGTTCACGGTCCAGGGGGAGTTCGGGATTCGCCGCCGAGAGGTCGGGCGCCTCCGCCCGGCTGGCGGCCTTTCGCGATATTTGTTTGGTAATTTCGGAAAACTGCCGCCGGATGTCGGGATGCACGTTGTCCAGCCGGCCGGCCAGCCGCTGCATGCCGTGGGCGTTCGCTTCGGCCGCTGCACTGACCTGCGCGACAAACCGCGTCGATTCCGTGAAGTTGTGCTCGGCCGTGCGGCCGATCAGCGGCTGGAAGGTGCGGGCCAAGATATCGGCGCCGACGTTATCCACTTTCAAATAGAGGTCCAGGTCGCTGCCGATCCGATACCGGCCGTCCGCGAGCGGCTGGTAACGGGTCCACAGGGCCAGCACGCAGCGGCCTTTGATCGGCCGCGGCGCCAGGCCGCCCGAGTATGCCCCCTCGACGTACAGCACGTGCAAATGGGCGTCGCCGTAGAGCAGTTGCACGTCGCACACGGCGCCGGCCCCGTCGTCCACGCGGAAGTCGTACTGGCTGATCCGCTGCACGGTCGCCTTGGTGGCGCCCATCATCTGCCAGATGTTCACGATCACTTCCGGCCGTCGGATGAGAAACACATACAGTTCGGGATCGCACTCGATCACGGTCTGCCCCACCCGGCGGGAAAGGCTGGGCGAACCGAGCACCGGCGCCAGCAGCCCGCGGGAACGGCTCGACAGCTCCTCCAGCGGCAGCGACCCGATGGCGTTTTGCGGGGGCTGCGGCTGGGCGGGCAGGACCCGGGCGGCGGGTTGTGGGGCCGCCGTCCGCGACAAGGGCGCCGAAGGCATCGTCTGGGCTTGGCCCGCGGTGGCCGGTCGCCGGGCGGCCCACTGCGGTTGCGCGTCCGCCTGCCCACCAGCAGCCAGAAACACGATCAGCGCGGCGCAAGATGCAAAGAAAGCTCGGGCCATGGAAACCGCCGGTGGGAATAGGTGAATGATGGGAATAGGAAACTCGCCAGGCGGCGCGACAGGCGCGCGGGCGCCGCCACGCCTCTATCGATTAGTTCGGCGGCCCGCCACGCGCAAAACCAGCGAAAATGACCGCGGCGGCACGCTAGCAGGCCCGCAACGTGGCAATTGCCCTTGAGGGAATCGACCGCCCCGCAGACAATCCGCATCACCCAGGCTCGCGGCCCCCTTTTCGACCGAAGGCGATTCCCATCATGGCAAAGCGTTTCGATCCGCCCGCGGACCCGCTTTTTCGTACGCTCTCCGTCTCGAAAAAGACCGCGCGAAAATCTCAGAAATCGGCCGGCGGGCAAAAAACCTCCGGAAAAAAGCCGGCGGGCGAGAAATCGGTCCCTGGCGCCGGCGCCGCGGCCGGCCGAGCCCGCCGCGTTGGCGTCTGGTCACTCGGCGGGTTGCTCGTCGCCGCGGCGGTGGCGGGGGCCATCGCCGTCGCCTTCGATCTCACGAGCCCCGCGGCCTGGTTGGCAAGGTATTACGAGGGGAAATTGGCGACCGCCGGGCCGCTTGCGGCGCCGATCCTCATCGAAAAACTCGACGCACTCGGCGAGGCGGGAACGAAGCCGCTTCTCGCCGCGGCCGGGGCGCCCAGCCCGCTGGTCGCCGGCCCGGCTCGCCGCGCGTTGCATCGCCGCGTCGATCAATGGATGACGACCCGCCAAGGGGCGGACGTGCAAGCCGCCGCCCGACTGGCGGCCGCCTTGGAGCAGGCCGCGGCCGATTACGATCTCGACGCCAGCCGCTGGTCCTACGACCTTGCCGAGCGGCTGGCGCGAATCAAGGCGCCCGCCGACCGCTCGGCCAATCGTGCCCGGCTGATCGCAAGTTGCCAGGCGATCCTGCGGATCAGCGGTGAGCGGATTGCGGCCGCGGCGCCGACCGATCCCGCAAAGCGGCTCGCCGGCTTGCCGGACGACGGACTGACCGCCTGGTCCGGATCGGGCATCCCCGCGCCGCGATCGCAAACCGTGGAGCGATTAGCCGCTCGCGACGACCTTTTCGGCGGCGGCGCCGGCGACCCGCCGCCGCTACCTGCGGGACTGGCGCCGCCCACTCCCCATCCGGCGCCGCTGGGCCTGCCGGCGCTCTCGCCCCTGCCACCCGAGGCACTGCCGGACGATCCCGTGAATGGGCCGAACGCCAATCAGCGCGGGCGAGGCCCGGCGGCGGGATCAGAAATCGACCGCCCAAACCCACCCCGCTTGCTCCCCCACCATCTCCAGCGGCCGGCGAGTCCCGACGGGTCGCGGCCCGGCCAGCGCGTGCCGAGGGTGGATCCACCCCCCGACGTGCAAACCGGCCTGGACCGGCCGGCGGCGGCGTTTGGTAACGTGCCGCAGGGCCGACAAACCCTGAGCCACGTCGAAGACCTGGCGGTCATTCGCCTGCTCCGCTCGGCCCATCCTCCCACGCGCGACGCCGCCGAGGCGGAACTGAAGCGGCGGGGATTCGAGGACCGCCACCTGGCCCTGGCCCGACGGCTCACCGACCCCGACCCCGCCCGCCGGCAGGAACTCGCGACCCTGCTGCCGCGGCTGGTCTCGCTCGATCCCCGCCCGTGGCTGTTGGCATTGGCGGAAGACGAAGCGCCCGAGGTGCGGAAGGCGGCGGTCGGCGTCATCGGCGCGATGGGCGACCGGGAACTGCACCGCGCGACGGTGGCGGCGCGAAGAAACGAGCCGGACGCCGACGTGCGAGACGCGGTCGAGCGGATTGCCCGGGCGCTGGCCCGACTTCCGCAGTTACAGTGAAGCAAAAAATCGCAAAAAGATCTCCAGGGGACGGCATCTGTCGACGTTGGGCTGACGGCGAGTCTTCCCCCAATTTACAGGGGCCGCGGTTTCGGGTTAAGTTACGGGTTTGCCCTCCGGGCGTTGGCGGGGGCCGTTCGCGCGTTCCCGGGCCGTTTTTCCCGTGATTTCCCGATGTTCGAAAACCTCCAAACCGGCATCCACGCCGCGCTGAAAACGCTGCGGGGCAAGGGCAAGCTCAGCGAGGGCAACATGCGCGACGGGCTCAGGCTCGTCGAACAGTCGCTGCTCGAAGCCGACGTGAGCTACTCCGTGGCTCGGGATTTCATGGAGCGCGTCTCGGAGGAAGCCCTCGGCCAGAAGGTCCTCCTTTCGCTGCGGCCCGACGAGCAACTGCTGCACATCGTTTACCGGCAATTGGTCGATATCCTCGGCCCGGTCGATCCCTCGCTGCACCTGAAACCCGGGCTGACGACCATCATGCTCTGCGGTTTGCAGGGTAGCGGTAAGACGACCACTTGCGGCAAACTGACGAAGCTTCTTTTGCAGAACAAGAAGTCATCCATGCTGTGCGCGGCCGACTTGCAGCGGCCCGCCGCCATGGAGCAACTGCGGGTCCTCGGTGAGCAACTCGGCGTGCCGGTGCACGTCGAGCCCGATGGCAAGAACCCGGTCACCGTTTGCCTGAACGCCAAGGCGGCTGCCCGCAAAGAGGACATCGACGTTCTCATCCTCGACACCGCGGGCCGGCTGGCGATCGACGATGCGTTGATGAAGGAACTCTGCGACATCGATTTGAAAGCCGGGCCCGACCAGGTGTATCTCGTCGTCGACGGCATGACAGGCCAGGACGCGGTCAACACCGCCAAGCGCTTCAACGAGGCGCTGGAACTCGACGGCGCCATCATGACGAAGCTCGACGGCGACACCCGCGGCGGGGCGCTGCTCTCCGTCAAGCATGTCACGCATGTGCCCATCAAGTTCATGGGCACCGGCGAGCGGCTCGACGCCCTCGAGCCGTTTCACCCCGACCGGATGGCCAGCCGCATCCTCGGCGGGGGCGACATGGCCACCATGATCGAAACCGCCCAGCGGGAATTCGATCAGGACGAGATGAAGCGGACGCAAGAGCGGCTAAAGCAAGGCGCCTTTACGCTCGACGACTTCCGCCGCCTGCGGGAACAAATGGTCAAGCCGGGCCTGATGCAGCGGATGATGGGCCTGATGCCGGGCATGGGCGAAATGAACAAGATGATGGCCGAGGCCGACACCGAAGGCGAGATGAAGCGGATGTTCGGCATTATCGACTCGATGACGCGGGCGGAACGGGCCAACCCCAAGCTCATCGATCTCTCCCGCCGAAAACGGATCGCAGCGGGCAGCGGCGTGCAGACCCAAGAGGTCAACGAGCTGGTCAAGCAGTTCGACATGATGAAGGGTTTTATGGAATCGATGGCCGGCAAAGGTTCGCGGGAGCAGATGCAGATGATCCAGCAGCTTCAGTCGGGGGAACTGATGGACCCCCGCGGAAAACTGCGGAAGGAGAAGAAGGGAACCGGCAAACGGCTCACCACTTCCGACCGCAAGAACCGCAAGAAGTTGCAGACCAAGCTAAAGAGGAAGAAACTCAAGAAACGGTAAAAAAGGGGTCGGGAGTCTTTTTTGGTCCGGCCGGCAAACGCCATCAGACGGCGTCGCCCGAAAAAGACTCCCGACCCCCTCGGCCCTCCACAAATTCACAGGTTTTCAGGAGCAATCAGGTGGCAGTTCGCATTCGCATGAAAAAGATGGGCCGCACCCATCGCCCGTTCTTCCGCATTTGCGCGATGGACGCCCGCACCCCCCGCGACGGCAAGGCGATCGAGGAGTTGGGCTACTACGATCCGCTGGTCCGGGACACCGACGCCCGCTGCGTGCTCAAGGTGGACCGAGTCGATTACTGGCTCTCCGTCGGCGCCAAGCCCACGCCCAAGGTCGGCACGCTGATTAAGAAGTACGGCGCCGGGGGCACGCACCTCGAGGCCCAGCAGAAGGCGCTGGAGAACCTTTCGGCGCATAAGGGCGCCGCCTCCACCGCCGCCGTCGAGGCCGCCAGGGCGGCCGCCGAGAAGGAATCCAAGGCCCGCGAGGAAGCCGAGAAAAAGAAGGCGGAAGAAGCCAAGGCCGCCGCCGAAGCGGAAGCGAAGGCCAAGGCAGAGCAAGAGGCGAAGGCCAAGGCAGAGCAAGAGGCGAAGGCCAGGCAAGAAGCCGAGAAGAAGGACGAGTCTTCGGAACCGGAAGCGGAGCAAAGCGAAGCCGCTCGCGGCGAAGCGGCAGACAAACCCGCCGAGGCGGCCGCCGAAGACACACCCGCGGAGGACAAAAAAGAAGACGAGAAATCCGAGTGAGACAACGAATACGGATCGACGTGCTGACGTTGTTTCCCGGCGTTTTCAAGGGTTTTCTTAGCGAAAGCATCATCCGCCGGGCGATGGACCGAGGCCTGATCGAAATCGCCCTGACGGACATTCGCGATTTCTCAGCAGACAAACACAACAAGGTGGACGACCGGCCCTTTGGCGGTGGCCCGGGGATGGTGATCCGCCCGCAACCCGTGGTGGAAGCGGCGGAAGCGGTGATGGAGGATGGCGGAGCGCAGCGGCCGAGAATCGTACTGCTCAGCCCCGCCGGACGGCGGTTCGACCAGGCGGTGGCGGCGGAATTGGCGGACGAGCAGCGGCTGCTGCTGATCTGCGGCCGGTACGAAGGAATCGACCACCGCGCAACGGAGATTTTGAGGGCGGAGGAATGGTCGCTGGGCGACTTCGTGCTCAACGGCGGCGAGGTCGCGGCGATGGCGATCATCGAGGCCGTGACACGGCTGATTCCAGGCGTATTGGGAGACGACGAAAGCAGCCACGAAGAGAGCTTCAGCCGCTCGCGGCGTAGCGATGAGGAATGCGAGGCAGTCGGGCCGCGGCTCGAATACCCACAATACACCCGTCCCCGCGAATACCGGGGTCGCACGGTTCCCGACATCCTGCTCAGCGGCGACCACGAAAAAATCGCCGCCTGGCGAAACGAGCAAAGCAAGCAACGAACGAAACGAAACCGGCCAGACCTGGCATCGTCGCCTTTCGCTCCGCGAATGGGCGCACGTTCGCTCAGCGAAGCGCTACCGCCAACAGGGCCCGACGCGTAAGCGAGGGCATCACCACAACCCGACGCGTAAGCGAGGGACCTTCCCCAAGGAACGAATCATGAGCCAACCAATCCTCGAAAACGTCGAAGCGAAATTCCTCAAGGCCGAAAAGCCCGAGTTCGAAATCGGCGATACCGTGGACGTGCACACCAAGATTCTGGAAGGCGACAAGGAACGCGTCCAGGTCTTCACCGGCACGGTCATCGCCAAAAGCGGCAGCGGCACGCGGGAGATGTTCGTCGTCCGCCGCATTGTCGCCGGCGAGGGTGTCGAGCGGAAATTCCCGGTTCAGTCACCCAAGATCGAAAAGGTGGTCGTGAAGCGCAGAAGCCGCGTCCGCCGGGCCAAGCTCTACTACCTTCGCGACCGCGTCGGCAAAGCCACGCGGCTGAAAGAGCGGAGGGTGTAAAAACGCCGCTTGCGGCCTGGCCGCGAGCGGCGACAACTCTGCCATTTCTACTTCGCCAAAATGGCCCTCGCCGCTTCGTCTTGGGCGTCGGTCATGGAGGCGACGCCGGTCAATTCGGCGGTCTCCCGGTTGGCCGCCATCAGGTCGTCACGGCGGATCTGGTCGAGCCGGAACCTGCGGGCCCCCGCCATGAACTGTTGCAGGCCACAGGCCAGCTTGTCGGCGTAGTTGTACATGGCGATCGCGCCGAAGGGGATGTGCTGCATTTCGTGGGCGCCGACCTTGGCCTTCACCGCCTCCCAGCCGGCGAGCAGCTTTTCGGGTGAATCGCCGACGGCGGCCGCGTGCGGCGGCAGTTCGTCCCAGTGGCCGTTGACCGCTTCGCGTCGCTCGGGCTTGAACACGCCCTCGATGTTGCTGCCCACGAAGCCGGGGATCATCGGGGCCCGCCCCATGCACACCAGCCTGGTGTACGGGGCGCACAACGCCAGGGCCTTGAAGATATGGTCCTCGCGGGCAAAGCCGCCGGCCAAGGAGATATCGGGCGGCTGGATGCCCTTTTCTTCGAGCAGTTTGCAGTACTCGTAGGTCTTGGCGTGCAGGTGCAGGGAGGGCACGCCCCAGTGGTCCATCATGTTCCAGGGGCTCATGCCGGTGCCGCCGCCGGAGCCGTCGATCGTCAACAGATCGAGCTTGTGGTCGGCCGCGCAGCGAATCGCCAGGGCCAGCGCTTCCATGCCGTAGGCGCCGGTTTTCAGCGAGATTCGCTTGTAGCCCAGCCCCCGCAGCCAATCGACAGAATTGGCGAAGTCCGCAGCCACCTCATCGGCCGATGACAGGTTGGTCCCGCCCAGCCGGCTGTGCCGCGCAAACGACGTCAATCCGCCCGACTTGAACGCCGCCACCGCCTGGGGGTCATACGGATTCGGATCGACGACGTAACCGCGGTCCTTGAGGAACCGGGCATACTCGACGCTGGTCACCTGAATCTCGCCGCCGATGTCCTTGGCGCCCTGGCCCCATTTCAGTTCGATGATGATGCTGTCGCCGAACTTCTCGATCAGGTACTGGGCTACGCCGTTGCGGGTGTCCTCGACGTTGAGCTGCACGATGATCGCGCCGTAGCCGTCGTGATACCGCAGGAAGGTATTGACCCGTCGGTCCATCTCGGGCGAGGAGATGACTTTGCCGTTTTCCAGCTTCGATTGCCGGTCCACGCCGACCACGTTCTCGCCCACCACGATGGGGAAGCCGCACAGCGCGGCGCCGATCGCGAACGACTCCCAGTACTTGGCGGCGATAAACGTCGAACCAAGGGCGCCCGTCATAATCGGGATGCGGCAGTCGGTCGTTTCCTGCCGGCCAAAGCTGGACTGCACGTCGACATTGGGGAAGATGCAGTCGTCCGGATCGTTGGTCAGGCCGGAAGTCAATCCGTGGGCGCCCCAGGCGTATCCCTGAATGCGCAACGCATGATACCCGACGCCCGACTGCACGATATTGGCCGAGCCCGAGGTCGTCTCGCCGAAGTCGCGGGGGTAAAGGAGCTTGCGTCCGAGCATCGACGCCAGCCAGGTCTCGCACTTGCCCTTGCAGCTCGACTCGCAGAGGGTGCACAGACTCGATTCGCAGGGGTTGCCGCGATTGAACGTGCCGAGGGCATCCACTTGTTTCGACGGCATCAGCATGGTTTCCACCTCCGATGAAAAACCGGTGAACAGGTTGAAAGAACCGCAGCCCTATTGCCTGGAGGTTGGAGTGCGGTTGCCGTAATTCGGTGCTAGGATAGCAGAAGTCCTGCGAATAGCAATGGGCGGCGTCGCCTTTTCCGAAGGGGCGCCGTGCCGGTCTGCACGATCATTCCGCGACCAACGGTCGCGGCTTTTTGGCCTATGCCTCGCCGCCGACAACGACCCGACCGCCCTTACTGGCTCGCCTGGCTTCTATTGGAGCGGGACCGATGGGGGGCATGGTTCCGCCAGTGGCGGCGACCGAAGACGCTGGGAGAACGTGGCGAAGCGGCGGCGGCCCGCTACCTGCGGCGGAAGGGCTACACGATTCTCGCCCGGCAGGCCCGGCAAAAGATCGGAGAGATCGACATCATCGCCGTCCACCGCGGCTGCGTCGTGTTTGCGGAAGTGAAAACCCGCCGCGGCAAGCTGACCGGCCGCCCCGCCGACAGCGTCACGGAAAACAAGCAAGAGCGGCTCACCCGCGTCGCCCTGGCGTATCTGAAACACCACGGGTTGATGGAGACGCCCGCCCGCTTCGACGTGATCGAGATCATCTGGCCGGAGGGGGCCCGGCGGCCGGAAATCACGCACTTCGAAAACGCATTCGAGGCGGCCGGCCCGGCGGGAATGTATTCGTGAGCATTTGCCCTCGCCATGTGCCCGTGCCGATCCTGTGATGCCGGGGATGCAAATTCCTCGAACATCTCGTCGAAACGAGGCGTCATTTCGCGCCAGACCATCCTGTACCCATACCACTCATGAATCGCGGAAGATGGCGCTTACCGATTCATCGTAATGAATCCGCTTGATCGCCTCGCCAAGCAGCGCCGCCGCGCTGAGGATTTCCAGCCGCTCCACCTTTGGCTCGTCGTCGGGCCGGAGAATGCTATCGGTGATGACCACGCTGGTTAAGGGGCATTCATTGAGCCGGCTGATGGCCGGGCCGCAGAATACCCCGTGCGAGGCCGCCACGTGAATTTCGCGGGCGCCCCGTGCCGCCACCAGCTTGGCGGCTCCCGTGATCGAACCGGCCGTGGTGATCATGTCGTCGAAGAGCAGGGCCACCTTGTCCTCGATCGGCCCGCCGATGATGTGTTCCTGCCGCGTGGAGTCCGCGCTGCTCCGCCGCTTGTCCACGATGGCCAGCGTGCCGCCGAGTTTACGGGCGTGGTCCGCCGCCCGTTTGATGCTCCCTTCGTCCGGGCTGACGATCACCAGGTCTTCTTCGGGAATGTTTTTATTGATGAAGTATCGGTTGAGCACCGGCGCCGCGTAGAGATGGTCCACGGGCACGTCGAAAAAGCCTTGAATTTGCGCGGCGTGCAGGTCCATCGCCAGGACGCGGTCGGCCCCGGCCCGGGTGATCATGTTGGCCACCAGCTTGGCGGAAATCGGCACGCGCCCCTCGTCCTTGCGGTCCTGCCGGGCGTAGCCGAAGTACGGCAACACGGCGGTAATTCGCGCGGCGGAGGCCCGCTTGACGCTGTCGATCATGATCAAGAGTTCGACGACGTTCTCGTTCACCGGCGGGCAGGTGGGCTGGACGAGAAACACGTCTCGGCCGCGGACGTCCTCCAGAATCTTGCACGAGATTTCACCGTCAGGAAAATTCGAAAGCGAAATTCGTCCGAATGGCAGGTTGAGGAAGGCGCAGATCTTCTCCGCGAGAGGGCGGTTGGCGCGGCCCGAGAAGATTTTCAATTCCTTCATATCGCGTATCCCAGTCGCTTCATCTCGGTTTCGACGGCGGCGAGGTCCTCGACCGTGTTTACGGAAAGGGCCTCGCATGGCTGGAGTGCGGGCAGGGCCCGCACGTCGCATCCCGCGGCCTTCAAAATGCCGGGACAATCGGTAATATAATACTCCTGCTGGCGGTTGTCATTGCTCAGGCCGTCGAGCGCGCCAAGCATCGCCTGGCAGTCGAAAACGTAGGTGCTCATGTTTACTTCCGTGATCTTCCGCTGCGCTTCGGTCGCGTCCTTCTCTTCGACAATGCCGAGGAAGGCGCCGTGTTCATCACGGACGATGCGGCCCAGGCCGGCGGGGTCTTCGCGGCGCTGCGTGCCGAGGATGCACGCGGGGCGTTCCTTCTCGAAGAGTTCGAGCAGCGACACAAGGGAAGAAATCTGCAACAGCGGGGAGTCGCCAGCGACGACCAGCACGGGGCCGTCGTGCTCCGCCAGTTGGTCACGGCACATCATCACCGCGTGGCCGGTGCCGAGCTGTTCCGCTTGCAGAGCGAAGGAGACGTTCTTCCGAGCGGCGAGGGCCTGCCGGACCAGGTCCGCTTCGTAGCCGATGACCACGACCGACCTGGGAATACCGGCGGCGTCAATGGCGTCGAGCACCCAATCGACCATCGGCCGGCCAAGGGCCGGCACAAGCACCTTCGGCAAATCGGACTTCATCCGCGTGCCCTGACCCGCAGCCAGGACCACGGCAAGGACGTTGGGGTAGGAAGGCATCGCAAAACCCGGCAAGGAACATCGTCGTTTAACCCCGAGCCGCAGGCGACGGGGGCGGGTGGACCGTGTCACTACCTCGGCGCTGACGGCTCGAGGTGAAACGACCGACGGCGAGGGAAGCCGCAGATTTACCACAACGGCACGACGAGCACAACGCGATGGTGGACATGCCGCCAGAAGTGTGATTCAATAACGTTGAGTCGGTTGGCCGGTCGCCGGCGCGGCCGGTTGTGTTCCCATCCCGCGTTCCCACCAGGAGTCGCCCCCATGTCGCGAGCTTGCATGTTGTTGACGGTCGCCGTTTTTGTGATGTTTGCCCTCGTTTCCACCGTGCCGGCGGCCGCCGCCGAAGACGGTTGGGTGGACGTTTTGCCCGGCGGCGATTCTTCCAAGCATTGGACCACCCAGGGCAATTGGAAGACCGAGGACGGCGCCGTGGCGCTCGTCCCCAGCAAGGGGCAGAGCGGCTGGACCCGGTTCGACCATTACCTGTGGCTCAACGGCGAGTACGACGATTTCGAGATGCAGTTCGACTACATGGTGCAGAAGAACGGCAACAGCGGCTTCTACTTCAACGTGGGCGACAAGGCCAGCCCCGTCGCCACCGGCATTGAAGTGCAAATTTACGACTCGGGCAGTCGCAAAGAAGGGCACAGGCTCAGCGACCACGACTCCGGCGGCATCATCCCCGGCATTCCGCCGACAAAGAACGCCGCGAAGCCGGCCGGCGAGTGGAACCGCTTCCACATCACGGTCAAGGGCAACGACCTGACCGTGAAGCTCAACGACGTGGTGGTGAACGAAGTCACGTTGGACGAAGGCAGGCTCAAGGGCCGGCCCGACAAAGGCTACATCGGCTTCCAAGACCACAGCCTGCCGCTGAAGCTCAAGGACATCAAGATCCGGAAGCTGTAGACGTAAATCCGAAGCACGAATCTCGAAATCCGAAACAAATCACAAGTTCGAATGGCGGAACCAAAGGGGTCGGGAGTCTTTTTCGGCTAAACCAGCAACCATATCGTTCATCGGACGACCGAAAAAGGCTCCCGACCCCCTCCGCCGCCGATTCGATGATGGACGTCGCGGCGGCGGTTTTGGATTTCGGTCATTCGAGCTTCGAAGTTGTTTTGGATTTCGAATTTGAACATGTGCGCAATGTGCGCCATAGGATGCTCAATCGTCATGCCCAAATCCCCCCGTCCCCGCCGCGAAGACATTCCTAAAAGCGGCAATCTGTGCGAGTACTGCATCGCCAAGTGCTGCAAGTATTTCGCTTTGCCGATCGACAAGCCGAAGACCCGGCAGGACTTCGACTTCCTGCGGTGGTATCTCCTGCATCAGCGGGCGACGCTGTTCGTGGACGAGGGAACGTGGTACCTGATGGTGCACACCGAATGCAAGCACTTGATGGACGACAACCGCTGCGGCATCTACGAAACCCGCCCGCAGATTTGCCGCGAGTACACCACCGACAATTGCGAGTACGAAGACGACTGGGTGTACGAGCAGTACTTCGAGACGCCGGAGCAGATTGACGAATACGCCGAGGCGATCCTCCCGCGACGCAAGGGCGAAAGCATTCGCAGCCGCAAACCGGAACTGCTGCCGGTGGTGGCGTGAGCCGTTCCATGACTCCCGTTCCCCGTTATCTTGTCTCGTTCCACCCCAAGCGGGTTCCGCATTATTTTGCGGACGTGCTGGTGGTGGGCGGCGGTATTGCGGGAATGCGGGCGGCGCTTCAGGCCGATCCTTCGCAAAGCGTGCTGATCGTCACGAAGACTGACGTCAAGGAATCGAGCAGCGCTTACGCCCAGGGAGGCATCGCGGGCGTGCTCGATCCGCAGGACGATGTTTCGGCGCACATGCGGGACACGCTGGAAGCGGGCGGAACGCTCTGCGACGAGGCCGTAGTGCGGAGCGTCATCGCCGAGGCCCCGCAGCGGATCGGCGAGCTGATGTCCTTCGGGGCACGGTTCGATTCGGCCGATGGCCGACTGCTGCTGGGCCGTGAGGGAGGCCACGGCCGCAACCGCATCGTCCGCGCCCACGGCGACGCCACCGGCCGCGAGGTTATGCGGGCGCTGACGGCTCGCGTGCGGCAGGCGGAAAACGTCGAAATCTGGGAGCATGCCTTTCTGATCGATTTGCTGACCGAATTCGGCGAGTGCAAGGGCGCGCTCATCTGGAACGAGCGGCACGGCAAGACGCTGCTGTGGGCCAAGCAGACGATCCTCGCCGCCGGCGGCGTGGGGCAGGTCTACCGTGAATCGACCAATCCCGCGGTCGCCACCGGCGACGGCCACGCCGCTGCCTACCGGGCCGGCGCCGAAGTCCGCGACATGGAGTTCATGCAGTTCCACCCGACGGTGCTTTACATCGCGGGCAGCGGCCGGAGTTTGATTACCGAGGCGGTTCGCGGCGAGGGCGCCCATCTGATCGACTGCGACGGTTGCCGCTTCATGTACGATTACGACGAGCGGGGCGAGCTGGCGCCGCGGGACGTGGTCGCCCAGGCGATCGTCGCCCAGATGGAGAAGACGCAGTATTCCAATGTCTTTCTTGACATGAGCCACTTGGACGCCGCGTTCGTGCGGCGGCGGTTCCCCGGCATTGCGGCGGCGTGCCAGGAATTCGACATCGACATCACGAAAGACCGCATCCCGGTGCGGCCCGGCGCCCATTACATGATCGGCGGCGTCACGGTCGATATGCGCGGCCGCACCAGCGTGCCGGGACTGTGGGCGGCCGGCGAAGTCACCAGCAGCGGTTTGCACGGCGCCAACCGGCTGGCCAGCAACAGCCTGCTCGAGGGCCTGGTGTATGGCGCCCACGCCGGCCGCGGGGCGGCCCAGGCGGCGGCCGAAATTCCCGACACCCTCTCCGGACTCACGATTACCAACGCCCCGGTGAGCGAGGCCAAACGGGGCAGCGGCGAGCGGCTGGACATCGGTGACATCCGCAATTCGCTTAAAAGCCTGATGTGGCGGGCGGCGTCGGTGCGTCGGTCGGCGCCGCGGCTCCAGGAGGCCCGCGGGAAGATCGAGCAATGGCGGAAGTACGTCCTGCCGCGGCAGTTCCACCGGCCCGACGGCTGGGAGCTGCAAAACATGCTGATTGTCGCCCAGCTCGTGATCGAAGCGGCGCTGGCCCGCGAGGAAAGCCGCGGCGTGCACTTCCGTAGTGACTTTCCGGAAACCGACGACGACTTCTGGAACCGCCGGATATCGTTCCAGTTGCCGCAGCACTTCGACGCCCCGTTGCCGGGGCCGAATACCAGCACGCTGATTGTGTGAGGCCGGGGCGAACGTGATAATGGCCTGAGACGCAGGGAGTGAAGCGGTTTGTTCCGGGGAGTTAACGCGATGAGTGAAAACGGCTCGGCGGAAAAAATCAAGGCGGAGTGGCTTACGCGTCTGCGAGAGCTGATGGACAAGGTCCGCCAATGGGCGGAGGACTCGGGTTGGGCGACGCGGGAGATCGAGTTCACGCTCAAAGACCGCCGGATCGGCGACCACCGCGTGCCGGCGCTGCTCATGCAAGAGAGCGCCGTCAAGCTCATGTTGGAGCCAGTTGGCGCTTTAACTCCTGGCGCTTCTGGAATGGTCGATCTGTATCAGATGCCCGCCTACGACGACGTTGCAAGCTTCTATTACTCCGACGGACAGTGGAAGCTGCATTGGCCGGGCCACAGCGCGCCGAACGAGGACGGTGTCGAGGTTCTGCCGGTGACGAAGGACGCGTTTTCCCGTGTCTTGACCGAGATGCTCGCTCATGCCGCGTGATCGAGACTCGTGCATCCGACAAGTGAAGATCATCGAGCGGGAATTCGCTGCGGCGAGGACCGCAATCGAATTCTTCTTACGCAATATCCGACGCGATCCGACCCTGTTGAAAAACCCCGTCGAGGTCAAAGACGTGGACGATGCCGAAGATCGCCTGGAACGCACGTACTTGATTAGGCTGTTTGCAGAATTCGAAATGATTGTCCGGGGATATTTCCGCGCAACGTATCGACGGAGGCCACCCGCGCGGACGCGCGATCTGCTGGACAGCGTTGGCGCCCGTCGCGGCGTTACCGCGGAATTGGTCGGCGATGCGCACCGCGTGCGGGAGTATCGCAATCAATTGATTCATGAGCCGGACGCCGACATGCAAGCGATATCCATCGCAGAGTCCCGCAGTCGGTTATGCAAGTTCCTAAGCTATCTTCCGATACGGTGGTAACGACGCGTGCGGCAGAGAAGTCACCCGTTGCAATCCATGTCACAACCTGCTCCCCAACCGATGATCGAGGCCCTCGGCCTGTCCAAGTTCTATGGGCCCTTCACCGCGGCCCGCGACGTGACGTTTACGATCCACGAGGGCGAGATCGTGGCGTTTCTCGGGCCCAACGGCGCCGGCAAAAGCACCACGATGAAGATGCTCACCGGGTACCTGGCGCCCAGCGAAGGCGCCGCCCGCATCGCGGGGTTCGACATGGCGAGAGATCGGCTGAAGGGGGCGGCCCGGCTGGGCTACCTGCCGGAGAACGGCCCGCTGTACCCGGACATGACGCCGCACGGGCTGTTGAGCTTCTTCGCCGAGGCCCGCGGAATGGCGCCGAAGGAGGCGAAGCGACGGGTCAAGTCGGCCGTGGCGGTGACGCACTTGGAAAGCGTGCTGCATAAACCAATCAGCAAGTTGTCCAAAGGGTTTAAGCAGCGGGTCGGGATGGCCCAGGCCCTGCTGCACGAGCCGGACGTGCTCATCCTGGATGAGCCGACGGTGGGACTGGATCCGAACCAGATCCGCGGCGTGCGGGCCACAATTCGCGAACTGGGCCAGTCGAAAACGATTTTGCTCTCCACGCACATTCTGCAGGAGGTCGAAGCGCTGGCCAGCCGCGTCATCCTGATCAATGAGGGGCGGATCGTCTTCGACGGATCGCTCTCGCAGCTCAAGGAACTCGGCGAGAGCCTGGACGACATCTTCGCGGAACTGACGGCTGTGCAGACGAGCGGGTTCTTCAGCTAGGAGTCAACCGGGATGCAGCCCTACACCCCAGCCGACTTTGCCCGGGCCCCGCTGATGCTCTACTTCGAGACGACGCAGGCGTGCGACCTGGTGTGCGACCATTGCCGGGCCTCGGCTCAGAAAGAAGCGGCGCCGGACCAGCTCTCGGCGGAGCAAGCCGCTCGGCTCATCGATCAAATCGCCGCCTTTCCCCGCAAGCCAACGCTGGTGTTTACCGGCGGCGATCCGCTCAAGCGGCCCGATCTGTTCGACCTGATTGCTCGGGCACGCTCGCACGGTTTGCAGGTGGCCCTCACGCCCAGCGCCACGCCGCTGGCCACGCACGAGGCGCTGGCCGAGGCGAAGGCGGCGGGGGTGAGCCGGCTGGGCATCAGCCTGGACGGACCCGACGCGCTCACGCACGACGGCTTTCGCGGGTGGTGTGGCAGTTTCGAGCGGACGCTCGAAATGCTCGGCTCGGCGGCCCGGCTCGGCCTTCCCGTGCAGGTGAACACCACGATTTGCCGCCGCAATTTCGAACGCATCGACGACATCGCCGAACTGCTCTCCGACAAGCGGATCGCGATGTGGGCGGCGTTTTTTCTCGTGCCGGTCGGACGAGGCCTTCAGCTAGAACGACTCACGGCGGAAGAATGCGAGGTCGCCTTCGAAAAACTCTGGCGGCACGCCCAGCGTCAGCCGTACGCCGTGAAAACGACGGAAGCCCCCCACTACCGCCGCTACGTCCTAAAGGCCGGCGGCCACCCCCACGCCGCCAAACCCGCTCGCGGCGATGCAGACGCCGCGCGCCGCGGCCACCGGGCGCCACTGGGCGTCACCGACGGCAAGGGCGTCATGTTCGTCGGCCACAACGGAGAAATCTACCCGGCGGGCTTTCTACCGCTAAAATGCGGCGCCGCGCCGGAGGACAACATCGTGGACGTCTACCAAAAGCACCCCACGTTTCTGGCCCTCCGCGACCCCGACCGGCTCAAGGGCATTTGCGGCCGCTGCGAGTACCGCCGGGTTTGCGGCGGCAGCCGCGCCCGGGCCTACGCCGTCACCGGCGACCCGCTCGCCGCCGAACCCGACTGCGCCTACCGCCCGCGCCCCGAGGCCGAAGTGATGGCGGAACATTAGTCCGAACTTCCTACGCTTACTTCTACGTAACTGGTTATCCCGGTGGAAGTTCCGGCGAAAATGGGCGTCAGAATGTAGTCATGTATTATGCGGATAATGGTGTTGCATTGAAATGTGAGAGTC
>Ga0180438_10001035_pt1 | contig 51037 bp, 34 predicted proteins | sample SS_ome_12_FD_132455 | JGI IMG/M metagenome (GOLD analysis project Ga0180438, IMG submission 132455) | Hypersaline lake sediment archaeal communities from the Salton Sea, California, USA - SS_3_D_2 metaG | ecosystem: Environmental > Aquatic > Non-marine Saline and Alkaline > Hypersaline >...
GCGTTGTTCGCGCGCGTAGCCGCGGCGTGTGTTGCCCGGGCGCGAGAGGGCACAGGGCTGCGGCGTTTCGAGCGGGCGGTGGAAGACAAGCGGGACCTGCTCGACGAGCTGGTGCGCTTTGCCGCGGTGCCCGACGAATGGCCCTTTGCCGGGCTGGCCGAGCGGCTCGACGTGCCGGTCGAGGTCCTGCTGCTCGTTGCGCGGGTGACGGCCGCGCCGCTGGTCACCGACACCGCGAGACGGCTGATCGGGGCCGGCAACCTCCCACGGTCCTCGAAGGGCAACTGCCCGGTCTGCGGCGCCGCGCCCGGGCTGGCCGAGCTGCGGGCCGACGACGGTGCCCGAGTGCTGCACTGCTCGCTTTGTGGCCATGCCTGGCCGTTCGGACGGTTGGACTGTCCGATCTGCGTCGGCCGCGACCCGATGGGCATCGAGAAGCTCAGCGTCGAGGGCGACCCGGCCCGGTGGATCGAGGCATGTCGGCCGTGCCGGCGCTACTTGAAGACGGTCGACCGGCGCGAGCTGCCGCCCGGGCCCTTCTTCCCGCTGGTCGAAGAGGTGGCCGGCCTGTACTTCGACCTCCTGGCTGCGCGCGAAGGCTGGCTGCCCGGCCCGCCCTACGCGGCGGTGCGGTGAAGAAATCGGGGGCCAAAGCTGTTAGAATAGCGGCCCGTTGGCAGCCGTGAGCCCCGTTGGAACACGATCCCCCTTGGAAAAGGAGCCGCTCGATGTGCAGAGCCATGAGACGTTGTTTTTGTAGCCGTTGTGTCGGGCTTCTTGGGTATCCGATGATCGCGGCCTTGGCCGTGTGCTTGACCGTCGGCCTTGCCGGCTCGACAACCGGCGACGAGAAGCAGCCCGCCGCCGCCAAGCCGAGCCCTCCCGACCGGATGACGCTCAAACGTTTCGCCGAGGTCGAGGCGCAGGAGTTCTCCTGGGGTTGGATCCGCTGGACCATGAACGCCCAACAGGACCCCAACGCCACGATGACCTTTGGCGTGGTGTACCTCAAGCCGCACCAGACCAACCCGCTGCACCTGCACCCGAACTCCGACGAGATCCTCCACGTGATCGAGGGCTCGTGCGAGCACCGTATGGGCGACGAGTGGGTCAAGATGGGCCCCGGCGACACGATCCGCATCCCCAAGGGCATGGCCCACAACGCGCGGACGCTCGACCAGCCCTGCCGCGTGGTCGTGGTCTACGACACCGGGCAGCGGCAGTTCGTCGAGGTGGAGGAGTAGATTTTTCGGCTGGCGCAAGCGCGCTTACCGCGCGCACGCTTAGCCGCCGCGCTTTTTTTGCCGCGCCCACGCTTAGCCGCCGCGCTTTTTGCCCCGCGCACGCTTAGCCGCCGCGCTTTTTTGCCCCGCGCACGCTTAGCCGCCGCGCTTTTTTGCCCCGCGCACGCTTAGCCGCCGCGCCCTCGCGGCGGCTGACGAAGGAGCGTGACATCCACGTAGGGAGGCCGAGATGCCCGGGCACCATGAGCAGTTGTACGACGACGTGTGTCGCCATGCCGTGCGTACGGCGATGCTCGAATCGATCCAGTCGGTGCTCGAGTGGGACGAGCGGACCAAGCTGCCACCCGCCGGGGCAGAGCACCGCGCCGAGCAGATCACGCTCCTGGCCGGCATGATCCACCGGCGGTGGACCGAGCGACCGTTCGTCGACCGGCTGGCCGAGCTGGCCGCCGGCCCGCTGGCCGAGCCGCCCGACGCCGACGCCGCGGTGAACGTCCGCCGCCTGAAGCGCCGGGTGGACCGCAAGGTCCGTTTGCCCGAGACCCTGGTCGAGGACCTGGCGCGCGCGGCCGTGCTGGGGCAGCAGGCTTGGCAACGGGCACGTCGGGAGGACGACTTCGCCACGTTCCGGCCGCTTCTGGAGAAGACCGTCGAGCTGAAGCGCCGAGAGGCCGAGGCCGTCGGCTACGAGGACTGTGCCTACGACGCCCTGTTGGACGAGTACGAGCCCGAGGCCCACTCCGCCGAGGTGGCCGAGGTCCTGGCCGGGCTCCGCGCCGAGCTGGTCCCCTTGGTGGCCGAGATTCGCCAGAGCGGGCGCGAGCCGGACCGCTCGATCCTCTCACGCCGGTTTCCCGTGGCCGGGCAGGAGGCGTTCGGAGTCGAGGCGGCCCGGGCCATCGGGTTCGATTTCGACCGGGGGCGGCTCGACGTGACCGCCCATCCGTTCTGCGCCGGTCTGGGACCGCGCGACTGCCGCATCACCACGCGCTACGAGGAACACTACCTAAACGGTGCCCTGTTCGGCATCCTGCACGAGGCGGGACATGGGATCTACGACCAGGGCCTGCCCGGCGAGTGGTTCGGGCTGCCGCTGGGATGGGCGATGTCGCACGGTATCCACGAGTCGCAATCCCGCATGTGGGAGAACTTCGTGGGGCGCAGCCGGGCGTTCTGGGAACACTTCTTCCCCCGGGCACAAGAGCACTTCCCCGACGCCCTGAACGACGTGTCGCTCGACCAGTTCTACTTCGCCGTCAACGACGTGCGCCCCAGCCTGATCCGCGTCGAGGCCGACGAGGCCACGTACAATCTACACATCCTCGTGCGCTTCGAGCTGGAGCAGGCCCTGTTGGACGGGGACCTGCCGGTGGCCGAGCTCCCCGGGGCCTGGAACGAGAAATACCGCGAGTACCTGGGCATCGAGCCGGAGACCGACGCCGAAGGCGTGCTCCAGGACGTGCATTGGAGCGGCGGGTCGATCGGCTATTTCCCGACCTACTCGCTGGGCAACCTCTACGCGGCCCAGTTCTTCGCCACGGCCGACGGGGAGCTGGGCGGCCTGGACGGCCCACACGCCTGCGGCGACTTCCGGCCGCTCCGCGAGTGGCTCCGAGAGAAGATCCACCGGCAAGGCCAACGCTACTCGGCCGCCGAGCTGGCCTGTCGCGTCACCGGCCGGCCGCTCGAGCCCGGCCCGCTCTTGGTCCATCTCCGCGCCAAGCTGGGGCCGCTGTACGGGCTCGATGCGTGAGCGCAAAAGGGACCGGGTCCCTTTTGCGCCGATCTCACTGTAGGCGGCGTCTCCAGACGCCGACCGAACTGCGGCTGACGTGGATCGGCGACCGGAGTCGCCTCCTACAACGAACAAGCCAACGAAGAAGCCTCGTCGGTTTCCCGCCCTCCCCACTCGCGATCCCCCCTTTTGACACGGTCCAGGCGGCCTCCTAGAATAAAGTCTTTCCGCCGCAGGACCGATAACGCGGTGAGAAGCCTGGGGGTATAGCTCAGTTGGGAGAGCGTGGCGTTCGCAATGCCAAGGTCGGGGGTTCGAGTCCCCCTACCTCCACACCGTAAACCCTTGCAGGTCAATGACTTGCGAGGGTTTGTTTCTTGTCCCCGTTGCGGCTTGTCCCCCTTCGGGGCATGAGAGGGAGCGGGGGCAGGGCCTGTGGATCGTCCCGCCATCGGACGGACTGCCCCCTGACCTTCCGGCATCGCCTCTCATGCGATCCGGCTTGACAGGATGGATGAGGGTCCGGGCTGCCCGCCTGGCGTGCTATGTCGGCCCTGCGAGGATCTGGAGGACGGCTGGACGTTGCTCTCGTTGGGGGGCGCAAGGCCGCGCCGGCCGCGCCCCCTTGTTTCACTGCCGCCCCAGCAGGTTCACCGCGCGCACAGTGCGCGTGCGTTCTTCGATCTCGGGCGGGAGGTGGCCCTTGAACCATGCCTTGGCGCGGTAGGTGAACTCGGTGCCGTCGGGGAGGAAATCGACGGCGCGGTAGTGGGAGGCCAGCGGGTCGTTGCCGCGGCTGGTGGTGTGGGGGTTTTCGTGGCAGCCGATGCAGGACTTGCTCTCGCCGGGGCGGGGGTAAATCCACGTGAGCTGGTTGCCCACCACGCGGCGGTCGCTGTCGAGCACCTGGAAGTGCAGCAGGCGATCGGCCGGGGCCTCGACGTAGAACGAGCCGTCGGCGGCCAAGGGGGCCATGCCCAGCACCCGGGCGAACGTGCCGCCGTGGTTCTTCCACACCGGGTTAGGATTCGTGTGCGTGCTGTGCCGGGCGATCATCGGCACGCCCTCGATCAGGCGCACGAGCCGCCCGCGCCGGCCCACCTCGCGCTCCTGTGTGGCAAAGACCGACGTGCAGAGGAACCGGCCGCTGTAGGCGCCCCGCTCGGCCCGGGCGGGACGCAGCGGCGGCACGGGCCGGGGGAGCACGGGCCGGGGCTCAAAGTCGGCCGCGGCCGGGTCGTTATAGACCGGCTTCAGCGCCTTGCTCGCCGGATCGAAAAGGAACAGGCCCAGGTCAACCTGACCGCGATCGGGCGTCTTGGGGGTCGAGGCGCAGAGGATCGTGCCGTCGGGCAGCGGCATGGGCGTGGTGTAGGACCGGGTTTGGTTGTCTGGCGTGATGATCTCCTCGCGGTCGCGGCGCGTGCCAACCAGGGCCAGCCCGCCCTGGGTGACTACCACGACGTTGCGCCCGTCGGGCATGGGCTGCGGCTGGGTCATGCGCAGCACGCGGTGCGTGAGCGGCGCCTCCTGGCCGTCGGCGGGGCTGCGCGGGCCGTGGTCGAGCGAGCGCCAGTACGCCCGGCGTTCGGGGCCGTAGAGGACCGAGTCGAGCGTGCCGTCGAGGTGCGCGGCGTGCAGCGTCAACTCGGTCTTGTTCCGCGAGTAGAAGACCTCCAGCCGGCTGAACAGCAAGCGGCCGTCGAGCCCGACCGCCGGCTCGTTGTCGCGCCCGATGTTCGTGGCGATGGGGTGCAGGTCGCCCCCGTCGGCGTTCATCACCGACATGACGGTGCAGGGGTAGCCGTGGTACTCGTCGCGGATGCCGCTGTGGCTGGTGGCCAGGACGATGCGACCGTCGGGCAGATAGGCCGGGCCCACGTGGTGGTACGGGCCGGAGGTGAGCTGCGTAAGGCCCGATCCGTCGAGGTTCACGCGGTAGATCTGCCACCACGGGTCGTCCTGCCCGCGCCGGGAGAAGATCACGTGGCTGGCGTCCCAGGACAGCTCGGGCTCGGAGACGTAGCCGTCCTCAAAGCGGGTGATGGGCGTGACCCGGCCGTCGGGGCGCGGCGGCTCGAGCAGGTAGAGGTTTCGCCCCGGGCGGTAGGCGGGGCCCGAGTCGGTCACCACGTAGGTCTGGCGCCAGCGGTCGGCCTGCTCGACGGTCCCCTTGGTGTTGGGGATGTCGTTCGAGCCCTTGATGAAGACGATGGCCGGAACGTCGATCAAGCCGGCGGCACTGCTTGACCCCAAGCCCCCCGACTGCTGTCGGGGGGGCGGAGGGGGGGCGTCGCGCAAAGGGGACAGTCCAGTTCTCGCTGCGCGAGGGTCGGGGGCTCCTGGCACTTCAGAAGGGGACGGTCCCATTCTCGCTGCGCGAAAATCGGGACAGTCCCCCCGGGCGCGAACTGCGTCCCGTGCGATATGCCGCACGCAATACACGGGGTGCTCCATCGCCGCTTTTCGCAGCGCGGCCAGCGCCTCGTCGTTGCCCAGGTCGGCCAGGGCCAGGGCCGCGGCTTGGCGAATTTCGGCCACCGAGCGCTCGTCGTTCAGGATGCGCACGAGCAGGCCGGTGTGCTCGTGGGCGCCCAGCAACCCGAGTGCCCGGATCACGCCTTCGCGCCATCGGGGGGCCGGGTCGTTGAACTCCTCCTCCTTGAACGTGCCGCTGTAGCCGAAGTCGGCCTCGGCCTTGGCTTTAGCGAGGATGACGGCCAGCGGCTCGATCGCGGCGGGGTCGCCCAGCCAGGCGATGGCCTTGGCCGCGTTGAGGCGCACCCAGCCCTCGGGGTGCTCGAGCAGGGTCAGGAGCCGCGGCAGGTCTTCGCGCTCGGTGCAAACACACGGCAGCCAGCTCGCAATGCGATAGGCCGGAAACCGCGACCAGGTTAGCTCGTCGGCCGGGGCGGATACGCGCCGCGCCTGGCCGAGCTGCTCGAACGCCTGCTCGGCAGCTTCCTGGCGCAGGCCCGCGTGCTCGATCAGGTGGCGCGTGAGCAGGTGGCCCACCTCAGGCTCATAGAGAAAGAACGTGTCGTGGTCGCCGGGCAGGTTGGCCATGATCTGGGGGCCGACCGCGCGGAGCGCGGCCCGGTCGCGCGAGTCGTCGAGCGGCAGCCGGCAGAGCGAGTAAACGATCCAATAGGGCGTTTCCAGCATCCGGTCCTCGCTGGGGAAACCCATCTTGTCGTCGCGGGGAACGCCCGGCGGGTCGGCGCCTTGGAGGTCCTTGGCGTAGCGGGGGTAGGCGGCGATGAGTGCCCGCACGGCGCGGGGGTCGCCGAAGTCGCCCAGCGCCTCGGCCGCGGCCCGGGCCCAGAAGGGGTTCTCCAGCAGGGCCACGAGGTACTGAAACCCCGCTTCGTCGCCCAGGCGCCCCAGTGCCCGAATGCCCGCGCGCACGGTGGGGCGGCGGTGGGGGGCGGTCGAGGGGTTCGGCCCGAGCACGGCCAGGGCCGCGTCGGCGGCCCCGCGTCCGGCCAGGGCCCCCAGCGCGCGGAGCCCCCGCTCCTCGCACCACGCCTTAAGCTCGTCCCGGGACGATGCCTTCGGCGCCGCCGGCCCGCGCACCACGGCCGTCTGCCGGTTGATCTCGATCTCGAAGAACGTCGTGGGGTAGGTGGGGTTTTTCGCACCAAAGCTGGTGATCCGCACGTAGCGGACCTTGCGCTCGGGGAACTCGACCACCAGGGTGACGGGGCTTGCGCCGTCGCATCGCTCGACCGGCTCGAACGACTTGCCGTCGAGGCTCACGGCCACCTCGTAGCCGGTCATCACGAACGCCTCGCTGTACTGGTGGACGATCACCCGGTGTACGTCGGTGGGGCGGCCCAGATCGAGGGTACACCACTGCGGGGGATCGACGTTCTTGGTTTGCCAATACTCGGGCCCCACGTAGCCGTCGGTCAGCACGCTCGGCGGGCCTTTGTAGGTCGTCGACGCGGTGACCCGCCGGCCGAGCGCGGGGTTGGCCGCGGGGGCATCGCTCGCCACGGCCCGGGCGGCAAGCACTTCCCTGCCGCCCAGGAGCTCGAGCACGTCGTCGGGCGGGCGATCCGGGGGCACGGCCGCCCACCAGTCGCGCCATGCCTTGGCTTGCGCGGCCCGGTTGGGCGCGGGGGCGGCCGCGTCGAAGGGGAACTCCATGCCCGTGAGGTTCGTCAGCGCCACGTGCGCGGCCTGGGCCACCAGCCAGTCGCGGTCGTCCAGCGCGGTCAAGAGCGGCGGCACGGCCGTTCGGCCCCCGCACCAGGCCAGGGCCAGCGCCGCGTTGCGCCGCACCTCGGGCGAGCGGTCGCCGCGGAGCCGCTCGGCCAGCGCCGGCTCGGCCGCATAAGCCCGCAAGAAACCCAGCGCCTCGGCCGCACGCCCGCGCACGGCCGGCGACGTGGACCTGAGCGCGGTCAGGTTCTCGCGGACCTGTCGGTTGTAGGGTTCCTGTGGCGTGGGGTTCTCGGCGTTCGACCGGGACATCGGCACGAACGGGAGCACGAGCACAAACAGTGCCAGTATCCAGCGGAGCATGGTGCGCGGGGGAATGGCGTGCGGGGAGGGCATTGCAGCGGGCGAGAAGTCTCCAAGTGTAAGCCGGCGCCGCGTCAAACACAAGCAAAGAAAAAGGGACCAGGTATATTTTGTGCGAAGCACGCTTCGGGCCGTTCCGGCAGAATATACCTGGTCCCTTTTTCGTTTTGGGTTTGACAAAGGGCGTAGATGACATACCTATTAAATGGGGACACAGTCCGGGATGTGCCGGGGACCGCCCCATCCGTGCGGCCGTCCTACAATTCGTTCGCCAACTATCGAAAACGGCAAACCGATCGCGAGATCGGGGCGCAAAGCCATGGGTCTCCCGGGGGAGATCGCCAGGCTGCCGTGGTTGGGCACCGATGCCGCGTCCTGGCAGTTGGAGGTGGAACATGGCTACTGCGCACCGGTCATCTTGCCCGAAGCGCCGCCGAGGCACAATCTCCGTCTTGGCGGCCTTGCTTCTCGCCCTGCTCTTGCTTTGTGTGGCCTTTGCAGTCGACATGGGGATCCTCTGTCTCGTGCGCGGCCAAGCCCAAGTGTGTGCCGACGCCGCGGCGTTGGCGGCGGCCTGGGAGATGGTCAGCGACGGCCGCATCCTGGGCGAGATGGAGGACGTGTACGACGCGGCCCGCGACGAAGCCGTCGAGTATGCCGGCCGGCACAAGGTCAACGGCGACCCGATGGCGTTGGACGCCAACGAAGGGAACGATCCTGAGGGCGAGATCGTCTTCGGCCGGCTCGAGGACCCGACCGACCGCGCCGAGGAGATGTCCTATTTCGATCCCGGCAGCTACAACACGGTGAAGGTCCGCGTGCGGTGCACTCCGGGGCGCGGCAACCCGGTTCCCCAGTTCTTCGCGAAGATTGTGGGGATCAACATGGGCAGCGCCGCGGCAGAAGCCGCCGCCTACTTCGACGACACGACCACCGTCGGATTCCGCGTGACCGACACGACCGGCAACGCCTCGTTGCTGCCCTTCGCCGTGAGCCAGGAGGCATGGCTCGACCTGCTCGCCGGCGAGGGTAGCGACCTCTGGGCCTACGACCCCGAGACGCAAACGGTCGCCGAAGGCGCCGATGAGCTTAGGGAGCTTAGCATCTTTCCCGCAGGCGGGGGCGGCAACGGGAACGGCAACGGAAATGGAAACGGCAATGGGAACGGAAACGGCAGCGGCGCGATCACGCCCGGCAACTTCGGCACCGTCGACATCGGCAATCCCAACAATGCGGCCCCCGATCTGTGGCGCCAAGTCCGCGAAGGGGTCTCGGCCGAAGACCTGGAATATCACGGAGGGGAGCTCCGTCTGAACGAGGCCACCGGCCGGCTGAAGCTCAACGGCGATCCGGGCATGACCGTCAGCATGCAGGCCGCCCTGTCCGACGTCGTGGGCCAGGCGCGGACCGTGTTGCTCTATAGTGAAGCCACGGGCCAGGGCAACAACACCGAGTTTACGATCGTCGGATTCGCGGGCGTCCGCATCGTGGACTACTCCTTGACCGGCGGCGACAAGTACATCCTCATCCAACCCGCCATGGTCGTCGACGACGCCGCCATCGCCGGCTCCGCCGGCACGAGCCACTTCGTGGGCCAGCCGGTGCGCCTGGTGCGCTGAGGTCCCGGTGTGGGGGAACAGGTCGTGCGTGTGGCACTGCTTCGCAGAAGCGGTGCTCCTCTTGCCGGCACGTCACTGCTTGTTCCAAGCAGTGGCACACAAGCCCCACAGGATTCCGCTCACCGCCGGTGCCGGCGAACTTCTTCGCGCCGCCGGAAGAGCCAGGTGAGGCCGGCGAGGGTGGCGCTCAGGGCGGTGGTGAGCGAGGACCAGGCGCGGCGGGGGGTTGGTGGGTGCTGCTGGTAGTGCATTCCCATCTGGCCGCCTTCCATGGGTGGGAGGAACTGGGTCGGAAACCCTAGCTCTTTGAACGGCACGGCGGCCAGGTAGAGCCAGCCCAGGCCGCCCAGCTCCTTCTCGCCGTAGACGTGGTCGACGTAGCGATCGGGCGCGGCAACGATGCGGCGGCGGGCCTCGGCCAGGAGCTGGTCGCGGGGGCCGAAGCGGAGCGCGCCGCTGGGGCAGGCCCGGACACAGGCCGGCGTGGTAAGCGCCGCCTCGTAGCGCTCTTGCTCGTCGCCCGAGAGGGGGCGGTCATCGAGCCGGACCGACTCGATCTTGGCCTCCTGGCGGTCGAGGCAGAACGTACACTTGCGCAGATGGGGGGTGGCGACGTCCCAGTAGTCGATCACCGGCACGCCGAAGGGGCACTCGTCGACGCACGCGGCGCAGCCGATGCAGCCCGATGGCTCGAAGGCCACGACCCCTTCGGGCGTGCGCCAGTAGACCTGCGGGGCGCAGACGTTCGCACAGCGCATGTCCTTGCAGTGCATGCACTGGTGTTTGACGAAGACCCAGGCGGGCCCGCCGCCGGCCGGGTCGCGCTCGTGGAAGGCGATGTAGGTCCGGGTGTAGGGCGTGAAACCCCGCGGGTTCTGGTAGCCCCCCTCGGCCGCGAAGAACTTCGTGTCGTCAGCCTTGAGCCCATGCGCCTGCTTGCAGGCTACCTGGCAGCTACGGCAGCCGATGCAGCGGGTGGTGTCGACGAGGCAGGCGACGGTCATGGGGAGAGGGATGAATGATGATTGCTGAAGGATGAATGCCGAATACACCTGGTTCCCTTGCTCTGCAGGAGAACGAGACGATATTCGCTATTCCGACTTCGTCGGCTGGGCCCCGTCCGCGGCGTCCTCCGCGGGGGTCTTCTTGAGGTCTTCGGCCCTCTTGATCAGCTCGCCCTCCTTACGAATAATCAGTTCGCCGGTCTTCTTGTTCCACCAGACGGTGCGGAAGGCCAGGCGGTGCTCGCCGTGGCAGTCGGTGCAGACGATGGCCTTGGGGTCGGTCTTGGCCGGGCAGCGCTCTTGCCAGCGGGCGATCACCTCGGCCGCCGGGGCGTTGTGCTCGTCGTGGCACTCGGCGCAACACTTCTTCTCCATGTCCTCCGGGGCGTACATCTTGTCGGGCGGGGTGATGTTGTCCTCGTCGTTGCGGTGGGCGTACGACTTGCCGTGACAATCGATGCAGCCGACGTCCTCCTTGGCGTGCCATTGGACGAACTCCTCGGTCTGGTAGTTCGTGTGGCACACGTAGCAGGCCGAGTTGTCGGCCTTGACCTCTTCCTCGTCCTTGGGTTTCTCGGCCGGGGCGTCTTCCAACAACAGGGGGGCGTCCTTGTTGACGACCAACGGCGGGGGCGCCCCCTCGGCCGATTGCGTCCACCCGCCCTGTGGGGCCCACGAGCCCGTGCCCGCCCAAAGGACCGCCATCGATCCCAACACGATGCTCGCAATGAGCCAACCACGAAGCTTCATCGACGTTTCTCCCTTTTCGTTCTGCGAAGTCCTGTTTCCACATTGCCCCCCGGGCCGCGGGGGGAGCGACCATTCACGTCCCGCGGGCTTGAAGCCCGCGGCTGACAAATGTAATGGAGCTCGTGGCTATTATGATTGAAGACGTGCGTGGACGCCACAGGTTGCGTTCACACGTACTCCCAATCCTTGAGCCACTGGTAGCTATCCGGCAGGTTGGCCCAGCCCCGGTCGGTGGCCCGCTTTAGCTCGGCCTTCTCCTCGAGGTCCAGCTCGCGGCGCTCCTTAACGGCTAGACACACGTTGTCGACCTGCTGCTGGCTGATCATGCCGGGAATGGGGGCGGTGATCGCCTCGTTGCAGAGGATGTAGCGGATGGTGAGCCGGGCGAGCCGGTTGTCCTCTTCGGCGTGGGGGCTGCCGGGCGAGCTGTCGCCCTGGAAGATCGAGTTGCTCGCGAACGGCTTGATCCCGAACCAGCCCACGTCGTGCTTCTTCAAGGCCGCCCACAGCCCGCTCTCGTCGGCGACCATCTTGGTCTTGGCCGTGTAGGGCGTAAGGATCACTTCCATCTGGTCGGGGTAGGTCTCGACCATGTGCTTGATGTGCGGCCGGTCGTGCGACGAGATGCCGACGAACCGGGCCATGCCGCTCTTCTTGGCCCAATCCAGCGCGGCGGCCGCTTCCTGCAGATCCCCCTCCTGGTGGCGGCTGCTCTCGGTCAACAGACTGATCCGCCAGAGGTCGACGTAGTCCAGCCCGGCCTCTTTCATGCCGTCCTCGAGGCCCTTCCTGAGCCGCTTGGCCGAGCGCCACTCGGGGAAGCGGCTCTCCCAGATGTGCCACGAGTAGCCGAAGTACATCTTGTCGCGCCGGCCCCTAAGCGCCTGGGCATAGGCCAGAATCTCCTCGCGGCAGCAGGCGTCGACGTAGTTGATGCCCCGTTCGATGCAGCGCGTGACCACGTCGTGGCGGTTCTTCTGGAACGCCTCGCGCCCGATCTTCATGGTCATCCAGCCGGGCACGTCCTCGCCGCCGATCATGCGGTCGACCCGCTTCCAGTGGCCGCCGAGGCAGACGGCCGAGACCATAAGCCCGGTGCGTCCGCAGCGGCGGTACTCCATGTCGGGGTTGTAGTTGAGGATCTTGGCGGTGTCGGTCCCGTCGGGGTTGCCGGCGCGGACGATCTGCGCGGCGGCGCCCGCGGTCAACCCCGCGGCCGCGGCGGCCGAGTTGCGGACGAACTGCCGGCGGGTGAGTCGGTCGGTCATGTCACACGTACTCCCAGTCCTTCAGCCACTGGTAGTGGTAGGGCAAATTGGCCCAGGCTTCGTCCATGCGGCGGTCGAGCTTGGCCTTTTCTTCCACGTCCAGCTCGCGGCGCTCCTTGACGGCCAGGGCCACGTTGTCGACCTGCTCGGGGCGGATCATGCCGGGGATGGGGCCGGTGATGGCCGGGTTGCAGAGGATGGCGCGGATGATCAGCCGGGCCATCTCGTTGTCTTCCTTGTAGTGAGGGTTGTCCGGCGAGCCGTCACCCTTGAAGACCGACCCGCTGGCATACGGCTTGATCCCGAACCACCCCACGTCGAGCTTCTGCATGGCTGCCCAGAGGCCGTGCTCGTCGTTGACCACCTTGGTCTTGGCCGTGTAGGGGGTGACGATCACGTCGAGCACGTCGGTGAAGGTCTCGATCATCCACTTGATGTGCGGCCGGTCGTGGGAGGAGAAGCCGGTGGCCCGGGCCAGGCCCTCCTTCTTGGCCCACGCCAGGGCGCCGACCGCGCTTTCGATCTCCTCGTTCGAGTGGCGGCTGCTCTGCTCGTGGAGCGTGATCCGCCAGAGGTCGACGTACTCCAGCCCGGCCTGCTTCAGGCCGTTGGTGAAGCTCTCTTTGAGCTTCTCGGTGGAACGCCAGTTGCCGCTTCGCGACTCGTTCTGGTACCACGAGTAGCCCAGGTACATCTTGTCGCGGCGGCCCTTCAGCGCCTTGGCGTACATGATGACCTCCTGGGCCGTGCAGGCGTCGATGTAGTTGATGCCCCGCTCCATGCAGCGGGTGACCACGTCGTAACGGTTCTGCTCGAACTCCTTGTTGTCGGTGGGGGCCGAGAGCCAGCTACGGCCCTGGAACAGCCCGGGCACCACGGTGTTGAGCCGCTTCCAGTGTCCGCCCAGGTTCACCGCCGAGACCATCCAACCCTTGCGCCCGCAGCGGCGGTACTCCATCTCCGGGTTGTAGTTGATGATCTTGCTGGTGTCGGCCTTTTCGGGATTGCCGGCGTGGACCGTTTCGGTGGCCGCAAGCCCCACGGCCGCTCCGGCCGCCGCCACCGCACTGTCACGAACGAACTCCCGACGGGTCAGCTTGTGTGTCATCGAACGCTCCTTTGGTCTGTTCGAGGAAGGAAGAAGGCAGGCGCCTGAGCGGCGGATGCGGGCAAAGGTGGGTCCCGTGTCAAGCATCATGCTAGCCCGGCGGCGGGGTTACTGTCAAGCGTTTCCGGGCGCGTCGAGACGGGTTCCGCGTCGATTCCCGGCGCGGGTATTACGAACTGCGGAAACGTATGACGCCCCGCGCCCCGGGACGCCCGCCCCCCGATTTCACGCATTTCCGGCAGTACAAACTGCCGTAAATCCTGCTACTGCGGCTCCAGCGGCTTGAACATCAGCTCCTTGAAGCACACCACGCCGTCGTCTTCGTGCATCTGAAGGGCGATGTGACCGCGGCGGTCGACCGGCAGCTCGTCGGTCGTGGCGACGGTCGTTCCGTTGACGCGAACCACGCCCCGCCGGCCCTTTAAGAAAATCTGCGTCAGGTACCACTCGCCGGGCGCCAGGTCGAGTCCCCGGGCGCGGGCCACGTCGTAGATGCTGCCCGTCGGGTTGTTGCTGTCGGGAATGTTCTCGATCTGGATCTCGATGCCTCGGTCACGGGGCTCCAACGTCTTCCAGCGGAAAAAGACCCCGCCGTTGGCCAGCGGGCTGGTCTTCACGTAGCAGCGGAACTCGCCGTCGCCGTATTGCCGCGGCGAAATCAAGTAGCCGTGGCCGTTCTCGGCCATTACCTCGCCGCCCCGCACGGTCCACGTGGCCGTGTTGTCCGGCGAGAGGTGCCAGCCCGCGAACCCGTCGCCGGCAAGCAGGCGCTTCCACTTCTTCCGTTCGCTGCCGGGCAACCGCTTGATGCGCAGGTTGCGGAACTGCACCGGTTTGCCACGGTCCTGGAGCCCGATGTACCCGAACCGCGGCCGGTACCTTAGCTCCGGGTGCCGCTCGACGTCGAGGTCCTGGACCACCTCGTCATTGAGCACCACGCGAAGCCGCGGCCAATCGAACGTAATCTCCAGCGTGTTCCACTCGTTGACGAAGCCCTTGTGCCTGATCGGCGGCACGGCGGCGAAGATGGCCCCCGAGCTGTGGGCCTGCGGGCCGTTGGTGCGGGAGTCGTCCGAGAGTTGCACCTCGAATGCCTCGTGGGAGATGCGGCCGTAAAGCGGCGCGTGCAGGAACACGCCGCTCTCGCCGTACCAGGTGAGCTTGTACTCGAGCCGCAGCACGAAGTTCTCGAAGACCTCCTCGGTCCGCAGCCAGGTGGGGTAATCGCCCTGGCCGGTGCAGAGGAGCTTGCCCCGCTTGGCCTTGAACCCGGCGGGCCCCATCTTGACCCAGCCGTCGAGATTGCGGCCGTTCAATAGCGGCCGGAAGCCCGGCTCGTCCTCGGCCGCGGCGAGGGGGTTGAGCGCCGCGAGAACTACAAAAGGGACCAGGTTTACTCTTCCAAAACGGCCCGACGGGCGCTTGGCACAAAACATAGCTGGTCCCCTCTGATGGTCGCTTCTTGGTCGTTCTTTCCACCATAATCCGCGGGCGGCTGCCCGGCAAACCGGACGCCGATGCGGCCGTAACCTGTTGTTGCACAACGGGTTGAGGCGATCCGGGCACGGCGGCCCGGCCCGTTATATCCGGGCGGGCAACACGCCCCTTGCTCGTAGTGGGCCGACTCATCGGGTCGGGGCAGCGTGAATGCCTCGAGGACCGCATGAATGCGGTCACTACGAACGGTGGGGTTCGCCAATGGCCGAGGTGATCTTCTGGCTGCTCGTCTTCCTGCTCGTCGTGACCCTGGTGGGGCACGGGTTGTGGCTCTTTCTGGCGTTTCTGTTTCGGGCCCTGTCCGGGGCGAAGGGCCCGAGCGGGCGCAAGCAAGGGGGAATGCCGCGGTCGTGCCCCTTCTGCGGCCGGCCCACGCCACCGCACTTCGAGCGGTGCGACTTCTGCGGCCGACAGCTCACCGGCCCCCTAGCCGAGGAGTTGGCCGACCTGGAAGCCCTCGAGCGCCAGCTCGGCCGCTTCCAGCAAGCCGGGGCCCTGACGCCCGACGCCGTGGCCAGTCTGCGGAAACGGGTTCGAGGCTACCGGCAGGCGTTGTTCCTGCCGCGCGAGGAGACCGTTCCCGTCGAGGTCGTTCGCGAACCGAAGCGTGTGAAGCCGCAAGCGGCTTCGACCCCTGCCGTACCTACTGAACCGCAAGTCCCCCGGCCGGTTGCAGCGCCGCCGGCTCCGGTCGCCGCGAAGCCGGTCCCGGTCGTGGCGCCGACTCCCGCCCGGGCGCCGCGCAAGCCCTGGCGCGTGTGGTTCGCCGAGCTGTTGGCCGACCGCGACATCCACTGGACCGAGGCCATCGGCGTGCTGGCCGGCGGGCTGCTGATGGTCTGCTCGTCGGTGATGCTCGTGGTGAGCCTCTGGTCGGCGCTCGAGCAGATCCCGCCGCTGAAGTTCTTCATCTTCGTGGGCTATTCGACCGTTGTCTTTGCCGCGGGGCTCTATGCTTACCACCGCTGGAAGCTCCCCTCGACCGGCCGCGGTTTGCTGGTGATCGCCACGCTGCTGGTGCCGCTCGATTTCCTGGCCATGGCCAGCCTGTGGGGCAAGGGCGGCTGGGACCTGCTCACGATCGGCGCCGAGCTGATCTCGCTAACCCTGTGCCTGTGGCTGGTGTGGCTAGCCGCCCGCGTGCTCGTGCCGGGGGGTAAGGCGATGGTGTCGCTCGGCGTCGTGGGCAACGCGGCCGCGCTGTTGCTCCTCGGTCGATGGGTCGGCGAAACGCCTTCGGCCGCTTCGGTGGTGATCGGCGGGAGCGTGCCGGTGGCCCTGTTCGCAGCGGCAGTGCTGGGCTACCTGGCCACCGCCGCTGGTCGCCGCCGGGAAATCGACGCGCGCGGCGCCGGCTCCTGGTTCACCCTCTTGGGCGTGGCCGCGTTCGCCGCCGGGGCCGCCGTGGTGCCGCTGGTGGCCCGTGGTGCGAAGACCCTTGGTATCCCCACGCTGACCGATCTGCTGGCCGTGCCCCTGGCGGTGGCGGCCGTGCCGGTGCTGGCCGTGGGGCTGAAGGTGATGCGGGGCACTGAGCCGGACAAGACGCTGGCCGCCCAGCGCACCGCCGGCACGATGGTCGCCCTGGTGGGCATGGCCGTGAGCCTCACGGCCCTGGGCCTCGCCTGGCCCATGCCCGGGGGACTCGTGGCCGTGGGGTTGCTCAGCGCGGCCGGGCTGGCCTGGGCCGCCCGGCAATTCCGCTTTCCCCTCTTCCACGCCGGGGCCATCGCCTGCCTGGCGGTGGCCTACGTGGTGGGCGTCCACTCGTGCTTCGAGGAGACGCTCCGCTCGCCGCCCTCGCGCGACTTGCTCGGCCTGGCCTTGCTGAAATGCGCCGTGAGCGCCCGAACCGGCACGGCGCTGGCCGGGCTGGTCGCCCTGCTGGCCGCCGCCTCGGAAGGGCTCGCACGGCTGGGACGCCGGCAAGACGGGCGCGTGTACGCGGCCGGGGCCGGGGTGGGGGTTTTGCTGGGGTTGGTGCTGGTCACCGTTCACGGATTCCTCGGCGGCGGGCCCGACGCGGTACACGCGGCCGCCCTGTACGCGATCTACGGCACGTTCAGCCTGCTCTTGGCCGCCCGGTGGCGAAGGGTCGAGCTGAGCTACCAGGGGTTGTGTTTGCTGGCGGCCGCCCCGTTCTGGGCCCTCTGGCGTCAGGCGCCCGAGGTCACGTCTTTATGGTCGGCGGTGTTGGCCGGCGAGTCCCTGCTGATGACCTTCGCGGGCGCCGCGCTGGACTCCTGGACCCGGAAAGGCGGCGACGAGCAACTGACCGAGCGGGTCGCCCGGGTGTTCGGCAAGCCGCTTGCCGACGGCGGCGTCCTTCTCTCGCTGCTCGCCCTGGCGGTGATGCCGCTGGCGGGCTGGTCGAGCACGGCCACGCTGGCCGCTTGCCTGGCCTGGCTCTCGGTCGCGTGGCTGGCCATTGCCTGGCGCCAGCGGAGCGCTCCCTGGTTCGCCGCCCACCAGGCCATGCTCGCCCTGGCCGCGCTGGTGGGCACCACGGCCTGGCTCGAGACCCGCACCTGGGTCACGTCGATCCCGCGGGACCTTTTCCACCCGTCGAGCCTGCAAGCCTACGGCGTGGCGCTCGGCCTGTTCGCCTTGGCGTGGATCGCTGTGCGGATGTTGGTGCGAACCAGCCAAACAGCCCGACGCCCGCTCGACACCGACTGGCCCGCGGTCGATTGGTGGGTGTTCCACGCGGTCGTGTGGCTCCAGTTTCTCTTGGCCGCGTGCTGGCTGTTGTTCGGCGTGGTCCAAGAGCTGTGGCCGGGGCCGCCGGCGCCCAATGCCCTGCAACAGGCCGCGTTCGGCGTCGGGGCATGGCTGCTGCTGGGCGTGCTCGCCGCGGGCATGGCCGTGGCCCTGTGGCAGCGTTGGCGCCGGGCCGAGCTAGTGAGCACAGTTCTGCTTGTCGCCACGGCGGCATGCCTGGTGGCCGGGCAGTTCGGGGGCGATCAGGCCGTGGCCGCGGCCCTGCGATGGGCGTTGGCCGGGGCGTTCGTGGCCGGGTCCGCCGCGATTTGGGCCCGCGGGCCGCTGGCCGACTGGCTCGGCCGGGCCGGGACGCGGATCGAGCCGGGCGACGACGCCCCGCGCCTCGCTCGGGCAACGCTCTTCTCGACCACTGCTCTGCCCGTGCTGGGGCTGACCCTGCTGGCGGCGATGCGCCAACTCCTGGGACTCTCCCCGGCCGGGCCCGCGGCCGACACGTTCTTCGACCGGCTGGGCCCGAGCGTCTCGTACCTCGTGCCGTTGATGCTGGTGATGCTGGCGATGGTCGGCCACGCGGTGCGCGAGCGTTCGGCCGGCTACGCCTTTTCGGGCGGGCTGGTCGCCGAGCTGATCGTGCTCTTGGGCTATGCCCTGCGCGTCGTCACCACGGGCGACAAGGCGTTCGACACCGGCGAGTTCGTGTTCCTGGTGCAGCTCGGCACGATTGCGGCGGCGGCCTGGGCCGCGGCGTGGCTCGTCGTGCGCCGGAAGCTCGACTTGTGGCGCGAAACGCCCCAAACGCCCCCGGCCCGGCACCTGATGAACGTGCAGCTCGGCATGGGCGCGGCGGGCAACACCCTGCTGCTCTTCGCCACGCTGGGGGTGATGTTTTTCGATAGTCCGCAACATGGGTTTCACAAGGCGTGGACCGCCGCGGTAGGCTCGGCGTGGGGCTGGGTCGCGCTGGCGGCGGTGGTGGCCGTTGGGGTCTTTCGGCGCGTGCAGAACCGGCAATCGCCCCGCCCCGAGGCCGTGGGGCTGGTGGGCATGGCCGCCCTGGAGCTGCTGGCCTGCACGGTCGGTGCCCGGCTCGGCGGATGGTGGGGTTATCGCACCTTGATGCTCTCCTGGGCCGCCTACGCCTGGTTCATCGTGGCGGCCACGTGGTGGGTGGCCACGGTGCGGACCTTGCCCGGGGCCCACGGCCCGCCCCAGGCGCTGCTGCGCACGGCCGCCGTGTGGGTGCGCGGGGCCGGGCTGCTGGCCGTGCTCCTGGGGCTCCGCGCGGCCCTGTTCCGCGAGGCCGACGAGGATCTGCTCTGGTCGGCCGCCGCGGTGAGCGTGGCCAGCCTGGCCGGGGCCACCATGGCCGTCTGGCGGCGCCGCGAGGGCTGGGCCTTCGCCGCCGCGCTGGGCGTGAACCTGGCCGCTTCGCTCGTGGTTTGGTACGCGCGCGTCCAAGAGCCGTTCGGCGACTGGTGGCTCCGGCTGGTGCAGGCCAACGTGATCGCATCGGCGGCCGTGGCCCTGGCGTGGCTGGGCGTGCGGCGGCGCCTCTACAAGCTTCGCGAGATCGGCCTGCGCGAAAGCCCGCTCTTGGCGGTGCAAACGCTGCTGCCGGTGCTGGCGGGCGCGGCGTTGTTGGCCGCCCCGCTGCCGTGGCTCTTCGGGGCCTCGTCCTATCTGCCCGGGGGCATGGCCCGGTTGGCCGAGTGGCCCGGCTGGCTGGGGCTTTTACTCACTGCGGCGGCCGCCGCGTGGTATCTCCGCCAGGTCCTGCCCGAGCGATTGATGCACGTCCTGGGCGGGCTGGCGCTGGGCGCCGGTATCCTCGCGGCCTGCGCCGCCGTCGCCGCCAACGGCCCGACCAGGTCCCGGCCGTGGCTCGAGCTGCACACGCTGACGACCTCCTGGGCCGCGGCCGGGATCGTGGTGCTGGGCGTCGGCATGGCCGGACGCAGGCTCCGCGTGGCCGCCGCACAAGACCCGGCCGATCCCGTCTCGCCGCCCGCCCGGCGGCCGCTCTTTCCCGAGCGGCTCACCGAGGGTTGGACCGCCGTGATCGGCGTGCTGGTGGTCGTGCTCACGGTGGTCAAGGCCGTTCACACTACGCAGGGGTTCTGGTGGTCGGGCGGGCCGGTGCTCTCGGTAAGCGTGGCGGCCGCGGTGATCGCACTGTGGCTCCACCGCCCGGCCTACGTCTATGCATCGGGGCTGTTGTTGAACCTGATCGGCGTGATCGGCTGGCTCGCTTGGACGCGGCACGATCTCTATAGCTTCTTGGAGGTGAACGCCCTGTGCCTCGCGGCCGGCGCGGTCACGTGGACGCTCATCGAGCTGTTCGCCCCGCGCGGGGTGCCACACCCGAACGCCAGCGACCGGGCGCTGCCGTTTGCCCACGTGGCGGTTCGAGCGGGCGTGGCCCTGGTCGGGGCGGCGGTCGGCCTGGCGGTGCTCGGCGAGCTGTTGGGGCGAGAAGCCTACCGGGTCACGCGCCTCGACTGGGCCGCACTAACGGCCACGGGCACGGCGGCCGCGGTGTTGCTGTGGGACAGGGCGTCGCGATTCCCGCTGGCCGGGCTGTACGCGGTGGGGCTGCTCACGCTCGCCTTGGTCCGGGTCGGCGGCGATTTGACGCCGCGGGAGCTGTGGTGGATCGCCGGAACCGACCTGGCCGGCGTCGGGCTGATCGCCGCGCTGCTCGGGCTGGTGCTGCCGATGTTCAGGCCGGCCTGGCGCGACCTGCGTATTCCGGAGACCATGGCCGACGGCAGCCCGCGTTGGTCGGGCGCGTGGTTCCGCGTGGCGCAAAGCATACTTGCCGCAGTGGCGGGACTGCTGGTCCTGTGGATCGCGCTGGACGGGCGGTTCGACGGCGTCGCCGCCGCGGGGGCGCTGCCCGGGCTCTCGGGACGGTTGGCCGCCGTGCCCGCCGCGTTGATGCTCATGCTGGCGGCGTTCCTGATGGCGGGCCAAGCCCGGGGGCAATGGCGCCGCGCCTGGCAGCACGCGACGGCGGGGGCCGGGGTCTTGTTCTTCGCTGCCGTGGGCTGGGCGGTGCTCGATGCGACGGCCGCGGCCTACTGGCTCCACGCCGAGGTGGTGCTGCTCGTGGCCGCCGTGACGGTCGGCGTGCTGGCGTGGGGACTGTCCCGATTTTCGCGCAGCGAAAATGGGACTGTCCCCTTCCCGCCGTCCGAAACGGACTGGCCCGCTGCCGGGCGCCGGGCCGTGCCCTGGCTGGCAGCGGTGACGGCGGTGGCCCTGGGCGCGGTGCTGGTTCACGAGGCGACGCTGTTCCTGACCACGGGCAGCAAAGTCCCATTGGCCGGGCCGGCGATTGCCGTGGTGGTGGCCGCCCTGGCCGGGTTGGCGGCGGCCTGCCTCGCCTTCGCCGTGGTGCCCGAGTGGGATCCGCTGAAGCTCAGCGACCGCGGGCGCCAGGCGTACGTCTACGCGGCCGAGGTGCTCGGCGTGCTGATCGGTTTGCACATCTACCTGACCATGCCCTGGCTGTTTCACAGGGGGATCGTGCGCAGGTACTGGATGCTGATCACGATGGGCGTGGCGTTCGCCGGGGCGGGCTTAAGCGAGCTGTTCCGCCGCCGAAGGCTGCCGGTCCTCTCGGCGCCGCTGGAGCGCACGGCCCTGGCCCTGCCGCTGGTGCCGGCGATCGGGTTCTGGCTCACGCCGGCGATCGCCGGCGCCCCGCTCGCCCTGGCCGGACCCAGCCCGGCCATGTGGATCCTGATGGGGGCGTTCTACGGCATGATGGCCCGAATGCGGCGGTCGCTGGGCTGCGGGGCTGCGGGCATCATAAGCGGCACGATCGGCGTGTGGGTCCTCTGGGCACGCCTGGAGATTAACATCGCCGAGCACCCGCAGCTCTGGCTCATCCCGCCCGCCCTGGCCGCGCTGGTGGCCGAGTACCTCAATCGCGACCGGCTCACGGCCGCCCAGGGCGCGGTCTTCCGCTACCTGGCCTTGGGCGTGATCTACGTTTCGTCCACGGCCGACATGTTCATCGCCGGGATCGGCGAAGACTGGCGCCTGCCGCTGGTGTTGATGCTGCTCTCGGTGGCCGGCATCCTGGCAGGCTTCCTGCTCCGCGTGCAGTCGTTCCTGTTGTTGGGGTTCGTGTTCCTGGTGGTCGATCTGGCCACGATGGTCGGCTACGCGGCGTTCGGGCTCGACTATGTCTGGGTGTTCTGGGCCTGTGCCCTGGCCGTGAGCGTCGGCATCATCGCCCTGTTCGGCGTGATCGAGCGGCGGCGCCAGTTGGTGCTCGAGGCGATGGATCGCTTCAAGCAGTGGCAACGATAAGCTCAAGGCGCCGCCACGGATCGGACCGCATCCAGGAACTTCCCGTCCGGGTCGCCCTTGGTGGGGGCCAGGTAGCCGCCCTCGCCGAACTCGTTCCAGGCGTAGATGAGCGCGAGCCGCTCCTTGCTGGTTTGCTCGGGGTGGTCGTCCATCCACTTGGCCGCCTCGCGCAGATGGGCGGCGAGCTTCTCCGGCGTGCGCTTGGTGAAATAGGGGCCGGGCGCCTTGTTGCCCAGCCCGCGGGGACCCTGCCAAGGGCGGCAGTCCCAGCCGGCGGTGACCAGCGGGATGCACGGCTTGCCCCGGATCGCCGGGAACACGGGCCGGGCCTCGGCGTAGTCGGTCGTGGGCGGGTCGCGCGGCGGGATGATCGCGTAGCGGGTCCAGTAGTCGTAGCCCGAGTCGCGGTTGCCCATGCACCCGACCACGGTAACGCCCGGCAGCCCCGCCGCCCGGGCCGCCGTGCGAAGCTGGGCCACGCCGGGGGTGAAATCGTCGTTGCTGTTGAAGATGACGATTGCCGGCTTGCCGTCGACGGTGAGGTGCTGCGGGTGTTTCATCAACGGGAGCCAGACCTTGGCGGCCCGCTGCCAGTCCTCCTCGCGCGGCATCAAGTAGCCGCCGTGGTTGGCCACCAGCAGGCAGAACTTCATCCGGTCGTTGTTCTTCGCTTTCAAGAACAGGCTGATGCAGCCGTTCTTGCAGTCGTCGCGGATGGCCTGCTCGTCGGGGTGATAGTACCAGCAGAAGGCGAAGAAGCCCACGCCATGGTCGGCGGCCAGGTCGATCTGCTGCTGCATGATCTCGACCGAGTCGTCGCGCCATCCCCAGATCGGCTCGCGCTCGGGGAAGTCCTCGACCAGCGCCTGCGTCAGGTGGGTCGGCCCGTTCTTGGCCCAGTCGGCGGTTTCGGCGAGGCGACTTTGGCCGGCCCAGCCGTCGAAGTAGTAGCAGCCGACGGTGAGCGGCGGCCTGGCGGGTTCGGCGGCCTGCGCGGGCTCGGCCGCCCGGGTCATCCCCAGCGTGCCCAAGAGCAGGCAAGTCGCCGCTGCCAAAGCGACAAATGGGGCGGTCGCCTTCAGCGCCTGTCTTGTTGGAGCCATGCTGCGGGTCCTCCTGTTAGCTGATGTCAAGATGCGGAGAGCGTTTGTAGTGACCGGATTTATCCGGTTTTCTTACGCAAAGGTTTCTTACGCAAAGGCGTTCAGTGGTTGGCTGCGGACCGCATGAATGCGGTCACTACGAACGACTCGATCGTGGTGTTTCCCGCTCACCCAAATCCATTGCGGTGCACCCGCTCCGGCCGGTAGCGGTCTTGGCTCGGCGGCTGCTCGGCCGGGTAGCCGAGGACGACCAGCGTGTGCGGCATGACGTTCTCGGGCAGGCCGAACAGCTTCTTGAGCCCCTCGATCCGCTGCTGGCGCGGATAGACGCCGGTCCACACCGCGCCCAGGCCCACGGCATGGGCCGCCAGCAGCAGGTTCTCGACCGCTGCCGCGCAGTCGACCACCCAGTAGCCCGAGGGGTGCTCGAGCTTAAGGTCGCCGCAAACCAGGATCGCCAGCGGCGCCCCGGCGGCCATGGCGGCATTGGGGTTGATCTTGGGGATCTCTGTGAGCAGCTCCCGGTCGTCGATCACCACGAAGTGCCACGGCTGCTTGTTGACCGCGCTAGGCGCCATCATCGCCGCGTGCAGCACCTCCTCGACCAACTCCTCCGGCACCGCCCGGTCCTCGTAACGGCGGATGCTCCGCCGGGTGTGGATGGCTTCTAAGGCGTCCATGGGTTTTCGTCCTACTTGCGGGATATGGTGTTGTGGCACGTCCCTTCCGCGAGCATTGTCTGCGACGCCCGCCTTGTTGGCAAGGCGCCGCGCAAGTCGAGACTCGCCACGACGGCTTTGGGGCCGAGCGCTCGAAGCCGCGGGGCTGGGGGATGGCCGACATCTCCCCGGGCAGCGTTTTCGGCATTCTTCCGCCAAGCGGACCGTCTCTTAGACTCGCCACGGTCCCTGGCGGTCTTCTTCCATCGGCCCCAGGTTCCTTTTCCGGGGAGGATGGGGGTTTGCAGATTCTCAAACCCGTAGTACTCGCGGTTCTCGCTACTCCGGCTCGCGCTCGGCAAGCGGAACCCGCTTCTTGGGAATCAGCCGGCGGATCATCGCCCAGGCCTGTCGCGAGAACTTGCGGACGAAACGCAGCAGGTCCAAGAATCGGCCCCGACGGACATAGAACCAGACGTATGTCAGAACCTGAAGGAACTCCAGTTGCCGATGCGACAGGCTGCGGAGTTCCAAGGCGTTGCCGAAATACTTATCGTAAGCCTGCCAGTCTTCAGTAAGGAGTCGATAGCCACCTTCTCCGTTGCGGGCCATTCGCCAGATCTCGGTGCCGGGGTAGGGTACCATCAGGCCCACGGCGATGTGTTTGGCTCCGGAGCGCGGGGCGAAGCGGACAGTTTGCAGGGCCGTCCGCCATGTCTCGCCCGGATGGCCGATGATGAAGAAGGCGTTGGTTCGCAGCCCGACGCGGTTGGCTGCGGCGATCGCTTCGCGGACACGCTGCAGCGTGATCCCTTTCTGGATCTTGTCGAGCATTGCCTGGCTTCCGGACTCGACGCCGAAGTCGAGCTTCAGGCATCCGGCCTCCTTCATGCGGCGGTACAGATCCTCGTTCGCCAGGTCGACCCGGGAGTTGGCCCCCCATTTCCAAATGTAGCCCTTTCGCGCGTTTCGCTGCTGCATCTTGTCGAGGAGCTCGTTCGTCCATTTGCGGTTCACGCCGAACGTCTCGTCGACGAACCAGTGTTTTCTCGTGCCGAACCTCTCCTCGAGCCAGTCGAGTTCGGCCAAGACGCTGTCGACGCTTCGCAACCGCACCTTGCCGCCGAGGACCCGCTGGCAAAACGCACACCGGTAGGGACATCCCCTACTGGCCATGACCTGAGGTTTGGCGAACTGCTCCGGGAAAAGCCCCCATGCCGGGAAGGGAAGCGCGTCCAAGTCGGTGATCAGCGGACGCGGGTCGGTAGTATGGATCTGCTCGCCGTCGCGAAAGGCGATCCCCGCAATCGATCGCCAGTCCGACCGCTTCGGCGAAGCACTCACCGCGTCGGCCAACTCGCAGATGCTACGCTCCCCCTCGCCGATGATCACCGCGTCGACGCCGGGGAACTCCTCTAAGGTCCGCTCCGGCAGGGCCGTCCCGTGGGGGCCGCCCACGACCGTCACACACGTAGGGTCCCACCGCTTCACGGCCGCACATACCCGGGCGGCCTCGCAGATCTCATGAGTCATGGCCGTGGAGCCGAAGATCGACGGCCGGTGCTCCTTCACCCGGGCCATAATCTCGTCCAGCTCCAACTCCTCGACCTTAGCATCGATGATCCGCAAATCATGACCCGCGGAGCGCAATGACGCGGCTACGTACGCCAGGCCGAGATGGCCTGTTTTCAGCCGATGCACCTGGATGGTGCCCGGAATCAGCGGATTGAGTAGTGTAATCCGCACGGGTGCCCCCGTGAGGTCTTGAAGAGAATGCAGGCCGCCCCCGAGGCATGACGATGGCTCCGCCGACACTCAGACACGGGGATCGTGCCAACGCACAATGACATACATGAAGTCTACACGACCTTCGGGGCACATGTCAACGGGTGGGATGCCGGTAGCTGCCGGCCGGGCATGGCGGAGCCTCCTGTAATTGGATGGCGGGGCATTGCGCTACTCGGCGCAGCCCACCATAACGGCCCGGCACCGCCGCCTGCAAGACCTGAGCGATCGCGCGAGGTAGCCGGCGATGCGATGACATCGCACACGTACCGCGGCCCCTGAGCACGAACGGTCACGGATCGATGCGCAGCCCGTCGTGGTTGTTCGCCAAGGCAAACACTCCTCGCAGCCATTCCGGGTTGCCGGCTTCCGGGGGGACGTTGCGGAGTGTCAGGTTCCGATCGGCGCAAAGGGCGGCCCATTGGAGCACGTCGCCGTGCTGGAGCACGCAGGAGACCAGCGGAAGGTTCCGCTTGGCAAAGCAGGCGCCCCCCAGGTCCACGTCCACGGAAGCGAAGCGGGGATCGACCGCGGCGGCGAACAGGGCGGCAACGGCCAGGCCGCCCGAGTCGCGGGTTTCGAGCTTTACGCGGGCCATGTCGGCGTCGGGGCGCGTGGCGAGCCCATCGAGCACGCCGCGGACGTCGGTACACGCCATACCCGGCACGGGGCGGCCCCAAACGATGCCGTTCCGCTCCCACGCCCGGCGCTGGAGCTTCTCGTCCTTGGCGTCGCCGGCGAAGAGCATCTCGCCGCAGCACCGCACGTCGGGCAAGGCCACCAGCGAGCCGTCCAGGGCGAGCCGGCGCGGCGAGCCGGGACCGGCTTCGTCGAGCAGGGCGTCTCGGCCCGCTGCGGAGAAGACGATCACCACCGGCAGCTTGCCCTCGGCGTCCTTGCGGCGGAGCACGGTCGTGGGCACGAGGATCCCCCCTTCGCTCGGATAGCCGACGCGCTCGATCACGAGCCCTTCCTGTTCCACGCTGCCGAGCGTCCCGGGCGCTTCAACGGTGCGGGGAAGCTCGGCGTCCAGGCCGAGCAGGTCCCTTAGCGTGGCGAGCATCCGCTGCCGATAATCCTTCCATTCGGCGGGCGTGCTGAGCGTGGGTGCTCGGTAGCCCCGCTGTTCGGTATAGATGCGAGTCAGCTCGCCGAACCCCTTGTTTTCGGGCACCTCGGCCGAGAGGTTCTTGAGCGTTTCGACGGGGAACGTCTCGACGTCGTCCGGCTCGGCCACGGGCTCGACCGTGCCCCCCGCCGCGGGCCCGGCCGGTTCGCGCCCGCGCAGCCACCGCTCCATCCACCCGTAGGTCCGCTCGCGTTTCTCACGGTCGTACGAGTGGGGCGTGTCGTAGTATTGGCAGTCGACGCGGTCGGGGAAGCCGTTGGCCGCGTAGAGCTCGCGGATCGTGGGGAGGTTGTCTCGCTGGAAGTTCTTGGTCCAGTCGTTCATGGTCAGGAACTCGAGCGGCGTGGGCAGGCCCAGGGCGCTGATCTCCGGATGGTCGGTGAACCGCATGACCTGCGGGAAGTGGTTGCAGGTGCAGTGGTGGCGCTGGGGGAACATGATCTCGCGGAAGTCGCAGGTCAGCCCGACGATGGTCGCCGCGCGCACTCGGTCGTCCAGGGCCGCGAGCATCTCGGTTTGCAGCCCCCCGCCCGAGGCCCCGGCCACGCCGATCCGCGACCTAGAGCCTATCCGAAAAGGGGTCAGACCCTCTCGATTTAAGGGGCCAGACCCCTTTTCGGATATCTTGTCGACTTGCCCGAGCGACTCGATGTAGTCCAACGCCCGGATGTTGTTCCAGACCATCAGCGTCTGGTGCGAAACGCCCACGTAGAGGTCCTCGTAGTGGTTTTGGGTCGAGGAGAAGGTGACGTAGCCGAGCCGGGCGAAGCTCAGGCACCGCTTCTGCACTTCGGGATGGGCGTTGCCGTTGGCCCAGTGGCCGTGCGGGCAGAGCACGGCCGGCGCGGGCCGCTCGCCGAGCTGCTTGGGCATGAACAACAGCCCGGACGAGTAAACCCCCGGCCAGAGCCGGTAATAGACCCGGCGGACCGTACACCAGGGATGGTCCAGGGGCGGCGACTCGTGTACGTCGAGCGGCACGCGGTCGGGCAACGGCCAAAGCCCCACGCTCGTAAGCAGCTTCTTCCTCAGCTCCGCCCGATGGGCCTCGAAGTCGTCGCCCTTGCGCACCACAAACGGCTCGGGCGCCGACATTTTGTGGTAGTAATCCACCAGCATCGCGGCGGTGGGAAGGCGGTCGGCCGATGCTTCGCCCGGCGCGGCGCCGGGAGCCGGCTCGGCGGCGTGGGAATGGTGGCACAGAAGGTGCGGCACCACGCCGGCCGCAAGCGCGATCGAGCCGGCCACGAAGACGTGCCGAAAGTTGCTGCGGGCGCAACGGCCGCGTGGCCTCGACGTTTTCGCTGACATCTCGGGTTCTCCTCAAAGTCACGCGCCGCCGCAGCGGCGCACGGCGCCGACCATGGCTCGCATGTTCTCCGGCGGCACGTCGCGGGGGTTCATCTCGCCGGTGCAGAAGAGGTAGCCCGGACCGCGGCAGATGCGCAGCAGGCGCTCGGTCTCGGCGGCGACTTGTTGCGGGGTGGCGCGGAGGAGCACGTCGATCGGGTCGAGGTTGCCGCTCACGCAGACGCGGCTGGCCAGGGCCTTGCGCACCTCGGCCATGTCGGCGCCGGGGCCGCAGTTGATGACGTCGGGGCCCAGCTCGGCCTCGGCCAGCAGGTGCGGCACGGAGACCTCGCTGTTGTGCAGGTGGACAATGGCCCCGTGCTCGTGGGCCTTTTCGATCAGGCGCCGGCAGGCCGGCGCGGCGAAACGCCGGTACTGCTCCAGGGAGATCATGCCCGAGAAGGCGTTGCAGTCGCCGAGCCAGATCGCGTGGGCCCCGGCCTCGATTTGGGCCGCGACGTATCGCGACTGCACGTCGACGAAGAAGTCGCAGGCGTCGGCCAGCAGCCCCGGGTCGGTGGCCAGGAGCATCATCGTCTCTTCGAGGCCGAACAGCAGGCCCACCGAGCTGTACGGCGCCGCGCAACTCCCCTCGATCAGCACCCGATCGCCGTAGCGCTCGCGCAGGAGCCGGATCGCGCGGAGCTTCTCGGGCATGCGCCCGTCGCGGTTCGGGTCGGGGACCGAGAGGCCATCGAGGGTTTCGCGCGTGGCGGGGAGGTAGTCCCGCGTGGCCCGGAGGATGTTCCCCTCGCCGCGGGTGCCCACGCCGAGCGGCTCGAACTCGAAGCAGTCGTCCACCTGGAGCCAGGCCCAGTCGTAGTGGAAGGCGTCGATCGCCGCGCCCCAGACCTCGGCCATCTTGGCCCCGTCCTGGCAGACCTCTTCGTAGGTGTAGCGCCCGTGCCACTTGACGTCGAACTCTTCGCTGCACGCGAAAACGGGCAGGCCGCCGGGTTCGCGAAGCGCGACCGCGCGGCGGACGTCTTCGACCACACCGTCGTAAGGCATGGGGCCCTCCTTTCGCAGAGTGGGGCCGAATGAGCTTTTCGGATGGGTTGTCGGGGCGGGTTGGAGCCCCAACGCACGGCAGGCTTGAAGCCCGCGGCTACGACCCCTAATCCCCAATCCCTAATCCAACTCCTTCACGCGCAAGTTCCGAAAGAACACCTCGGCCCCGTAGTTGCCGTGGGCGTGGAGGCTGATGTGGCCCTTCTCGTATTTCAGGCCGGGGTGGTCCTGGTGGTCGAGCGGCCGGACCTTGTCCAGATCGGCGTCGACGATCACCGTGCCGTTGAGCGTCACTCTCACGTGCCGGCCGTTGCAGACGATCTCCTCGTCGTTCCACTGGCCGGCCGGCTTGAGGTGCCCGGTCTTGGCCGGCACCACGCCGTAGATCGAGCCGTGGTGCTGGTAGTCCTTCAGCTTGATGGGCTTGCCGTCGGCGTAGTAGTCGTCCTCGAGGACCTGGATCTCCATGCCGAAAAGGTGCGGGGCCTTGTGCTTCTGCGTGCGGATGCCGACGCCGTTGTTGCCGCCGGGGTCGAGCTTGATTTGCAGCCGAAGGATAAAGTTGGCGTACTCCTTTTCGGTGAAGATGTGGACCTTGCCGGTGTCCTTGCAGATGAGCATACCGTCCTTGACGTAGTAGCTGTCGGTGGTGCCGTCGAGCCCGACCCAGCCGTCGAGCGAACGGCCGTCGAAGATGGGCACGAATCCCTCGGCGGCCTCCTCGGGGCTCAGCCCGGCGGGCGAGTCCTGGGCGTCGGCCGCATAAAGCAGCGCCGGGGGCAGGCAGAGCAGGACGGCGGTCAAACAGATGAGGCGCATGGGGGTTGTCTCCTTCTGTCGGAGGGGCGTGGTGGAAGCCAGAGCATGTACTGCCTGCGGCCAAGCATGACTCGTTTAACCGCAAGCCGAAGGCGTGCGTGCCGGCTGTAGTTATGCGTGATTCGCCGCGCACGCCTTCGGCTTGCGGTTAAACGAGGATATGCCAGGGTCTACCGTTCGCAGTATAGCGTGGACGGCGGCCGTGTGCAAAAGCGGGACGGCTTTTCCGGCGGCCGGCGTCAGTCCCGTTTGCCCGTACACTCGATCCACACCGCCTGGCCGCCGTTGGCTCCCAGCTTGGCGGTGAGCGCGGTGGCGGACGTCACTTCCGCGCGGTCGATTCGCACGTGCGTCCGCGTGGGCACCGAGGGGTCGTGCGAGTAGACGTGGGCCGTGTACTTCGCGGCGGGGTCGAGGAAATCGAGCGAGACGGGCAGCTCCCGGGCTTCGGGACCGTTCATCGCACCGATGAACCAGTCGTCGCCGCTGCGCCGGGCGATCACCGCGTATCGACCGATCCGGCCGTGCAGGACCCGGGTCTCGTCCCACACCGTGGGCACCCGGGCGAAAAACTCCAGCTCCGGCTCGTCGCCGATCACGTGCATCCCACCGCCGGCGCCCCCTTTGTCGTGCGGCGACGTGTCGGGGCGATCGTACCAAAAGACGAACTGCCACGGGCTGTAAAGGCACACGGCCTTGGCGAGCTGGTAGGCGTGGCAGGCGTTTTCATCGACCCGGGGGTCGTAGTAGCAGATCGTGTTATCGCCCGCCCCGGCGAGCATCCGCGTGAAGAGGATGGTGAGCGTCTGCTCGTTGCTGGGTTTGGTCTCGTCGCCGGCAATGCCCTCCTGGGTCATCAGGTTGGGGTAGGTCCGCGAGTAGCCCGTGGGCCGGTACTCGTCGTGGACGTCGACCATCAGCCGGTGCTCTGCCGCCTTGCGCACGGCGCGGTGCAGCCACGTGGTCCACTGCTGCGAGCCGACCTGGACGAACCCGTACTTCACACCCTTCACCCCCCATCGCTCGAACAGCGGCAGCACCTCGTCGAGCTGCCGCTCCAGGGCCCGGCGGTTGACGTAGAGGATGATGCCAATGCCTCGCTCGCCGGCGTAGCGGATCACCTCTTGCAGAGCGAGCGGGCCGGGCGAGCGCTTGGGGTCCACTGTGACGGTGGTTGCGTCGGACGAGTCGGAGTACTCGTGGCCGTACCAGCCGGCGTCGAACTCGACGTACTGGAGGTCGTTCTTAACGGCGAAATCGACACACGCCTTGCCGCCGGTGGTGGTGAGCGTCACCTCGCGAATGACCTTGCCCGGCTTGATCCACGAGGGGTCTTCGATCGCACAAGGGTCGTTGAGATTCAGCAACAGGTAGTTCTGTTCGAGCAACTCGCCGGGCGAATCGGCCAGCATGACCACCCGCCACGGCGAGGTCCAGGGCGTCTTCAGCTTGACCTCGCCGCTGAGTTGGCTCACGAGCGTGTGCGCCTGGCCAGCCAGCGGGCCGAGCTTCATCCGGGCCGAATCGACCAGCCGGGCCTCGGCCACGGCAGCGTAGAGGTCGTCGGCCACGCGGACCGTAAGCGGCCGCTCGCAGCCGGGCTTGATCCCACCCAAGGGGACCTGGGCGTAACGCCCCTGGGCGCTGTACACGGCCCAGGCCGGGTGATCGGCGGTGAAGCGGAACTGGGTGGCCTCCCGGGCAATAGTCGCCTCGGCGAGGCCCGGCTGCTTGGGGATCGTGTAGCGAAACGCGACCCCCTCGTCGTACGCCCGAAATGTCAAGCGCAGCCGCCGCGGCGGGGTTTGGGCGTCCTCCAGATCGACGACGAGCTGGTTGTAGTTGTCGGGAATCTCGCTCCGCTCGCCGTAGACCGGCTTCCAGGCGCCGCGATGGCTGCTGGTTTCCATGGCCAGCGTACGGTGGAACTCCCGAAGCGGCGGCCCCTCTTTCAGCTCCAGGGCCAGCTCCGAGTCGGCCAGCACCATCTCGCCGCGGAACGAGACGTTGTAGCGGACCTTGCCGTCCTTGTCGTGGCGGACGATGACCTTCACGCGACCGTCGGGCGACTCGAGCAAAGCGGCGGCGGCCCACTGCGGCGCAAGGGTGAGCAGCGCGGCGAGCAGGGCGAGCGACACCGTAGCAGGCACACGCCGTGTGCCGTAGCCGAGATGGCGCTTACGTCTACTCTCGAGCGGACTACCCATAAGCAACTCTCCTATTGGGCGGACGGCACACGGAGTGTGCCTGCTACGATCCCGTCACCAGCGGCTCGTCGAGCCGGCGGCGGACCTTGATGCGGAAGCCGCCGGGCACGTCGTCTTCGGTGGCCAGGACGATGTAGCCGCCGCCGCTGCCCGAGGTGATCCGGCCGTGGCAGGGGTAGCGGTCCATCTCGGCCACGATCTCGTCGCTGGAGGTCAAGGGCAGGATTTCGCGCCAGGCGTTGTGCGTGTCGGTGAGCCCGCGGCCGAGTCTGCAAATGTCGCGCTGGACGATCCCTTCCCAGCAGAGGTCCCCGGCCTCGCCCAGCCGCCGCACCCCTTCGGTGGTGAGGTTCTGTTTCGTAAGCGGGTCGTAGCCCGGCGGGCGTTCTTTCAGCTCGACCAGCACCAGCGAGCGTTCCAGCCAGTCGCAGGTGGCGTCGTCCGTGGCCGACTCGATCCGCTCGGGCCAGTATTCCCCGTTGTAGTAGAGCCGGTTGGCGCCGGGCAGCGTCAGCCCGAGGTGGTCCTGCGACCCCGAGACGTACTTCGTGCCCGGCGGGTTCTCGTAGCCGAAGAGCAGCTTGGCCAGCTCGATCGGGTCGTCGGGATACAGGTGGTACGGGGCGAGCTTCTCCCACAGCACGCGGCTGCTGGTGGCCATGCCGCTGCGCAGATTGAACTCGCGCGTGGGATGGATTTGCACCACCACGACCGAGCCGGGCCAGTACTTCGAGACCCAAGGCTGGTCGATCCAGCCCCCGGCCAGGCAGATGCGATAGGGGACGGCCGCGCCGGGCGCCGCCTCGCCGCGGTTCCGCTGCTCCTGGGCCAGCCATGCCTTCAGATCGGTCGAAGAGCGGGCGGGCAGCCCGGGGGCGGGCGTGCGCTTCAGCTCGACGTACTCCACCCCGTACTTCTCGCAGAGGCGCCGCTTGTCCTCGCCGCCGCCATCTTCGTTGACCACGAAGAAGTCGGGCCGGATCTCGGCCATGTCGGGCTCGAAGTCGAGCATCCCGGCGCCCGAGGAGACCCGGGCCTCGTGGACGTGGCGGTTCGCCCGGATCATGTAGAGCCGCTCGTCCTGGTTGAACTTCGGGTCGTGGCCCTTCAAGAGCCGGATATTCTCGTCCGAGCCGATGCAGACGTAGAGGTCGCCGTAACGGGCGGCGGTCTCGAAAAAGCGGACGTGCCCGGCGTGCAACAGGTCGTAACAGCCGCTTACGAGGACCTTGGGTTTCGAGCTCATGGAATCGAGTCTTCGCTCTGCAATCGCGAGTTTCCTTCAAGAGTCAATAGCCGCGGGCGGCAGCCCGCGCAAGCCAACCCGCGGACGCCCGTCAATCGTACGACGATTGTACCCGCCAATCGCGGCTCGCAAAACCACCGCCGCCGGGCCGGATGGGCTCCCTGACAGCCCGGGGCGGATATGCTACAATCCACCAGTCTTCTGGGCCAGAGGGACAGCCGCGTGAGGTACGACGGCCTTCCAAGGCCGTCGCTGCGGGAGGTTATCCTTCGACGGCCTTGGAAGGCCGTCGTACAAGGGGTTTCGCCGTTTGGCTGAAGTGTTACCGGTTTTCGACAGAAGGACCAATAATTCATGCAGAAAGACGACCTGATCGTGATCGCCGGGGCGGGGGGCTTCATCGGCGGGTCCCTAGCCCGGTTCTTCAAGGACCGGGGGTTTACGAACCTCCGGGCCGTGGACATCAAGCCGATCCGGCAGTGGTACCAGACCGTTCCGGGCGTGGACAACGTGCCCGACTGCGACCTGCGCCTGCGGGAGAACTGCCACCGGGTTTGCGAAGGGGGGCCGGCCGAGGTCTACAACCTGGCGGCCGACATGGGCGGCATGGGCTTCATCGAGCTGAACAAGGCCGCCTGCATGATCTCAGTCCTGATCAACACCCACATGCTGATGGCCGCCCGCGACGCCGGCACCGTCCAGCGCTACTTCTACTCCTCCTCGGCCTGTGCCTACAACACCCAGATGCAGCAGGACCCGAACGTCACGGCGCTGAAGGAGGAGGACGCCTACCCGGCCATGGCCGAGGACGGCTACGGCTGGGAGAAGCTCTTCAGCGAGCGGATGTGCCGGCACTTCCGCGAGGACTTCCGGCTGGAGACTCGCGTGGCCCGATTCCACAATGTGTACGGTCCCTTCGGTACCTGGGACGGCGGGCGCGAGAAGGCCCCCGCGGCCATCTCCCGCAAGGTGATCCAGGCCAAAGACACCGGCAGCGGCGAGATCGAAATCTGGGGCGACGGCGAGCAAACCCGTAGCTTCATGTACATCGACGATTGCCTAACGGGCATCAACAGGATCACCCACAGCGGGATCCTCGATCCGATCAACCTGGGCTCGGCCGAGCTCGTGACGATCAACCGGCTGGTCGACATCGTCGAGGAGATCGCCGGGGTGAAGCTGAAGCGGAACTACAAGCTCGACGCCCCCAAAGGAGTCCGCGGCCGCAACAGCGATAATACCAAGATCAAGCAATACCTCGGCTGGGAGCCCGATCTGCCGCTGGTCGAGGGCATGAAGCGGACCTACGCCTGGATCGAAGAGCAGTACTTCGCGCGCAAGGCGGGCAAGGCGACGGTGAGTTGATTGGAACAGCCGGCCAGGGATGAAACACGGTTCAACAGTTGAATTCTTCGGGGACTTGCTCAGCTCGTTGCGGACCTTCACCATCTCGATCAGAAACAGCCGCCGGATGGCGTCGTAGCCGCGGGCGTTGGGGTCTTCGAGATTGTCGTAGTACCAGTAGTGGGGATCCTCGCGCCGGTAGTGCTCGCGCCAGGGCTCGCGGCAGTGGATGCCGTGGCCGAGGAACGCGGCGTGGATCGGCACGAGGTGGACGGACTCCCGCCGCTCGGCACAGCGGTGGATGATCCCGTTGTAGGCGGAGAGCAGCTTCATGGCGTCGGGCCAGTCGGGCAGGCCGGCGGTCGAGGCGTCGCCCACGCCGTCGGTCGGGTCGTAGATGTCGGCCAGGAAGATCGCGCATCCGCCGGGGAACCGGTCCTCAATGAGGTCGATCATCGTGCCGAGCCGCTTCTCGAAATCGGCGATCCAGGGCCCCGCCTGCTCGCGGGTCGCCCCGTACATGGCCCCTTCCTTCGGCGGCGTGCGCCCGTAGTTGTGTATCAGGTCGTTGCCCCCGGTGGTCATGACCACCAGTCCGAACACGTCGCGGGGCTGCACTTCGAGCTTGCCGCGGATGTGCTCGACGTGATGGAGCGACGTGCTGCCCGAGACCGACAGGTTGCGGTAGGTCAGGTTGGGCAGGACCGCGCGGAGGCTGATGCCCCGCATGTCGGGGAACTCGTCGTTCGGGTTTCGGTAGAGCCGGGCGAAGTAGGACTGCGCGTAGGGGACGCCGAAACCGTCGGTGATGCTGTCGCCCAGTCCCAGCAGCAGCACCTTGCGCGTGGTCCACGGCTGCGCGAACGCCGCCCGATCCACCTTCGGCCCGGCCGGGCCTTCGCCCACGGGCAGCGCGGCCAGGCAGTACTGCCGGTACGCAACGCCGCCGGCAATCATGACCGCGCCCGCCAGAATGAGCAGCGCAAGTCGCGTCTTCCTCTTCATGGCGAGTATCTCCTTCGCAGGTGCGGCGCCAGAAGAAGGGACCTGGTTTGTCTTGTGCGAAGCGCCCTTCGGGCCGTTGAAGGCAAAACGAACCAGGTCCCTTTTTCGTCGCCCGCGCGTGGCTACTCCGCCGTCTCGTAGAGCACGATCACCACGATGTCGGAAGGCGGGAAGCGGCTCCTGCCCAGCCCTCCGCCGGCGTTTTCCATCTCGGTCTGGGGAGCGATGTTCCCGGTGATGGAAATCACGCGCACGCCGCTCTCGCAGAGCCAGGCGTTGATTTCCTTCTCCAGCCCGGAGATGTCGCTTTCAACGCCCTTGAATATCTTGACTTGCTGCACGGAATCCTCCTTCTTTGGAGTGCGGCAATTCATTGCCGCTTTTTTCGTTGCCTCGCGTTCCCCAACAAAAAAAGCCGGCTCTCGGACCAACTCCAAACAGAAAGCGGCGATGAATCGCCGCACTCCAAAACTCAGGTTTGTCCTCGCTCGGCGATTTGCTGCATGGCCCAGGCCAGCGACTCCCGCTCCTTGGGGTGCTCGTCGTCCTGCGGCGGCAGGGCCAGCAGATCGGAGAGCAGGCCGACGTCCTCCAAGATACCGATTTGCCCCAGGATTTCGAGCGCCCCCAGCCGCACCGGGGCGTGGGAATCGGCCAGGGCGCTGCAAATGCCGTCGGCGACCTGCTGCGCCTTGCCGGCGCCGAGGATGTGCTTTCGCAGTCGCCTGGTCGCCTCGTCGCGACACCCGGCTCGGAGCCGTTCGCGCCATGCAGACACCAGGTACCCAAGCGCCGCTGCGTGTGCCGCCTCGGCCAACAGATCGGCCGCCAGCTCGTCCACGCGAGCGGGATCGGCAGCGTATTTGTAGAAGAACTCGACCGTTCCGGTCGGTGTGCCGTCGTATTGGGGACTCTCAAACCGAAAGTCCTCCGTATCGGTCTGCTCGCGCGGTTCGCCCTTTACGCTTGGCGTGCTTTCCCCGTGGTCCGCGCCCCCAACCGCGACTATGCGGCCCAGGAACGCAGCCGCGCGGGCCTCGGCATCCTTCGCGTCTTTCACGTCAGGTACATCTCTGCGGTACCGATGATGATGCACCACAATCGCCCGCTCGTTGACGTACAGCCCCGTGCGCGGGCTGAATCGGGCCGGGCGCCGGGCCTCGGGCGTGTCGCCGTAGCGGCGGATCAGGTAGTCGAGAATCTGGAGGTGGACCCTGCCCAGGCGTCCCGGCGGCTCGGGGCGCTCGGCCAGACGGTCACGACGCGCGCGCCAGTCCTCCAACAGCGTCCGCTCGACCGATTCGGCGGGTGTCATGGTCCCACCCTCGCAGCGACGAAAAGGGGGCGGGCTAGCGCACGACGATCTGCTCGAAGACCTGGCGCAGCTCCGCCTCGCCGATCTTGCACGGGTTGAGCTTGATCGGCACGGGCGTGCTCTCGAAGGCGTTGCGCACCAGCCGTTCGATGAGGTCTTCCGGAGCGTCGGCGGGTGCCTCGATTCGCCACGGCAGCCCGACCGATTCTAGCAGATCGACCACGCCGTCGACAAACCGGGCCGCCCGCTCGGCCGGCGTGTGGCCCTCGATGCCGCACTCCCGGGCCAGCTCGGCGTAGACGTCCCGGCAGGCGTCGGCGCCCAAGCGGAGGTTGTGCGGCGTGCCCAGGGCGACCCCTTCGCCATGCGGCACGTGCAGCACGCCGCCCAGCGCCTGCGCGATCGCGTGCGTGACCGTCACCCCGGCTGAGCTGAACGCGGCCCCGGCCAGCGTCGAAGCCAGGGCCAGCGGCTCACGGGGCCCGGGGTCGCCGGGATTCTCGACCGCCCGGCGCAGGTTTCGATAGATCGAGCCCACGGCCCGGCCGGCCAGCAGCGACGCCAGCGGGTTGGCCCGGCGGCTCATGCAGGCCTCGACCGCGTGACCCAGGGCATCGGCCCCGCACGCGGCCGTCAATCCCGGCGGCGAGCCGACCGCCAGGTCCGGATCGACCACGGCCACCGTCGGCGGCACGCCGGGCCCGGAGATCGACGCCTTCACCGCCACGCCCGGCTGGCTGCCCACGCCTTGGTGCGTAAACACCGCCACGCCGGTCACCTCGCTGCCGGTTCCCGCAGTGGTGGGCACGGCCACGACCGGCAGCGAGTCGGCGGCCGGGCGGCACTCGGGGTTCGCGCCGGTGTAGTCCCAGAGCGAGCCGCCCATCTTGGCCAGCACGGCGATCCCCTTGGCCGCGTCGATCACGCTGCCGCCGCCCACAGCGACGATCACGTCGGCGGCCATGCCGCGAGCCCGGTCGGCCCCGGCCCGGCCCAGCTCGGCCTCGGGGTCGGGCGGGACGTCGAAAAACTCGTGGACTGCCAGCCCGGCCTCGGCCAGCAGGCGCACGGCCCGGTCGTACGCCGCTTCGAGCCCGGCCGGGTCGCGATAGCCGACCAGCAGCACCGACCGCCCCAACTGCCCGGCCGTCTTCCCCAGGTTCTTCATCACCCCCCGCCCGAAATCGACCCGCGTGGGCAGGGTGAATTGCCATTGCCGCAACATGGTTCTGCTCACTGGTTCGCGGTTTTTTGGAGTGCGGCGATTTATCGCCGCTTTTTCGGCCCGCTGGGCGCTACCTGGAAGGCGAAGAGCGACCCCCCGAAATTGCCCCGACTCCTCGCCCAAACCCGAAAGCGGCGATAAATCGCCGCACTCCAAAATGGCCGGCCCCTGTTTTACCGCGACTGGCGGTCCTCGACCAGGGCGGGGCCGGGCCGGGAATAATTTGCAGAAATCCGCCGATTCCGATACCATGAAGCTGGAACAAGAGGGCAACCCTTTTGGAATGGGGAGGAGACGATCATGTCTGGTTTGCTTTTCTGGAGGCGGGGTGTGTGCCTCGTGGGCGGCGTCGCCCTTCTGGGGGCGTTTGCATCCGGGGGAGCGGTGCGTGCGGACGATCCGTGCGACTGCCCGCGTGCCGGGCGGTTCGAGCCTCGCTTTAGCCCCAGCGGGGTCGTGTACCCCGGGATTGCCAATCCGGCGGACCAGCCGGTCGGGGTGGGCGAGTTCTTTCTCCGCCGCCTGCTGAAGCAGCCCACCCAAATCGAGTTCATCGAGACGCCGCTGCAGGACGTGGTCGAGTACCTGAAGGACTTCCACAACATCGAGATGCAGATCGACAAACGAGCGCTGGACGACGCTGGCCTCGGCACCGACACGCCGATCACGCTCAACGCGAAGGGCCTGCCCCTCCACTCGGCGTTGGACGTAATACTCCACGAGCACGATTTGACCTTCGTCGTGCACGACGGCTACCTGTGGATCACGACCGCGGAGGAGGCCGCGCGGCTGAAGTCGATCCGATTGTATCCTGTAAGCGACCTGATCGAGGAGGACGGGTCGTCGGCTGTGCTGGAAAAGGCAGTCCGCGTTGCGTTGGACGAAGCGGCCGAGCAGGACCAGCAGCCGACCGAAGCGGGCTTCCCGCGCATCGCTACCTTCCGCGGGCAACTCGTCGTCTTCGCCACGCAGGGGGAGCACCGCCGCGTGAACCAGGTGCTCAACGGCCTGCGAAGGGCGCTCGATCTCAAGCCGGCGGCGGAGCGGCATCCGCTAGCCAACCTCCGCGGGTGCAAGGAGCTGTACCTCGGTTTTCCCACGCTTCGCGACGACGATCTGGCCTACCTCGAAGACGCCACGGAACTGGAAGTCCTCGATCTGAGCGGCTCCGCGATCACCGACGAAGGGCTCGCGCACCTGGCCGGCTTGACGGGTTTGAAGAAGCTCAGCCTGGCGCGGACGGACGTCCGCCGTGCGGGAGTCAAACAGCTCGACAAGCTGGTGAACTTGGAGTACCTCGATCTTCACGGCACGCAGGTCGACGGCGCCGTGGCCTACTACTTTCGCGAGATGCCGAACCTGCGGTGGCTCAACCTGGGCCGCACCCGGGCAAGAGACACCACGTACCTGCCGGGGCTGAAGGCGCTGGAGCACCTTTGCCTGGGATACACCGAGGTGGACGACGAGGGCGTCGAACAGCTCTCGCGGATGACGAACCTCAAGGCCCTGAACCTCGACGGCACGCCGCTGACGGACGCGGCCCTGGAGCACCTCGGGAAGATGAAGGGGCTTAAGGAGCTGTACCTGCGCCGCCAGTGGCTCGGCGACGAAGAAAGCCAACCGGCGTTCACTGTCGAGGGAGCTGAGAAGCTCCGCGAGGCCCTGCCGGAGTGCGAGATCGTCGGGCTGCCCACGAAGCCCGAGCCCGCCAAAGAGCCGTCGAACGCCGCGCCCGATCCGTTTGGAGTTGAGCCCGCGCAGCCCCCCGCGGACCCGTTCGGGGGCGGCGGTGCCGATCCCTTCGGCGGCGGTGCAGAGCCGGCGCCGGCCGGCGCGGACCCGTTCGGCGGAGGTGGCGGCGCGGCACCTGCGCCGGACGAGGACCCGTTTGGCCAGCCCGCGCCCGGAGGCAATCCGTTCGAGGATCCCCCCTCCGCCGCCGCGGAGAAAGCGGGCGCTTCGGTGGGCAAGTCGCTGGGAAAGGCCGTCGGCGGCGGGGACGACACGCCGCCCGAAGAGGATCCCTTCGCGCCGGCGAAGCCGCAGAAGCCGCCCGGGCAGAACAAGGGGCCCGCGCCGCAAGACGATCCGTTCTATTGATGCGACACCGGTTTGCAGGTTTTTGGAGTGCGGCGATTTATCGCCGCTTTCTGCTTTCGAGGAAAAAGTCACGGGGTGCGAAAAGGCTCGGAGCGGTCCTCCACGCAACTTGCGACCGGCTGAGAAAGCGGCGATGAATCGCCGCACTCCAAAGGCGCGACCGCCGGTCGCGGCTTCATGGTGCGTGGCTCCGGGCGTAGTCTTTCAGTGCCATGAGGTTCTCGGCCGGCGTGTCGCGGGGGACCTCGCAGCCGGCGCCGACGATGTAGCGGGGGCCGGCGGCGCGGTGGCAGGCGGCGATCGCCTCGGCGATCGACTCCGGCGTGCCGGCCCGCAGCACCGCCACCGGGTCGATGTTGCCGCAGAGGACCTGCTCGGGGCCCATGGCCTCGCGGGCCTTTTCGAGCGGGACCATCCAATCGACGTCGACCAGGTCGCATCCCAGCGAGCCGACGCCCTCGAGGATTCGGGAGATGTTGCCGCAGATGTGCAGCCGGACCATGCAGCCCATCTCGTGCAGGCCGTCGACCATCTTCTTCTCGTAGGGGAGCACGAACTCCTCGTAGATTTGCGGCCCGACGAGCGAGGCGGCCGCGTCGCCGACGCCCATGATGTCCACACCGGCCTCGACCTGGGCCCGGGCGAAGCGAAGCTCCATCTCGACGATGAAGTCGAACAGCCCGCGCACGAAGCCGGGGGCGTCGAAGAAGTCGATCATTAGGGTATTGATACCACGCAGATCGGCCGCCTCGGCGCAGGGGCCCTCGATCCAGCCCTCGATGAGCTTCTCGCCGCCGACCCGCTGGTGGAACAGGGCCGCCGCCCGGACCCGGTCGTGCATGCGCCCGCCGCCCATGGGGTCCGGCACCTCCAGCGTCGCCAGCAGCGACTTGTCGGCCAACAGGGCGTTCTGCTCGTCGATGGCCGGGGGCTGGTCGTCGAAGTACTTGATCTTGGCCCCGCAGTCGGCGGCCTCCCGGGCCGGGTCGGAAATGCACGAGACGTAGTCGAAGTCGAACGCTTCGGCCACGGCGATCTGCCCCTCGACCAGCAGCTCGTGGTCCAGGGCGTACTTCCCGTACTTTGCGCCGATCCGGTCGGCCGAAAACATCATGGTGATCGGCATCTGCGGCAGGCAGTCGACCGCCTCGCCGCGGAGGTGGGTCAAGAGGCGCTGGCGTCCGGTCATGGTCGTTTCTCCCCTTTCAGCCGCTTGCGGCTTCGCCCGGAAAAGAGACCGCGACCGCTGGTCGCGGCTTTACATGCTCTGGAATTCGTCCCCCGGCACGGCCTTGATGATGGCTTCGTCAAAACTCGGCGCCACCCGGTGTCCCGGCGGCACGACCAGGAACCGCTCGTCGTCCCAGGGGCCGTCGACCAGCGCCTGGATTAGGGCCATGTCGCCGGCGAGCTTCTCGAACTCCCAGCCTTGTGCGGCCGCCTCGCGGCGGGTCTGCTCCTCGAAGCGACCGTCCGGCTCGATGCCCATCTCGATGAACGTCAGGCGCCGGTAGTTGTGCGTCATCTCGCGGAGCTGTTCGTAGAGGAACGCGGCGTTGTCCTCGCCGTAGCGGGCGACCAGGTCTTCGTAGGACGGGTTCCTGCCCTCGGTAAAGCGGATGGGCCGGCCGTCCCCCTGGCTGAGCTGGCTGCCCCGCTCGATCCAGCCGCTCGTCTTGAAGTAGACGCCCGGGTTGGCCTGGAAGTAGTCGAGGTACCGCTCCTTGCTGCCGAGGAAGAGCGTGATGCAGTCGTGGGCGCGGGGCAGCACGAGGGGCACCTTGCCGGCGCCCAGCCCCACCAGCCCGTTGCTGCACAAGGCGTAGCCCATCAGCACGGCCTCGTACTCGCTCTGGTCCACGGCGGCCACCACTTCCTTGAGCCGGCGGGACATCCCCTCCTGGCCGATGTCGTGCAAGCCCTTGGGCAGGAACTCCACGTCGACCTGGTTTTTCGACCGGGCCACGGCCGCACACGTCTCGCGGTAGAGGATCTCGCAAGCGATCAGCTTCAGACGCACCGTATTACTCCTCTTCCGGCTCGGAAACGAAGCGGTAGCCCGCGTCGCGAATGGTAAGAAAGTACCGCGGGTTGGCCGGGTCGGGCTCGAACGCCTTGCGGAGCCGGCGGATGAACTGGTCGACGGCCCGGGTGTTCAAGTTGCCCGGCAGCCCCCAGACGTTCTCCAGCAGCTCGCCGCGGGGGACGACCCGGCCCTGGTTCTCCACGAAGTACCTCAGCAGGCTCAACTCCAATTGCGTCATGCGGACCCGCTCGCCGGCCACGCTGACCTCGAAGGTCTCGAAGTCGCCCCGCACGTCGCCGAACTCGAAGCGGTCGACGCGCTCGGTGGTTCTCGAGCGGCGCTTCTCCCGGCCGTGGAGCAAGAGCAGGTTCTTCACGCGGCTTAGGAACTCGTCGAGGTCGAAGGGCTTGGTCAGATACTGGTTGGCCCCCACGTCGAATCCCCGGGCGCGGTCCTCGGCGAGCGTGCGGGCGCTTAGGATCAACACGGGCAGGTCCTTGTCGATCGTGCGTAGCTGTTCGCAGACCGCGTAGCCGCTCATGCCCGGCAACATCAGGTCGAGGATCACCAGGTCGACCTTGGCCGGGTCGCCCTGGATCAAGCGGAGCGCCTCCCGCCCGTCAGCCATCGTGGTCACGCGGTATCCTTCGGCGTCCAGGTTGTACTTGATCCCCGTGGCCAGGTGCTGTTCGTCCTCGACCAGGAGGATGTGCGGCTTCCCTTGCATGGCTTACTGCACTTAGGGTTTCTTCTCCCGCCCGCCCGCCGCGGCGGGCAGGTAGACCTCGAAGACGGTTCCGGGACCGCCGGGCCGGTCGCGCACGCGGATGCGGCCCTTGAGCCGTTTAAGCAGGGTGCGCACGATGTAGAGCCCCAGCCCGGTCCCCGGCCGTTCCCGCTCCAGCTCGTGGCCGATGCGAACGAACCGCCCGAAGATCTTGCGGCGCATCGGGTGGGGGATGCCGCGACCGTTGTCGGCGATGCGGGTGACGGTCCCGCCCTCGGCGTCCGGGGCCAGGGTGACCTCGACCTCGGGCTCCGCGCCGGCGTATTTCACCGCATTGTCGAGCAGGTTGCGGAAGATCATCCTCAGGTCGACGCGCCGGGCCTGCATCACGCACGGCTGGGCCTCGATCCGCACCGTGTCGGCCGGCACCCGGTAGCTCAAACACACCTCCTCCGCGCAGTTGCGCAGCAGGGCCGCCAGGTCGACGTCTTCCACCTCGCCGTCAACCGGGCCCGACTCCATACGACCCGCGTCGAGCATCTGGCTGATCACGTGGTCGAGCCGCTCGACGTCTTCGAGCATGAAGCGGTAGAAGTCGGCCTGCTCGGGCCGGCCGACCTCCCGGGAGCGGAGGGTCTGCAAGTAGAGCTTCAACGAGGCGATCGGCGACTTCAGCTCGTGGGTCACGCTGTCGATGAAGTTCGACTGGCGCCGGGTGAGGTTGATGGCCTTGATCGAGAGAACCAAGTACGCCACCACGCCGAACAGGAGCACGACCAGGAACGTGGCCCCCAGCACGAAGATCGCCCAGAACCAGCCCGGCAAGCGCTGACCGAACATCGGCATCAGCGCCCAGCCGACCGTCAATACGACCAGCAAGACGATCATCACGACGGCCAGGATGATCGGCAGCCTGAGCGAACGCCGCATGGACATGGCAGGGCGAAGGGGGGCTACTCTCCAAAAGGGGGCAGGTACATTATGTGCGAAGCATCCGCCGGGCCGTTCCGGCAAAACGTACCTATCCCCTTCTCCGTTCTCGGAAACGTCCCAACCACCGAGAATAGCAGATCGGTGCAAGAGGCGTCAAGCGCGAACGGCCTGGGGACCCGGTTTGTCTTGCCGTCGCACACGATAGACCAGTTCCTTCTTCTTTGCAGGATCTCGGCAACACGACACACGGGGCTCACTCTTCGCCCCGACCGCGCTCGATCTCGTCGCGCTCGTCGCCGTGGGCGCGTTTGCGCAGGTAGAGCTTGATCGGCACTTCGCCGAAATCGAGCTTCTCGCGGAACACGCCCAGCAGGTAGCGCTGGTACTGGGCCGAGATGGCCCGCGGGTTGTTGCAGAAAAGCACGATGGTGGGCGGCTGCACGCCCACTTGGGTGCCGTAGTAGAGCTTCGGGCGCCGGTTCTGGCTGAGCGGGGGCGGGTTGTGCTCGATCGCGGCGCGCACGAGCTTGTTGAGCCGCGAGGTGGCGATCCGGCTCCGCGCCTGCTTGAAGAGCATCTGGGCGTGGTTGAGCATCGCCTTGACGTTCTTGCCCGTCTGGCCCGTGATGAACGCGATCGGCACGTACCACATCGTGCGGAACGTGTCGCGCAGGTACGTGACCCACTTTTCCGTGGGCATGCTGTCGACCATCAGGTCCCACTTGTTCACCACGAAGATGCAGGGTTTGTACTCCTCGGCGATGTAGCTGCAGAGTTGCTTGTCCACCTTGCTGATCCGCTGGGCGGCGTCGAAGAACAGAAGCACCACGTCCGCCCGCCGGATGCTGCGCTGGGCCCGGTGCGTGCTGTAGAACTCCACGTCGCTGGAGATGCTCTTGGCGCGGCGGAAGCCCGGCGTGTCGATGGCCGTAAAAGCGTGGCCGTCGAGCTCGAAGCGCACGTCGACGCTGTCGCGCGTGGTGCCGGGGACCTCGCTTACGATCATCCGGTCGGCTTCGGCCAGCGTGTTCACCAGCGTGCTCTTGCCCGTGTTGCGCCGGCCCACGATGGCCACCTTCATCACCGGTGGCTCGATCTCTTCCTCGGGCCCTGACGGCTGAGGAAGCCGCTCGTGGATCGCCTCGAGCAGCTCGTCACGCCCCCGGCTTTGCTGGGCGCTTACCTTGATCAGCTTTCGCCCCAGGCGGTAGAACTCGTCGGCTTGCGAGTCGAGCCCCTCGTGGTCGGTCTTGTTGGCCACGCAGAGCACGGGCGCCTTGACGTAGCGGAGCCGCTTGGCCACGTCCTGGTCGAGCGGCGAGAGCCCTTCCCGCGTGTCGACGACGAACAAGATCACGTCGGCCGAATCGACGGCGATTTGGATCTGCTCCTCGATGTGCTCGGTCAGGTTGTCGGAGTCCTCGATGCCCATCCCGCCCGTGTCGACCAGCTCGGCGAAGCGGTCCCGCACTTCCAGCAGGTGGGTCACGCGGTCCCGGGTCACGCCGGAAGTGGGATCGACGATCGCAATCCGCCGCCCGGCGAGCCAGTTGAACAGGCTCGACTTGCCGACGTTCGGACGGCCGACGATCACCACCTGGGGGACGGACATGGAATCTCCCGTACGCAGCACACGCAGCTTCCCGGGACCGGCGCACTACCAGTTTCTATGATAATCGGGCCGCTCCCGCGGCGAAAGACGCGGCCCTCCCCGGTACGACGACCCGCGGCCGCCCCGGGTTTCCTCCCGGGCGCCGGGCCCTATACTGACGTGACAAGGCCGGGCACGGTTCATTTTTTCCCCAGAGATTCTCCACGTTCCCCCCCACCAGGATTCGCAATGGCCAAACAACCCGCCGCCGACCGCAGCCGGGCGGCCCGGGCCGTGGTGCAGAAGCTCGAAAGTTTCCAGCGTGCCGGGGTGACCCACGTGCGCAAGGTAGCGCCGCCGGCTTCCGCGCCCGGCGAGCCTGCCGAGCCCGCCGAAGAGCCGGATCCGGGCGCTGCCCCCGGCCCCTCGCCCCCCGGCGCCGACCCCCGCCAGGCCGCCCTGGCCGACGTGGCCCGCAAAGTGGCCGCCTGCACCCGCTGCGCCGAGCTGGTCCGCTGCCGGACCCAGACCGTCTTCGGCGTGGGCAATCCGCAGGCCCGGCTCGTCTTCTGCGGCGAGGCCCCCGGCCAGGACGAGGACCGCCAGGGTATCCCTTTCGTGGGCCGGGCGGGCCAGCTCCTGACCGACATCATCGAGAAGGGCATGAAGCTCGGCCGCAGCGAGGTCTACATCCTGAACATCCTCCGCTGCCGGCCGCCGGGCAACCGCAACCCCCTGCCGCTGGAGGCCGCCGCCTGTCGTGAGTGGCTCGACGCCCAGCTTGCGATCATCCGGCCCGAGTTTATCTGCTGCCTGGGCGCCGTGGCCGCCCAGAACCTGCTCGACACCACCGAACCGATCGGCGAGCTCCGCGGCCGGATCCACGACTACCGGGGCATCAAGGTCGTTTGCACCTACCACCCCGCCTACCTGCTGCGAACGCCCTCGGCCAAGGCCGCCTGCTGGGAAGACATCAAGCTGCTGATGCGTGAGATGGGGATCGGGGTGGAAGGATGAATGAGGAATGAGGAAGGATGAATGAAGAGGGTTGAGCAAGGGAAAGATGGAACGACAAGCACAATAGCCGGCGGCTAACAGCCGCCGGGAACAGCCGCCGGGAACAGCCGCCGGGAGCAGCCGCAACCGCGTTTAGCGGCCGTCGGCACGACGGCCCGAAATCACCATGTCCCCCGACACCTTCCGCTGCTACCTGGTAGAAAAACACCCCGACGGCACCGTCGCCGGCCAGGTCACCGAACGCCCGCTCGGCGAGCTGCCGCCCGGCGACGCCCTGGTCCGCGTTCATTACTCCTCGCTCAACTACAAGGACGCCCTGGCCGCCACCGGGCACCCCGGCGTGGCCAAGCAACTGCCGCTGGTGCCTGGCGTGGACGTGGTGGGCACCGTGGTCGAAAGCGGCGTCTACGAGCTGGTCGAGGGCGACCGCGTGCTCGTGACCGGCTTCGGCCTGGGCGAGGAGCGCTGGGGCGGTTACGCCGAGTACGCCCGCGTGCCCCTCGAGTGGGTCCTGCCCTTGCCGGGCGACCTCGCGCCGCGGGAGAGCATGATCTACGGCACCGCCGGGCTGACCGCCGCCCTGTCGGTCGAGGCCCTTTTGCACCACGGCGTCGAGCCCCGCTCGGGCGACGTGGTCGTCACCGGCGCCAGCGGCGGCGTGGGCAGCATCGCCGTGGCCGTCCTGGCCAAGCTCGGCTACCGGGTCGCGGCCGTGACCGGCAAGCCCTCGGCCCACGAGCTGCTGCGGCGCCTCGGGGCGGCCGAAATCCTCGACCGCCGCGCCGTCGACGACCGCTCGGGCAAGCCCATGCTCTCGGGGCGCTGGGCCGGGGCCGTCGATACCACGGGCGGGAACATCCTGGCCACGCTGCTTAAGGCCACGCGACTGCACGGCTGCGTGACCGCGTGCGGGCTGGTCGCCGGCACCGAGCTGCCCCTGACCGTCTTCCCGTTCATCCTCCGCGGCGTGACCCTGGCCGGGATCGAGGCCGCCTGGTGCTCGCTGGCGGTGCGCGACCGGGCCTGGCGGCGCCTGGCCGGACCCTGGAAGCCCGACCGGCTCGAAGAGCTGGCCGAAGAGATCGAGCTGGACGCTCTGCCCGAGAAGATCGAAGCGATCCTCGCCGGCCGGATCACCGGGCGGGTCGTGGTGAGGCTCAGCGATGAGTGACCAGCCGAGCGCGACGGCGCCGACGCCCGCGAATCCCCCCGCCGTCGAGGTCCGAGGGTTTTCTTACCGGGCCGGCAATAAGACCGTCCTCCGCGAGGTCTCGCTCCGCGTCGAGGCAGGGCAATACGTCTCGGTGATCGGGCCCAACGGGGCGGGCAAGACCACGCTCGTGAAGTGCATCGACCGGCTGCTGTCCGGCGGCACGGGCGAGATCCGGGTCTTCGGCCGGGCCCTGGCGAGCTACCCCCAGAAGGAGCTGGCCCGGCGCATGGGGTACGTGCCCCAGGCCGACGAGCGCCTGTTCCCCTTCACCGTCGAGCAGTTCGTCACCATGGCCCGGTACCCCTACTTCAGCCCCTTCCGCTCCATCGCCCGGGAGGACCGCCGGGCCGTGGCCGAGGCGCTGCGCCGCACCGGCACGGCCGAGTTCGCCGGCCGGCAGATCAACACCTTAAGCGGCGGTGAGCGCCAGAAGGTCTTTCTTGCGGCGGCACTGGCGGGCGAGCCGGACGTCTTGCTTTTGGACGAGCCGACCACGTTCCTCGACTACCGCCACCGCGCGGAGCTGCGCACGCTGCTCTCGAAGGCGAACCGGCCGCTCGGCGTGACGCTCCTGGCAGTGACTCACGACGTGAACCAGGCGGCCCTGGAGAGCGACGCGGTGGTGGCCCTGCGCGACGGCCGGGTGGTCTTCGACGGCCCGCCGCAGGAGGTGATGCAGCCCGAGGTTTTAAGCGGCATCTACGGCAGCCCGTTCGTGCTGGTCGATCACCCGGGCGCGCCCGTGCCTATGGTCGTTCCCCATGCCCACGCGGAGGAGTCGCCATGAGCCGGGCGTGGATGGTCGGGGCGTTGGGGGCGCTGGCGGTGCTGGTGTTCGTTGGCGCGCCGTTCGTCGGGAGAATGGTCAACGTGCCGCTTAGCACGCTCTGGGACGGCTCCGATTCCATGGCGGCGAAGATCCTCTGGGATATCCGGGTTCCGCGCGTGTGCCTGGCCATGCTGGCCGGGGCCGCGCTCTCGCTGGGCGGGATGACCTTCCAGGCCATGTTCCGCAACCCCCTGGCCACGCCGTTTACGCTGGGGGTGGCCAGCGGGGCCGCGCTGGGGGCCGTGCTGTTCATCCGCTTCGAAGCCCTGCTGCCACCGTGGTTCGTCTCCGTCGGCACGGCCCTGGCCGCGCTGGCCGGGGCGATGCTCTCGATCCTCCTGGTCTACGGCTTCACCCGGGCGAGGCGGGGCTTTTCGACTGCCACCATGCTCCTGGCCGGCGTGGCGCTGAGCTTCTTCTTCTCCAGCCTGATCCTGCTCGTGCAGTACATGAGCGACCACACGCAGACCTTTCGCATGATCCGCTGGGTGATGGGCGGGCTGGAGCACGCCGTGGGCATCCGGTCGGTTCTGGGGCTTTTGCCCTTTGCGGCCGCCGGCGGATTGATCCTCGCCGCCCACACGCACGAGCTGAACCTGCTCAGCACGGGCGAAGAGCTGGCCCAAAGCCGCGGCGTCGAGGTCGGGCGCACCAAGCAGCTCCTGTTCTTCGCCGCCTCGCTGATGGTCGGCGGCGTGGTGGCGGTGTGCGGGCCCATCGCCTTCGTCGGCCTGATCGTCCCCCACATCTGCCGCCTGCTGGTCGGCCCCGACCACCGCCTCCTGCTGCCCGCCACGGTGCTCTTCGGCGGCGCCTTCCTCACCCTCTGCGACACGCTGGCCCGCAACATCATGCCCCCCGCCCAAATGCCCGTCGGCATCATCACGGCCCTTCTGGGCGGCCCGTTCTTCCTCTGGCTGTTGCTGGCGCGCCGGGGGGAGATGTGAACAAGGCGGTGCTGGACGTAGTTACCCGAGCGGGAAACCCCTGCGGAGATCGGCGGCGGGGTCGACCACGCACACGAGCGTGCACACGAGCGTGATGGCGGTGTTGTATTCGGGTCCTTTTCTGGGACTCATTCTCGCAAAGAGCCGCCGGCGTCCCGACGGCTCCTCAAAATGGGCCACGAGGCCCGGTTGGTCATTTGGTCCGCCGCCGCCTCCGCCAGCCAATCAGCCCGATCAGGCCGAGGCCCCAGATCGCCAAGGTGGAGGGTTCGGGGATGACCGCAACACGCTGCAGGCCCGTGCCGGTGCCGGAGCTGCTCAGCAGCAAGAAGGTGTCGCCACCGGAGACGAACAGATCGCCCTCGGCGGCCCCACCGGCCAGCGCGTTCAGTCCGTCGGCAAATGCCCACACGTCGTAGCCGATGGTCGTCTGGCCGCTTAGGGCGTCGTGGACCAGCAGCATTTGCTGCACCTGGCCCAGGTCGTAGTTGAAGTCGAAGGCCGAGCCGTCCTGGCCCAGCGTCAGCGCGAGGTTATAGATGGCATTCACCTCGCCGTCGGTCAGCTCTCCGCCCCAGTAGCCGACGTCGTCCAGGTCGCCGATCAGGAAGCGATCGTTGAACGACCGGAAGTTATCCTGAACCCAGCGGAGTTCGGCCCCCAGCGCCCGCAAGTCGGTCGTCATTGTGCCGCCGGCGCCGGCATCGGTATCCTTGATCGCCCCGTCGACCAATAGGCGGAGCTCGTCGCCCGTCGTCCGGACGAGCGCGACGTGATGGTAACTGCCGTCATTGATGAGGGTGTTTGAATCGGACCGCCTCAGGTTGCCAGAGGCGTCGTTCCGCGTGAGAGCGCCGATCTCGCCGTTGCCGAAGTTCCCGGCGCCGTCGTCGCCAAGCATCAGGCTGAGGACGGGATTGCCGCTGGTGCTGCGTCGCATCGTCGCCACGCCGGCGGTCGTGTCGGAGGTCCGCACCCAGCCGGCGATGGCGAACGCGCCGCTGAAGTTCATGTCGGCGTTGCTGTCCAGGCGGACGTGAGTCAGCGTGCTGGGTGAGGCGGGCGAGAATGACAGCCCGGTGCCGATCTGTCCCGTGGTGGAGACGGTGTTCGTGTTCACCGGCGTGTTGCTGTTGGGGCTACTAAACCCGCTGTAGTAGCCCGCGTTCGCCGTCCCGGTAGAGTCAACCACCAAGTTGTCGGCCGCGTTGTCGTCCAGCTTGTAGTGCCGCAACAAGGTCACGCCCCAACTGACGGTAGGGACAATGATGGCACACGATAACGCGGTCGCCGCGATCAACAGACTCCTCGGACATCTCATGGCAATCTCCTTTGCGGGTCCCGGGCGTCACAGAGCCAGCGCTCATGTGCTGAAAAAGGTTGGGTTCTCGACACAACTCCTTTTGGACAGAAACCTTGCGACATCGTGTCCCAAGAACTCATTTCAGAAATCAAAGTCCCGAAAAACGGGTGAACACCTCAGTTTGTGAAACAGGCGTTCTCGCCAACGGACCCCTCTCTGTGGTTAGTTCCGGTATGGCGGCCGCTTGCTCCCATTTCGCGGCCCGCTGTAGCCGATTCAGCCGGACGGCCGTGCCGCTCTCGATTATTCTGGCTTTCCTGTCCCTAATTGCCCGCCCCTGGGCCATTCCTGACA
>Ga0180438_10001038_pt1 | contig 50989 bp, 42 predicted proteins | sample SS_ome_12_FD_132455 | JGI IMG/M metagenome (GOLD analysis project Ga0180438, IMG submission 132455) | Hypersaline lake sediment archaeal communities from the Salton Sea, California, USA - SS_3_D_2 metaG | ecosystem: Environmental > Aquatic > Non-marine Saline and Alkaline > Hypersaline >...
CAAGGGCTGCCGCTCGTAGTAGGGGGTGCCGGTGGTATTGACCACACATATCAGGTCGGTCTTTTCGTGGAGGTAGTCTACCGTCTGCCGCACCCGCTTGAGCTGGGTGCCAATCTCGCGGCCGTAGGTGTGATGGGCCTCGTCCGAGAAGACACCCAGGTTGGGCAACGAGGCGATGGCCCGCAGGCGGAGGTTGGCCTCGGCTTCGTACTGCTCTAGCATGTGCTCGAAGTACATCTGTGTCCAGGTGTGGTGGCGGTAGGCGCGCTTCTGGATGCGGATCTTTTCGGTGTTGGTGACGATCAGATTGTAGCGGCTGCCGCGGATTACGGGCAAGTCCTGCTCCCCCTCTCGGGTAAAGATGAGCTTGTAGGTAGCCTCGAAGGGCGTATAGAGGCGCGGCGGCAGGATCCGGCTATAGTCCACCTCGGCCAGCTCGCGCAAGCTCTCCAGGATGGTCAGGCCTGGGGCAAAGACCAGGGCGTTCTGGATGAAGGGTCCAGCCCCGCCGGGGTGGTATTCGAGGGCCATGGCAAACTCGGTGGCCGCGATGGCGCCGATCAGCATCGTCTTGCCCGCACCCATGGCCAGGGCTAGAATATAGCTGGGGTAGTCGAGGGTCAACGTCTCGTGGACGCTCTCCAGTTTGTGGTTCTTGACAAACGTTTCGTCGTTGCGGACTCGATCCCAAAAGGCATTCGGTCCGCCGCCGCTCATCAGGTCGTTGATAAGGTTGTCTTTGATCTCCTCGGTGTCCATACCCAGGGCGTCCAGCAGCTCCAGGGGTTGGGGATAGCACTTCTGGTAGAGATCAAAGATGTGGGGCGTGCCCTCGACCAGTCGCAGGTACCAATAGGTCTCCAGGGCGCGGAGCTGGGCAGCGCGCAGGAAGCGCAGGCTGCCGGTTTCAGGCAGGATGGCATACTCCAGGATCTCGGCGATGGCCGGGTAGTCGGCACAGGGGTAGCCGGCGCCACGCCATATGGCGACTTTGCTCTGGATGAGTTCATAGAGATGGGCCATGATGTAGTCACGCTCACCCAGCAAGCGTGTGTCGCGCACCGGCAATACTGGAGCGCAGGGCGTCGGCGGCGATGCTCCAGATGAAGTTGGCGATCCGATTTAGGTCAGGTGGTTGCATAGGGCTCCTCAGGGTCTCGATCAAACAAGGGGAACCCGTTGCCGGGCTCCCCCCTGTTTCTCATACTCAGCGTTGCCCGTCGTGATCACCTAGCCAGAACTAGGTGAGTACATCGGCCTGGCCTGTCCCGCCTCGATCTCGGATAATGCTTCGTCCGCCAGTTTCTCCAGCAGGCGCTGTGACTCCTCCGTTGCCAGAAGAGCATCCCACCGCGCATCATCTTCTGTGTACTCTTGGTCTCCCTCTTTTGCAGTCTCAACTGTCGTACTCACCCTTGCCCACTCCATGCCGCATACCACCCTTGCTTCGCAGCCAAATCACAAACACTATCAGGCACCCTCCGTAGTCTTGCGCTTTTCCAGCACAAGCGAGATCAGAGTGCGTAGCGTCTTGTTCACCGCGTCAGAATCGGGAAAGTACTCGCGCACATCCGGCTCCAGCATCACGGCGCCATCTTCCAGGGTGAAATAGTGTACGTCGATCGTTCCGTCTGCTTTGTGAACCTCGACAGTGTGGCCCTCACGGTAAGCAACATAGTGCTTGCCACGAACACCCCCCGAAAAATCGTATTCGGGAAGCAGTTCGTCATTTTCCGGGTTTTCGCCTTTAGAAGTCGTATTCTTCATAGACCCTCCGCTCACGCCGGGTGGCCCGGCGGCAACTGATGATGCGGATATTCGGCCCCCGTTCCGTATAGACTACGACGAGTAGCCTTCTCCGGGAAGAATAACCAATATCGATATAGCGGGATTCGCCGGCAGAATGTTGTGGATCTGGGATCGTGATCGCGTAGGGGTCGCCAAAGACCGTCTTGGCCTCTTCGAAATCGACCTGGTGTTTCCGAAGATTCTGTTCGGCCTTTTGCTCGTCCCATTCAAAAGTCAGGCTCATCTGGCCCGCCCGTTGTCAACTGCTGACAATGCAGCTGGGGGAGCCTGGCCCCAGGCTCCCCCAGGCGTTTTGGTTACTGGGTGGATGACGGGATTTGAACCCGCAACGACCGGTTCCACAGACCGGTGCTCTACCATTGAGCTACATCCACCGCGTGCACATCCAGTATAGCATAGGCTCTTCAAAATGGCAAGCTGGTTTTGGAGGATAGACCTTGGAACGCTGGACGGTGGGCTACAGCTTCCACCGGTCCCCCAAGGCGCCCACGCCGATACCCTGCGCCGCCAGCCGGTCCCGCTCGGGACCGGGGTGGTGGAGGGGATTGGTGTGGTTCAGGTGGATGAGGCGCACGTCGCAGTCAACGCCGGCCAGCCGCGCGGTGGTGTCAGTGGCCAGGGGGTGGGGGATCTCGTCCAGGTTACGGCCGGGGAGCTCGGCGCCGCTGTGAAAGGTGCCGTCCAGCAGCGCGACGTCCATGCCGGCGACAAAATGCCCCAGGTCATGGTCCCAGCGTTCCCAGGCGTCGACGTCGGGGCAGTAGAACAGGCACCGGTTGGGGCCGCGGGCGACAAAGGCCAGGGTGTCGCTGAACTCGTCGCGGTGGGGGACCGCCAGCGGGAGGAGCGATAGCCGGGGGCTGAGTTGACGCTCCTGACCGGACGCCAGCGGGCGCAGGGCCACGTTGCCCAGGGCCACGAGCTGCGACCAGGGCGCGTTGGCCTGCAGGAAAGAGGCCATCCGCGGCGAGGCGTAGAGTGGCAGGCCCTGTGTGTTCCAGGCCTCACGGCCCAGGTGGATCAGCCCGGCATAGTGGCCGGCGTGGGCGTGGGTCAGGGCGATGCCGGCCAGCGGGCAGTCGGGCGCGAATTCGTAAAGTGCGTGGAGTTGCTCGCGAAGGTCGGGCGTGGCGTCGATCAGCCAGCTCTGGCGAGTGGTATGGTCCACCAGTCCCAGGCAGGCAACCCAACGGCGCTGGGCCGGGTCGGAGCGCGCCGCACGGCAGTGAGGGCAACGACACCCCGCCTGGGGCAGGCCCCCATCCTGGGCGGTGCCCAGCAGGATCGCTTCGGCGCTCATCCGGGCGTCTCTCCTATCCTCCATCTTCCGTCACTTGCTGCCCACCAGTCCTGCGGTCGCCATTCCCCGTTGGCGTCAGCATCCACGCAGCCCTACTCCCAGATGTAGACCAACGCCTCGCGCCGGAAGCCCACCTCTTCGAGGATGGGCGCCGCAGGGCTGTCCAGGACCGGCGCGCCGTTCCACTCGCTCAGGGTCAGGCGGCGCTGCCAGCGGCCGATGTGGGCCATGGCCAACCTGAGCGCCCCTTTCACGGTAGCTGCGGACAGGTCCGGCAGGGCGGTTGCCCGCTCCCCGCCCGTCTCCAGCAGCAGCACCGGCCTGCCCCGCAGCAGCACCACATAGTTGGCCGGGATGCGCGAAAAGCGGGCCGGGTCAGGGGTTGGCCCGGCGGGTTCGGTTGTCGCCTCGCCAGCTGCGCCTTGATCGGGCACGGCAAAGTCACCCATTTCCTCCTGGCCAGGCAGGGCCGGTCCAAAGAGGTTGGCCGGGTCGCAGGCGTTGAGCAGCACCAGATCGTGCTCCGAGCCCACGGGATCGCCGGCGACGGGCCGTGTCCACTCGCGCATCTTTTCCACCGCCTCGGCCAGGGCGAACTGCACGCCGGGTAGGCCCTGCACAAAGTAACCCCGCCGCGCCTCGCCGCGCATCTCCATCAACTGGAACCGGGCGTACAAGGCTGGCCACTGCACACCCCCCTCTCCGTTGCCCTCCGCACCCCCAGATTCCCACACGCGTACACTCTCCCGCGTCACGATGCCGTAACATTGTAGCAACTGCCGCGCCTGGCGCTCGATCCGCTGCTCGAAGGACGTTTCCCGGCCCCATACGCCGATGCGATGTACCAGGCTCCATCGGCCCGGCCAACGGGGCGTCGCCGTCTGCTCCATGCGCCGGGCCACAGTCCGCCTGGCGCGGTGCAGGCGGGCCCGCTCCGGACGCCGGCCGATGGTGGGGGCAGCTTCGTGTTCCTGTCGCCAGGCGGCCAGCTCGGCTTCCAGCGAGCTCAGGGGCGCGCGGGCTGGCGCGCCGGCCTCCCCGCCCCAGGCGAGCACCTCCCGCAAGGCTTCCAACGAGTCGTTGGTGACCAGCCCGGCCATGACCAGCTCCACGAGCGCCCCGGTCAACTCGCTGCCCGCCAGGCCCGTGCCTGCTTCCAGGTCGGCGTAGAAACAGGCGCCCTCGGCTTTGAGGAAAGTCAACGTCGCGTCCGCCGCAGGCGACAGATCGGGTGCCTCAGGTTCGGCAGGAAGGAACAGGTTGCCCTCGCCCCGGAAGAGGAAACGTACCCGCGTCCGCCGTGGATCTTTGCCCCCGGAGCCAACCCACACCACCTCCCCACGCTCGCACAACGTTGCCAGCTCTCCGGGGTCGAAGGCGTCCAGGCGCAGGGGCAGCAGGTCGCGCTCCCAGACGACGCCGGGTGCTGGCACACCGCGCATCTGCTGCAGCAGTTGGGCCAGCGCGCCCGGCCCGGATAGCCGCCCGGCGGGGTGCAGGTGCTGCCAGCGAGCCAAAAACTCGGCGTAGGCATAGACCGACACCGGCTCGACCTCTTTGCGCAACAGGGCCAGCGTCGCCCGGTGGATGCGCTCCAGGTTGCGGCGGTCGCAGTATTCGGTCCGGCCGGGAACGGCCGGCGTGATCTGTCCGGTCACCACCTCCCCGTTTTCGACGAGAGTCTCCAGGGCAGGATCGAGCCAGCCGGCGGGCCAGGGGTAGCGGGCCAGGAGCCAGTCCCGGGTGAGAGGGCCGTGGGTGCTCAGCACGCGGCGCAGCACGGCCCGGCGGGCTTCGTCGCGCCCGGGTTGTTCCCCCGGGGGGCCTTCGACCCCGGGCACTCTGTCCGCGCCCAGGGCAGGGTCCTCATCCTGCGGCAGGGAGGGGAACGCGGCGCGATAGGTTTCGGCCTGCTCGGCCAGGACGTAGCGCATGCCAGTGGGAAAATGGAGCGGCACCAGGCGGCCTCGGGCGGCCAGGGCTTCGGTCCACGCTGCGCCATCGCCGTCACAGCGGGCGGCGGCTTCCCCGGCCGACAGGTCGCCGAGGGCCAGGAACACCGTGGCCAACTCGTCGGGGGTGCGGGCCCGGGTGCCGTCGGCCAGGCGTTGCAGGCGGGCGTCTACGTCGCGCACGGCTTCGGGCCGCAGCAGGTCGGGCAGTGAGGCCTCGTCCAGGAGTTGCGACAGCAGCTCGCGGCCCATCATCAGGGCCCCCATCTGCCGCTCGGCCTTGGGCTGATCCCACTCGTACATGTACTGGCTGATAAAGTCGTAGAGCAGGCCCGAGGCCACCGGGCTGGGGACCACCGTCTCGGCGGTGATCACCTCGATCTCGCCGGCCTGGATGCCGCGCAGCACCTCCTCCAGGTGGGCAAGATCGAGCACGTCGCGCAGGCAATCGCGGTAGGTCTCGAGGATGATGGGAAAGTCCTCGAACCCCTTGGCCACCGACAGCAGGTCCTTGGCCCGCAGCCGCTGCAGCCAGAAGGGCGTGCGCTTCTGTGTGCCCTTGGCGGCGGGCAGCAGCAGGGCCCGCGCGGCGTTCATCCGGAACTGGGACCCAAATACCGCCGAATCGGGCAGTTCGGCGAGCAGCCGTTCCCGGGCCTCCACCGGCCCCATCTCGCGGATCAGCGCCAGGGGCGGGTCGCGGTCGGTCTCCAGGAAGCGGAAGAGGATGCCATCGTCGCTGACCATCACCTCCGGCTGGCTGCCCAGCGCCTCGCGAAAGGCCTGGGCCAGGGCCAGTGCCCAGGGGCTGTTCACCCGGGCCCCAAAGCAGGAGTGGATCACCAGCCGCAGATCGCCCAGCGGGTCGGTGAATAGCTCGGCGATGACCGTCCGGTCGGACGAGATGGCGCCCAATACCTCCATCTGGTGCATGACGTACTGGGCTGCGGTTCGTGCCGAGGCGAGGTCAAGCTGGTACTCCTCCTGCAGCCAGTTCAGAACCTCGGCTTCCGGCCGGTCTCCACGCTCGGCCCAGTCTCCGTGCCGTCGCGGGGGATGGGTGCGATCAGGAGAGACCTGCTCACCGGAGTCTTCTGTCTCCCCTTCATCCGTCCCTGGCCTTTCCGGTTCGGCGTCTGCCAACCGCTGTAGCCGCTCGGCCAGCTCTCGCCGGAAGCGACCATAGATCTGCCCCAGGTGGTAGTCGCGCCGTGGCGCATCCCCTTTCCAGAAGGGCATGCGCGGCAGATGGCCGGGGGCCGGATGGACGATCACCCGGTCTTCGGTCACTTCCTGCACCCGCCAGGTGCTGGCTCCCAGGGTGAACACGTCGCCGGGACGCGTCTCAAACACAAACTCCTCGTCAAGCTCGCCCAGCCGGGTCTTGCGGTCGGGCAGGTAGGCGCCAAAGCTTCCCCGGTCGGGGATGGTGCCGCCGTTGCGGATGGCCAACAGGCGGCTGCCAGGCAGGGCGGTGAGCCGGTTGTGGACCCGGTCCCAGGCGATGCGCGGGCGCAGCTCGCGGAAGGCGGTGCTGGGGTAGCGGCCCGACAGCATATCCAGCACCGAGTGGAACAGTGCAGGTGTCAGTTTGTGGTAGGGGTAGGCGCGACGCATCACGTCGAGCAACGCGGGCACCTCCCAATCCTGAACGCTGACCATGGCCACAATCTGCTGGGCCAGCACGTCCAGGCTGTTCTGGGGTGTGTAGCTTGGCTCGACGTCGCCCTCCCTCATGGCCTGGACGATGGACGCCGTTTCCAGCACGTCCTCGCGATGGGTGGGGAAAAACCTGCCTACACTGGTCTGGCCCACCAGGTGGCCCGAGCGACCCACCCGCTGCAGGCCGCGGGCCACGCCCCGGGGCGATTGGAGCTGGACCACCAGGTCGATATCGCCGATGTCGATGCCCAGCTCCAGCGACGAGGTGCCCACCAGCGCCGGCAGCCGTCCCTCTTTTAAAGCCTGCTCCAGGTGCAGGCGCGCCTCACGGCTGACGCTGCCGTGGTGGGCGCGGAACGGACCGCCCACGGTGCCGGTGCCCTGGAAGCCCTGGGCCTTGGCCACTCCCCCTTCTGCCAGCGCCGCGGGGCCATCCTCCCCGCCAGCCTGGCGCGACAGCCACAGGTCGTTCAGCCGGTCGGCGGCGCGCTCCGCCTGGCGGCGGCTGTTGGCAAAGATCAGCGTCGTGTGGTGGGCCTCGATGAGGTCCATCACGCGGGGGATGACGGCGGGCCAGATGCTGCCGCCGGGTAGGTCGCGAAAGTCGTCCACGGCGGTGACCACCCTGAGGTCCATGGCCTTGACCATGCCGGCGTCCACGACCGTGACGGGTCGCGGCGCTGCTTCCCGATCTACCAATCTACTGCTTTCCGCTGTACCGGTCTGCGGTAGGGTGGCAGATTCGGAACTTGGAGAACCAAGTTCGTAGCCACCGAGGAAACGCGCTACTTCGTCCAGCGGCCGTTGGGTGGCCGAGAGCCCGATGCGCTGGATGGGCTGGCCCACCAGCTCTTGTACCCGTTCCAGGGAGACAGCCAGGTGCGCGCCGCGCTTGTTGCCCACCAGGGTGTGGATTTCGTCCACGATGATGGTGTGGACGCTGCGGAACATGTCGCGGGCCACGGGGCTGGTGAGGATCAGGTACAGAGATTCAGGCGTAGTGATCAGGATGTGGGGTGGGTGCTTGACCATGCGTCGCCGCACAGATTGGGGCGTGTCCCCGGTGCGCACCAGCACGTCCAGGCGGGGCAGGGGTGTGCCCACCTCCTCCGCGGCGCGGCGGATGCCGGCCAGCGGCGCCCGCAGGTTGCGCTCCACATCGTTGTTTAACGCCTTCAGCGGCGAGACGTAGAGCAGCCGGACGCCTTCCTCGTGGTCCTGGCCTGGTTCGCCGATCTCGCGATAGATCTCGTCGATGCCCCATAGAAAGGCAGCCAGCGTCTTGCCCGAGCCGGTGGGCGACAAGATGAGTGTGTGCTCGCCGCGTTGGATGGCAGGCCAACCCAGGGCCTGGGGCGCGGTCGGCTGGCCAAAGGTCCTACGGAACCACGTTTGGACTGCGGGCAGGAAAGCGTCAAATGGAGAATTCATCTAACCCTCAGATACACCGATTCGTCTGACGACGATGGACGGCGAACGATGAACCCCGAACCACGGAACGCGCCAGCATTCTGGGGGTCGTCCACCGTCCACTCTGTCTTCATTGTAGCATGGGAGTGCAGTCGCGTCAAAGGCGCTCGAATGCGCTATGGCCCCTCCCCGTAGGCGTACCCTTCACCCTATCACATATTGATGCCATATTATGACATATTCTGGCTGGCTGTTCAGTCCCTTGATCGGTCTTGATGGGCCGTCTCCAGGTCGAAGAGCGAAGCCAGGCGTGATGAGACGTGGCTGTCTGCAGGGGCGTCACCAACTGGACCGGAGACAGCCGCTTGCGTCTCGAACGGCGACCCCCCCGTGAGGAGCCGTTGTCAGGGGTTTGCCAAATCACCCAGGTCCGGCTATAATGGTAAACGACTCTGGAACAAGGAGCGAATATGTCATCCATTCCCAGATCGAGAGCCCTGAAACTGGCCAGCGATGCCCGCGACCTCGGCGCCGAGGCCCTGCGCGGCCTCCTGGAGCAGAACGAGGCTGGCCGCTGGACCGTAGGTCACATTGGGGTCGAGGGCTGGCTCTCGCGTCACGAGGGCCAGGAATTGATCCTGATTGCGGTGCCCATCGACCAGGAAACGCCCATGGCGTACGTCCGGACCTGTCGCACCTGTGGCAACGAGTACGAAGGCCGGACCTGTCCGCACTGCGAACAAGTCCGGCACCGCCTGCGGGGGGGATAGGCGATGCCGAATCGTAAGCGTTACCGTGCGCTTGCCGGGGCCGGCCTGATGCTGGCTCTGAGTGTGCTGGCCTTATGCATGGTCATCCTTGCCCATCCCGCGCCGGGCATGGCGGCAAAGGCAGCGGATGAGCCCCTAGGCAGCAGTCTGACCGCCGGCCCTTCGCGCGCCGTCACCTCTACGGTCTTCCTGCCCTTTGTCGAACGCACTACGGTTGTCGTACCCAACCTCTGGCACGGCGAGTACTATGACAATATGCTGCTGGCCGGAGAACCCATCTACACTACGGACGATGAAGTGCGCGTTGACTATGACTGGGGGACAGGCGCGCCCGCTGGCCTGCCGGCCGAAGAATTCTCGATCCGCTGGACAGGCGACTGGGGTTTTGAGGCGGGGTACTATACCTTCTTTGTCTTTGTCGACGGCGGTGTCCGGCTTTGGTTGGACGGCGAGCTGCTGATCGATCGCTGGGTTCCGGACAGAGCCTACCGCCAGGCAACGGCTCTCGTCGATTCGGAGGGCATGCACAGTCTAAAGCTGGAATACCTGCACGAGTCTGGTCTGGCTGCAATCCAGATTCACTGGCGCCGCAGCGACCTCTATCCTCAGTGGGACGCGGATCTGTACAACCAGCCGTGGGTCGAGACTGGCTGGGTCGCCTCCCACACTGAAAGAGTCATCCAGTACGATTGGGGGGAGGATTGTCCTGCTGCGGTCCAGCCTCACTGTGACGGTTTCTCCATCGCCTGGGAGGCGGAACCGCTGTTCGAGCCAGGCAGCCACCGCATCCACGTCTATGCGGACGACGGGTACCAGCTCTTTGTCGACGGCGATAAGGTCATGGAGGGGGGCTGGTACGATGGCCAGGGCGGTGGCCGCGAGGACGTCTATTACGATTTCGACACAGCCGCTGTGGAATATCGCCAGATCACCTACAACTTTCACGACCGGGGCAGCTTGGCCGAGGCTCGACTCTGGATCGAGTACCTGGAGCACCCCTATTGGACGGCCGAGTACTTTGACAACAAGAATCTGGACGGGTCACCGGTCACCAGCAAGCAGGAAGCAGTCATCTTTTACGACTGGGGCTTTGGCAAGCCCTATCCCATCCTGCCTCACAGTGACCATTTCTCCGTCCGTTGGACCGGCCAGCGCTATTTTCACGCGGGCTGGTATCGTTTCGGTTTGTTCTCTGACGACGGGGTCCGGCTCTGGGTGGATGACCAGTTGCTGGTGGACGAGTGGCATGACAGCCGTGCCGAACATCATTCCCAGCTTGTTTACCTGGGCACCGGCTATCACGATGTGGTCGTCGAATACTATGAGAACGAGGGCGAGGCCGAAATCCGGTTCTGGTGGGAGTGAGCGGTTCCTGGCATGTTCTTTGACGAAGCCAAGATCCATGTGAAAAGCGGCGACGGCGGCGATGGTTGTGTCGCCTTTCGCCGCGAAAAATACGTGCCCTTTGGCGGGCCGTCCGGAGGCCATGGTGGCCCTGGCGGCAATGTCTATCTCGTGGTGGATCGGAATCTGAACACCCTGGTTCATTTCAAAAAGCGTGTCCACTTTAAGGCCGGGCGTGGCGGCAGGGGCAGTGGCAAGAATCAACAGGGTGGAACCGGACAGGACTGCCTGGTGCCAGTGCCGCCTGGCACGGTGGTGTACGATGCGGACACGGGTGAGTTGCTGGGCGACCTGGTGGAGGAAGGCCAGCGGTTGCTGGTGGCCCAGGGCGGGCGTGGCGGGCGTGGCAATACTGCCTTTGCCACCCCCACCAACCAGGCGCCGCGTGTGGCTGAGCACGGCGAGCCGGGACAGGAGCGCTGGCTTCGCCTGGAGCTGAAGCTGATCGCTGATGTGGGCGTCATTGGCATGCCCAACGCCGGCAAGAGCACGCTGCTCTCCGTCGTCAGCGCTGCCCGGCCCAAGATCGCCGCCTATCCCTTTACTACCCTGCAACCCAATCTGGGGGTGGTCTCTGTAGACGGCTACCAGACCTTTGTCATGGCCGATGTGCCAGGTCTCATCGAAGGGGCCAGCGAGGGCACTGGTTTGGGTCACCAGTTTTTGCGCCATGTGGAGCGCACTCGTCTCCTCATCCACCTGCTGGACGGCGCGGCGGCGGACCCCTTGGTGGACTATGAGGCCATCAATCGTGAGCTAGCTCAGTTCAGCGAACGGTTGGCCGCCAAACCCCAGCTCGTCGTGCTGAACAAGATGGACCTGCCCGACGCCCAGGCATGGTGGCCCCTAGTGCAGGAGGCCATGCAGGAGCGCGGTGTGGAGGCGCGCGCCATCTCTGCCGTCAGCGGCCAAGGGGTGCGGCCCTTGGTGCTCCGCACCTTCGAGGTGCTCCAGACACTGCCCATCCCAGAGATGGCGGGTGAGGAAATGGCTGTGTTTCGCCCGGCCGAGCGGGCAGAGGCCTTTGCCGTCGAGCAGGAGGCGGATGGCTGGCGGGTGCGGGGTGAGCGCATCGAGCGGATCGCGGCCATGACACCTTTTGTCCTGCCCGAGGCGGCCGCCCGCTTCCAACGCCAACTGCGAGCCCTGGGTGTCGAGGCTGCTTTGGAGGAGGCTGGCGTCCAGCCGGGAGATATGGTGTACATCGGCGAGCAGGAGCTGGAGTGGACCGTATAGTGCGATTGGGTATTCTTGGCGGCACCTTTGATCCTATCCACCATGGGCACCTTGTTGCTGCCGAGGAGGCTTGCCACCAACTGGCGTTGGACCGGGTCCTATTCGTGCCGGCTGGATCTCCTCCCCACAAGCCCAGCCGGCCGATTTCGCCGGCCCATCACCGGCTGCGCATGCTCGAATTGGCCATTGCCGGCAAGCCTTACTTTGCTCTCTCCCGGGTGGACGTGGATCGCCCCGGCCCCTGCTATACAGTAGACACCCTGGAATTGCTGCAGGCTCAATGGGGTTCGCAGAGCGCACTCTTTTTCATCGAAGGGGCCGACTCGCTGGCCGACATCCTGACTTGGTACCGTCCCCGAAGGCTGATCGAACTCGCTGAGCTGGCCATCGTCGGACGCCCCGGCGTCGAGATTGACCTGGCCGAACTGGAGCAGAAGCTGCCTGGTTTGACCGCCCGGACCCACTGGATGCAAATGCCCCTCCTGGAGATTTCGTCCAGCGACCTGCGAGCGCGCGTGCGCGAGGAGCGTTCCATCTCTTACCTGGTTCCGCCAGCGGTCGAGGCCTACATCCATGAGCATGACCTGTACCGTGTGCAAGGAGAGGCGACGGACGAAGTACGAAGCACGAACGAGTGACTGCCCTCTTTGGTCTGTCCTCGTCTGTCGCGTGTCTCTCATCTTTCATCCAATAGATTGCGTCCTACAACCCAAGCAGGAGGAAATACTATCATGGCTCTTTTGTTGGAGGAACTTGGCTGGCCGGATGTAGCAGAGTACCTGCAGCGCGACGACCGGCTGATCCTGGTCGTGGGCAGCACCGAGCAGCATGGACGCCACCTGGTCTTTGGCAGCGACGTGTGGCAACCCTGGGAGATCGCCAGGCGTCTCAGCGAGCGTACCGCCGTGCTGTTGGCGCCGCCGGTCAACTATGGGATGTCGCTACACCACATGGGATTTCCTGGGAGCCTGAGCTTGCGGCCTCACACGCTGTCATCCATCATCGTGGACCTTCTGGAGAGTGCCTACACGCACGGTTTCCGTCATATCCTCCTCCTGAATGGCCACGGCGGCAACACGGCCTCAATCAAGACTGCGCTGGCCGAGGCGCTTAACGAGTTGAACGGTCTCGAGGTCCGTCTGGGTCTCTGGTGGGAAGAGCCCAGCGTCAAGGCCGTGTTCGACGAGGCCTTGCCCCTGGAGTCTGCTGGTCACGCCGATGCAGGCGAGACGTCGATGGTCATGGCCATCCGGCCCGACGTAGTACGCCTGGACCGGGCAGCCCACAGCCCCGACTCGCCCCAACCTGACTTTTTGACCCGGTGGGTCTTTGTGGAGCACTTTCCCCACGGGGTTATCGGTGCCGACCCGCGAAGCGCTTCTGCCGAGGTGGGCGAGCGCGCTCTGGAGGCTGCGGTCCAGGCCTACGAACAGGTGCTGGCGGGGTGGAATCCAGGGAAATGAATTCCTGAGGATAATCGGGTAAAGTTGCATAGATCGTAAAAGTGTGATATAATCGCATCAATGCCTCATCTGAAAATGTAGCCGAGCGTCGCAGTCGCTTTTGGGTCACCGCATCTATGAACCCCCGAAGGAAGAGGGAGGAGCGCCGTCAAAGGGGCTCCCCGGGTTGGTCGGGGGCTGTCTTATTGGGCTCTGTGGAAGGTTCGTTTCAGCCACATCGGAGTGGATGTGCAGACTGGGAAAGGGGGTGATTCTCCGCACCGATCTGTTGGTGGATGTTTCTTTTCAGTGACAAGACTCAGAAAAGAAGGAGGAGGAAACTGTGAACCGAAAGTACCTTTCTGCATTGCTGACGTTGTTGATCCTGGTCTCTTTGGTGCTGGCCGCGTGTGGGACCAGCCAGGAGTGCCCAGAATGCCCTGAGTGCCCCGAATGTCCTGAGGCGGGTGAGTGCCCCGAATGCCCCGAGGTTGAATGCCCCGAGTGCCCTGAGGTCACGGCAGGCCAGGATATCATGGGCGCCGTCCAGGAGCGCGGGAGAGTGATCTGCGGCTCCCGTACCGACCTGCTCGGCTTTGGCTACCTGGATGAGAACGGCCAGAACGTGGGCTTTGACATCGACCTCTGCCGGGCTGTGGCCGTCGCCATGTTCAACGACCCCGAAGCGGTCGAGTTTGTGCCGCTAACGGCTGCTGAGCGTGGTCCTGCCCTGCAGACCGGCGAGATCGACATTCTCTCCCGGAACGTGACCTGGACCTCCAGCCGCGATGCCCAGTGGGGCAACTTTACCATCGTCATGTTCTATGATGGCCAGGGCATGATGGTGCGCGAGGACAGTGGCTACACCACATTGGAGGATCTGGATGGCGCTACCATCTGCGTGACCACCGGCACAACCACCGAAAAGAACCTGGCCGACAACTTCCGCCAGCGAGGCCTTTCGTACGAGGCGGTGACCTTTGAGGACACCTCTGCGGTCTATAGTGCCTACGAGGACGGCCGCTGCGACGGAGCGACCAGCGACAAGTCCCAATTGGCTGCTGTACGGGAGGGTTTTGCCAATCCGGACGATCACATCATCATGGATGTGACCATGTCCAAGGAGCCGCTGACGCCGGCCGTGCCGACGGGTGACGACAGTTGGTTCGACGTGGTCAAGACGACCATGTACGTCCTCATCAACGCCGAGGAGCTGGGCATCACCTCCGAGAACGTGGACGAGATGATGGGCAGCGACAACATCGAGGTGCTCCGCCTGCTGGGTGTGGAGGGCAGCTTTGGGCAGGAGGACTTGGGCCTAGCCCAAGACTTTGCGGCCAACGTCGTCCGCGCTGTGGGCAACTATGGTGAGATCTATGACCGCTACATGGGGCCTGAGGGCGACGCTTTTGAATTGCCACGCGGCCTCAACAACCTGTGGACCGAGGGTGGCGTGGTCTATGCGCCGCCGCTCCGCTGATCCGTAATTGGGATGATTGGGTGCAGCCCCATCGCCTGCCGGCCGGGGCTGCACCCTTTGGCAGGCCAAGCAACCCGCTAGTGTTTGGTGCGGAATGCGCAAGCGCCCGTCCACGGGGGTGGTAGCAATCTCGCACCAGAAACGAACAACCAAGATTTGCCATTATGAGCCAATCATCTCTACCTCGTTTCTTTTACCGCAAGGGCGTCCCTCTGTGGCGGGATGTCGTAGTCCTGCAGTGGGTCGCCCAGATCCTGTCAGCCGTCCTCGTCCTCGTCTTTATATGGTTTCTTATCAGCAATGTCCTCCGGGCAGCAGATGCCCGCGGATTGAGTTGGAGCTATGGCTTTTTGGACGAGGCGGCTGGTTTCCCTATCAGTGAGTCTCTCCTCCCCTACGACGCATCCTACCCTTTCTCCCGGGCCTTTGTCATCGGGATCCTAAACACCCTCAAAGTATCGTTGGTTGGCATCGTCTTTGCCACCTTGCTGGGGATCATCACTGCCGTGGCCCGGCTGTCCAGCAACTGGCTGGTGAGCAAGATTGCCGGCGCGTACATCGAGATCATCCGTAACGTGCCGCTGCTGGTCCAGCTATTCTTCTGGTACTTTGGGTTCTTTCAGCGGCTCCCCCCGGTGCAAGAAGCGGCAGGCGTGCCCAACGTGCTCTACCTCAGCCAGCGGGGCCTGTACGTGCTCTGGTTCAAGCCAACCTCAACTTTTGGGTTCTGGATGATCTTTGTTGGGGCTGGGCTGGTCCTGTCGTGGGTCCTGTACGTGGTTCTGTCCCGCTACCAGATCAGGACTGGAAAGACGACGTACCCCGTGGCGACTGCACTTGGTGTGCTGATCGTGCTCCCTGTTGCGGGTTGGTTCCTGGTAGGGGAGAGTCCACTCGCTACGACGACACCAGTTCTGGGCAAGTTCAATTTTGAGGGCGGCTTGCGGCTCACGCCCGAGTTCGTCGGTCTGTTGGTGGGACTGGTGGTTTACACAGGGGCGTTCATCGCCGAGGTTGTTCGGGCCGGTATCCTGGCGGTAAGCAAGGGCCAGTTCGAGGCTGCCCGCGCCGTGGGTCTGACGCAAATGCAGGTCCTGCGTCTGGTCGTCTTTCCTCAGGCCCTGCGGGTCATCATCCCCCCGATGATCAGCCAGTACTTGAACTTGACCAAGAACTCGAGCCTGGCTATCCTCATCGGCTATGCCGACGTCTTTTTTGTAGGCCGGACCATCATCAACCAGTCTGGACGGGCGGTTCCCGTCTTTCTCCTGATCATGGCGATATACCTCACCATTAGCTTGATAACGTCGGTTATCATGAACATCTATAACCGGCGCGTGCGGTTGGTGGAGCGTTAGTGATGAGCGAGAAGGCAATCAATGGCGAGTCCTCAGGGCCACCTGCACCCCTGAGCGCCCTCCAGTGGCTCAAGAAGAACCTGTTCAGTACCTGGTATGATGTGCTGCTCACCGCCGTGGCGATCCTTTTCATCTATTTCGTGCTCCGGGGGATCCTTACCTGGGTATTCACGGTTGCTGACTGGTCCCCCGTCACCAACAGCCTGAAGCTGTTCGCTGTGGGCCTGTATCCCCTCGAGGAGATGTGGCGTATCGGCGTGATCCTGGCCATACTTTCGTTCCTCGCCGGTCTCAGTTGGGGCGTTTGGGGCGGGGTTGTTCGCACCTTTGCCATCGGCCTGGGCGCGGGCTTTTTGCTGATCGCCCTTCTGCCCTTTGACCTGTATCCTCCCAACGACGATCCGCTGGATCTCGTGCTACGGCTTGGGTTGCTGGCTCTCCCGGTCCTCATGCTGGTGGGCCTGCTGATCGGCCGCAAGCTGGGCATTGCGGCACGATGGGTCCTGGTCCTCTGGCTGTTGTCCTTTGTGCTGAGCCTGATCTTCCTGAGCGGTTTTGCCGGTAGTGAGGCATTGCCCCAAGTGGAGCCGACCATCTGGGGTGGATTGCTGCTGACCTTCCTCCTGGCCTTGGTGGGTATCGTAGCCTCCTTTCCCATTGGCGTCCTGTTGGCGCTGGGACGGAAGAGCTCCCTACCGGTGGTGAAGCTGTTCTGTACCCTGTTCATCGAGGTGGTCCGGGGGGTGCCCCTGGTTACCATCCTTTTCATGGCTTCCATCATCCTGCCCCTCTTTTTGCCGGAGCAGATCCGCATTGATCGCGTTCTGCGGGCCATGATAGGCATGACCCTCTTTGCCGCCGCCTATATGGCCGAGAACGTACGGGGTGGTCTGCAGGCCATTCCTGCCGGCCAATACGAGGCAGCCAAAGCGGTCGGCTTTAACAACGTCCAGACTACCATATTTATTGTCCTGCCCCAGGCGCTGCGGATTGTGATCCCCGCCATCGTCGGGCAATTCATTGCCCTGTTTATGGACACCACCCTGGCCATCATCGTCGGCCTGATGGAGCTGCTCGCCGTGGGCAAGGCCGTGCTCCAGAGCAACCAGGAGTGGCTACTGCTGGACAAGGAAGTATATCTGTTCGTCGCCGTCCTGTTCTGGATATTCACCTATTCCATGTCCTACGCCAGCCGCCGACTGGAGACGGCCCTGGGCGTGGGTGAGCGATAGACAAAGCCTCCCTCGCGGCTTGGCTCATGCCAGGCCGTCCTCTGAGGGGAGGGAAGCGACTCGGAGATCGGAGAGAATTGGCATGTCAGAGGAACGGAAATTGGACGTCGGGGAGGACATCATCATCTGCCGTGATGTGGAAAAATGGTTCGATGATTTTCACGTCCTGCGTGGGATCAGCATCACGATCAAAAAGGGTGAGGTCGTGGTGATATGCGGACCGTCCGGCTCGGGCAAGTCCACATTTATCCGCACCATCAACCGCCTGGAGGAACACCAGAAAGGCGATATCATCGTGGATGGCATCGAGCTGACCAACGATGTGCGCAACATCGCCGCCATCCGTAGCGAGATCGGCATGGTCTTCCAGTCATTCAACCTCTTCCCCCACCTGACGGTCACACAAAACGTCACACTGGCGCCAATTCGGGTTCGCAAGTGGCCCAAGGCCAAGGCAGAGGCAAGTGCCCAGGCGCTCCTGGAGCGTGTCGGCATCCCCGAGCAGGCACTCAAGTATCCCGGCCAGCTTTCCGGTGGCCAACAGCAACGGGTGGCCATCGCCCGGGCGCTGGCCATGGAGCCCAAAATCATGCTCTTCGACGAGCCCACCTCGGCGTTGGACCCGGAGATGATCAAGGAGGTCTTGGATGTGATGCGCGAGCTGGCGCGTTCCGGGATGACCATGATCGTCGTTACCCACGAGATGGGGTTTGCCAAGGAGGTTTGCGACCGCATCGTCTTTTTCGACGAAGGCCAGATCGTGGAGGAGGCACCGCCTGCCGAATTCTTTGACAACCCCAAGGAAGAGCGCACCAAGTTGTTCCTCAGCCAGATTTTGACACATTGAGGGTCTACCTCTATAATCTTGCCATATACAGTACAGGGCTGACCGGCTCGCACGCCGGTCAGCTTGCGCGTTGGAGGGGATTTGAAGTTCAGCCTATCGACGGGGACCCTGTACGTCTATCCCCTGACATGCATCTTTCGCTGGGCACGTGAGGCTGGCTATGACAGTGTGGAGCTGGTGGTCAACCCTGAGGCCATAGCACGCGGTGGGCGCGCAGTACGCCAGTTGGCCGAGGCACAGGGCCTGGAGATCCCAACGGTTCATCCTACGGTGGTGCCCCTGCCGGGCTGGCGCGAGCGACGGGGTGGCCTGGATCGCACGATTCGATTGGCACAGGAGACCGGGGCGGGCGTGGTCGTGATGCACACACCGCGCTCCGAAAGCCTGGACGAGGGCGAGGGGTTAGCCTTCCGGCAGCGCATCGAGGCCTGGCAACCCTGCCTGGCCGGAAGTGGTCTGCAGTTGGCCGTGGAGAACAAAGCGGTCCGCAGCGAGACCCACCGCCGCTATGCCCTAACGCCCCTCCAACGGCTGCGTTCCTTTGCCGACGACCACGACCAGGGCTTGGTGCTCGACACGACCCACGCTGGCACGGCCGGCGAGGATTTGCTCCACGCCATGAGGGTGTTCGACGGCCGCCTGGCAAACATCCACCTGAGCGACGTGGGGAAATGGGCGCCGCTGCGCGGAATGCCACCCGTGGACACGGTGTTGGGACAACACCGGTTTCCCGGTGACGGCCACCTGGCCCTGGCCGAATTGATGGCCGCCCTGGCTCAGAAGGGATACACCGGGCCTGTCACCCTTGAGGTCAATCCGTTTGCTGTGCGTGTGTGGTGGCCGCCCGCGGTGCGCCGTCGCATGGCCCGGGGCCTCAGGTGGATGAAACAAGCGGCAGAGCTGGAAACGGTGCCTGACGAGGAGTGAGGGGCTGGCTTCTGCACATCGGACCCAGGGCAAGGGTATCAGCCACAGAGCCCTTTCACCTCCCTATTCTCGCTCTTCGTCCGGTTGCTCTTCGATCTCCTCTGGCTCGGGCAATCGCACCCGCTTCAGGGAGACTTTGTTGACCTGGCGGCAGTTGGGGCATTCGGCAGCATAATGGGTAGGTTTCTTGGCGACTCCCTGAGCCGCTAGGTCGTTGGCGATATTCTGCTCGGTCAACTGGAAGGCGTTACCGCATCGAAAACATCGAACTTTGACCATGGTTCCCTCCTTGGATGTGTTTCATCAATCGGTTGGGCCTATCTCCGCCCGGGAGGCGATAAAGATGCCTGCCAGGACCAGGATCCCGCCGGCGATGGTGGAGCTGCTGACCAGCTCGCCCAGGAGAATGTAGGCCAGGACCCCAGAGCCGATCGGCTCGGCGAGCGTGACGACTGCCACAAAAGTGGCCGATAGGTGGCGCAGGGCCCAGTTCAGCGTCGAATGGCCGACCAGTTGTGGGATGAGACCCAGCGCCAGCATCCAGCCGTACGCGGCCGGGCTCAAGCCCCACATCGGTGTGCCGGTCGCCGCCACGATCAGGAGCAGGACGAGCATCGCTACGCCGTAGACGAGGGCGATGTAGGTCATCAGGGAGCGGTTGGCCCGCACCTTGCGCCCGATCATCAAGTAACCGGCCACCATGATGGCGCCCGTCAAGGCCAATAGGTCGCCAGTCAGTTGGTCCTGTCCCTGGCCGAAATCGCCCCAACTGATGACAACGCTGCCCACTGCAGCCAGGACGATGCCCACCGCCAGCAGCAGCGTGGGGCGCTCTCGCAAGAACAGCCACGAGCCCAAGCCGACGAAAACCGGGCCCATCGATACCAACACCACCGAGCTGGCCACCGAAGTATAGGCGAAAGACGCGATCCAGGAGGCAAAGTGGAGCCCCAAAAAGATGCCCGACGCGATCAGCCATCCCCATTCTCGAGGCGAAAGGCTGCGGATCTCGTCACGGCGGCTGACCCAGGCGTAGGGCAGAAGGACTGCCGAGGCAAAGATCAACCGCCACGCCGCGATCGACAGCGGAGGCGCACCTTCAGCCTGGGCGAACCGGATAAAGATCGAAGCGAAGGAGATGGCGACGATGCCCATAGCCAGGCTGAGCAAAAGGCGCCCGCGCGAGATTTCCACTGTTGACTCCCTATGTCCCTCCGGACCGGGCTCATTATACCAGGCTTTTGGCCGCCGGAAAAGAAAGCCACACGAGATGCAAACAGACACTGCGGAGCATCCTGCTGAACGACACATTGCATCGCCGGGAAATGCCAAACCTGCTGCGCAAGATAATGAGGCGGAGTAATGGCGATTGCCGTGTCAGGGACTGGCCCTCGTCACCAAGGGAATGTAGACGGCATAGGATGCCGTTGCCGTGGTCCCCAAGCTGATCTCGTCCACCCACACGCCCATTGGCACTCTTGCATCCCCCGGCGTCCATAGTACACGCAGGGTCGCTGCCGGGTCCTCCCAGGGAGGCAGGTCCCACCACCAGTGTACCCATCCCGTTGGGGTCAGAGGGAGGGCGTGGGTGACGGTCAGCGCCGGGCTGCCAAAAACGATCTGCAGGCTGTTGGTGGCCGGATCCACCCCCTCGACCCGGTAAAGCAAGGATAGCGTACCTGAATATGGCGCGGAAGGCAAAGTGATCTCCTGTTCTAGGGTGCCAGTCCCCCCACCGAACAGCACGGCAAACTCCCCGGTATGGCCGGTCGTGGTCAACGTGGGTGTAGAGGGGCCGGCGGGATTCCAGGCGACCAGGTCTCCCGCTTCGAACCCGCCGTCGATGATTCGATCGTCCGCTGGGGGCAAGTAAAACGTGACAGGTTGGAGCGTTTCGCTCACTACAACGCCCAACATCGGGGGCAAGGCGCCAAAGCCGGGATGAGAAGCTTCCAGATCATAGATCCCACTCTGCTCAAAGTAGAGGGCAAAGCTGCCGCTCTGGTCAGAGATGGCCATGTTCATGGCAGGCGGCAAGCTCTCCACCGTGGCCAATGCTAGAGGTTGGTCGCGATTCCCCAGCACATGCCCCGGCAGCCTGTAGCCATAGATCTGAGTGAAGGTGTCGCCGTCGCCGGAAGGATAGGGTTCCAGGTTGCCCGCATGGTCACGGGCACGGCAGCGAAAGTAGTACGTGTGGCCTATCTCGCCGGTAAAGCTAGCAGAGGTCTGAACAGTGTCCAGGAGCCAGTCGGTCCAGGCGCCGCCGGCACCGTCGCGGACCTGCACGTCGTACGATTGCACGCCGGCCGGACCTTCGTCCATCCCCGACCAGTGCACATTGAAGGTCTCCTCAGACCATGGCGGCAAGACCGAGACCTGGGAAGAGGGAGGAGAAGCATCGGTGGACTGCCAACTCGGCCACCAGTCGTAGCCCGAGTCCACCAACGGGTAGGAGGTGTTTGAGGTCAGATCCAGGCCATCAATGTTGGCCTCCACCCAATACCAGTTGCCCTGGTCCTCGATCCACTGCACCTTGGTGAAGGCCAGGTCCTGTGCGTGCGGAGCCCACACCGGAGCCAAATAGTCATAGAAGACCGGGGAGGGACCTAGAGGGTGCGTCAGACCTGTTCCGTCGGCGTTGAGTATCGCCAGGTCCGCCCAGCCGTCGCCGTTAAAATCGTCGTTGCAGGCGATCTGCTTGCCATCGGGCGACCACTGAGGGTAGGCAAAGAGGCCCATGCCTGAGGTGAGCTGCTGCTGGTTCGAGCCGTCGGCGTTCATCATCCACAGTTCGTACTCGCCGCCGCGCTGTGAAACAAAGACGATGCGATCGCTGTCGGGTGACCATGCAGGCTGGCCATCCCAGGCGGGATGGGTCGTGAGGCGGATCTGGTCCGAGCCGTCGGCGTTCATTACATAGATCTCCGAATTGCCATCGCGATAAGAGGAAAACGCGATCCTGGTGCTGTCGGCAGACCAGTTCGGATGGTATTCGTCGGCGCCGGTCGTTGTCAGACGGGTCTGGTCCGAGCCGTCGGCGTTCATGCGATAGATCTCGCTGTTGCCATCACGGCCGGAGCGGAAGATAATCTCTGTCACCCCCCGGTTGAGCCTGGGATTGGAGTCCACCGTGGGATAGTCGGTGAGGCGGACGGGATTCGCACCATCCCCCTCGGAGATATAGACTTCCCAGACGGTGTCACGATAGGAGGCGAAGGCGAGTTTGAACAAGTCATCCAAAAGATAGGCGCTCTGAGACACGGAACTGCCTCGGGATGAGTCTGCACGGTAGTGGGGAAAGGACCCAGGCTCGCGGATGCGTTGCTCCAGGAAGCGAGCCATCTCTGTCTCAGACTGTGGCTCCTGGCTCTGCCCTGCGCTGGTCCAGCCTCCTGCCAGCAATGCCAACAGGATCAAAATGCCTACTCTGTTTCTAAAAGGACTGGATGCTCGAGACATGGGAATTTCTCCTTCCCTCATGGAGTGGTGAAGGTACGGTGGGTCTCACACTATTCGCGAACCGCATCCGAGAGGCGGGCGGCTGTCTCCATAGTTGGGCAACTTGTGGTTCAGACCTTTTTCTAGATCTCGACGATCTCGATTTCGATCTCCTCATCCTGGACCGTGACGCGCAGGTAATGGTGGAAGGCCTGGGGGTGATCCGTACTGTAAAGAGGCGCGCCTGCGCCGCCGGTGATGGTATACAGAACACCGTCCCGCTCCTGCTGGGCGTAGGCGTGGATGTGCCCGGCAAAGACATAGTCCACGGCCAACTCCACCATCAACTCCATGAACACATCATTGCCATAGGCCATGATGTGTTCGGTGCCGTCCGGGTCAAACGGAGGGTGATGCAGAAAGACCATCGCAACCGGCAGGTCGGTCGCGCTCAGATCCGCGCGCAACCAGGCCAGTTCCCGGGCGGAGATGCCCCCATTGTGGCTGTCAGCCAGGGTAAAATGAACGAGCCCCCGGTCGAAGGAGTAGTGCGCTGCAGGGGCCCCACTGTAGGCCAGGTATCCGTCCAACTTGCCGTCCAGTCCATCGTGGTTGCCGGGGACCGGATAGAAGGGTAAAGGGAATCCGGCCATCACCTCCTCAAACGCCTCCCATTGGGTTTCGGTGCCACTGTTGACCAGGTCGCCGGTGTGGACCAGGAAGTCGCTGCCATCGGCTGTGACCGCCTCCAGCACCCGGCGGTAGACGCGCGGGTTGCCCCGGCTATCGCCAGCGACGGCAAAGGTGAAGGCCGGCGAAGCGCCGGCTGGCGCTTCACTGGCTGGCGTCGGGGAGAGGGTGGGCGTTGTCGTAACGGAGGGCGCGATTTCTGGCGTATCGGTGGGCAGCGCCGGGCCGATGGGCGCCTCGGTCGGCTCCACTGTCGGCGACGGCCTTGGGGGCGACGTGGGTGAAAGTTCCGGCGGCGCCGTGGCGGTCGGAGGGGGCAAGGGGGTTCGTGTGGGTATCGGCGTCCGGGACGGCAGGGGAGTGGGCGTCGGCGCCGGCGGTCCGGGTAGCGCGACGATGACCAGGCTGATCACCATGCTGATGGCCAGGAGCGCGCTCAGGGCGATAAAGATGGTTTGGCTGGTGCTGCGCTTCTGGCGCCTGCGACTGCTTTTGCTCACAACTAACAACCTCCTGAAAATCTGTCCCGATTATACCATAGGTGGTATCCGGTGCAACTCATTGCATGAGCCTTACCTTGCCTGCCCGGCTGATCCTTCGACGCCAGAAAATCCGACCGGTCTCCCTTCTGAGCTCGGGGCTGGTTCCTCTCCCAGGGCGGTTTTCCTGTGACTGTTGCTGCCGGGTGTTGTACAGACCGCTCCGGTTTGGCTTGGTTGCGCAGACTTGGCAATAGTCCTGAAACTGGAGGCATGGACTATTGACCTCTGGGCCTGAGGATGCTATACTGGGGTTGTGCAATCGGCATAGGAGGTTGTGCCAATGAAGGCCAGATGGTCCAGGTTGTTTCGCTGGGATCCCAGGGCGAGCGAGAGTGCGCCGCCGTGCGTGTGGACTGGGTGGAAGGCGGCTCTGTTCCCCCTCGTTGGTCTGGTAGCCCTTATTTGGTTCCTCGTGCGGGTTGTACCCAAGCCCAGCCGGGCGGGCTATCCGTGCCAGCGGGTGGCTGCGCCGTTGGCATCTAGCTTTGTGCTGTGGCTGCTGGGGATTTCCGGCTCGGCCCTGGCGTTCGGCAGGGCAAAGGAGCAGTTCCAGAGAGCGCGCGCCGGCACCGGCATCTTGTGCGTGGTGGTGGGGGTGGCTGGCATCGCCTGGGCGCTGTCTGCCACAGGCGATGCAGCCCGCGCTGACTATCCACCACACCCGGCCAACGAGCCAATCGGCGTCGCCCGGGGGCTGGCTCCGGGTCGCGTCGTGTGGGTACACGACCCCGATGTGACCGACTGGCCGGGCCCCAACACCGGCACGCGCTGGTACGAGCACGTAGATCAGGCCGTCGCCGACGACATGGTATCCCAGGCACTGCGGGCGTACACCGGTGCCAGCAGCGACCTGGAAGCGTGGGACGCGATCTTCCAGCACTTTAGCAGCGGTACGGGCTATGCGCCCGGGCAAAAGATCGCAATCAAGATCAACCTGACCACAGCCAACGCGCGCGGATCCATGGCGGACGAAGACTACAACCAGCGAGAGTCGGGCGCGGTCACTTTTGATTCGACAGCCAACACCCCCCAACTCCTGCATGCGCTGCTGGACCAGTTGGTGAACGTGGTGGGCGTCGATCAGGCCGACATCACTATCGGTGATCCAACCGGACTGTTTGTCAACTATCTGTATAACCCGCTGCACGCAGACTTTCCCGACGTGCATTACTGGGACAACCGCGGGACCTTGGGGCGGACACGGGCCGAATTTGGCACCGTGCCCCTGTACTGGAGCACGTCCGCTGCCGTCGGAACCACGCAGGACTACCTGCCCTTGGCCTTTGAGCAGGCCGACTATCTCATCAACTTTGCGGTGCTCAAGAGCCACGGCTGCGGCGGGATCACCGTGGGCGCCAAGAACCACTATGGCTCGCTGCTGCGGTGTCCCGATGGCTTCCTGCGGGACGAGTCCAACACCGGGCCGCCACCCTACAACGGCTACTATCACATGCACTACACCCTTCCGAACGAAAGCTGCTGGGACGACCCGGCCATGGGCACCATGAGCCAATACCGGGCCCTGATCGACCTGATGGGACACGAAGGCATCGGCGGCAAGACGCTGCTGTACCTGGTTGATGGCCTGTTCGGCGGCAAGGATTGGTACTCGGCACCCTCCACGTGGACCATGCCACCCTTCGATGATGACTGGCCGTCGAGCCTATTCTTGTCGATGGATCAGGTGGCCATCGAGTCAGTGGCACGCGATTTCCTCAGCCAGCAATGGCCCGACCAGGTGCTGATGTACGAAGGAGTGGAAGACCACCTCCATGAGGCAGCGCTGGCTGATGCCCCACCCTCGGGGACGTTTTATGATCCGGAAGGGGATGGCACACCGCTGGCCAGCCTGGGCGTGCACGAGCACTGGAACAACCCAGCCGACAAGCAGTACTCGCGGAACCTGGGCACGGGTGACGGGATCGAGTTGGTCTCGCCGGCGTTCGTGCCAGACCTGATCCTCAGCAAGGCTGTGAAGCCCACCAGGGTGATCTCCCCCGGGGGTGCTATCACCTTCACCCTGACCTTCAGCAACGCGGGCCAGGCCCCTGCCTTTGCTGTGGTCATCACTGACGTGGTGCCCGGCGAATTGGTCCATCTTGGCTTTGCCAGCAGCCGGCCCATCACCCCGACTGGGGATGTCTCCTACACCTGGAGTGTGGGGACTATGGCTCCCGCGCAGGGAGGGGTCATCACCATCACCGGCGCGGTCAGTACAGGGGTGCCACTGGGCCATATCTTTACCAACACGGCGACGATCACAGCGACGACGGAGGAGGGGAACCGGGCCGACAACGGCGACTCGGTGAGGGTACACGTCAACGTCGTGGACGTTGGCGTCTATCTACCCCTGATCGTGCGCCAGTGGCCCTAGTTTTGTGATATGCCGGCTGTCCGGGGTGGACAGGAGAGCAGGACAAGCATCTCGGCTCTACACATGGTGGTGGACGCAGCAGGACCACGACAGGAAGGACAGGACCATTGAACACAAATGAGCTGCTCAGGCGATACAGGGCAGGGGAGCGCAACTTCCGGGGGGCGAGGCTCGAAGGGGCGGATTTGCAGGGTGCAGACCTGAGGGGTATCAAGTTAAACGGGGCCATCCTGCGCATGGCGGATATGCGCGGGGCCAAGCTGTACCGTGCCAATCTTCGGGGGGCCAACCTGTATGCGGCGAACCTGGGCGGGGCCGACCTGCGCAAGGCCAATCTGCAGGGGACGAATCTTGCCCGGGCTGACTTGGCAGGAGCGGATCTGGGCAAGGCAAGCCTGCATGAGGCCCATCTACATGAGGCGGACCTGAGCGATGCCGATCTGAGCCAGGCAAAGCTGAAACAGGCGGATCTGAGCGAAGCTCAGGTAACCATGAAACAACTTTCCCGCGCCAAGTCGCTCAAAGCTGCCACCATGCCAGATGGCTCCAAGCACAAATGAGGCGGGCCAGATCCCGCTATGGTTGGCACCGGGACGCTCCGGTGGTGTGATCCCCCGGCAGCTGGCCTAACCAAGAAGGGAGTTGTCCTATGGAATGCCCAGAGTGCGGTGCTACCTATACAGAGGCGGATCTCTTCTGCGGCGAGTGTGGGGCAGTGCTGTCCGCCCCCATGCCGGAGGCGTCTGCACCCCAGCCGGCACCAGGCGAACCCTGGGAATCCGCTACGGGGCCGGAATCTCGGTCACAGGACTTGACATTCGAGCCACTGTCCGAACCGGAACCCGACGTCGCCATCCAGCTCCCCCCTGCACCGGAGCCGTACCACCCTCCCTCCCACCCCACGACTGCCCGGGACTCGCGGGCTATCGTCGCCTTTGTCCTGGGGATCGTTTCCTTGGGGTTGCTGGCGATCTCCTGGGTGTCCTGTGTCGGCGCGATCGGCTGCTTCCAGCCTGTGGTGGCAATCGCCGCTATCGTCCTGGGTGCCGTGGTCAGGCGCGACATTGATGCCAAAGGTGGCCTGCAAGAGGATCGCAGAAAGGCGCACCAGGGTATGGTGATGGGCATCGTGGCCATCGCCATCTATGTGGTCTTGGGTATTGTGAGCGCTGTGCTAGGATTGGGACTGGGCATCCTCGGCGAGCTATAGCGGACTCAACCCATCCGGGAACATGCTCCAAGCCCTCCTCGTGGGGGCGCTGTCCGCCGTCTGAGACGAGAGCACGAGCCGTAACAGACTTAACCCCCGCTGGCAGGTGGCGGGTCGCCGCTGGATGCCTGCTCCTCCAATGCCCGGGTGCGCATCACCCTGCGCAGGTGCTGGACGTCGTCAGGGATGAACACTGCTGTGGCGCCAAATAGCAGGGCGCAGATCAGCCAGGTGGCGATGCAGATGATCAGGATCGCCACGTGCAGCGATGCGGCGACGGCGATCACCCCCGCCAGCCAGGGCGCCACCGCAGAGCCGATATTGTCGGCAAAGGCCTGCATCGCCTGGGCCGTGCCCCGTACCTCAGGTTCCGTGATGTCGTGGACGGTAGCGACCACGTTGGGCGCGGCCACTGACATGGTACTGCCCGTCAGCGCCAGAAAAATCAGGAACAGTCCCTGGTTTTGGGCAGGCACACTTAAGGCCAGGAGCAAGAACACCGCCCCAGCCAACACCCCTACCATGCTGGTGAGCACACGGCCACGGGGCGTGCGGCGAAAGAAATAGTCTCCGACTGACCCGCCCAGAAAGTAACCCGCAGAAAGCATCACGATGGCAACCAGCATGGCCACCATGGCCTCGTCGGACGTGTATCCCCGTTCCGTCTCCAGGTACCGGAAGAACCAGAAGGTCAGCACCTGCCAGGGAAAGACGCCAAAGAATCCCTGGGCCAGCAGCAACAGGTAGCTCTTGTTGCGCAGAAGGCCGAGGGCCACTTTCTTGTCGATGTGCTGGGGGCTGATCTCCTCCAGTCCGGCCAGTTCTGGCTCCGATTGGCCCCGCCGGGGCTCGCGCACCCCTACCAGGATCAGGATAGCGATGGCGATGCCCGCACTGCCGGTAACGAAAAACACGCTGCGCCAGCCAATGGCCTGCGCCAAAGCGGCAGCCAGCACGGTGCCCAGCATAAAGCCCATGGGCTGGGCGATCTGGAGGATGCCGTATACCTTGCCCCGGATACGGGGGCTGAAATAGTCGGACAGCAAGCTGTACATGCCGGGATAGCTCGAGTCGTCTACGCCGGTGCTCGCCCGGGTGATCAGGAAGGTAGGATAGTTGGGGGCTAGGGCGTTTAGCCAGGTGGTGCTGCCCCAGATGAACGAGGCCAGAGCCAAAAGCTTGGACCTGGCATAGCGGTCGTATAGGTAGCCCCACACGGGGTAGAGGACCGCGCTCACCAGGACAGCAAACGTGGAGACGGCCCCCATCTGCGCCTCGTTGATCTGAAAGGTGTCCATGATCGGCGTGGTGAGGGGGCCGATGAGCAGCCTGTCCGCCTGGTGCAGCAGGACAAAACAGAAAAAAATGGCAACCACAAACCATCGATAGCGACTGTGTTGTTTGGTCATGTGGACATCCTTGTTCAAATGGCCGTAGCCGATTGCAGCAGACACCCGTTTGGCGTTCCATGCGCAATTGCGCCCGGGCCCATCCTCAGGGCCGGCTCCGCCCCCGGGGAGCGCGTTTGGCACCGAATGCCAGTTTAGCAGAGGAGGATGATTCCGTCAAGCAGATGGTGCTCCTTGCCTCAGAACCATGTTTCCTCCAGTTCGTCCAGCGTGCCATCCTCCCGCATCTCCAGCAGCACGCGGTTGATCTCTTCGAGCAGCCGGAAGCTATCGGGCCGCACGGGCACGACATAGTTCACGTCGTAGATCGGCTCGCCGGCAAGCTGCAGGCCCTCACACGCCCTGGTGTAAGCCAGCGCCGAGATGCGGTCCACGATGGCTGCCTCCACCTCGCCGGCATGCAGGGCGCGGAGGGCGTCCCCAGCCGTGTCGTAGCGTCGCGCGCCCAGGTTGCGCAGAAATTCCTTCTGCTGTGCATCGCCCTCCGGCACAAAACCCCACTCGACACCCACGGCCCGGCCGGACAGATCTTCCAGCACCTCGACTTGGTCGCTGCCCTCCTGGGTCACTACTACCAGCCCCGCGTTAAAGTAGGCCACCGAATAGACCACGTCCTGCGTCCGCATCGGCTCGTAGGGCAACGCCGAGAGGACCGCGTCGCACCGCCCAGCCAGCAGTGCGTCGTACAGGCTGTCGAACCCCACGGGCACGATCTCGTCCTGTACCGTCTGCTGTGCGCCGGGGGCCAACCGCTCCGCCAGTAGCCCCGCCAACTCGACGTCAAAGCCCTGGATCTGGCCCGTCGCTTCGTCGATGAACTCAAAGGGAGGCCAACTGGGGTCGGTGCACACCGGCAGCACGCCGGTCTCCAAGATCCGCTCCCACGTGGGGTCCACCGCCTCCGTCGCCCCTCGCAGCAGCAGCCACAAGGCAACCAGCGCCGCCAGCACAATCACTGCCACGCCGGCGGCGATCCACCATCCCCGGGACAGACTTCGGAAGTCTCCCCAAGACTTCCAAAGTCTTGGCAACTTGTTCATGGTTCCAGCCCTCTGGCATAGCGCTGCACGGAGAAATAGATCGGCTTGGGCGTAAAATCGGTGGTCACAAAGGTGAAATAGTCCTGGAAGGTGTTGGCCGGGCGGGGAAAACGAAAGGCCCACAGGATGGCCGCCTTGCACCAAGGCCATTCTTCCAGGACACGCTCGTAGGCACGCGCGCTATAGGCTGCTCGTTGCGAAGGCTGCACCGCCTTGGTCCAGCGGGGGTGGTCGTTCCACCCACCCTCTGTGATATAGACCGGCATGTCGGGATAGCCGGCCTCAACCAACATGTCGTGGAGCAATTCCGTGCGGTTCCAGTTCACGGCGGCAGCGTCAGCGGGGGCATCGGGGTGCGCTTGCCAGCCGTAGGCGTGCACCGCCAGACCATCCATCACCTCACCTGCCCCGGCATCCAGCATCCGCTGCAGGTAGTCGAGATCGTTCATTCCCTCAGGGTCGCCGGCCGGGGCCAGTGTAGGGGCCAGCGCCCCGCCCAGGACGAGCACGCCGGGGTTCGCGGCCTTGACCTGCGAGTGGACGGCACGCAGCAGGGCGGTGTAGGCCTCGGGGTCCACAGGGCGGTAGCCCCACTCCAGGCTGATGTTCGGCTCGTTCCAGATGACGACGTGGTCTACTCGCCCCCGAAAGTGCTCGACAAAAGCGCGAGCGTGCGCGGCGAACGCACCATACTGCTCTTCATCCAGGTAGGTAAAGGTCGTCGGCTGCACCTCTGGATCGGGCCGGGCCCACTCGGGCACAAAACCCAACCGAGCGATGACGGTCAGCCCCTGGCGGCGGGCGTGGTCCACCACCAGGTCGGCGTGGCTCCAATCAAAGCGGCCCGGCGACGGTTCATAGTAGGCCCAGGGGAAATACTCGACGATCCAGGTCGCGCCCATCTCGCGCACCATTTCCAGCGTGCGTTTGATCTTCCATGGCTCCACTTCGTCGGTCAGGCGGGTGTGAATGCCCAGTTTGGGGTTGACGCTGTGGACCACCTGCTGGGGTCCCAGGTCGACCAGGGGATAGATCGGCGCACCTGTCACCAGGATCAGCAGGAACAACAGTCCTCGCCACCAGTGCTGCGCCACCCCGCGCTGCCACTTCCCTTGCCATTTCATGGCGGCCATTATACCAGGGAACGCCTCCCCTGGCAACGGTTGACACCCCCTGTTGGTGATGCTATAATGGCCTGGCTTCTGGACGCCTGGCCCCTCCACGTGTTCGGCGGAACATGGCAGCCAGCAACTGGTGGGAGGGACGCAGGCGCCGGGAATTATCTGTTTGGAGTGACCTTTTGGACATTTCCGTCGTCGTGCCCGTCTTGAACGAAGAGGATAGTTTTCCCCTTCTGTATCAGGGTTTGACCGAGGTGCTGAGCAGGAGCGGTTATAGCTATGAGATCATCGTCGTGGACGATGGCAGCACCGACCGAAGCTTTGAGATCATGCGCGAGCTCCAGGCCCAGGACGGGCACCTGCGGGTGGTGCGCTTCCGGCGCAATTATGGGCAGACCGCGGCCTTTGCCGCCGGTTTCGATCGCGCGCAGGGTGACGTGGTCGTCACCATCGACGCCGACTTGCAGAACGACCCGGCCGACATCCCGGCGCTGATAGAGAAGATGGCCGAGGGTTACGATGTCGTCAGCGGCTGGCGCGTGGACCGCAAGGACCGCTTTCTGGACCGGCGCCTGCCCTCGATCGTGGCCAACCGACTCATTGCCTGGACCACCGGCGTGGCCATCCACGACAACGGCTGCTCCCTCAAAGCCTACCGCCGGGAAGTGCTGGTCGACGTACGCCTGTACGGGGAGATGCATCGCTTTCTGCCGGCCCTGGCCTACGCTGCCGGTGCCCGGGTGACCGAGATCCCTGTGCGCCACCACCCCCGCCGTTTCGGTAAGGCCAAGTATGGGCTCTCCAGAACGGTGAAGGTATTTCTCGACATCCTGGCCGTCCGCTTCCTGATGAGCTACTCCACCCGGCCGATCCATATCTTTGGCCTGCTGGGCCTGTTCTGCTTTGCCACTGGAATCGCGATCCTTCTCTACCTGGCCGTGGTGCGGTTGTTTCTACTTCAGCCTATCGGCGACCGCCCCATGACCTTGCTGGGCATCTTGCTGACCATGCTGGGCGTGCAATTGATCACCAGCGGCCTGTTGGCAGAGCTGGTAGTCCGGACTTACTACGAAAGCCAGGGTAAGCCCATCTATACCGTACGCGAAGAACTGGAAGGCGCAGAGGAACAGGCATGAGGGCGGAACAGCCTGGTCATTGTTCACCCTGCACTGGGGATTCGTCATCTGTCGCCGGTCCTCCCTCCCACCGCCCGACTTCCGGGTCACGGATCCGCCGCATCCTCATGGTTGCTCCCACACCCTTTTTCTCCGACCGGGGATGCCATGTCCGGATCTACGAGGAAGCCCGCGCACTGCAGGCGCTAGGGGATCGGGATGGTGGTGGGCCTGGTTGTACTGTGGAGGTATGTACCTATCACCTGGGCGACGACCGGCCGGGCTTGACGACACACCGCACGCCACGCCTACCCTGGTACAACAAGCTCTCGGCAGGACCGTCGTGGCACAAGATCTATATCGATGTGTTGTTGTTTTTCAAGACCTGGGCTGTCGCCCGGCGATTCCGGCCCGACGTGATCCACGGACACCTGCACGAGGGGGCGGCCGTTGGCTGGCTCGTCGGAAAGCTATTGCGCCTGCCGGTGGTGGGCGATTTTCAGGGTAGCCTGTCAGGTGAGCTCAAAGCCCACGAATTCATCCCGGCCCGAGGCTGGTTCTACCACTTCTGGGCCCGTAACGAGGCATGGATCGATCGATTGCCCCAAGTTGCCGTGGCTTCGTCCAGCGACGTGGCGGACGAACTGCAGGGGCGATTTGGTGTGCGCGATGTGCTTCTTGCTTTGGATGGTGTGGATACCACCGCATTCCATCCCGACGCCGAGGTGGGCGACTTGAGGCATTTGGTGCCCCCGGGGCGGCGGGCTGTGGTGTACCTTGGTTTGCTGAACGCCTACCAGGGCATCGACCATCTCCTGCAAGCGGTCCCCACCGTGCTGGACCGCGTGCCCGAGGCCTATTTTCTGGTGATGGGCTATCCAAACGAGGATCTGTACCGGCAGAAGGCCCGTGACCTCGGCGTGGCCGAGCACGTGAGCTTCCCGGGGCGCGTTGACTATGACCAGGCGGCCCGGTACCTGGTGCTAGGTGAGGTAGCCGTCGGCCCCAAACTCTCGGAAACCGAATCCAACGGCAAGCTCTACAACTATATGGCTTGCGCTCTGCCCACTATAGCCTATGATACCCCGGTCAGCCGCGAGATTCTGGGCGACCTGGGGGTCTATGCGCCACGGGGCGATGTGGCAGCCCTGGCCGATGCCATCGCCAGCCTGCTGGAAAGTCCAGAGGCGAGCCGCGAGCTGGGCCAGCGGCTGCGCCGGCGAGTGGTGGCGCACTTTTCCTGGGAGAGCACTGCCCGGCAATTGCTCCAGGCTTACGATTTGGCCATCGCCCGCAAGCAAGGATAGCGACAATTGACTGAACGGAGAGTAACGCGGAATCGAATACTTAACATCCTGAGGATCGCCGTCAGCGTAGTAGGATTGTTGATCATCGTCCTTGCTATGGACTTGGAAGAGGTCTTTCGTCTCCTGCGCGAGATGAACTGGCTCTTTTTCCTGGTAGCCCTCCTTCTCTTCCTCAGTGGCTCATTGGTGCGGGCTTATCGGTGGGGCTCACTGGTCTGGGCCCTGGGTGTCCCGGCGGCTTATTGGCGTCTGGTCGATCTCTACTTTGTGGGTGCTTTCTTCAGTCTATTCCTGCCTACGGGCGTGGGGGGAGACGCTGTCAAGATGTACGAATTGTCGCGCGAGGATCACCGCGCGGCACCAGCCATCAGTTCGGTTTTGATGGACCGCTTTCTGGGGCTCTTTGTCCTCTTTGCCCTGGCGCTGCTGGCACTTGTCTTTGGCCATGGACTGATCGCACGCCAAGTGCGGTTCCTCATTGCCGTAATCTTCCTCGGCTGCTTGATTGGCGCAGCGCTGTTGTTGCAGCGCACCTGGCTCGAAACGGTGGGACGGCGGCTAGGCCTGGATCGGCTGTTGGGCCGGATCAAGATCCTGCGCGAGCTATATGAATCGATCTATCTCTATGGATCGGCGGCACTGTTGCGGGCCTTTGCTGCCTCGCTAGTCTGGAATCTGGTCCTGATCTTGGGCTACTATGTTCTCGGCCTGGCTGTAGGCATCGACCTCTCCATGTGGCATTATTTCCTCTTTGTGCCCGTCATCTCGGCGCTGCTGCTTATACCTTCGGTGGGCGGGCTGGGTATACGCGAGGGGGGCACCGTGCTACTGTTTACGCAGGTGGGCATAAGCGAATCCCATGCCCTGGCCCTGGCGCTGGCCTACGATATCACCCTCCTCATCACCGGTTTCATCGGTGCCATGTTGTATTTGGCTCAAGGTGTGCGCGAGGCGCGTCAAGAATAGAGACCAAACCGCCAAAACACACTTGCCATCATTCTTCCCAGATTTGACAGGGATCCAGATGATGGATATAATGTGGATTCGCGGTCAAAATCGACCGCGAATGATTCTATGCGCCTGTGTCGCTCAAGTCTTGATGCCAAAACGCTTTTGTGAAAAAACGCTTCCTCGATGGCTCTGCACTTTCCCCATTCTCAGCAACAGGCGTCGCTGCAATGTCGCCGTCCTGCGCTCCTTGCAGCGAGGACAAGTAAATGGCCAATGGCCAAGGAGTGAGATGAATGCCTAATCAAGCGCGGCGCAAGTCGTATGCGCGCATTCCAGATGTTCTGCTTCTCCCGCAACTGATCCAGGTCCAGTTGGCATCGTACCGGACCTTTCAGGATGAGAAGCTGCGCGAGCTGTTTGACGAAATCTCGCCTATCCAGAGTTTCAACGGCAATCTGGAACTGCACTTTCCAGGTCTCAACGAAGAGATCAACGAAAAGCTCGGTCTGGACTATCGTTTTGAGGAACCCAAGTACTCGCAGGAGGAATGCCTCGAGCGTGATATAACCTATGCTGCTCCCCTGTACGTCCGGGTCGCCCTGTGGAACAAGGAGAGCGACGAATGGACGACTCAGGACGTTTTCATGGGCGATTTCCCGTTGATGACCGAGCACGGTACATTTATCATTAATGGTGCTGAACGCGTAGTCGTCAGCCAGCTCATCCGCTCGCCGGGCGTCTATTTTACGGTGGAAGAGGACCGGATCACGGGGCGGGAGCTGTGCATGGCCAAGCTCATTCCCAACCGGGGGGCTTGGCTGGAGTTCGAGACTGCCAAGCGGGACGTGCTATCGGTCAAGGTGGATCGCAAGCGCAAGCTGCCGGTCACAATCTTGTTGCGGGCAGTTGGCTATGGCACCGACGAAGAGCTTTATGCGCTCTTTGACAAGGTGGATGTCATGCCCGATCACCCCTACATCCAGGCCACTATCGAGCGTGATCCGACCAAGAGCGCCGAAGAGGCGATGATCGAGTTCTACAAGAAGCTGCGGCCAGGGGATCCACCTACCAAGGACAATGCCGAGAATTTTCTGGAATCACTCCTGTTTTCGCCACGTCGCTATGACTTGGCACGCGTGGGGCGGCACAAGCTGAACCGGCGTTTGGGCCTCGACGTGCCGCTGGAGAAACGCACGTTGACGCCTGAGGACCTGTTCCGGGTGGTCGAACGGATAATCCAGGTGAACAATGGCATCGAGGGGCCGGACGACATCGACCACCTGGGCAACCGCCGGGTAAAGACCATGGGTGAGTTGATCCAGAATCAACTGCGCATCGGGCTGCTGCGCATGGAGCGGGTGGTCCGCGAGCGCATGAGCATCCGCGAGCCGGAGCAGATGACGCCGATCTCGCTCATCAACGTGCGGCCGGTGGTGGCGGCCACGCGCGAGTTCTTTGGCGGCAGCCAACTATCACAGTTCATGCAGCAGACCAATCCGCTGGACGAGCTGACTCATAAGCGACGCCTCAGTGCCCTGGGACCTGGGGGGCTGCGCCGCGAGCGGGCCGGCTTTGATGTGCGCGACGTTCACCACTCCCACTATGGTCGCATCTGCCCCATTGAGACGCCAGAAGGTCCCAACATCGGCTTAATCGGCTCGCTGGGGACCTATGCCCGCATCAACGAGTACGGGTTCATAGAGACTCCGTACCGAAAGGTCATCCACACGGTGCCCAATCGGAAGGAACGTCTGGTGGGCAAGACCGTGCAGGAGCGGATCGTCGATCCTTCGACAGGCGAGGTGATCGCTGATACGAACCAACGCGTTGATGAGGAGATGGCCGGTCGCCTGGCCAAGCTCTTCTCCCAGCTGCCTGAGATCAAGATCCGGCCTATGGCCACTAACGATATTGTCTATCTGTCGGCTGACGAAGAGGACCAGTATACCATCGCGCAAGCTAATGCGGAACTGGACGATGAGGGACAGTTTACGAAGGACCGGGTGTCTGTGCGGCGCCTGCAAGAGTTCCTGGAAGAGTCGGTGAGTAAGGTGGACTATATGGATGTGGCGCCCAAGCAAATCGTCGGCGTCACAGCTGCCCTCATTCCCTTCCTCGAGCACGACGACGCCAACCGTGCCTTGATGGGCTCCAACATGCAGCGCCAGGCTGTACCTTTGCTCCGGGCCGACGCGCCGCTGGTGGGCACGGGCATTGAGTCACAGGTGGCCTTCGATTCTGGCCAAATCGTCATCGCCGAGGAAGGCGGGGAGGTAGTTGGCGTGACTGGCGATGCCATCATCGTCCAGGGAGACGATGGCCGCCGCACGTATCATCTGCGGCGCTTCCGACGCTCCAATCAGAGTACTTGCCTGGACCAGGTGCCCATTGTCTATAAGGGCCAACGGATCGAGACCGGGCAGGTGTTGGCCGATGCCTCGTCTACAGAGATGGGAGAGCTGGCCCTAGGCCAGAATGTGATCGTGGCCTTTCTGAGCTGGGAGGGCGGTAACTATGAGGATGCCGTACTCGTCAGCGAGCAGGTGGTTCGCGATGACAAATTCACCTCGATTCACATCGAGAAGCACGAGGTGGAAGCCCGTGACACCAAGCTGGGACCCGAGGAGATCACGCGCGACATTCCCAACGTAGGTGAGGATGCTCTGAAGGACCTGGACGAATCGGGTGTCATCCGAATTGGCGCAGAGGTCGGGCCCGGGGACATCTTGGTGGGCAAGATCACACCCAAGGGTGAGACAGAACTCACCCCTGAGGAAAAGCTGCTGCGCGCTATCTTTGGCGAAAAGGCGCGTGAGGTGAAGGACTCGAGTCTGCGTCTACCCCATGGTGAGCATGGCATCGTCGTCGACGTCAAGGAATTCTCCCGCGATGAACACCGCGACATGAAGGCCGGGGTGGAGAGAACCGTGCGGGTCATGGTGGCCCAACGCCGCAAGATCACTGAGGGCGACAAGATGGCTGGTCGTCACGGTAACAAAGGCGTTATCAGTCAAGTGGTGCCCGTTGAAGACATGCCCTACTTGGAGGACGGGACGTCGGTCGAATTGATCCTCAATCCCCTCGGCGTGCCGGCGCGTATGAACATCGGACAGATTCTGGAGACCCACCTGGGCTGGGCGGCCGAGCGACTGGGTTTCAAGGCCACTTCACCGGTATTCGATGGGGCGGATGAAGAGGAGATCCAGGCTGAGCTGGCCCGGGCTTGGCTGATGGATCGCGCTTGGCAGATGGTCACCGAGAAGGTCTGGCAGTGGGCTCACGATGAGGAAATCGAGATCGAGGAGACGACCCAAGACGAACTCTTCGGCATGTATCTGCTGACCTGGCTCGGCGATGCTGGCTACGACGAAGAGAAACTCATTTGGGACAAAACCTATGCTCGCCAGGTCGTGCTGCAGGAATGGCTCAAGGAGCGTGGTTATGATCCGGATGAGCTCATAAGCTTCAGTCTGACGGCCCGTCCCACGGCCGAACGAGTTGCAAGTCGGGAGCGAGCGCGCGTCGTCTGTCTGCAGGAGTGGATCAAGTCCGTCGGCTATGAATTGGAGAAACAGGATCAGCCATGGTACGATGATCTGCCACTGGAACCCGAAAGTGACCAGGAGATCCAGATGGTGGCGCTCCAGTTGAGCAAGCGTACCGGCTTGCCGATGCCCGTTACCGGCAAGATGGTCCTTTATGACGGAAAGACAGGAGAGCCTTTCGACCAATCGGTGACTGTGGGCGTGATCACTATGATGAAGCTGGCCCACCTGGTGGAGGACAAGGTCCACGCCAGGTCCACCGGCCCCTATTCGCTGGTGACACAACAGCCACTGGGTGGCAAGGCTCAGTTTGGCGGCCAGCGCTTCGGCGAGATGGAAGTGTGGGCCCTGGAAGCCTACGGTGCAGCCCACACCTTGCAGGAGATGCTTACCGTCAAGTCGGATGACGTACAGGGCAGGACCAAGACGTACGAGGCGATTGTCAAGGGTGAGGAGATTGTCGAGCCGGGCATCCCCGAAGGGTTCCGTGTGTTGGTGAAGGAGCTGCAATCGCTGGGTCTCGCGGTGGAGGTCCTTGACGAGGAGGAGGAGTCCTTGCACTTTGGCAAAGACGAGGACGAGGAGACTCTGCCTGACCTGGGTATGGGCTTGGATCTCGCAAACCTGTAGACCACCGGCTTTGCCGGGCAGATCGAACCTTCGAGGGGGTGGCCATTGGCCACCCCCTCTATAGATCCGCTTCTGTGCTACGACACAAGACGTAACTGGATAGCCCATCGTCAAGTGTTTGGCTGAGGGCATTTCTCTTGCTCTCGGGGCGGGGGCTGTACGGATGACCAAAGGAGCGGTCAAGCCCCAGGCAGGCGGCGTCGCGATCGCACCATGCTCCACACTGCCGCTGGTTCCGGGGCGCCCAGCGCCAGCGAAACCCCACCATAGACCGCCAGCCCAACCGCGATCGACAACCCACTCACCAGCCAGGCGCTCGCACTGCCCAGCAGACGGGCTGCCAGAGCGACTGCGCCACCCATCGCCGCTGCGGCCAGGCCGATCCGCACCAACGAACCCGCCAGGCGCCGGCCTTGCAGGCCATCCAGCCGGCGGCGGATGAGAACCAGCAGCACGATAATCTCGATCGTCGTCGCTACAGAATTGCTCAGAGCCAACCCACCAAAGGGCATCCAGCCCATCGCCTTGAAGGCGCTGATAAGGACGAGGCTGAGGACGACGTTGAGGCCCATGGCCGCCACGCCGATGGTTACCGGTGTTTTGGTGTCGTGCATGGCGTAGAAAGCGCGTACCACGATTTCTACTGCCGAGTGAGCTGCCAGGCCCAGCGCAAATAGGGCCAGGGCCCAGGCAACCATCTGGGTGGAGGTCTCAGTGAATGCTCCTCGTTCGAAGAGGAGTTGCACCAGTGGCACCCGTAGCACGATCAGACCTACTGCGGCGGGCACTGCCAGGTATAGCACCGCCCGCAGTGTGGCCGACAGCGTACCACGCATTTCAGCCCGCTGCCCCCTGGCTGCCTGGGCTGAGAAGGTGGGAAAGGCGGCGGTGGCTACTGCCTGGGCAAAGACTCCCTGGGGCAGCAGCATCAGCAGCCAGGCATAGTTGAGCGCGGAGAGGCTTCCCGCAGCCAGACCCGAGGCAAGGATGGTGTTCACCAGGAAATTGACCTGTACCGCCGCCAGCCCGACCATCCGGGGAACCATCAAGCGCCCCACCTCATGCACGCCCGGATCCCGCAGGCCGAGGGTTGGGGTGTATCGCAACCCATGGCGGACCAGCCCAGGTACCTGGACCAATAGGTGCCCCAAAGCACCGATCACGACACCCCAGGCCAGGCCCTGGACACCCATCGTCCGCGCCAGGATCAGCGCACCGCCGATGATACCCAGATTGTAGGCGATGGGAGCCAGGGCAGGCAATAGGAAGTGTTGCCGGGCATTGAGAATGCCCATGACCACACCGCTCACGCCAAAGATAACCGGCGTGAGCAGCATCAGGCGCATAAGCTCGGTCGTCAGGGCCTGGCGCTCAGGATCAAAGCCGGGAGCGACCAGGGTGCGCACCAGCCATGGAGCAAGCAGCACGGCCACGGTAGCCAGCGCCGTGGTGATGATCAGTACCAGGTTGATGACTGCGCTGGCCAATCTCCAGGCACTGTCCTCACGATCCTGGGCCAGGTAGCTGGCAAAGGTAGGGATGAAGGCTGAAGCCAGAGCACCCCCGGCGACGATCTGGAAAAGGATGTCAGGCACCCGGAAGGCAGCCAGGTAGGCGTCCAGGTCACCACCAGTGCCAAACTGGTGACCGATCACCATCTCCCGTAGCAGGCCCAGCGAGCGGCTGACCACGAATAGGGCCATCACCAGGCCCGCCGCTCGCGCGATCTGCAGCTTGGCGGCTGCTTCTTGCCCTCTGATATCTGTGGTCACGTTGGGATCCATACGCTGGGGCTGGGCTTCCGTACCCGCCCTACTGGAGCTTTGGGGACTCTTGGGTCACGAGCCCGCCAGTGGTTAATCACGGACTGCTTCTGCCACCACCTGCAGCAGTGTTCCTTCCTGCTCCGGCAGGACCGTCCGTGGATCGAGCACCAGTTGGTCATCCTCGATGCGGGTGATGACCGGTGGTTCCCCGGTCCGCAGCCGGGCGGCTGCCGTGTCAGGCGAACCCGTCACCAGGGCTACCAGGTGTGTGGGCAATGTCGCGGTGGGCAGGCTGCCGCCCCCGACCGTCGAACGGCCGGCCACGATCTGGGCGTTCACGCCCTGCTCGTTCAGTTTGCGTACCCAGGCTCTGGCCCGCTTCCGCAGAGCCTGCTCGTCAAGGCTGATCATGCGCCAGACTGGCACCTTTTCTGCGGCCTCGCCCAGGAGGTAGTGGCGCAGTGTAGCCTGAAGTCCGGCCAAGGTCGTCTTGTCCACCCGCAGGGCGCGGGTCAGCGGAAATTTCTTGAGGCGGGCAATCAGGTCAGCTCGGCCCAAAATGATGCCTGCCTGGGGACCACCCAACAGCTTGTCACCGCTGCACGACACCAGCGACGCGCCTGCCGCCACGCTTTCCTGGATCGTCGGTTCATGGGCCAGCCCGTACGGTTCGGTGTTCAGCAGCGTACCGCTACCCAGGTCATCAAAGAGCAGCAGGTTCCGCGCCGTGGCCAGGTCCACCATCTCGGCCAGGGTTGGTTCGTGGGTGAAGCCCATCAGCAGAAAGTTGCTCCGATGAACCCGCATCAAGGCCACCGTATCCTCGCGGATGGCCGCCTCATAGTCGCGGGTGTAGGTCCGGTTGGTAGTACCCACCTCGACCAGCACTGCACCGCTCTGACGCATCACGTCCGGGATGCGGAAGCCGCCGCCGATCTCCACCAATTGCCCCCGCGAGATAATAACCTCCCGGCCGCGGGCAAAGCACATCAGGATCAGCAGGACAGCGGCAGCGTTGTTGTTCACCACCAGGGCCGCCTCGGCGCCTGTGAGCTGGCAGAGGATCTCCTCGGCGTGGATGTAGCGCGAACCCCGCTTGCCGGCATCCAGGTCGTACTCGAGGTTGGAGTAGCCCAGCGCCACGGCATCCATAGCCGAGCGTGCTTCGGCGCTCAGGGGGGCGCGACCCAGGTTGGTGTGGACGATGACACCGGTGGCATTGATGGCCGGTCGTAGCGTGGGCCGCAGGCGAGCCGCCAGACGCTCGTCCACCTCCCTGGCCAGGACCTCCACCGGCGGACATGCTGCACCATCCCGGATGGCTTGCCGTGTGACGTCCAGTGTCTCCCGGGCTGCGCTCACGGTCAGTTCATGCCCCCACTGCGCTGCCAGCTCGGCCACCGTTTCATCCTGCAACAGGCGATCCACGCTGGGTAGTTTACGAAGCTGTTCCTGAATGCCCATGCAAAGCCTCCAACCTCCAGTACTCGGCCTGATCTCTGATGCGAAGCCTCTCCCGGGCCTGTCCTTGGGGCCGGGTCCACCGCCGGGACGAGCGCTCGGGCGAGTTTCGCACCGGAACCTACTCCGGCGCCCCGGTCCTCATGCGCACGATAAGCACCTCGAGGGCCACGAACATCATCGCGATGATCAAGGCAAAGCCGACGTTCAGGGCCCGGTGCATTTGCAGCCAGGTCCAGGATGACAAGCACAGCGCTCCCCAGGCAGCGTGGCGGAGGAACCGCAGTGGGTCGCGCACGACGGCCTCGGGGGCGAAGCGGCGGTTGAGGTATGCGGCTGGTGGGGCGAACGTGGCAGTCAGTGCCAGAAAGAGCAGTGCATAGAAAAAGGCCAGCGCGCCAGGCTCGGCTGGCAACACCATGTCCGTGAGTGCATAGATCCCCCACCAGCCTACGCCGGCGACAAGGACTGCCACTATTGAGATGAGTATGTTCCTCACCTGCTATCTCCTCCCGTAGCCCCATTATACCTCAAAATGGCATGGATACCAACCTGCACAGTTCATTTCCTCAAAGATCAGTTGGAGGGTGCGCAGCGGGTCAGCACTGGTAGGCACCTTGCCCATGGGCACAATTCCTGTACCTGGATTGCCGCCATTCGAGATTTCGTGCGCTGTGTGGTATAATCTTTGTCGAGTTCTTGGTGCTCAGATTGGCGTGATCCAGAGGGGGGGGACCATGTCGACGACTGAAGGCGTTCCCTTTTTCCGAGATCCTACAGGGCGCGAGCACTTGCTGGTGGATCCAATCATAACTGTGGGCCGCGCAGTGGAAAATGACATCGTGATCACCAGCCGGCGCGTATCGCGTGAACACGCCCGGGTGCAACGTGATGGCCCACGCACGGTGTTGGTCGACCTGGAAAGCACCAACGGCACCTTTCTCAACGGTGAGCGCGTGCTGGCGCCCACTGAACTGCGAGATGGGGACACTGTCGCTATCGGTGACGTGGAGCTGGTCTACCACGATCCCGAGAGCACCTTTCTGGAGACCCCTTTCCCCGCATTGGAGGTGGATGTGGTGGCGGGGATCATCCGCGTGGACCGGCGCGTGGTCCAGCTTTCGCCCAAGGAATTTTCCCTGCTCGCCCATCTGCACGAACACCTGGGTCAAGTGTGCCCCAAGGATGACATCGCCAGCGCTGTATGGCCTGAATACCAGCAAGATGTCTACGACTACCAGATCGAAAACCTGGTACGCCGCCTGCGCTCCCGGATCGAACCGGATCCCACCAATCCACAATTGCTGCTCACCGTGCGAGGCCGGGGCTACAAGCTTGTGGCCCGCGAGAGCATAGGCTGAGCATCCCCTTGCCCGTTTGCCGGGACAAACAACGCCACCAGGGAAACAATGGGCACAGGGACCCCGGCGGTTGGCATCCTCTGCGGCGACAGATCCCTGTCCTGCGTGGTCCATAGACCGCCGCACCGGAAAGCCATAGATGCTGAATAGGTGGCTGTTAGGCTACGGATAGGTAACAGCGGTCAAACTGTGTTATCATGGCTATGGAGTGGAGGAGAAGGTGTCGTTTGATTCGCTGGAAGGAAGGAATCTGGGCAAGTACCGCGTGCTGGAGCCCCTGGGCCGCGGCGGCATGGCTCGCGTCTACCGGGCCTATCATCCACAGCTCGACCGCTACGTGGCCATCAAGGTTTTGCGCTCCGACCTGGTAGAAGAGGGCGAATTCCTGGCCCGTTTTCGGCGCGAGGCCCAGGCGGTGGCTGCCTTGCGTCATCCCAACGTTGTCCAGGTCTTTGACTTTGACGTGCAAGATGGCGTCTACTATATGGTGATGGAACTCCTGGAGGGCGATACCCTGCGGACGCGCCTCAACGACCACCGCGCTCGGGGGGAAGAGATGCCCTTGGGTGAGATGGTGCGCATCCTCCTGGATATGCTTGCCGGGCTGGCATACGCTCACAGTGAAGGGATGATCCACCGCGACGTCAAGCCAGCCAACGTGCTGTTGACCAGGCGTGGCCAGGCGGTCCTCACTGACTTTGGCATTGCCCAGATCGTCGGCGCTACCCGCTACACGGTTTCTGGTGCGTTGATGGGCACGCTGAACTACATGTCGCCAGAGCAGGGATTGGAAGGCCAGTGTGATGCCCGCAGCGACATCTATTCGACGGGTATCGTGCTGTACGAGATGCTAACCGGTGAACCGCCCTACGATGCCGAGACTCCGCTGGCCATCCTTATGAAGCACGTCAACGACCCGCTGCCTGTGCCCCGCAAGATCAATCCAGCGATCCCCAAGCACCTGGAGCGTGTGGTGTTAAAGGCGTTGGCGAAACGGCGAGAAGCCCGCTATCAGAGTGCGGAGGAGATGACCACCGCCCTGCAGCGGGCAGCCCACAGGGCAGGGATCAAGGTGCCTCTCCGTATCTCCTTGCCATTCTCTTTCACGACGTCCGAGGCACCCTCCGAGTCAGTGGCCGTGCTGAGTGGCACAGCTCGCGAGAGGGTTCACGGTGCAGACTTTGCCACCGAGGATACCGAAATGCGGCTGAGCCAGCGCCTGGCAGCAGAGGCTGCAGCCCGGGAGGTTGTGGCCCCTGGGGCTGTCGTGGGGAGAGGCGCTCTGGCAGGCTCGCCCGAACAGGCTTCTCCTGGGGAGCTTAAGGCGGCCGCTGCCCATGAAGGCGCACACGAGCGGCCTCAGGCCAGGACCTCCCAACTGGCGCAGCGGAGGGAGCGCGGCGGGGTGGGCATGGCCATCGTGACCGGGATGGCCATCTTGGCCATCGGTAACCTCGCCTTGATCCTGGTCTCCCTCGTGACAGGCTGGTGGGGGATCTTTGGCCGGGGCTGGCCATTCGAGCTGCTGTTGGTGGGCCTGGCACTGAGCCTGATCATGGAGGCCAGCGGTTCGCCCTGGATGCTGATCCCCACCGGCATCGTTTTGGGCAATGGATACCTGTTCGCGTTCTACTCGATCACGAATGCATGGAGGTTCTGGGCCTTCCTCTGGCCGCTCGAGCCGTTGTTGATCATCGGCTCGGTGCTCGGGGCCATCTGGCTGTCGAACCAGGGAGCCGAAGGCCGCCGGATCACCCGCCGCATGGCCTACCTGATCAGGCGTCCGACCGTCGTTGCGCTCATCCTGGTCGTCGTCCTTGGGGCGATTTTCGGATAAGGATTCAATCAAGGAGGGAAAGTGAGATGAATAAGCCGTCTTCGATTTTCGTAGGTGTGGCCCTGATTCTCCTGGGCATGCTGGGGCTGGTGATGACTGTGGTGACCTCGTTGCTGGGGTTCAACCCTCTTGGCTTCATCTGGCGGCTGTGGCCGGCGATCGTCCTGCTCCTGGGGTTGTGCTTTATCGCGCCGCCCTTTCTGGTCCGTGGCAAGCCGGGCATGGGTGCCCTGTTCATCCCCGGCTTTCCGATCCTGACCACGGGTGGCATCCTGTTCCTGGCCAGCGTGTTTCACGCCTGGGGCATCTGGAGCTGGCTGTGGCCAATGTTGATCATCTCGCTGGGGATGGGCTTCCTATTCGCTGCCATCTATATGCGGGTGATCTGGCTGGTCATCCCGGCTGTCATCATCGGTCTGAACGGTTTGGTATTCCAATTCTGTGCCATCACTGGCCTGTGGCACTGGTGGTCGGTGCTGTGGACGGTCGAGCCCCTGGCGGTGGGCCTGGCGCTGTTGATCCCCGGCCTTTTGAAGCACCTTTCTGGGCTCACCATCTCTGGCTTTATCCTCTGCGGTATTGCCGGCCTGATGCTGATGATGATGCTCACCATCCTCGGCGCCTGGTTGCCTTTTGGCCTGCTGGGACCCGGCTTGCTGATCCTCGCCGGCCTGGGGGTGTTGGCTGTGGGGGTGGCCCGCCATCTCTCTGTGCCGCGGTCGGCGCTGGAATAATCGGTTTGCCCGAGGAACTACACGTGGCCCGCTGCCAATGGGGGAATGGCAGCGGGCCAGCCTTGTATCTGGCATTCCTTGCTGCCCAACTGCTAAATGATGGCATCGTCCGTGCCTGCCAGTTGGCGCAGCAGCTCCAACTGGCCCAGGTGGTAGGTTTCGTGCCAGTGCAGGCCGTTCAGTGCTTGGCCCAGGGGCCGCTCGCTGCCCCGGAATGGTATCATCGCTGCCAGCTCCTCGGGTGAGGTCCGTGTCAAAGCCTCCCCGATCCGCTCCTGGGATCGATCCAAGTCCCTCAGCAGTTGCTTCAGGGGCAGTGCATGCTCGTCGCTAGTGATCGGTTCAGACCCCGTCTTGTAGCGGGCCTCATCCTCCTCACGCCAGACCGGCGGCTCGCCGAGTAGTTTTAGGGCCGTGTTCCGCCCAACGAGAATGTGGCCCAGCACCCAGTTCAGGCAGTTGCCGCGGAATCGAGGTTGGATCAGGCTGTCTTCATGGCTCAGGCCATCGGTCTGCATGTGCATGATCCGCAGGTTTACGGCATAGGACTGGATAAGGGTTTCAGCATCGGGATGGGTCATCGCTTTCCTCCGAGCAGAAAGGATCTGATGTCTGCATGGCACCATCGTCTATCTGTTGAAGGATGTTTACAATAGTAGACCGGTGGTGGATAATCCAAAACCCCGCTTCCTCACGCCTCAAACAATGGGATGACAGGCGCGACGAAGCGGGGGTCTTGTTGGTCTGCAGTCGGCTATTTATCCATCAGCGCCGCCACTCCGGGCAGCGTCTTGCCCTCCAGGAATTCCAGGCTGGCCCCGCCCCCGGTTGAGATGTGGCTCATCTTGTCGGCCAGGCCGGTACGCTTGACAGCAGCCGCCGAATCACCCCCGCCGATGATGGTGGTCGCATCGGGCAAGGCGGCAAGCATGCGGGCCACCGCCTCGGTGCCCTGGGCGAATTTGGGGAACTCGAACACCCCCATCGGCCCGTTCCACACCACCGTTCGTGCGCCAGCCAGGCGCTCCTGGAACAGCTCCAGCGTGCGGGGACCGATATCGAGGATGCGCCATTTGGGCGGCACCGCTGCTACAGGCACTACCTGCGAGAAGGCGTCGGCGTCAAAGCGGTCGGCGACCGTCACGTCCACCGGCAGGACCAGCTTGTTGCCGGCCTGCGCGATCAACGCCTGGGCTGTGTCCAGGCTATCGTCCTCCACCAGCGACTCGGCCACGTCATAGTCCTCGGCCTTCAGGAAGGTGTTGGCCATGCCCCCGCCGATGAGCAGGGCATCCACCTGGCTTAGCAGGTTGTCGATGACGCCGATCTTGTCCGAGATTTTGGCCCCGCCCAGGATGGCGACAAATGGATGCTCGGGATCAGCCAGTGCACTGCCCAGGAACTCGAGTTCCTTTTCCATTAGCAACCCGGAGACGGCGGGCAGTTCGCGGGCCACGCCCTCGGTCGAGGCATGGGCGCGGTGAGCTGAACCAAAGGCATCGTTCACGTATAGCTCGGCTAGGGCGGCCAGTTGGGCCGCGAAGGCAGGGTCATTCTGTTTCTCTTCAGGGTGGAAGCGAGTGTTCTCCAGCAAGAGCACATCGCCCGGCTGGGCCGCCAGGGCTGTCGCTTCCACCTCTGGCCCGATGCAATTGTCCAGCTTGGTCACCGGGCGGTCGATCAGCTCCGACAGGCGATGGGCGACGGGATCCATCTTGAGCTCATCCTGCACCCCGCCCTTGGGCCGGCCCAGGTGCGAGCACAGGATCAGCGCCGCGCCGTTGTCCAGCAGATACTGAATGGTGGGCAGCGCGGCCCGGATCCGGGTGTCGTCGGCAACGGTCCATCGGCCGTCGGCACCCTCGGTCAGGGGCACGTTAAAGTCCACGCGGACAAGGACGCGCTTGCCTTTCACATCTACGTCGCGGATGGTCTGCTTCTTCACGAGTCCATACCTCCCAGCTACCTCAGCTTGCAAGGCTCTTGGCGTTCCCTCGGCTAGAACCCCTGCTGCACCATGTAGTAAGCCAATTCTGCCACGCGGCAGGCATAGCCCCATTCGTTGTCGTACCAGGCGACGACCTTGACCAGATTCCCCAGTGTCATGGTCGACAGTGCGTCCAGGACCGAGGAGTACGGGGTGCCCTGAAAATCGCTGGAAACCAGTGGGAGGGATGTATATCCCAGAATCCCCTTCAAGGGAGGCTCAGAGGCAGCCTTCTCAAAGGCGGCGTTGATCTCAGCCGCGTCGGTGGGACGCTCGACGCAAGCGACCAGTTCAGCCAGCGACACAGTGGGGATCGGTACCCGGTAGGCACAGCCATTCAGCTTGCCCGCGAGTTCGGGGAAGATGGCGGCGATAGCATCCGTCGCGCCTGTAGTGGTCGGCACGATATTTGTCGCCGCCGACCGGGATCGCCGGGCATCTTTTCCGACATGGTCTAGAATCGGCTGGCTCCCCGTGTAGGCATGGATGGTCGACAGGAGTCCTTCTCTGATCCCAAGCTCCGAGTGCAAGATCTTGACCATAGGGGCCAGGCCATTGGTGGTGCACGAAGCGTTTGAGACCACCCAATGCTGGGCAGGATCGTAGTCGGTATGATTGATGCCGACGACTACCATCAGGTCAGCTTTGGGTTCAGGGCCCGTGACAATGACCCGCCGTGCTCCACCGGTGAGGTGAAGGTGGGAGCGCCCTTTAAAGTGTCCAGAGGCCTCAATGACCAGCTCAACGCCCAGGTGAGACCAATCCGGTACAGGACCGTAGGGGTTTCGCCCGACGATGTGGACTTCACGGCCATCCACCACGATCGAGTTGCTACCACCTTCTGTCCTGGCCTCCACGTCAGCGCCAAAGGCGCCATAGTTCGAATCGTATTTGAGTAGGAGCGCCCGCGTCTCGGTGGCGTGAGGGTTGCTAACGCCGATGTGCGTAACAACTAGCTCGTCTTGATACCGTTGGTGGATAAGCTTGAAGACTTGCCGGCCAATTCTTCCGAGGCCGTTGATCGCCACACTGATTGTCATCGCCCTCCTCCCGCCTTGATTGACTACACTGTCCTATCAGATCGAGATCGGTGGACTAGGCCTGGTCGAGCGATACCTTTCCCTGCGATGCCACAAAGTGTGCCAAATCGGCAATACGGCAGGAATACCCCCACTCGTTATCGTACCAGGCAATGACCTTGACCATGTTTCCATCAAGCACATTGGTCAGGGAGCTATCCACGATGGAAGAACGGTCGTCGCCCTTGAGATCCATCGAGACCAGGGGATCCGTGCTATATCCCAGGATACCCTTTAGATCTTCCTGAGCCGCGACACGCAGAGCGTCGTTCACCTCTTCCACGGTCACCGTGTTCTCCAGTTCGGCCACGAAATCGACGATGGATACAGTGGGCGTGGGCACGCGCAGAGCAAAGCCGTCGATCTTACCCTCCAATTCGGGTAGAACGAGCGCCACGGCCTTGGCGGCGCCGGTCGTCGTAGGGATGATGTTCAGCGCTGCTGCCCGAGCACGCCGCGGATCCTTGTGTGGCAGATCGAGGATGCGCTGATCGTTGGTATAGGCGTGCACCGTGGTCATCAAGCCTCGATTGATGCCAAAGTTATCGTGGAGTACCTTGGCTACGGGGGCAAGGCAGTTGGTGGTGCACGAGGCGTTGGAGATGATGTGGTGCTTGTCGCGCTTATAGTTGTCCTCGTTGACCCCCATGACCACTGTCAAGTCCACGCTATCGGCTGGCTTGGCAGGTGCCGTGATGAGGACCTTCTGGGCACCAGCCACCTCGCGGTGCAGGGCGGCCTGCTCACCGTTGCGGAAGGCGCCGGTGGCCTCGACGACAATGACGACACCCAGATCCTTCCATGGTATCTGGCTGGGATCGAATTGAGCAAATGTCTTGACTTCTTTGCCATCCACCAGAAAACTGCCCTCGCGTACTTCGACCGTACCAGGGAAGCGACCATAGTTGGAATCGTACTTGAGCAGGTTTGCAATGGTCTGATTGTCGGTGAGATCATTGACGGCTACTACATCCAGGTCTTCGGGAAAACGTTCCCAGATCGCCCGGAAGACCTGCCGTCCAATCCGGCCAAAGCCATTGATTCCTACCTTGATTTTCATCAGTTGACCTCCTCTTTAGCTCACAGGCTGAAATCAGACAAGCTTATGCCACGTTAAAGATGTCGCTACTGCTGACGATGCCTACGATGTCCTGGCCATCGAACACCAGCACACGGCGGATGTCGGCTCGGGTCATCAAGGCTGCACAGTCTTGGATGCTGCAGTTTGGGGGCACGGTAATGACCGGTTTGGTCATGATTTCGTGCACCTGGACCTCCTTTGCATCCAGCCCCTTGGCTATCACCTTCTCAATGACGTCCGTCTGGGTCATGAATCCCCACGTGTCGGTCGCACTTCCGCGCTTGACCAGAAGGCTGGAGACATTCCACTGCTTCATCTTTTCAATGGCATCGGACACCAAGGCATCAAACTCAATGCCCACGACGTGCTTGGTCATCACATCTGCAGCGGTTTTCATTGTACTGCCCTCCTCATCAGTGATCGTTCTTCGAAGACTGATAAAAATGCAAGATCTCCTTGGCGAGCTTCTGAGAGTCATGCCGCCAAGGGGTACCCGCATCAACCAGATCTGCTGCAAACACCCGGTATCCCTCATCAAGAGGATACCGCGGGGTAACCATCCGAGTTTCGGGATAATCCCGGCTTTGGAGCAGGCGATTGTTCGCCAAGACGTAAGGGAACAACCCACGGCCCACATGGCGCTGTATCGCATCCACGTGCCGTCCTACGTCAAAACCATCTGTTTCCCCTGGCTGGGTGGCGACGTTGCACACATACAGCCGTTGCGCTGGCGAGACCTCCACAGCTCGTCGTATGTCGTGGACGAGCAAGTTTGGCAAGACACTGGTGAATAGACTTCCTGGCCCGGCGATTACAATGTCAGCCTCCAGGATGGCCCGAACGGCGTCGGGATAGGCCCGCACCCGGTCTGGTCGCAGGAATACACGTTCTATGGGCTGACCCGCCTTGGGGATCGCCGATTCCCCGTGAACGCGCGTCAAGCCCTTGGGTGTCTCGCTCGAACCATCCGGCTCACGCAGTTCGGCAACCAAGGTCACATCCTCCAAGGTGGAAGGAAGAATCCGGCCAGCTATGGCTAAGATGCGCCCGGCCTCCAGGATAGCCTGTTCGAAGCTGCCACTGACAGCAGCCAGGGCAGTGATGAACAGATTTCCGAAGCTGTGGCCATTCAGGCTATCACCCTGCCCGAAACGATACTGGAAGAGCTGGGTGATCAATGCTTCGTCATCAGCCAAAGCAGCGATACAGTTGCGAAAGTCGCCAGGGGGCAATACCCCCAGCTCGCGGCGCAGACGGCCCGACGAACCGCCATCATCCGCCACGGTAACGATGGCTGTGATGTAGGGGGTATGCCGCTTGAGGCCGCGTAGAAGTGTTGAGAGTCCTGTGCCTCCACCGATGGCCACCACCTTGGGGGCTTGGATTTCTTCTCCATTTCTCCCACTCGTGCTCATTGCATACCCAAAAAGCATTATAGCCCATCTCTTGGCTCGCGTCAAGCTTGTGTCCGGCGAAAGC